>Ga0304728_1000030_pt1 | contig 115188 bp, 105 predicted proteins | sample C_130625_MF_Meta_FD_190476 | JGI IMG/M metagenome (GOLD analysis project Ga0304728, IMG submission 190476) | Freshwater microbial communities from Lake Croche, Canada to study carbon cycling - C_130625_MF_MetaG (v2) (version 2) | ecosystem: Environmental > Aquatic > Freshwater > Lake | place... | reverse complement strand
CCTATAAAAAAGAAAAACATTGAAAACCTATAAAAAGAAAAACATTGAAAACCTATAAAAAAGAAAAACATTGAAAACCTATAAAAAAGAAAAACATTGAAAACCTATAAAAAGAAAAACTTTACCCAAATGGGTAAAGTTTTTTTTTCACGTATCTATGTCCTATAGTATATTCGCCTACAAACAAGTTAAAAAGAATCGTGATATTATAATTAGCATGGAAACTTCTATAGAAGAACCGCAAATCGAAAATTGGGATGATTTAAATATCAAGACAGATCTTCTTCGAGGAATATATGCATATGGTTATGAAAAACCAAGTGAGATTCAAAGAAAAGCAATACCACATATTATATCTAAAAAAGATACAATTGCACAAGCACAGTCGGGTATGGGAAAAACGGGTACATTTTCAATCGGAGTATTGGAACTGATTGATGTATCTCTACCACAAACACAAGCAATTATACTAGCACCTACACACGAATTAGCAACACAAATTCATGGTGTAATTACTGCTCTAGGTAGTATGTTGGAAGGACTATCGGTCAAATTATTGATAGGAGGTACATCTATACAGAAAGATGTAGAATCAATGTCGGCAAATATACCACATGTAATTGTAGGTACAACAGGTCGCGTATATGACATGATCCGACGGAGATATTTGACGGTAAGTGGTGTCAAGATTCTTGTATTGGATGAAGCAGATGAGATGTTGTCGAAAGGTTTTAAAGAACAGATTTACAACATTTTCCAGAATTTCAATTCATCGATGCAAGTTGCCATTTTTAGTGCAACATTACCCGATGAGATTCTGGAATTAACGAGTAAATTCATGCATAGTCCAATCCGGATTACTATGAAAACTGAAGAGTTAAATTTGAATTGTATTAAACAATACTTTGTTGCATTGCCAAGTGATCGCGATAAATATGAAACGATAAAAGATCTTTTTTCTGTAATTACCGTTTCGCAGAGTATTATTTATTGCAATAGTGTGCATCGTGTAAATGAATTGCATCAAGCAATGACTGCTGAAGGATATTCCGTATGTTGTATTCATAGTTCCATGACAGTAGATGATCGAGAACGAGAATTCCAGAAATTTCGAATTGGAGAATATAGATGTCTTATTTCATCAAACGTTACTGCCCGCGGGATAGATATTCAGCAAGTGAGTACGGTCATTAATTTCGATATTCCAAAATGCCCACATACGTATTTACATCGTATTGGTAGAAGCGGTAGATGGGGGCGTAAAGGCATGGCGATAAACTTTGTCACGAAATATGATATCCAATTGATGCGAATGATAGAAAATCACTACAAAATTACAATGGAAGAATTACCGGCAAACTACGGATCAAATTTGATTGGTATATAAAACACACGGATCAAATTTGATTGGTATATAAAACACACGGATCAAATTTGATTGGTATATAAAACACACGGATCAAATTTGATTGGTATATAAAACACACAGAGTCATATAGGACTATTCTAATATGGGTTGCGTAGAAAAAAATGAAATAAATTATCCAACATATTATATGTTTGATAATTTCATGATTGCATTCGTATTGGATGAATGTCCTATTGTAACAAAACCAATAAAATCGGAGAAATCTACAGACGAACACAATTTCTTATTTCCTATAGAATATTTAACAGATGTATATGACATTCCTGACAATGTATCGAATGATTTAGAACTTTACTCAACGAAAGAATCGAAATCATCCATGTATAAACAACTATTCCGACCAAGAAATCAATTTGCAGAAAGTACAATGAATCGATGGACAAAATATACCACAAATCAAACCTATTTGACAGAAACACAGACTATTATAAAAAATATGGAGGTCACATATTTAGAAGATGTTTCTTCCAATGAAATAATCCAGATCTGGGATTCATTGAAAAACGACAAAGGATTCCTCGAAAGATATTCTTACATGGAATGGGAATGTCTCTATTTTCTAAACACAACCCCTGCTTTTCTCCAAGCCATTTCCATGGCAAATATGATATCTCCTGTATTGAGTCTTTTATTCCCCATTCTTTTTCTAATATTGCCTTTTATATTATTAAAAATACAGGGAATTCCAATTGACGTTTCCACGTATATCGACGTTTTAAAGGATATTACAAAACATCATTTTATAGGAAAATCGATTACTTCGATGGAAAATCTGGACGTGCAAAATATTGCTTATCTCATTTTCACAACGGGACTTTACTTGTATCAAATCTATCAGAATTCTATCATGTGTATGCGTTTCTATCGTAATATAGAAAGAATAAATGAGGATCTCGTAAAAATACAATCTTTCGTGAAATCCACAATTCAGAAAATGAAACACTTTTGCACGATTTCAGAAGGGATGGTGACGTATGACAAATTCAGAACTACAACGCTTAGTCATATAGAAACATTACATGGGTTGTCTGATGAATTGTCCGTGATTGGACCTTTTGAAATAAGTATTTTCAAGATAAATGAAATCGGGGTTTTGATGAAAATGTATTATACCTTACATTCCAATATGGTTTATGAAAAGGCATTGATCTACGCATACGATTTCGAGGGATATTATGATAATTTGTTGGGTGTTCGTGCGAATATGGTTCTGGGACATATTCATGGGGCTACATTCGACGATGATGGTTCGGCTAAAATGGTGGGGCAATATTACCCGGCGATTTCGAGAGAGGATGCCGTCGCAAATGATTATGCGTTCAATAAAAATGCGATTATTACGGGTCCGAATGCATCGGGGAAAACCACGTTATTGAAAACGACTGCCATCAATATTATTTTCACGCAACAAGTTGGATTCGGATATTATGAGTCGTGTGTTCTTTACCCGTATAGTCATATACATTCCTATCTGAATATACCCGACACATCGGGTCGTGATAGTCTTTTCCAGGCGGAATCCCGGCGATGTAAAGAGATTATTGATGTTATACTGGAGAATAAATCCGCCCATCATTTTGCCATTTTCGATGAATTGTATTCAGGTACGAATCCGGTGGAGGCGTCTAAATCGGCGTTTGCATTTTTACTTTATTTGACAAAACACGAGAATGTGGATTTTATGTTGACGACGCATTATACATCGATATGTAAGCGATTGAAGAAAGAACCGCGGATAAAATGTATACGGATGTCGGCGATAGAAAAAGAGAATGATGAAATTGAATATTTGTATAAAATCGAAAAAGGGGTTTCGAAAATACAGGGCGCAATCAAAGTGTTGCAACAGATGGGATACCCGGAGGAGATTATTGATAATATTCACAAGTATTAGAATGTAGATTATTTATAAGATCTTTATAAATAATCGTAAACACATTGTTGTTAGAATCTGTCACTAAAATGTTTATCTTATAAAAAAGATTGGACATATATATACTTCTAAATAAACTATTTTCTGTAATTATTATCATTCTTACACTTTTGCACATTCAATCCAAAAAATACTCTTTTGTGGAGAGTTATTTAGAGTGAGGACACGATGGTGTAAAAATGATCCACTATGTAAAAAAGGTATAATTCTAAAACAATTTAAACCGTATATGTATTATATGTAAAATGACCGATTACCAGTTATTGACTTTCAAGGAAAAAACCGATGTCACGCTATATGTGATTTATTGCAACGACTATTATACATTGTATGGTAGCCGACGATATTTGGATTCACACGATATTGAATCCGATGATGGTCGTGCAGATTTCTATCGATCTTTCCATTATTGTCAATTCGATGTTATGATGGCATATATCAAATTCATGTTTAATAATTTCAAAGAGACGGTTGAAATTGCGCAAAATGTGATTTCCGTAGATGATAGCATTTCCCCCCACGATTATAGTGTAGATGATCTATATGACATGATAACTTCAAAGAACGAGATTTTTGCATACGATTTATACAATGTCTATGATACCGATTTAAAGAATTTATTAGGATCGCTTTTTTATTATTAAATGGCCGAGGTTGTGATTTTTCATATTATTTTATAAATAATATGAATAATATAAAGAGTTCCGTAAATATATTGATATAACACAAAAATGACGGACAAAGTGATTAAAAATGAATGTTGGTTCATTAAACATTTGGTATCTAAAGTTGAAAATGGCGAAATCTACAAACCAAAGTATCAACGCAAACGCAAATGGGACAGATATCAAATAAAAGAAAATATTCCAAGCGAAAAAGAATATATAGTATTCCTATTTGACACCTACAATAGTGTTCATGCAATTACATTTGGGCAAGATAGCGATAAATTGTCCAATATAGATGGAAACAACAGGATAAATGCGATTATTCATTTTTTGAATAAACCTTTTGATATCTTCCCTGAGAAAATGAGTGATTATATTACATTCATTCAAGAGCAGGTATACGAAAATGAAAAAAAGACAAACGAAGCACAAAAGGCGAAAGAAATCGCGAAAAAGGTATCAAATGAGGTTGAATGCATTATAAAAGAGATGACTTATGATGAAATAATGACGTTTCGATACCACAAATATTTTATAGATAAAGGTTTTACCGAATTATACACAACCCATTTAAAATTATTACGAGATGTAAGCGAAGATCATATTGATAAATTAATCAGTAGCATGAAAATAAAAGGAAAAGATCGATTTGATACGGATGTAAAAATTATGGTGAATATATTCAGCGGATATACGACAGAAGAATTGGCGGAGCTGTTTAGCAGAATAAACCAATATAATTCGGGTTTAACTGAACAAGAAGCATTGGCAAGTCGATTGTTTAATATTATCAATTTTGTCATATATGATAAATTAACGGAATATGAAATAAAACAACATATAAAACAATATTATCATGACCGCAATAAAGATGAAATTCTTAATTGTTATTTATATAACAATACCAATGAAACCATTAATGCATACGATTTCATGGTCGGATTTCAAAATTATGCAAATAAAAAATGCGATCTCATTTTAAAGACAGACGATGATGGATTATCCCTATTTTTCAAAATATTCAAGGCAATTTTTAAAGGCAGTTTTGATGTCACATTTACAAGTGAAAATGCCAACCGCTTTGTAGAATACATTTTAAAAACAATCGATATTTTACAAAAAATAAAAACCATCATTTTCATGGAAAACTTAGTAGGGGGGACTTGTACATTGTTTGATACTGCAAATAAAAAATTAAAATCATTGAAAAAAAATAACATGTATCTCATTATTACTTCAATAATTGGTTACATAAACCTCGATACATCTGAAGAAATTATATTACGATCCATTGAAACATGTATATTATATCATTTTTTCGTAAATAGTATAAAAGACAAAGAGATGAAAGATCAATATAAACTATATGACACGATTTTATACGAGGCCGGTGGTTCATTTATTGACAATAAAGCAAAAGAATATTTGAAACAACCAAATTTGATTTGTATGAAAATTACAAAAGAAATCATGACATCTGTATTGGGTCAATTAATACAAGAAAATGTGAATAATAGAGATTATGAAGTTCGTGCAAATGGTAAAGATAAATACGATAAACGAAGATCTCGTAAATTTCACGAAAAAGTACTCGTTTATTATTATTATAAATGTAAAATCCCTACTGAATTTCTAACGCATAATTTTTGGATAGAACATATATTTCCATTTAGTTGTAGTTGGGACAATCAAATAGATATTGATCGTTTGGGGAATATATTCCCTATTTTAGAATCATTGAATCGAGAAAGATGCAATAAACCTATAGATGAATATAACAAATCGAATAAACCCGATTTTATAGAGTGCATAAAAAATATCATTCCTACAACTGAAGTATATAAAGAAATAGTATCTCACAATGATACAAAACCCCATATTTTTAATTCCGAAGGATTTAATACATTTTGTCTTGAGAACGAAGCAAAAATCACAGATTGTTTTTTAACACATATTTTTTCCAAATAAAAGATTGTCAAAAAATAAATACTCTATATTCCCATTTTATATTGTCTTATAGGACAATATAAAAGAATTATGGATCAAGAATTACGAACTATACATTTACTTGGTTAAAGGTGTCTTGGCACTCGTCTTTGCCGTCTTTGCATATGGTCTCTTTTTCCTCTCGACTTTAGTAAACTCTTCATCTTTAGTTTCTACTCCACCCTCTTCTTTCAAAGATGGGACTCTCTTGGATTGAAGACGCGTCTCACACATCAGTTTTCCCTTGTTGATTCCGCTTATATTTACCGCCTGGACTTCATGGGGACCTTCTGTGGTCGGAACAATATCAAACTCGATATATTCCCCCTGAACTAGGTATTTGTATTGAGAATCCGATGTTTGAATTGCACTATAATGCACAAAAATATCCTTGTCGTCCTTTGTAATAAACCCATAACCCGCTTTATTGTTAAACCACTTGACTTGACCGATTGATCGTGTATCGCACATGTATTACGATTATACTATTTATCGATAATCGTTTTTATATTGTTTATATGACTAGTTATTATATAATAATAATGTATATGTTTAGTCAAGGCAAGATAGCATCAATATTATTTTTATTTACCGTGATTTTTTTATCTATCGGATTTTCCATGATATTGCCATCATCAATGATCATGCATGAAGGTTTCGAAGAAGGGTTATTCCAAGCAAATAATCCAACTCTCCAGGATATTGCATCTCTTTTGAAAAATTACAATACACAAGATATTGCTACGTGCAATGAAACCATTTCAAAGATAAAACCCATGTTGGAGGGTTCTTCGACTCAAATAACGGATACAAATCTAATTGCAAGCATAAATAAAATTTTAGGAGATTCAACACTTGACCCTCTAAAACAAATAGATAAAATCATTGCTTTAAATGTACCCACTACAGAAACAAATTTACATCCAGTCATTACATCAAATTTGGGAACAAGATATGCAGCATTGACTACTATGTTACAAAAAATGAAACAATTTGAAGATACACCAACAATAAACCCAACCTCTTTCTCAAATGACATCATGTTAACCAATATATTGAATAAAGCCATCGGTGCACCGATTGTCAATGGCGGAAAAACCAGTTATACCGAACTTTATAATTACATGCAAGAAGCATATCCTTCATTAAATCTCACTCCAATCCCAACAACTGCATCATAATACATATTTGGGAATCCCGCAAAATTCCACTTTATACAAGTCATATAGAAATCTCTGGATCACGGGATCTTGCGAATAATTCGCAATGTTTTCTTTATTCGAAATCAGTCGTTCCACGGGTTCTTGATACCAATCTGTTTTCCCCGTTTCCAAGAAAATAGCCATGTATCCAACAGAAATAATATCATCTCTGCGACTATAGGTATTATTGTGATGCAAATGAATGCTGGCATATTTAGGCGTTCCAACTAGATTTGTGGTATTTATATTTGCGTAATGTTTTGTATGTTCATCTATATAAAAAGTCGCCATTCCAAAATCAATGAGATGGATTGCCCCATTTTTAAACATGAAATTCTGGGGTTTGATATCACGATGTACCACATAATGTTTATGAACATCTTGCAAAATAGAGAGAATATGACGGATAATGTTTTCCACACTTCGTATACGATCCACATAAGATGCTTCCATGAGTTTGGGCGCTATGTCATATAGAGAATATTCGTATAATTCCATAATGAGAAAAATGCGTTCTTCAATTGTTCCATACCAATATATTTTAGGGATTTTTTTCACTTTTTTTGTCGTTAAATATTGAATCATCCGGGTTTCGTGTTTGATGGTTTTTACATTTTGATCCGTTTTTATCGCGACTTCTTTATTTGTTTTAATCTCTTTTGCCAAAAAAACGTTGCCGAATGCGCCTTGTCCCAAAATGGATTTGATTTCGTATTTATTACCGATCGTCGTCATAGTTTGTCTTATAGAAAATCTATATATATTTTCCGGGTTTATACTATATGGCGATTAGTAGCAAAATGAAAAAAATGGGCGAAACGATGGATGAAATAAAAACGCCTTTATTCATGGGGACTCTTTTCATATGGCATGTCCTTTATTTTGCCGTATTTTTTGGATTGGCATATATTGATGAAACGTATATTCGGTGGTTAAGTACTGGAATACAGATTTTCATTTGTTTATTTTTGATTGTACGTTTCCGGCCATTTCGCGAATATACGATTACACGATTCGATGCCAGTGTGATATTTGCCAGTGCGACTATTATGCTCACCAACGTGTTAACCACGGAAATCTTTTCGGCTTATATGGGGACTTTTACGGATGGAGTCAAAGGGATCGTTTCTATAAAGAATAAAGAAACAGAACCCGAAACAAAAACAGAGACAACTCCTCCTACATCGACATTGACGTATGCACCAAATCCCACTTTACACGGGACATCTAATACTAATACTATAGGACCCATTGTAACAAAACCTATCACAAATTCTACCCCTGATCAACAACAATCTACGAAAATAACTTATTATAATCCATCATAATATTGGATTAGATAGATATAGAATGTATTTGTATATACATTCTATATGACATGAGTATTATATTTCAAAATCAAAATCCGGATCCCAATCACGTATTATCTACAATCGACATGGAGCAAATCATGAGTCAGATAGAAAATAATGATTATTTAAAAGGGAAAACTGCAGATTTGATTTGTGAAGATATCGTGTCTTCTTTAGAAACCTTTTCACAGGGTTTGTTGCACGGCTTGTCGCACGGCTTATCGCACGGCTTATCACAAGACTCTAAAAAACGAATATGTAAAAAATTATTGGGGTATCGTCATATAGAAAACATATGCGATATCCGGCTGGGCAGATTCACTCGATGGATTCCCATTGATCCTATAAAACCCCCCACATTGCAATCGGGAGGTATGGCCGTAAATGTGAAAATCGAAGAGGACGTTCAAATCGTGTGTAAGACATATAGCCATCGCGGATTTCTCACATGTAGATTCAATGAATCTATCGTTTTTCAGAAAATGTCGGAAGAAGAAAATCTCATCCTTTTAGCGAATGAATATTTGCAACGTATATAATATATGGACCTCGATACAAAATACGACCCCAAAAAATATACGGTCGACAAAACGGGGCATTTGAGATTCGATTATTTATTTTCCTATTGGATATATGCGTGGTTCATCATCTATTATTTCGTGGATACATCTGGAAGATCCAAAATATCGGCATTCATAAAACGGTGGCTTAATCCAAAATTGGCACTTTTCATTGCATTGGCAGAAAACATGGCAACTCTTCCTATCGTTATTTATTATAGCAAAGAAATCACAATCATTTTGAAATACATTGTAATGATGTTTATTGTCAAAATATTTCCTATAATACTTATTCGACGAGATCCTATAAAATGGCCTTATGATGTATACACATTTATTATAATATTTGCAATATATAATATCTATCTTTGGATAATCGATGAAACATTTATAACAATTTATAAACGGACATTCACGATATTTATGACAAATGATCAATTGGCATTACCTGGAATACGACTCATGCATGAAATCTTCGGGCTATAAAATGCTATACTATGAAATTCTATGCTATAATATATCCTATATGATTCCACGATAAGGGCATTCGCTTAGTCCTATAGAATTATTCGCCAATCGATCTGCTCCATCATTTCCTATAGAATGTTCATCTTGATTCTCAGTGTGTGCTCGGACATGTATAAAATGTACATTGGATTCATCTTTATATAACTGATAAATTCGTTGGACGAGTTCTTTATTTGGAATTGGTTTGGTCCATCCATCTTTTTCGCATTTTGTCCCATAGGATTTGACGCATTTTATGGCATATTCACTATCTGTCGCAATGGCAATCCGTTTTCCCGATTGTATATCCTCTTTTATAAGAGGAAATGTCTCTATAATGGCCGTAAGTTCTGCGGTATTATTTGTTTGTTTTCCATCAATCCGCTTGGAAACATTACGGGGATCATCTGGACCGAAATAGATCCCTATTCCGGCACATGCATTCGCACGTCCATTGTTCGAACATGCACCGTCCGTATATACATAATAATCCACTGCATCATTATTTTGGATGAGAGATTCTATATGACTATCCGGTGTATTGCTATCCGGTGTATTGCTATCCGGTGTATTTTCCCGTATGAATTCATTTGCCTCTTTTTCCGATGTAAATTTTTTATAGATTGCATGTTTGTATCCTGTAACGGATTCACTACATTCTTTCCACGTATGGAATATTCCATTGGTTTTCCCCTTCGCCACTGCATAATATGATATCTTGGAAGACATGCTATTTATATCACCAATACGAAAAGGATGGATCAATTTTTATATAAATATATATAAATGAAAAAAGGATGGATCGTGGTTTGTGCATTATGTATGATCATCCTCATATCTTGCGTATTTAGTCCTATAGAATCATTTCAATCGGGGCTCGTAGGAACATCCGTGAATGGACTCCCGATTGAATCCCCAAATGCGTATAATCATGGAATAGATGTATGGTCAAATCAAGTGGGAATTCCAAGAGAAACGAATTCATTGAATCGATTCATTGATGTCATATACTATATTAATTTAGATGAACGTACCGATCGAAATGCCGAGTTTTTGGCGGAAATGGAGAAAATCAATTTCCCGAAAAATAAAATCATACGAATTCCAGGAACAAAGATGGATAATGGACATCTTGGATGTTCATTATCCCACATTAAAGCGGTAAATCAATTCATTGCATCTGGAAAACTCAATTGCATTATATTTGAAGACGATTTCGAATTTACACAATCATCTCATCATATTGCACATGCATTTACGGATTTTTTCGTGAATCATGTACAATATGATGTATGTATGTTATCGGGGAATGTAGTTGAACAAGAAATGTCACATAAATATTATTTCTTGAATAAAATCATGAATGCCCAGACGGCATCAGGGTATATGTTGAACCGCAATTTCGCGGAAAAGTTACTGGAAAATTTTAATGCAGGTACTGCATTGTTGACTCAAAATCCAGAGGATCATTCTAAATATGCAATTGATCAATACTGGAAACTCTTACAACCTATCAGTCGATGGTATATTTTCAATCCCAAATTGGGAAAACAGAGGGATTCATTTTCGAATATACAAGGCGGGTATTTAAAAATGGTCGTTTAACTTTATATTTTACTGTTATAAAATTTCAATGTTTAAACTTGTAATCGTATAAAAATGTGAATATAGTATACTTATATGATAGTTGTTATCCGGGGACATATTCGCAATTCTTTCGAAAAACCGGAATTATACGATTTTGTAGAAACGATTCGCAAATTATTTCCCGAATTACAAATCTTTATACATACTTGGAATATTTTAGCAAATAATATAAGTTGGAGACCGGTATCAGCAAACGATACCACGGTGAATAAAGAAATGATTCACGCATATTTTGGAGAAATGGGTCAAAATATAAAACACATCATTATTGACGATGATCAGAATATCAAATTACAAGGGAAATTACATGGAAATATAAATAATAACAGTATGCCAATTATAGGTTGGAAAAACTATTGGTATGGTAAATATAAAATCATTGACTATCTTTATAGAAATGAAGATATCGAAAATGATACACCTATTATAAACATGAGATTTGATCTATTTGACAATAGCAATAATTTCGAAAAAGAATCATTGATTGAATTTATAAAAAGTTGTACTGAAACCCAATTTGTAAAAAACGAATTTTTGTTTCATCATGAAAATAAAGGAATAGATAATATTTATATAGGAAATATAAATACTATGCATGCATTGACACATAAATTTGCACACGAATTAGACGAGATTCTTTCTCGAAACCCAGATATATATCATCAAGAAATGTTGGTCTATAGGATAAATGAAACTCTTGTCATATAGGATTATGTTTAATGGATTCCAGTAGATCCGAATGCCCCTTCCCCTCTCACTGTCTCTGTCATTTCCGATTCATTCATGATTTGCACCCGAATCGGACAAAGTGTCGGATGGCATATTTGAAACAATCGTGTATTTGGTTCTATCCTATAAGACTCTTCTGATATATTGCGCACTGCACTAATCAAATTCCCTCTATATCCCGAATCAATAATACCCACGTGATTTGCCATCATAAGAGGCGTTTTTGAAAAACTCGATCGCGGATACAAATAAAATGCACTCGGCAGATCCCGATATTGCATTTCGCACTTAATCCCCGCATTGATAAAACATGCGTCGATTTTCGCAGGAATCTCCATTCGATCCGGAATGAAAATATCAAACCCAGAATTCGGGTACGGGTCTGTCGCAATCTCGCGATTATGTTTCTCTATATGACTTTTGTATGTGTCATATAGATAACTATATTTAGGATCAATGTAGAGTTTAAGAATGGCTACTTCTGTCATGGTATATCTAGATAGTATTCGAGAACTTTATATTCTTTTCATTTCTTCATTTCTTCATTTTCGAGTATTCTTTCCATGATATATTTACAGTCGGTTCTATATTTACCGGTTTTGAAGCGGTTTCTTCATCATTTACTTTATTTTGTTTATCTAAATTGTCTCCCTGTTTAATGGCGCTATCTATATAGAGTTCCTTTAGTATTTTCCCTACCATGACGGAACCTTCATGTTGATCTACATTTCCATCTTCAATGAGTTTCAATACAATAAGAAGTCGGCTCATAATTACCAAATCGAGTTCCCCTTTTAATACTTTATTGAAAATATCGGTATATCCTCCGAATAAAAAAGGGGTTTCGGCTTGTCCAAGGAAGACAAGTTCGTCGAACGTTTTATCTGGATTTTGCAATTTTAGGGATTCTAATTTACGAATATCATCCCGGATAATCGTACTATGTTTTAACCGTTTAATATCCTCGGTATTATTATCCGCATTCATTTCACTCAACAATTTCTTCAAATCCAACTTTTCTTTTTGATTCATAGATATAATATTAAATAAAATTGTTTTACAATAAATACGCAAAATTAAAATCATAAAATACATTATCTAAAGAATGGACAATCATGTGTCATTTGACCTAAATGAAGTTCCAATATATAAAGCAGGCAGAATACACGTAGGTAATATAGACGAAATGTCGGCATCGACAGATTCAGAGACAAACTATCTTTTGCCCATTTTGTTCTTACTTTCGATCTTTACCTTTTATTACATATATCAAACATATATGAAATATGAAACAATCCGTCTTGAAACTATTTTATCGCAAATAGAAGAATCCATGCAAACTGGACTGGAAGGACTAAAAACGAAAATGAATGAACTCTTGCTTTTTTTACATACAGATAAAGGTGCCATTGTAAACCACGTATCGGAATAAAACCGCCATAAATTTGATCCGATATAATGTATAGATGTTATTAGAAACCGTATTATTTGGAATAATTCTATTAGTCATATGGACGATTCAGTCAAATAGAATTATCTATGCAGATGGTCATATAGAAGATCCGAATAAGGATCATATTTTTAATATTATGAATCTGATTTCCGAATATATTTATCTATTGATTGATTTTATCAAGAAAATAGGAATTACCATTTTATCTATTTAGCAATTTCAAAACGAGAATTATCTTACAAATATGTATAATGAAAGATAGTGCAAATATCATAATAATATTTTTACTCGTTATATTTCTGTCGGTATGGTTTTCATCGAGTCCATATGGACCAGATCCATATAATATACATTTATCGAATCATACTCCATACGAAGGATTTCATCAGCGTATAATTCCGTTGGAATATACCATGGTAAATGATCCGAATAAAGCCGTCGATGATACATACATGGTTCGTTCAATAAATCCAGTGAAAACGGATTGCAAAAAAGTGACGGGGTTTGACGGAATGGGTGTATTTTGCAATCCTACTAGCCCCGAACAAAATATTGATATTTTCTCGAAAGCCGAAGGCAAATTAGACTGTGAAAGTGTGGGACTCTATAATTCAAAAGGGAGTCTATGTTTAGATAAAACGATGGTAAATCAATTGCAAACTCGTGGGGGTAATGCAACGGGCGGGTTCGGGCAATATGGGTCTTCCAAATAATTTTTCTATTATAATCCTATAGAATGAATATTGTTGTATTCCTTTTTATGGTTCTCCTATTTGTTGCGTTAACCCCAGGCATTCTCTTGAGCCTTCCTCCTGGAGGATCTAAAACCACAGTTGCGTTCGTTCATGGAATCGTCTTTGCTCTTGTTTGGTATGTGTCACATAAGGCAATTTGGGAAGCATCACTTTCCATTTTAGGATAAATCGTCGTGTTTTGTCATATAGAATATTCTATATGACAAACTTGCAGGGTATTTTATATTGTATTCGTCCCGTATTCAATTCTATATGACTGTACGCACATTAGATATACATCGCCCATTAGATATACATCGCCCGTTAGATATACATCGCCCATTAGATATACATCGCTAAAAGGCTCTGATTTTGTTGATGTTCATTCTTGATGAATACATCCACGTGTTTTCTAGTAACTGTTACTGGAAATTCTACGTGAATCCCTATATCTTTAGCAAAAATGTTATCTTCTGGTTTAATGAGTCGGAACAAATTGAGTTTTGTGTGGATGATTTCCAAACATCTTTTCAAGTTACGCACACCATCCTCTTTTTTCGTGAATGCCTCGGTTGTAACTAGATACTGGATAATATCATCGGGGATAATGACTTGACCTTCATCGAAATTCACTTGCTCGCGAATTTTAGGGAGTAAATATTTCTGGGCAATTGTGATTTTCTCCTTTGCATCATAACCTTTGGTTTGAATCCTATACATGCGATCTTTCAGAATTGAATTCACCTTTGACTCGTCATTATAACTAAAAATGAAGAGGCATTTACTCAAGTCGAAATCGATATCAGAGAAATATTTATCATGGAACTCGCTATTTTGAGATGTATCCGTCAAATGGGTCAAGATGCCAATGATTTCTTCTCCTCTCGGTGTTTCACTGATCTTGTCCAATTCATCGAAATAAATGACTGGATTCATGCATTTGCTATCAATGATAATCTGGATGATTTTACCCCATGTACTTCCTTCATAAGTATAAGAATGTCCCTCTAAATAACTGCTATCTCCCGCACCACCTAATGCAATAAATGCAAATTCGCGACCAAGGATCTTGCTAATCCCCTCTTTCACCAGAGTTGTTTTACCCGTTCCCATTGGACCTTTGATTGCAATCGCGGTTCCCATTGCACCCGGGTTCGATATCCATTGTCCCACCATTTGTAAAATCTGCAATTTGGCATCATCAAGACCATATACGCAATTATCCAAGATGGATTTGGCATTATGCATGAAATCGTGACATTTATCGAGACCGTCATTCATGGAAACCGATAGCGATTTATATACGCAAAAGGGAACGCGCATAAATGTATCCACCCAATTTTTGATTTTATAATACTCTGGATCACCTGGTTCCATGGTCCTCAATACATTCAACTTTTGTAGAGCACATGCTTTGAATTTAGGTGGAATATTCGATTGAAGGAGAGATAGACGATACGGTTTATCCACATTCAAATGTTTATTGATTTCTTTGAGATCTTTCATGATTCCAATCTGCTCTTTATTGGAAAGTTTCTTTTTGAAATATTCCATCTCTGTCATTTTATTGCTGTCCCCATAAATCATTTTTCTGTATTCCTTGACATTTTTTGATCGCGTCTTTTTAATCAATTTACGGATATCCGCCGAACATTCTCGGATTGCTCTCTTCAAAATCCGGCTTTTCGGATTCTTGTTGCATTTATCAATGAGCATTTTTTTGAGATCCAATAATTCCTTGTACTCGGGTTCAATATCTATAATGAGTTCCTCTTTGACGTTTTCTTTTTTATTCTTCTTTTTCTTGTTTTTCTTGTTTTCTTCAACATTCGAAATAGGCAATTCACACTTTTCAAATGTCTCCTTCATAAATGTTTCTTCATCATCCGTATCCAATTCATCTTCTTCATCTGCATCATCGTTATATGCATTATATGCTTCATATTCATCATCACCGATCGTGAGAAAAATATTAATTTTATTATCATCTGTCTTTTCTTCCGATTCATCTGAATCATGTGGCTCATCTTCTAGTTCGGGCTTTGTTTTCTTTTTTGTCTCTTTTTTCTCGTCTTTTTTCACGTCCTTTTTTTCCTTTTTATCATCCTTTTTCTTTTCTGGCTTGGAATTATTTTTTTGCAATTTTTGTTTTGTATAATTGGAGGGAAACAATTGATTCAACAACTTTTGATATTCTTTATGGTTAAATTGTTCGATTTCCTCTCCATGATAATCCGAATCGTCTTCGTCTTCGTCTTCATCCTCGTTTTTCCCTTGATCAACTTCTTTTTTCGTCTTGTTTTCCTTTTTTTTCTCTTTTTTTTGAGAACTAGAGTCGGATTCGGACTCTATATCGGAATCAGATTCTGTATCAGAATCTGATGTGTCGGTCGACCATTCTTCTTCAGAATCTGATACGGAATCGGAATCTGAAGAAGAATCATCCACTTTCTTTAATGTATTCTTGTTACGTGTGTTATATGGACTCTTTGACATATCAATCTAATATAATGATCACTATAGGTTTAAACCCTTTATGTAATAATTTCTTTTTTTTGCACGGAGAGTAATGTTTTCTTGAAAAATTGATTATATGAGAAGCAATGAATATAAATATAATATACTATATATTATAGATGTCGAAACGTTACCAATCTATTCAACCATCGAGAATTATTGGTATTCAATTTAGTAAATTGTCTCCGCAAGAAATCCGCAAATTATCTGTGGTGAATGTAGAATCCAGAGATACCTATATAAATAATAAACCCGTCGTCGGTGGATTGTTTGATCCTAGAATGGGGGTCTTGGAACCCGGATACATTTGCTCCACGGATATGTTAACCTATATCGACACTCCCGGTTACTTTGGTCATATAGAATTAGCACGTCCGGTATTCTTCATCCAGGATATCAAGGAAATCATCAAAATTAGCAAATGCATTTGCTTCAAATGCAGTAAATTGCGCATCAGTAAATCGCAACATATGCATATTTTGGAATGGTCGGCAGAAGATCGATGGGAATATGTATGTGACATTACGAAAAATGTGAAACGTTGCGGGGATTCCATCGAGGATGGATGCGGATGCAAATTGCCCGATAAAATAAAATTGGATGGGATGAGTACAATATATGCGATATGGGAAAATATTTCATCGGAAAATGCAGAGGGCGAAAAGGAAAACAAAAAAATCACGATGCGATTGACCCCGGAGAATATCATCAAAATTTTCAAACGCATCAGTGACGACGATATTCATTTTATGGGATTCAGTCCGACATGGTCTCGCCCAGAATGGATGGTTTGTTCCGTTTTACCCGTTCCACCGCCTTCTGTCCGACCATCGGTCAAACACGACGCGCAACAGCGCAGTGAAGACGATCTTACACATATCTATAGTAACATTATCAAGACCAATAAAGAACTCGCAGACAAGATCCAAAACAATGCATCCCCGAATGTGATTGAAGGGCTCACTGCCGTATTGCAGTATTTCATTGCCATGATTGTCAATAATAAAGTGAAGGGGGCAGTTCCAATGGCACAACGTTCGGGACGTCCGCTTCAATGCATTACTGGACGCCTAAACACAAAGAATGGACGTGTCCGTGGGAATCTCATGGGTAAACGCGTGGATTTCAGTGCACGTTCCGTGATTACAGGTGATCCCAATTTGTCCATTGAACAGTTGGGTGTCCCTAAAAAAATCGCCATGAATATTACAAAACCCGTCATTGTGAATGATCGCAATCGCGATTTCCTATTGAAACTCGTGCAGAATGGACCCGATATCTATCCGGGTGCAAAAATCTTGGAACGTAAAAACGGGGATTCGATTTCCCTGCGATACGTGGATCGCAATTCCATCCTTTTGGAAAATGGGGATAAAGTCCATCGGCATATGATGGATGGAGACGCCGTCCTTTTCAACCGTCAACCCAGTTTGCACCGAATGTCGATGATGTGTCATATAGTAAAAATAATGAAGGTGGGGGATACGTTCCGCATGAATGTCGGCGATACGAAACCATACAATGCGGATTTTGACGGGGATGAGATGAATATGCATATGCCACAGAATGTGCTCGCAGAAACGGAACTCAAGAATCTGGCGGCAATCCCCTATCAAATGATTAGCCCTTCTGCGAATGCGCCCATTATCGGCATTTATCAAGATTCCATGCTTGGGTCATATAGATTCACTCGCACACGGATGTCGCTGACACCCCGCGATGCGATGAACTTGCTGATGATGTATAACAAGGTTGATGCAATGGCTCTATATGACAAACGCAAAGATTTGACGAATTTCGATGTTTTATCGCAAATCATGCCCCCATTGACTCTGAAATACAAGACGAAATTGTATAAAGATTCCGAAGATTTTGCGAGTTCGAATAATGTATTTGACGTGAGAAATGGGGAATATGTCCGCGGACAACTCGAGAAATCGGTGTTGGCATCTACTACCAAGGGAGTCATTCATCGGATTTTCAATGATTATGGATGTAAAGCCGCCGCAAATTTCGTGGATAACCTCCAGAATATCGTCACGGAATACATGAAATCGAGTTCATTCAGTGTGGGAATAAGCGATCTCATTGCGAATAAAAAGACACAGACGGCGATTATTCAAGTGGTCAATACACAGAAAATGGAAGTTAAATCCGTCATTGAGAAGGTGCATTTGGGCATTTTCAAGAATGAGACGGCCAATACGAATTTGGTAGAGTTTGAGTTAACGGTGAATAATATTCTCAATAAAGCCACAGAACAAGCGGGTAAAATTGGGCGCGAAAGTTTGAGCAAAGATAACCGCTTCCTCATGATTGTGGAATCGGGGTCGAAAGGATCCCTCGTGAATATTTCGCAGATGATCTCGTGTTTGGGTCAGCAGAATGTGGACGGCAAACGCATTCCATATGGATTCGATAGTCGGACTCTTCCCCATTTTTCGAAATTCGACGATTCCCCTGAAGCCCGCGGATTCATTGAGAATTCCTATATTTCCGGTTTAACTGCCCCGCAACTCTTCTTTCATGCAATGGGTGGTCGCATTGGTCTTATAGATACTGCAGTCAAGACTTCGCAAACAGGATACATTCAGCGTCGTGTCATTAAAGCACTGGAAGATTTGAAAGTGGAGTATGACATGACGGTGCGTAACAATAAAGAAAAGATCGTGCAATTTGCATATGGAGATGATGGGTTTGATTCCACCAAAGTGGAAAATCAAGTGATACCCTTTGTAGGAATGTCGGTGGAGGATATCTATATGCATTATGATATGATTGATCAAGAAGGGGGTTTATTGAACATTTTCACAAAGGCGACAATTACGCGAATAAAGAATCAACGTGGTTCCATGAGTGAAAAAAGCAAAAAATACATTGATAAAATGCTGTCCTATAGAGATGATATTGTATTAAAGATCTTTGGATACAAGAATGAAAATACGGTGAAAGTTCCCGTTGCTTTCCAGAACATGATTGCGAATATTCAGGGACAATTGGGACTCAACCAGAATTCAACAGTGGATATTACTCCTCTAGAGGCATTTGAATTAATCGAGGCTCAATATATCAAATTGAAAAAGTTGCATTATGCACCGCCAACACAACTCTTTGAAGTCCTCTATTTCTATTATTTATCCCCGAAAGATTTGCTGGTGAATAAACGATTTCATCGAAAAGGCCTCCAGTTCTTATTGGAGACCATCTTTTTGAAATATAAACAGGCACTCGTACATCCGGGGGAAATGGTGGGTGTCATTGCGGGACAATCCATCGGTGAACCGACTACCCAACTCACCCTGAATACGTTTCATTTAGCCGGTGTGGCGACGAAATCCAACGTTACTCGTGGTGTGCCCCGTATTGAAGAAATCTTGCGACTCACAAAGAATCCGAAAAACCCATCTCTTACGATTCATCTATCGCACATGGACGAAGAAACACAACAGAAAGCCATTACCTATGCGAATATGTTGGAACATACGAAACTCGTGGATTTAATCAAGACTGTGCAAATCTGTTTTGATCCTATAGAAAATTCTACTATATTTGCCGAAGACAAGGCGCTCATTGACCAATATTTTGAATTCGAATCCGTTATAAAGGAATGCAGTGAACAGACGGATCTGGATGCGCCGAAATCGAAATGGATTATTCGCATGGATGTCGATGCCGAGACGATGCTCGATAAAAATATTACCATGGACGATATTCATTTTGCGGTGACGAATAGTTATGGAAATGAGATATCATGCGTCTATAGTGATTTTAATTCAGAGAATTTAGTATTCCGTATAAGACTCAATAGTTCGGTGTTTAAAAAGAAGAAAGGGGTTGCGGATACTCTGGACCAAAGCGACGAAATCTATCTCCTCAAGAATTTCCAGGATTCTCTTTTGCAGAATATCGTGATTCGTGGTATTCCCGGAATCACCAATGTGACTCCCCGAAAATTGCAAAATATGGTTGCAAAAGAAGACGACAAGTACGCGAGAAAGGATATCTGGGTCCTTGATACCACTGGATCGAACTTGTTGAATGTGCTGGGATGCGATTTTATCGACTATAAACGCACCTATAGTAACGATATCCGCGAGGTCTTTGATGTCCTTGGAATTGAAGCCGCAAGACAGATCATATACAATGAAATGGTGGAGGTGATGGAATTTAGCGATGTCTATATCAACTACCACCATTTGAGTCTTCTATGTGACCGCATGACTCTGACCAAAGATATGGTGCCCATTTTCCGATCTGGCATTCTCAATGATGATATCGACCCCATTGCCAAAGCCACATTTGAAGTGCATACCGAAGTATTCTTGAAAGCGGCAAGACATGCAGAGTTCGATCATATGCGTGGAGTGTCCGCCAATGTCATGTGTGGTCAATATGGCAACTATGGGACAAATGCATTCAATATCGTCCTCGATATGAACGAAATGGAGAAACTCAAAGTGGCAGATATCGATATCAAGAATCGCAACCAAGAAATCGACGATTTCATGCGAGACGTGGATGATCCAAGTGATGTATGTTCGAAAACCAATATCAAGATTCGAAATACGGTTCGAAACACAATGGCGGATCATGGCGGTATTTGCGACGATGGGTACGATATGGGATTCTAAGTAGAACTTTGTCCCGACAATTACAAGAATAAGGTATATTTTCACATATCTATTATTTCTATAATACATATGCAAGACTCTTTGAAACATGTCCTATACATTAATCTCGATGAAAGATCCGATCGTAGGATAGAAGTAGAATCCGAATTAGAAAAAGTGGGGTTCGCGTCTTATACACGATTTCCCGCAATTCGCATGCCTCGTGGCGAGTTAGGTTGTTCCATTAGTCATATAGAATGTATTACGATGGCTCGCGATGCGGGTTGGGATTACGTCATTGTATTTGAAGACGATGTGGTTTTCACCGATCCGGGACTTTTTGTAAAACAACTCGATGGATTTCTCCGGGAGCATCCCAATGATTGGGATTTTTTATTTTTAGGGGGGAATAATGCGGGGCCATATACCCAGATAGATGATTATTGTGTAAAAGTGTCTCGTTGTCAGACATCGTTTGGATACATTGTCCGACGGCATTATTATGATACTCTTATCGAATGCATTCAAGAAAATATAGAAAAACAAATGTCTGTAGAATCCTATAGTACTACATGTTATGCGATTGACAATTCATGGTTTCATTTGCAGGAACGAGATCGTTGGTTTTTACTTGTACCTTTAAGCGTGATTCAACGGCCGAACTATAGTGATATTATTGGATGTGATACGGATTATACCAAAAACCTGCTTTCGCTCGAATTCTCCTTTACATAAAGTCATATAGAACATCTTATGCGGGCCTTCGGCCCTTGTGTCTCGGATCTCGGGTCTCGGGTATCGGGTCTCGGGTATCGGGTCTCGGGTATCGGGTCTCGGGTATCGGGTCTCGGGTATCGGGTATCGGGTATCGGGTCTCGGGTATCGGGTCTCGGGTATCGGGTCTCGGGCCTACGGCCCTTGGGCCCTTGGCGAAAAATTGAAATCTTTTTTACAAGAATTTGTATTGTTATTCTCATACATATGACATCTTCTATCAAATCGACCATAAACCATACTGAATGTGGTATCTGCGTATCCACCACGACTCTCGCTAAAATCGTCCAATGCGAATATTGCGAATTCTCCGCATGCAAAACGTGCTGGAAACATCATATCCTCCAAGAATCCGAACCTCAATGCATGATTCGCGAATGTGGGAAAGTATTATCCCGAGAATTTCTATGTGACAAAATGGGGAAATCTTTCGTGAATACCGAACTCAAACAACATCGCGAGACAATCTTATACAATAAAGAACAGGCGCTTTTTCCGACGACTCAAGTGGAAATCGAAAACCGTAAAGAAATACAGAAAGATCGCATGTCAATGTCCAAAATAAAACAAGAAATCAGCAGATTGTCTGCTCTTCACAACGAAATTGCACAGAAAATTTATCGGGCGGAACATCCGAAAGAGACTCAAGCCAAGGAAAAACGCGAATTCATCAAACACTGCCCCGCCAATGATTGTATGGGATATCTTTCGACTGCATGGAAATGCGGGCTCTGTAATATGTGGTCTTGTCCTGAATGTCACGAAATCAAAGGCGATCGACAAGATGTGGAACATACATGCAACCCCGAAACAGTCGAATCAGTGAAAGCCATCGCATCCGATTCGAAACCCTGTCCCAAATGCCAGAAACTCATTTTCAAAATCGATGGATGTGATCAAATGTGGTGCATCAGTTGCGAGACGGCGTTCAGTTGGCGCACACTCCGTATTGAGAATGGTCCTATACACAATCCCCATTTCTTCCAACGCAGGCGCGAAATGGCGAATGGCGGAGAAATTGCACCCGGGTTTGGAGAAAATCCATGCGGAGAACGCAGGTTGACACATGATACTATCAGACAATTGCGCGAGATCTTTAATGGTTCAAATGGCCGAATCGTAGTTGATGTAAATGGTCCAATGCGTATCGCCGATTCGCTCGATGAGTACAAGGTCATCATGGGCCAACTTTACGAAAAAATCCGATATCTTATCGAATTACGGCAATATAAAATGCCCCAATATCAAGTCGATTACGCAAGGAAAAACATGGAGTTTAGAATCGACTATATGACAAACCGGATTACAAAGGAACAATTTACTACACTCATTCAGCGCCAAGAGAAAAAAACGAATAAAAATCAAGAAATTTACAATATACTCGATGTATTTTACCAGACCTCGTCGGATATTATCCAGCGATTTATCATAGAGAGTCGTACATCGAGAAAATTCCCGAATGTCATTTATAGCGAATTTGGAGAACTCTTGGTATATTGCAACAAACATCTCGCAAATATTTCCAAAACCTATAATTGCGTGAATATGTACATTGACCCGAATACATTTCAAATAAAAACCGGAAAATAGTAAATCTTATAACTACATTTGTGATGCACATTCTCGTCATTTCGATTTTAGAAGACATTTTATTTGGATTCAATATAGTCATCAATGATAATATATGGCGGATACATTCGATTATTATACCCACTATAACAGTTTTGAAGAATATGTCGATATGCGACGAAAAACGATTGTACGAAAAATAAAATTCAACATAAGAAATTATGTTTTTTTATCCGCACGTCAAAAATACGATTTGCGCATTCTCCCCGAAAAAGATAAAATCGACATTATCATTCTATTGAACGATATGTTGTCTAATCTTATAGAAACAAACTATTCTTCGTCTTCGAATGACCCCAATGTACGTTTTCCAGGGATTGGATCCATTTGACGCATCGCAAAATAATCAGATATACCAATGATATTATTACGGTATTCCGATTCCGGATTCGATAATCCGGATTTTATCATCCCTTCAATACCTTTTACGTTATTCAATGTAAAAGGTGTAGTAACCACCGAATAAGTCGGTATTTCCCCCAATTTCATACGTTTCGAATGTCCCCGAATAAAAAAATGGGCACTTCGAATGTGTTCTTTTACCCTAGATTCCATTGCAATCCAATTCACTGCATATGTTGTTTGATCCCCGATAAAAAACGAACTTATCTTTGAAGTCGTAAAAAGTACAATAGGTAAATTGAGATGATCCGCGATGATCCACATATCCAGATTGGTCATATAGTATTCATCACTGGCAATGACCGCATCGATTCCACCATTCGCCTCTTCAAACATCTTTCGTTTGCCTTCTAATCGCCAGATTTCCGCAATGGCTTTTTGGAATCCCTTTTCCATAAATGTCTTATAGGATTCAATGAGAATTTGCTTCAAATCCATGACGGAAAAAGTTTTCATTTGCATATTTGTCGGGATATGTGTAAGTTTCAACATGATATCAATAAACACATAGAATGTACATATAGGACTATTGTTATACACGTATTCTTGTGTATGAAGGGGGAATATGCGTCGCCAGAAATTCTGTTTGTTGCCCTCCAATTCTCGGGGTTCGCCTTTAATACAATCGATTTGCACTGCATCCGAGAGGGTTTCTCCCACGAGTTTGAACTGTTCATCGAGCGAAATAATATTGGAATAGATTTGAGATGTCCGTGGATTTACCATATCAAACGTGATATTTTTGATTTGATTGTATGGGACAAGACTTGCAAAATATTCGGCAGTGAGGAGAGATTGCAACATGATGATTTCATTCGGAAATACACTATAGGATGTAACGGGTACTCTGATATTGGATTCCAACATGAAGGATTGGATTCGTTTATATCGGATGAGTTCGTCGGCTAATCTTTTATAATACGTGGTTTCATTATCTGTAAATGTGCCATCGGGTTTTGGGAAAAGATGTTGTTTGGGGATTTGGATCTGAATGATGCCGTTTTCTAGAAGACAATATTGTTTATCTTCCCCCGGTCGACATGCCGTTATCTCGTGAAACGCCAAGAAATCGATATCTTTCCCCGAGACCACGAAATTCACGTGTTTTTTTGAAATGGTTTTCAACATCTCTTCTACAACCCTCAATTTGGCACGATATCGCATATTCTGGTTTTCTATTATACGCAATAAATCTTGAAATGTGGTTCGATGATCAAAATCGTTAATCAATACCCGGACCATAGTTCGAAAAGCACTATAAAACTGCTCTTCCAATCGGATGCGTTTTACTGTATCTTCTCTTTCGTCCTTCATTTTATCTTCCGAATTTGTCAATACGAAATCCTTGTCTGCGGTCATATAGTTCGTCCCATTGATTGATCTTAACCCGTCGTCGATGGGTGCTACGGGCGCATCAATCTGTATAAATTGATCGGTTTCTGTTAAAATACCCACGACCAAATCGTCTTCTTCGATTTTGACAATCGGTTTGCATGGAATTTCCCCGTTCGTTTTCCGGTAAATGGCGAATAATCCATCCCGCGTGGTTTCGTAATCTTGCCATAAATCCTCGTCCATAAATACCATAGATATATCTGTTTCTACGGCCGATGGATAAGTAGGGACCATGATCCGGTCCACCATGAATCCAATGACTCTTCCCTGATAATTAAGAACCTGTTGCTCGACTTGATATCCGTGTTTTTTCAAAAGCGACAATGTAATAGATCCTATATGACTCCTCTTTAAATGATACACATCAGGAATACTTGGTTGTGGCGAACAATATTTCTGTGTCGTTTTTCGTATAATGTGTAAAGTACGTTTTAATGGAGATGGTGAAGTCGCCTCTACAAATAGGGAGCGTGGATCATCCGTATTATGTGTATATGTATATACGGGTTCGTAAAATACATCGCGTTTTAATAATAAGAATGTCGGTTTTTTTTCATCATAAAATGCAGAAGAATACGAAATGGATGGACATAATAGTTGGATATTTTCCGTATTATCTGCATCGACAATTTCCATAATTGCGAGATTGAGTCCTATAGGAAATAATTGTGGGTTGGCCGTACAAATGATATCCCATAGAAATGTATGATTAATGATGGAATCGGGATTCAAAAGGAATGCCTGGAAATTCTCATATGAGGCCACCGTATAAATGAGGAATTCTTCTTTCGAAGATGTCAATTCAATATCGGATATAATTTCTTTCACGAATTGTGAAGTATCCCGATATTTTTCGTAATTGTCGTGATTGACATTTTCCATCGTTCGAAAAATGGCGACAATCGACCCATTGTGCAATCGGATATATTGATCGAGTGTTATACTGTCCCCAAGGATCTTGCACATTTCTTCAATCGATGGAACTTGCAATAATTTGTGCTGTGTTGCATACGCATCTGCGATACATCCTATAAAGGATTTACGGGGGTTTTGTTCTACCCCGAATCGTAAAAGGGGGAATGCATCGGGACGAATGACAGCCGTATTATTCGCAGTCACGCTATCTGCATTATTGGATTGCAGGAAATATTGGGCAGAGTAGGGAAGAAATCCCCATCGGGATTGTGGAACAACCATTTTATCAATTCCAACAATATAGTGTGATGTCCTATAGGAATATTCACGTTGTAATTTGGGGAGGGGTAAAAGAGAGGTGTTTGCATCTGAATCGTTTTGCGCGCATTGTTCGCGTCGCGTTTTCTGGGATTTGGATTCCCATGGTTTTTTGAAACAGCAGGGTAGACAGAATCCCGCGGGATGTGCATCGCCGTGCAAAAATCCGGGGGCGTTTTCTATGTATTCTCCCGTTTTATTATCCCTATGTTGCTTAGGGTGATCAAATTCGTAAATGTAATGTCCTTTGGGGATTTTTTTCGCATTTTTAGGGATGATTTTTCCACATTTGCTCGATCCGGGTGCTCGTTCTTCGGCCTTTATACTTTCCTGTACTTCTTCTTCTGTCAAACTCGTTTGGGTCAAAAGACACCAATATCGAGGGCAAATATAATGGAATTTCTTCTTTGGGTCTGTCCCATAGGAAATCGAATGTTTATATGACCCCGGATGTTCGCGATCAATTCGTTCTTTTTCTTGGTCCGTGAGAATAATGGGTTGGCGATTATAATTCGATAAACACAATCTTGAATATCGGTCAAAATTGCCTTCTGTTTTTTCGAGGAAAAGAGTGGGCTCTCTCTTTTTCAATCGGTTTAAAAAGAGATTATTGTTATTCTCCGTTAATGCCATTCCATCAATCTTTTTTTTATATTGTTCCAATTCGTATCCGGGAATATCTTCCTCTTGCTCGATTTCAACGGGTTTTACTTTTTTGGGACCACCCCCCTTCATTTGTCCTATAGGACTAATTGTACTATCTGTATCTGCACTACTTGCTTCTTGTTCATCTTCGTCGCGATCAAACAATATATTTGGGCTAGGACTTTCTTGTGCATTTTCATTTATGGATTCTATAGGACTTTCTTGTGCATTTTCATTTATGGATTCTATAGGACTTTCTTGTTCAGATTCTATAGGACTCGATTCATCTTCGTCACGATCAAACATTATATTTGGGGTTTCATCCCCCATTTCATCTTGATCTCGATCAAATAAAAACGGATCTTTTTCTTCATATTCTGAATCTTCTCTTTGAAAACGGAATTGAATCGGTTGGACTTGGACGCGCGTTTTCACGGGTTCAACCATAATGAGATTTTCTATATGATCAGACGGTTTTAATTTTATCGCGGGTTTTTCACAAAGTTTTTTGGGGGATTTTTTCATGAATTGTGTCATATAGATAAATATATCCATGTATATCTGCAAAACAGGAATGTAATCCATTGAAATGATATGATCGATCGAAATATACAATTTACTTTCGAATGAATTGATGCGCATTTCTACGGGGAATCCCGGATTCTCTACAATATCCATATTTTTATTGACATATTTCCCCTGTATCCGCGTAAACTTGTCGAAAAATTGCGCAATCTTCAGAATCGCCTCTTCTTCCGAAATATGATAATGGGCTACAAGTGTATCCATTATTTCGCGCTCATGATTTGTTTGTTTAAACAATTCCGATATAATCGTAGATTCTTCTTCCATCTCTTGGTAATTTTCCACGCGCTTATATCGAAGATGAAGCCCCGATTCTAATTCAAACGTATCATCTGGATTGTCATATAGAATCGATAAACACCCCCACCAGTCGGGGAAATGAATGTTTTTTTCGATCGGAATGATTCCAATGTATTTGACATGCGTGATTTCGATACATGGATGGTTCATCCGTTGGAATGGTATTATTTCGAATCCGCTTTGAAATAAAAAGTTGTTTACATGTTGAATGACTGGATTTACATGATCCACAATGAGCTGTTCTAATATTGCAATTGTGATTCCTTTTTCAAATGCACCATAGATTTGTATATTGCCATTATTGGTAAGATTGATATAGAGTTCCACTTTTTCTCCTGGGTGATTCGATATCGGTAGATAAAATGATATTTCTTTGTTCTTGCCAATCTGTTTATACAAATGCGTTATCGTATTTTTACCCAAGAAGGGGATTTTTATCCCGGTGCGGGTTATCTGTTCGGAATAGAATCGGTATATATTTTCTCGTCTAGGTCCCGGGTTATATTTGATGAATGGTGTTTGTATTGTTGCATGTACATTTTTGAAAATAGATTCTAATGGGAGTGTCTGATGTGAAACCGGGTGTAAAATGAGACTGAAGGATTCGATCCCTACATTTTCGTATTTGACTTTATCGTGGATATCCGCTTGATTGGTCCTATAGAGATTATACATGGAATCTACGACTTTGGCTTGTCTCGTGAATTCTTTTGAAATCGCTTTTTTCGTCTTTTTCAAGAGTTCGGGTTTTTTCAATTGGAGGGATTGTATATCCATTATTTTTTGTTTGAAAAGGAGGGGGAAGTAATATCCAGTAGTATTCATATTGATCCGGTTCGTTTCGAAATACGTAAATACGTCTTCTGCTAAACAAAGATAGATTGCGCGATCGACGAGTTGTCCTCCCGAAAAAGTGGTATTTAGTAGGACTTGGTTTTCGAATGAAATAAGGGGATTTTCTTCTATCGGCAAATATTCAGAACCGGGAATCATATCAAATGGATTCGCCGAAAACATGGCGTCGTCTTGTTTCGAGAATTGTTTCCCAATTGGAACCGCGATACTATGTGACTTTAGATGTAGGTCAACAAGTAAGAGATCGTCGTATGTATATTCCGTTTTTTTCGGGAGAATTTGTAAAACCTCGGGATCTATATTTAAATGAATAATCAATTGACTAAATTTAGAAGAAGATAGTATACGGGATTCATCCACCACGGAATCAAATATTTGATCTAGGCGAATCATTTTTTCCACGTATCCGAATAGATATATTTCATCATACGATACATTGGGCATTTCCTGGATAATTTTTTTCTTAATAGTTGAAATCGAATCATCTGCATGAATCCATTGTTCGCTATCTATATGATCTTCTGTAGTATTCATATCCGTATCTCTTCTAAATTCATCGGTCGATAAATTCGAAAAGTGAATGGTGCGTACAGGTTTTCCTTCAAGATCCAATAAAATGATTTTTTCTGCCATTTTTGTATAAATTATATCATTATTTTTGTATCTGATTTTATTCCGGTTAATCATATAGAAATGTCTACATCTACAAAACGTGCTTTATTGATTGGTTGCAATTATACGACGATTCCCAGCATTGCTCTTCGTGGATGTATTAATGATATCGTAAATGTAAAATACATCCTCGTCGATGCATACAATTATTACCTGGAGAATATTGTCATGTTACGGGATGATATAGCGACGAGTTTGCCCACGCGGGCAAATATTATTAAAGAACTTACTTCGATTGTGGCGAATTCTTTGTCTTGTAGTGAAATTTGGATCCATTATAGCGGACATGGCACACAAATTAGTCAAAAGATTGGCGGGTTGGCTGTTTTAAATGACTGTATTGTCCCACTCGATTATGCGACAAAAGGGTTTATTATGAAGGACGATATTTTCGCCATTATCAAAAATACAAAATGTCCTACATATATCATGTTTGATTCATGTCATTCAGGTACGATCTCGGATCTGGAATATAGTATTCTATATCAAACACCCACCACATTTACCCGTATTCAGAACAATCAAGTGTTATTGGCGAATCCAAATATTGTCTCTATTAGTGCATGCAAAGATTCGCAAACTTCGGCAGAGATATATGACAAAATGGATGCAGAGTCAGAAGGGGCATTTACCGATTGTTTGGCAAACTGTTTGCGCGCAAGTCATCACAATATTTCGGTTTTGAATTTGTATCAAAATGTATGTATATCACTTGCACAACGCGGATTTACACAAGTTCCGGTTTTATCTTCGTCTATACCGATCCCTACCGCGTATTTAAAACGTGCTTGAGATCACCAATGATAGCTTTCTCCAGAAATCATATAGAAATAATCCTATAGGACAAATATGACGGAATTTACAAATCGGTGGTTCGTAATATCATTCGGAAATGAAGAATTTCCAATTGCGTTTTCTACGGGTAGTGAGTTTTCACCGGAAAATGTGTTTTTAGGGAAAGTGACTATTTTGTATGATACTGCGCAATATTTGGTGGAACGCGTTTTAATCCAAGATGACAAAGAAGTATTATTCATCTTTCTTATATTTTCATCAAATGTATTTATCGATGGATATATCACAAAAAATGGTCAACAATATAATATAGAAAAATATGCAAGATATAAATCATTGCAAGTAGGGAACAATGCATATGATAATATATGTGTAATTCAATCAAGACAAGTATAAATGTAAAGATAATTTGATTTATTTGGAATCACAAAATTGAAGAACTTTTATTTCATGATTCAAATGTATAAAATCAAAACCATGAGTATCAAAGACGAATTATCAAGAGATGAAGCGATCCAGATGAATCGCAATAAATGCAAGAATCCCATTTTCACATATTGTAAAAACTGCGATCTGATTGCCAATCGTTTATATTTCATTACGAAAAATACGAAAACGGCAAATACAGATACATTTATTCACATGCATCGGGAACTCATTGTAGAATCGCATGCAATATTTTACGCGGAACTAAAAAGAAAACAAAAGAAGGAAGAATACAAAAAACGCATATCCAGATGGAGTCTAGCGATCGACGAAAAACTAAAAAAACGTATCGTTTCAAACAAAGTCATATAGATCATTCATCTATATGACTCTCGCGTGGGTACATCTTTATTTATCATAATATGGGTTATCTTTAATTGTCATTCCGCAATATTCTTGCGGTTTCTCTTTATAATCTTGGGGGTCGTGGATCCCCGCTTCTTTTGCATTTTCCAATAAAAATTTGAAATTATCCCAAAATTCGTTTTTGTGTCCGATCGATTTGGTTGCTATATGACTCATCTCGTGAATGGCGACAAACATGAGCGTATTTTCGTCGATTAAGTGGTCATTATCGGCTTTTTTTACGTTTAAACAAAACGCGAGTTTTTCTCCTTTGTTTTCCGAATACGCCGTATATGCACTCGTGGGGAGAGTTTCTTCGATGGCTTTGGGATTATATCCCGCGACTAATCTCTTGACGTTTTCTTGATCGGGGTATTTTTTATCCATGTATTGGACCAATGTTTTGCATTTTTCTGTGATTGTTGCCAATAGATTCGCGGCTTTATCGAGTTCTTTGCGTTCTCTGACGCAATAGGTATTTCCGTCTTTTTTCGAAATGATGCATTTGAGATCTAGTTCATCTCTAGAATCAAAGTAAATATACATGCAAACAATGAGCAATCCTGCGATAATTGTATATCCCAAAATATCTAACTTGTTCATTTTATAATACTTGGAGAAAGAAGTATTTGTCAAAATCTTGAAGTGAAAAGAAAATAACTATTTATAAAAATGTTCAACCGTTTTTTTCACTTTTTCTAAAGAGGGTACATCTTTGCCGAATAATACAACTGTCATATTTTCCGGAACGAAATACCGTTTTATCACACGATTGATTTCTGCAACAGTAATGGGCTCATAATATTGTTTAAATGTATGATCATATGGTATTGGATTGTTTCCATGTATAAGCATATGTTTCCCATTATGCAGACATTGCACACTTCCATTTTCTAAATTTATGGTTAAAACGCCATTTAAATATCCTTTTGATAAATGCAACTCTTGACTCGTAATTCCATCATTGATTAAATCACGAATCATTTTCATAATGAGAGGTATTACCCCCGGTTTTGACCCATTTTTCATGATTTTATCGGGATTTACCATTGTGAAAACCCCGAATTCACCTGTATTTGGGTAATGATTACAAAAACATTTGGAAGTATAGGTAACACCATTCTTCTCTCGTAATATAGAAAACAATCGACTACTCATTGGTCCACCGATGATATTCTCTAGCAATTCGAATATATGACGATCCGGGGAATCATGGTTGCATGTGCGGAATAGAATGCGCAAATAAGTTGCATGAATCCCATTTTTCTCTGTAATTTTGTATTGAATCTCGGATTGTGGATACACGAATTGTTTCACGAGAAATCGGGAAGGGTCATATAGAGTCTTACAAGAGGGGACACGCATGAAAAAAGAGTCGCGTATAAAATGCTTGATTTTGCGAAAAGGGATATGTGATGACACGCTCAATACGAATCTGGATGGCCGATAGAAGGCCTTGTACATTTCGATAATGGCGTGATAAGGAAGTGCGCCGTTTTTATGATATTCTAATGCATCTATAGGATCTGCATAAGAACTCCCTGCGAATACGATTTTATCGGACATATCACCAATAATTGTTCTTGGGTCATCATTCGATTTGATTATTTCTTCAATGACGACTTTCTTTTCTTTTTCGTATTCGTGTTTCTGGAAAATGGAATTCAACAACATGTCCGATAGAAGATGAATACAGTTTTTCACGAAATTATCTTGGCATTTCACTGTATAACATGTATATTGCTTTTCCGTAAATGCATTGAAATATGCGCCCACCTCATCGAATTTTGTAGCCAGTATTTTGGATGCGGGTATTTTACGCGTACCTTTGAAACACATGTGCTCGATAAAATGACTGGATCCCCTAACGCCATCTATTTCATAAATCGATCCTAAATCCACGAATCCGAATACGCATGAAATGGGGAGCGTGTTTTTGGGGGGTTCATATATGACACGGAACCCATTTTCAAATGTATAGGATTCCATCGATTGATTCTATATATTAGTCGCGATAAAGTATTATCACAACGACAGAGATGAATCACATAATCAAGTGATTAAGGGAAGGTGTATGAGGAAACCGTAGGTTTCTTCATGTGGTTGCAATATAGAGATATGCGTAATCCGGATTCCAATAATATGCCAATATCAATAAATAACATGTGAGAAAAAGGATCGAAGTCTTATACAGAATTTCATTCATTTTATAATATAGAATTCTATATTACAAAACATTGCAAGACAACTATATGATTCATTTGAAACTATTTTTATAAGAGAGGAATAAGGGAGGGTGTTTGAGGGAACCTACGGTTCCCTCATTTGCACCCGACTTCCAACGGAATGCGTCCTAAATCGGGTTCAATTGTGCTCTGGTTCCATGGTCCAATATCCGACTTGGGGATAATTGGATCACTTCGGAGTTGGTAGTTTGGATTACGAAGGGTTTGTCCTATAGTATCTAATCCAATGTGATATCCGGCTTGTAAAAGATCGGGCATAACTGGTCCATTTCCGGCACTTGGGTTCAAAGTTGCCCATTGGCTATTCTGGTCACTTGGCAATAAGTCGGAAGGGTTGGTGGTCTGCTGTAAAGCATATTGTCCTGCACTTGGTTGACTCGGTGACTGTACATTTGTAGATTGAGGTTTAGGTTGCATGGATGGTTGCATCGGCATTGTAGGAGGAGTATAATTATGAACAGCACCTACAGGGACGCCATTTTCGAATCGATCAATGACACCTATTTTTTCACCAGAATAGGAAGAAAGACCCCATGCCAAAACAATAAATACTACTAAAATAACCACTTTTTGATTTGTGAAAAACTTGGAAAATCCACTAGACATATCTTTAAACATCGTTTATATAAACGGTTGATAAAATTATTTTATAAAGTTGGAGTTTTTGCACCTTTGAACATTTTATTGATAATAAAAAATGTCGAAAGGGGTTTATTCATATATCTTACAAAACACCATCCAAATAATGATTTATTCATTCGCCTCTTCTTCATCGTCTTCGAAATCGCTATCACTATCATTTAAATCTTCCAATAGGTATGTATTTTTAATATGTTTTGCTTCTAAATAAGCAGAAAGTGCTAAATCCCTAGCAATCTTTGCCTTTTTCCGGGCTTCTCTATACATTTCGTAATATACATCGCTCCTCTGTTTTATCTGAATGGATTCTTCCGGAATTTCTTCTAAATTAAAATCGATTTCGCATAATTCGTTGCTATCTTTTTTCACGTTTATGATCGTTTCGTCTTTTACAACATCACCTTGGTCTAACAATTGTAATTGCAATGACATTTTCGGCGGAACGACAGGTTGTACTAGTGTATTTTCTATAGGACGATTTGGCGCGGAATTTCCTAAATGATTCGGATTTAAAATGCATTTTTCGAATAGATTTTTGGGTTTAAATACCATGATTTGTTTCATATCAATTTCTATTTGAAAATTGCGCGAGGAACATTTGACGCCTTGCAACTCGAGAATCACCATAACTTCGGTATTTTCATGTAAATCTTCGATTTTCATGGGGGTTTCATTTTCGTCATAAATGACACCAGGTTGATTTTGCAAATTCGACCGGACCAGATAATATTTCCCCGATTTGTATATTTTCATAGGTGAAGTGAATGAATTTTCAATGTCCTGTAATTCGAGATCTGTATCGAACCATTTTTCGCGATTGTCATATAGTAACTTTTGTGTATGGGATTCGAGCGTTTCTATCCATTGAACAAATTCTTCGCAATCTTTGTTGAATTGAAGATCGCAATGCATCTTTTTCGCGTTTTTCGAGGAAACCGATATTTGTTTGACTAAACATTTAGGAGGTTGTATGTAAAGCGCCGATCCGCCGATGGAATATTTGATGAAATAATTGCCTCCTGCCGAAGTCGGTGTATGCAATGTCAATTTATCAAAAGAGAATGTGGAATCCGTTTGATGTATCATCTATGTATTATTTAGTAAGAATTTATCAAAGAATGAGACGCAACGCGTCAAATTCGTTTAAAGGGGAAATTATAAAAACACGGTTCCAATATGTATCATGTATAATTTCAGAAATACATGTATCGATTTTTTTAAAAACGAAGATACGAAAAAAGATGTCAAGGAAATGATGTCGCCGATTTGCAATTTGATTTACAATGAAATCTATATTTATATTTGGATTATCGCGATTTACAATATTTTCTTTATTTTCATTATTTTAGCCATTTTTTTCATTCTTCTCCGAATGTATCATTCGTCCAATTTTATCATCCAACTTTCTCCTGAATTGACGCCATTATAAAATCTACGTTTAATATATAATGGATTCAATCGCAAAAATGCAAACTACTGGAGGTAAAAACTACAGAAAAAAAAATAGTAACCGTAAAGGTAGCCGTAAAGGTAGCCGTAAAGGTGGAAATTGCCAAAGTACTGGATCAATTGGAACCAGTGTGTATGGTGCGGGAAATGAACAGCATGCACAAGAAGGTAATGGAAATGTGATTGCATTCAAAGGAGGAAATGGAGAAAAGTATGCGGGGAATGGTCTCACAGATATTGCAGTTCCTGCCGCACTTTTGTATGCAAACCATAGATATAGCCGTGGAAAAGTTGCGTATGGTCGCAGATCCACTTATTCCAAGAAGCGTTTTGGTAAATCCAAAAGAAGAACCAATCGTAGATACCGCAGACGTTAAGTCATATCTTTGTCCGACCCATTTAGATTTGTCATATAAAATAATTATTCTATATGACCTTTATCACAAGTTTATCACAAGTTTATCACAAGTTTATCACAAGATACACTATATGTCTACTGAATTAATAAAATCAAAAGAAGGATCAAAAACAGAATTTATAGAAAATGTGAAAAAATGGGTGGCGATGGACAGTCAGATAAAACTCATCAATGAAAAAATGCAAAAAATCCGGTTTGTAAAACGCGAGGTTTTAGAAGAAATCGTCAAATACGTGGATTCGAATCAATTGAAGAATGCAAAGATTGAGATAACAGATGGAGATCTCAAATTCTTTGAAAAGAAGGAATATACGCCATTGTCCTATAGTTATTTAGAGAAATGTTTGACACATATTGTGACCGATCCAAAACAGGTGGAATATATCATGCGGTATATCAAAGACAATCGTGAGATAAAATCGTCGGTGGATATCCGTCGAACATATCGCGAGAATAAAACGTAAATCCAATATATATGACATCTTTTATGGAAAAAGTACGATTGGTCGAGAATACGAGTACGGGTGAAATTCATGGAGGGATGCCTTTAACGACCATTCTCGGGAATTCTATACAGGGCGGTGGTACATCAAAACAATTCGAAACTTTTGTAGTACCTATGGGACTTATTGTCGAGAATCGTCCGTCGGTCATACATAAAATGGCAATGATGAATGAAGGATATCATGATGTTTTGTCAGATAGTATATTTGATCGTCTTTTTGAAAAGATGGTCAAATAATGACCCTTTTGGAGGGAATATATTTGATCGTCTTTTTGAAAAGATGGTGAAATAATGACCCTTTTGGAGGGAATATATTTGATCGTCTTTTTGAAAAGATGGTGAAATAATGACCCTTTTGGAGGGAATATATTTGATCGTCTTTTTGAAAAGATGGTGAAATAATGACCTTTTTCAGATGGGTGGATTATTGCATAAAATATATCATTATGAAGGATATATTTTATAGGATTCATTAAATCAGTTAATACTCGGACCATTTATTATGATTAAACGAATTAATCACCAATAATTTATCGCGATTGTCTTTCCAGAATTTCACTTTTTCGTCCAATACAACATCTTTTGCGGTCGTAGGAACATTGGCTTGCATAAGTGCCGTTTCTTCGGCTGTAGGTGCGGGTTTTTGCCCATAACAATTCACCCCGAATTTCATATAGGGATTTGCCATATATCCGCCATTGATGCCCGGTCGCCCGCAATTATTTTTCGTTTTATCGGACGTCTGCAATAAATTCCACGTGGATTTTTGTGTGGGGAAGAATGCCATTTGATTATCGCTCCATCCATAATTGCACCATTCTGCGCCATCATTGTATGCTTGTTCTATCTGATCATACGTCGCGATCTTTGCACCAAGTGCCGAACATACATTTTTTGCATCACCATATGTATACAAATTATTGGATACATTGAATACTTGATCTTTACTGGTAGGTCCCGTAGATTTCTCAGGACTTTTTGTTTGTTTATTTCCCGATGAATCCGTCACTGGTTTTTTTACTAAATTGGAAACGGACGGAGGAAATAACTGGCTCATTAAATCGATATTTAATACAAGATGGAAAAAATCATAAATGAGCAAAATGACGAAAATGATCCATGTCACATTTTCTATAATTGAGATGGAAAATGGTTTCGTATCACGTGTCATTGGTATTCCAATCATAAAGACAATCAAATAGAATGCAATGATGAAAAGGATAAGACCGAAAATGGAATAAGGGTTTGTCACATAGGATTTGATATCGGATTCTGTCGATGTCAACCAATTTGTCTTTGTGGATGCAGGGGATGTATCAAATACATTCGTCACGGAAATGAGGTATATGAAAAAGATGGAAAAGAGAATGAGATCTATGATTCGACTCATTCGCAATTGCGTGGCATCCTGCGATGAACTTGTAAAGAATATAGCTAAAATAAAATAAATGACCAAATATATGGCTAAAAACCACAAGAGATAAATAAGATATGATTGTGTGAATATTTCATTAAAAGTATCATCGAAACCTTCCTTTAGATCCATGATTGTATTTACTATAGTACTTTATTTTTTTTCCGATAGAAGAGGCAGTAAGCCATTGGTGTAACTACTTGGCTCGGGTCATTTACGATTTCTACCGCCGTGTCATTATAATGTATCCATACATTGTCTTGGTTTTTTACAAAGGCGGTATAATGTCCGCCTGTAATTCCGCCCATGTGATTGCATACCCCATATAAGTCATATAGATATGACGATTTATTGTACCCAACAATGTATTTATTCAGATCGAGATTTTCTATGGGAAATTGCACAAAATTGTTGATCTTGCGTTGTCCATCCGGGAGGAATCGTTTGAGGGTTACAATGAGGATACTGGGGAGACTCCAGAAAGAGACGTTCTTTTTCACGGATTCTTTTTCTTGCGTGGCGTCATTGAACCATGCATTATCGCCTTGGAGGAACTCTTCCATGGTAAAATGATCGAAACATTCTTCGATGGTGGTGAATGCAGTTTCATCGTTGAAAAGTTGGAGATCGAGGACGGAGAAATGTTCTGGGTGGATAGAATGGATCTTGTCTTCGGTAATATGCCGGATGTTTGTCACATAGATTCCATACATCATGTCCATGAGTTCGGAATATTCGCGTTCATAGACGGTTTTCAACATTTCGTAGGATTTGACGGCGATTTGATCCGTGGGATTTTCTATTGTACCATTGATTTTCATATGGATGGGTCGGGACATGCTATTATGGAGACAGTCCATGAAAAAGAGGAGGAATTCGCTCATGTCATTTTGGGCGAATCCGGTGAAAATGTCTTTATTTTTTGCGCGGGAAATTTGCTGGACGGTATGGACGAATTTATTGGGGGAGACTACCCCGTTATTGGACCACATGATCTTTCTTAAATCGACCCATTCATGGAGGATGACGGAATCGGGAGAATCTGGTTTCACCCTTTTCTTGCATTTCTGCGAATCGAGTAATTTCGCGAGTTCATATGTATGACTCATGACTTGTAAACATGCATTGAGGAAACAGGTATTACCGAGATTTGCTAATCCGGTATATCCGCGCTTTTCTTTTGTCGATTGCATTATATGACATTGTTTTAAAGATTTTAAACCGTTTTTGGGATATGATTAATTAAATTTTACGAAGATGATTGACACATAATTACACCGACCAAAAAGAAATTTGGGACGCAAAAGCGTCTTAAAAATTATTTTTGTTGGTGACTAGTCCACAAGAAAATGAGACTTTGTCTCATTTTTCTCTTTGGACGGTATAATTTTATTTATGATTCAATCTATATCACTCTTTTATCCAACATATATCATAAAAATTTTATTACACCATTGCGCATTAAAAATACGCAATCAGTATCACCTTGCTCACGCACAAATGCATCCGAAAGAGGTGTTTTGAATTTGGAAAAGTTTAGTAATAAAAAATTAAAGCATAATTTATACCAGTAGAAATTTGAAATGTTCTATTTTAATTGTACTATCAAATTTATGTTTATACCAGTGAAGATTTGAAATGGGACGCGCCCTTCGGGCGCATTTCAAATCAGCACTGGAATCCGACCCTTGCTGAAATAAAATGGGACATTTTATTTCTTCAAGGGTTTAAATTTTGATAATTAATTTATAATGATATAACATAGGATATGCCATTTGATAATTATTTTACTTGTAAACAATCTAATAGTTCGAATAATAGCACGAATACATTTTCAATAAATTTAAAAAATCAAGTGGGGATGTTTGGGGTCGCTTTATGGCCAATTGTGCAATTTGCTTGTTCAAACACATCCACAACTATATCCGATACGAATAATAATACTGAAACAAAATTTACCCAGCAGTTTGTATTTGGCGCGGTTTCTGGTACTGTTTGTTATATAACCGTTAATGAAAATGGTACTTCACAAATGTATGCAAATACTTTCAGCCAATATAGCGACTATCGATTAAAAACGAATGTTATAACATTGGATGAAACATATACAGTAGATAATATTCGTGTAGTATCATATAATCTTATAAATAGTTCGGAAAATATAACACCACAAAAAAAATTTGGTGTAATAGCACATGAATTACAAGAGATTTATCCAGAATTGGTAGATGGTAAAAAAGATGATACTTTATATCAAGGAGTAGATTATATTAGTTTAATACCTATATTAATAAATGAAATACAAAATTTAAAAAAAACCAACATAAAATTACAAACAGATTTAGATAAATTAACACAGTTAGTAAACATAAAATTAACTAATCAAGTCTAACGCATTTTCGTTATGTGCTATAAGTGCTGATAAGCGGATGGAAATTGTATCCTGAAAGAAAAAGAGGAGTAAAACAACTGATATTTTAAATTTTTATGGTGAATTTATTCAATCCAAATACAAAAAATATTTAGTAATAATGGATAATGATGTTATTCATAAATCAAAATTGATAAGAGAAAAAATATAATATGATAATAATCATTTGATATATATATTCTGTTACTTACCATCCTGAAAGAAATAGTATTGAAGTGTTTTTAGTCAGTTAAAACATTATATCAAAAAAGAAAGTCCAAATACTTATGATCACGTTTATAAAGTAATTACTAATATTTTAGATAAGAAAATAACAAAAGAACATCTAACAAATTACCTTAAACATAGTTATAAAATATATAAATCATAACTGCGGTTTGTCTCATTTTTCTTTTTGGTCGGTGTAATTAAAATGTAAAAATATAATATAAACAGTATAAACATTGTCACATAGGTTTAAACAATGGATATTTCATACAATGAAACATTTCGCCAAGTATCTACTAATTTACAAACCGTGATTGATATCAATACTGCGAGATATCGAGAATATCAACGACAAACAACGAGTTATATAGGTATAGGTTCAAGATACGTGAATTATCTCATGCAAAATATTTTGCTCGAAGTTGTTTTGATTTTTCTGAGTTATTTAATGTATGACAATCAACCCCAAGTATCTGTAGATCTTAATCAAGATCCAACTCCACGATTGGTAGAAGAAAACCATAGACAAGTACCCATACAAGATTCTGATCCACATGTAAGCGAAGCGACTACAAGCGAAGCGACTACAAGCGAAGCGACTGTCGCTCCGCTTACACTTCCAAGAAATACATTTATCCGCGATTATTTTTTCTCGTATACTTTTGACCCCATTATTAACAATATAACAGCGAGTACAATTGGAACAACACCTACAGAACAACAAATCTCTCGAGCAACAGAATCGAATCTATATGACCTTTCTGGCAATCAAACTGAATGTCCTATAACATTAGAACGATTCCAAGAAGGCGAACAAGTATGTAGAATTATCCCATGTGGACATATTTTCAAGTCTGCGAGTCTACAAAGATGGTTTTCCCGGAATGTCCGGTGCCCTGTATGCAGATATGATATACGAGAATATCGCCCAGATGTTCCAGAAGAAGATGAAGATGAATACGCGAATTTACCCGAATTAATAGATGATCCTATAAATATGCCTATACATAATAATTATGATGTATCATTCAATACAGCATTACAAACATTTTTTGATAATGCTAATAATCGGATTCGAGAAAATTTAAATAATCAGAGGCAACAAAATCAACCGATCATAAATGAAATCGTAAATAATATAATCAATAATACTGCACAAAACCAAGAAGTAAATGAATTAGTAACGAATATAATGGATATATTTACAAACCGGCGATAAAAATCATATAGAATACATATTTTATATGATCTTTCATAGATAATCTAATACAATGTTAATTCGGATTTTTGAATCATATATCTCATATTGGATGTTTCTACTAAAAGCCCATTTGCATAAACACCATAATTCATATATTCGTCATCATGATCTAATGCAAAATGGTATATAGTATACATTCCTGGAGTTTCATAAATTTCACTCCTTGAATCTACACAAGCAGGAAGTCGATATTTATTATCTGTTACATATGTATCACCATTTACCTGAATTGTTAAATTTCTTTCTTCTTTGGATTTAAAATCATCTACTAAAATAGAATGGCAACCAGTTAAAATTAAATCTTCGGTAATTTCTGGATAATTTGCATTACTACACACATATAATTGTTCTTTTATACGATCGCGTGTTCCAACGTGATGAATGTTTTTTTTACCAATTAAAACGATTGGTTTGTATTCATGGTTTAACGTTTTTATTAAATCGCCTTTCTTCAATAATTCAACGGAAATGTATCCCTTATCTGTAAGAATTTTAGAACCCTCTTTAAAACAAGGCACTTGCACTGGCATTGGCACTGTTATGTAAGTATTATTATCACTAGTATAAGATAAAATACAACCATATTGATTTATTGATAAAGATTGACAAGCAACATTTGTCATATTTGATAATGTCCATGTCGCGCCATGATCCATAGAATAAAATGTACCCAAACCCGGAGTTGATGTCCACTGACCATTCACGTAAGATCCAATATAATCTGAAACAAGTATACAAGTATTCATAAACGATTTAACCGAAAAATAACTAGAGTATGGTGCATTTGATATATTCCATGTTACACCACTATTCGTTGAATAATATACAGGACTATTACCTGCGTTACATAGTGCAACTCCATATACTCCATTTAAATCAACATATCTTATGTTTTTGTCTGTAATATTCGATTGAGTGTAAGTATGTCCATAATCACTAGAATACCATATCCCTCTATTTCTATCTGTATTACCCAAAATTACATAATTATTATACATTCCAACATTATAACTTTGAAAACTTATATTAGATATTGTCCAAGTTTTTCCATAATCATCCGAATAATAGGCGCCATTTCCACAACCAACTGCATTTGGGCCAACCATTCTAACAGAAAAAAACCAATTCCCATTCGGTCCACTAGAAAGTTTCCAACTTGATCCACTGTCACTAGAATAATACACACCAATAAAACTACTTGCTATCCAATTTATACCATCTTCTGTATATACATCCACAAAATTTTTATCAGAAATAACATTCGTATATGTGAAACCTTTATTATTCGAATAATATAACCCATGTGAGTCATTAGAACTACCCACAATAACCACATCGTTGTATATAAATATAATATCCATATTAGCGAATGTAACATTTGATATATTCCATGTTAAACCATTATCAGTCGAATAATACAATCCATTATCAGAACTTGCGATTATAAACCCATTACCAATAATACTATTATTAAATGATTTATTTATTGTTCTAAAATATATGCTCATCTTATATATAAATGTCTTTTTTTATTTGTAGAAAATATTCTAAATCAAACGTCATAATTTATCAGGGATTATTTTGTCTCGTAGAATAAAAAACATGAATTACGATTATTTATACAATTCATCAAATGATCTAACGAATCAGTCTATTTTGGTCCCCAAAATTGACATTCAAGCGAATCAGTCTATCAAGTGAATCAGTCTATCAAGTGAATCAGTCTATCAAGTGAATCAGTCTATCAAGCGAATCAGTCTATTTTGGTCCCCAAAATTGGATACCGAAGGTATCTACTTAGGCTTAAGCCATTTGTCCAACGTTTGAATCCCGTTATCTTTCTGATGCACTTTCGTCAAGAATGTCTCGAATAAAAGTGTCTTGATTTTCGTAGCACAGAACTTCTCCTTCTTTTTCATGAATTCTTCTAAATCATCACCACACTCTTTTTCCAAAGCCTTCATATCTTTTCTATAGGACATGATTGCTGGTTTTTTTCCCTGTAATTCCCAGATCTGCTCTAATGCCAATCCAAAGAGTTGTTGCAAGGGTTTCATCAATTGATTTGTTATATAATGTACATAATCAATATTCAGTTTTTGTTGTAGAATGTATTCCGGTGTTTCGATTTTATCCCCCTGTAGTTTTGCTCCCGCATTTGTCACATAGATATACTTGATGCGATCGCCCGGCTTGGGTTTATTCCCCGGATCGCGTTGTCCCATTCGATCCGCCAATACTCGGTGTGCAATCGTCTGAGGATTCTTGTAATCACTTCGAAGCGCTTTTGTAATCATGAGTTTGTCTGTATGAGTTTTTCCGTCGATGAGATCTTGTAATGATTGATTGAGGAAATTGATGGCGAGTTGGATTGACGTATCCGGCTTCATGAGAATATCGAGAATACCACCATATACGTCTTTCACGAGATCGCAATTATCCCGGCGTTTCAGGACGAGTCCCATGAATTTGAGTTTGCCCTTATTCGGATCTTCTTCATACAGCATACCCACATAACGTTTTTTCGAAAGGAGGATGAATGGCATCAGGGTTTTCTCATAGGTGAGTGCCATCGGCGGTTTCAAAAATTTGGTGCACAAATTCGCGACATCTTGCGCGATTTCGATCGTGGCTTCTAATGCAGGTTTCCCGCGGATCTTTTCTTTGGTTTGCGGATTTTCCAGATTGAAAGTGAAGAATACAGAATCCGTGTTGTGCACAATGAGATTGCCGATGCCTGCTGAAAAATGGTGATTTTCTGTGGTCAAGTCATATACAAATCCTTCGTATGGGATACATGCCATTTCTTGTATAGATTCGTAGAATGCAGATTCGTCGATTTCACATGACAATAATTGAGTTCCTATAGTACAATCGTTTGGACAAATGGCTTGCCCAAATGGATTCAATAGAGAATGATCATCGGTGACATCGACTTGACTACCTTTATCCGTAATAATCCGAATCATACGTTTATGTGATGCAAGTTCATGTCGTATAATACGATGAATTTTGGTCCATCCGCATTCCGTCCAAGACTCGACGCCCCGTAATTCGCAAAATTCTTTGGTTTGTTTTCCGGGTTCTTCACATTTTACCCATTGGTTGTCACCATACTTTGCCAAATCTTCTATAGTACATATACGCATTTGACCATTGATGCGAACTTTTACAGGAGTATAATTCGCAACCGAATCCCCATACACATATTCCGCCCTGCATTTTACCGGACCTAATGATGCTGTCTCATAGATACTGTCTCCATATACTTCCTCAATCATCCGTTTTGCATAGGTGATCATGAGACGACCTGTTGCCGTAGTGCATGCCGCAACGTCTTTTTCATAGAAAGTCGAGGTTCGTGCGCCACATTGACCATATAGAGAATTCGCCGTTACTTTATAACCCAATTGACGTTTGTCCAAGATATTTTGCATGAAGGGGTCGGGTTCTGTCTTGATCATTTTCCTAGTATCGGAACGGGCTTTCAGCAATTCTTCCAAGATAGAGGGCATGATGGATTTCTGGTCATTTGGCAATTGCGCCCATCGCACAATCATTTTCCCGCATTTGGTCTTGACTTCACTCCCTGTAGGCGTCTTGCGTTTGTATTCATAGGTATCAAATTCAACGTCGATATATTGATACCCCGCTAGATTGTCATATAGATACTCTCCACGTTGGTTTTTTTCGCCGGTTTCCCGGATAAGTCTCCCCGTGAGATCGTATTCTTTGGACCACACTTTACTATCGTGCGAATAATTCTGGCTAATCATGGAAGACGGATATAGCGATGAATAATCGACACATGCAACTGGATTGTCCATATACATTCCACATTTGGGCGGGAGAACGATGGCGCCTTCATACCCATCCGCGGTTTTCGGTTTCTGTAGATCGGGCATCAACGTATTTTTTTCCCTGCATTTCTTTGCCACATAACTCGTGAGTTTGATGCCCTGACCTCGGAAGACGAGGAAACTGATGGGGACACTGCAGATGCGCGACATTTCGACGTATCCTGTGATGACGTCGATTTTATTAAAGAGATGATGCACGAGATTGCAATCTTGAATACAGTATTTCGCGACGATTGCGCGATCTGCAGAAGATCCATTCGACAGTCGGAAAATGTCTTGGGGTGTAACATCGTCCTTCGCCATTCCCCATCGCACATTTTTTTCGGGGATATCGCAATGTGTGCCCGCGATAACAATCACATTGTATGTGACCATTTTTGCAGATCCTTTCACCATCTCTTCGCATTCTTTCGTGACAATATCTTGCACGACAAATTTGCGTCCATCTTGGTAATAATCGCTACTGAATCCCGTGATCTCGATATGGATGAAATCTCCTATGTGAAGTCCCATAAGATTCTTACTCCAGAGTTCAGTGCAATCATCCTCTCTACAAATCGTGTATTTGACATCATCGCTGATATATTGCCCCGCCACATCATCGAGTTTATAGGATGATAAATTGAAATCCCGGCGAAAATAAGAATACATGTCGATCTGGATACGCCCCGACATTTTGAAATAACGGAGATCGTATTCCCCGCTCGCGAGCACGATTTTCGTATTTTCAATATCATATGTGGTTGTTCCATGACGAGTGGTTACTTTGGCGCATATTTCATCCATTTTTCTGGAAAGGGACAAGAACGGTTCGACACATCGATTTTCCTGGGCGCGACGGAACATGAACTCATAATCAAATCCGAAAATGTTGTACCCGATAATGATATCTGGATTTTCTCGTTGAATGACCTCGGTCCATTGCAGAAGGAGGTCCTTTTCCGTGACCGCCGTTTCAATAGTTGCACCTGCGACTTCGTCGCATGATCCTAATACCAGACAGTGATTCAAATAAGGTTCTTTTTCGCCATACCGCATAAACGTAGATCCTATAAAGGTTACTTTATCTCCCTCGATTTTGGGGAAATTCGCGGTTCCATAATCAGACTCGCCTTCTGTACGCATCATGGCATTCAAAATCACGATTTTTTCTTCGCGTTTTGCAGACGGATTGATGAGTAAATCGAGGATATTCGAATCGTGGATTCCCGTGATTTGTCCTATAGAATATTCTTCTTCGTCGCCTTCGGCGCCAAAGGCGTCATCTTTCATGCCAAAGGCGTCATCTTTCATGCGTTCAAACATGGATTCAATCGTATTTTCCGTATCGATTTTTGCGGGTATAGGAAGTTCCACGAGCCGTCGGATGCATTCTTGGATTTTCGTTTCCGTAGGAGTTTCTATAGGATAAATCAGATCGATCCCCCCGAATTTCTTGAATCCGAATCCGGCCAAGATCAGATTCTTCAGTAGCGTTTTTGCGCGCGGGAGGTCCATCTTCGTAGGCTGTTTTGCGAATACGTCGACGATATTTGTGGCGAGACGTTTATAGGACTTGATGGGGAGAGGGAAATCGCCGTGACTACTGCTGGCTTCTATATCAAAACTGCAGATCTTGTATGGAACGATGGTTTCTTTATCTGGCAGAGGAACCACATCTTCTGGATTGCACTTATATTCGTATATGCAAGTTGTCGTTTTGCTATCTGTCGGGATCGTATTGTTGATGCGAATCCATCCAGATGGACTGATTTCGTGGATATGAAAATACCGGAGTAAGGGGGGAATATTGCCTTCATAGATGAGGACCTGTTTGCCTATATAAGTTAACTGGGTTAATTTGCGTTCTTCACCGCGTGTATTCGTGTACCACAGATTTTTCACGCGATTCATTGTCGCCATGTTTGTAAAGGAGAGTTTCACAAAAAGGTCTTTTTCCCCTCCGGTGAATCCGTATAATTTATGCGCATGGACAAATTCGCCGGGTAAGATGCATTCATCGGCATTTTTCACGCGTTTTTTTATGAAATCGACAAATCCATTCAGATCAGAGGCTTTCCATGTTTTGGGTACTTTGCAAAAGAAGAATGGCGTGAATCCGTGGATGAAAATGCAGGCGGATTCGCCGGATTCATTGATCCCGAAAAGTTGTATTGTGAATGTTTCGCTTGTTTTATTGGACGATGCATTTGACTGATCGTCGCTACCCGATTCGGCGAATTTTTCATTAGAGTCATATATATGACTATCGATAAGACGGTATTCGTTGGAAGTCTGCATATTCTAAATGTATTATATCAACAATATATTTAGGTAGGTTTAAATCAATTTTCGTTTCCTCCTTTGTTTTCGCGTGTTTTTTGCTCGTTGATTTGTTCGCCTCGAGAGTACCCATTGTTCTAAACTATTGGCATCTCGAGATCCCATATAATATTCTGGTTGGTTGCCTTTTATAGCAAAAATCGTAGGATATCCATTCACTTGAATGTTTTTATATTTTCGTTTAAAGTTTGCCATTTTTTCTTCTTGCTGACTTTCAATTTCAACGAATGCAAAATGTTTGCTCATCGACCGAAGTTTCTGTTTCATTTTTTCCCATTCGGGTTTTAGTTGTTTGCAATGAAAACACCAATCTGCATAAATCTTTCCAATAAGAATGGGTTTTTTTAATTCGCGTTTCCGAGTATATATCATATAGATAATATATAGATAATATAAATGAATAAATCCGATTCGCTGAATTTAATCGGAATTGTTTTAGCAATTGTGATTGGGTTATCGATTGCAAGTCAAATAGAAAATATAGTAGAAGGACATCGATCATTCTATTATACGAATTTAGATCCATTTGATTATTCATATAGTAAGGGTGATGGTAAATCCGGAATTATTATGATGCTTTTATTTGTTATTGTAACAGTTGCCATTTTTCTCTATTATTATACAACATTGCATACTGCCAAATTAGTTAATTTGAATGATAGTGTAAAAAATATAGTCAACTATCTTGCATATTTGAAAATGTTATTTGTTGGATTAGGTATTTTGTTATTTGGATCCATGAGTTATCAAATTTATAAACACGGAAATTCGATGGATATTGCTACATTGGTTTCAATGATTGTATTTGTTGTGTTGTATTTTTTGGGAGGAATATATTTGTTTTTTTATGATAAAATAAATGCAATTTTTAAACAATTATGGGATGACTATAAAACCCCTGATGCAAATAAAACGGGAGGTGGTAAAATGGTAAAAGGTGGTTATTTCCAAGGTTTCCTTGTTTCTTTCATCAATTTTGTAAGTCTACTTTTTTTTAGTTTTTATGGAATTATTATTAGTTGTATTCTTGCAACTATTATAATTATTGTGGTATTACTTGTAACAGATGATACACCAAGCAAAATAGTAGGAATTGTTTTGACTAGTTTAATATGTATATCAATATTGATTTTTCAAATATATTTATTGTATAATGATATTTCGCATGGAACTACATCAATATCTATCTTCATCATTACAGTTATAGTTATTTGTTTTATATTTTCAAAAATTTATTATTTTATTAATTTGTCAAATACTAAACCAATTGGAATATTTTTGAATGTGCTGACAATTCTTATAATTGCATTATTTTCAGTTTTGCCTCATATATTTAATACATCGTCGTATAAATTATATGACACTACAATCGAATATAACATTACAGGTGATTCTAATTTAAATTTAATAATATTATTGATACTTACTATTGAAATTATAATGACAGGTGTTATGTGTTTTTCTAAAAATGATAAAATATTTTCAATTATTGGATCAATTACAATTATTATTGGCATACTAGTATGGTTTATGATAGTATATTTTGAAAATATGTTGGGAATAAAATATATGTCGGATAAAATTATTCGACGTATTATTCAAACTAGTAAACCAGAAAATCAAGGTAATAAAAATGAAATTGATAATTTAATTTAATTAAAAAAAAGTAAAATCTATAATATTTTATTTTTCTTTTCGCATAGTATGTAAATGAAGGTTGTACTAATAATATTTCTATGTTTTGCACTATTTTCCTTTTTAGCAGGTATTTATTATTGTGCAAATGCGCATCATCCTATAGAACCTATGGATAAGGGGGATTCTACAACGACTTCTTCTGCATCTCCTTCGGATAGCAACTGTCCCGATCTTTTGATAAAATCGGGGAATGCCATTCTTTTATACAATACGAAAAAACCGGAAAAAGAGGGAGAGAATCCGATCCCCTTTTATTCCATTGATGAATACATCAATTACGTCGAAATACAAAAACGAAAAGGCGTCTCATGTCCCATTTTGTTCTTACAAGAGGAAAACAATACACAAGGCAATACAGTATATCGCGCGAGACCGGGACCATTCAATCAGAATGGCGGATTATCGAGTAGTCAACCGTTGAATCGGAATACTCCCACAACTGGGACACAAGGTCCAAGAAAAGTCATTGATGCATCGCGTGAAAATAAACCATATAATGAAAATAATTACGCGGGATTCGATCCATACGGCCAAGACGTGGGTATTTATACGGATTTAGACAAAATACATAATTCGACAGGACTCACATACAAAGTGAGTGATAATCCGATGGACCCCAATTGGGGAGGTGTCATATATACACACGATATCGTTGAATCGGGGAAATACAAAGACAATGAAGTAGTCCCCCCTTCGCAGAATTCTCAATTTTCACTACCAAGTGATTCTGTGAAAAATCAGTCAAATAAAAACATATTTGCGTAAAATTATACTTATTCTCTCTAGAACAAGTATAATGAATCCAATTGAAAATGCGATTTGGACGGTAGGTTATAATGGACCCATCATTGCATTTATTTTGGCGATATGGAAAATCGGGTTTAAACGTCCCGAATTATATTGGTTCTTTGCCGGATTCATGGGAAATGAAATCGCGAATGAATGCCTCAAATTATGGTTCAAAGAACCCAGACCAAAAAATCCGGTGAAATTCATCGATCATGACAAGTTGAAAGGAGCGCATGAATATGGCATGCCATCCGGCCACGCACAAACCATTTCATTTGTCATTGTTTTTATTTACGCCATGCTTCGTCATATAGATTGGTTGTATATGACTATTCCACTCTGGATCTTGACGTGTTTCCAACGATGGACCATGCGCCGACATACATTAGAACAACTCATTATGGGGTCTATTGTAGGTGGGATTTTGGGCGGATTTACCTATTGGATCATGCGGTGTTTACAATAGATATTTTATTTGATCTGATAGTTTTGATTTGTCCTATAGGACTATACTATTAAATTTGACCATTGCTGAAATAAAATGTCTCATTTTATTTCAGCAATTGTTTAAATAATATTTATGTTAAATATTTCTTTCTGAATGATTTTCTATTTTTTGACTTTTGTAATTTGCTTTTTCTGGATTTCCTTCCTCCTGAAGTCTTTAGTTTATTATAAACAGTACTTATTTTAACACCATCAATAGTATAATAATCTTCAGGCGTAGAATTATATCCATATCCGGTTTGTTTAGTTTCAATTTTTGTTAGAATTCCTTCTTTATAAATAGGTTTACCCAAATTATCCTTCTTATCTATATAGAAATATCTTTTTCCTATGTCGGGGTATGGAACCATTATATATTCCTGCGTATTAGAATTTGCATTTGAAACGTTTGATTCACTGTTAAAAACTTCAGCACCATTAATATACAAAACTACTTTATCAGTCATTTGTATAATATAGTGTTATGTATTAATTTCTTTTCGGATCATGTAATTATGAAAGGATTGTTATACCCAGTGTATATTTCACAATAGATATTTTCGCAAGTTTTCAATCGCGGTGCGGTTAATACGCCGGGTCTTTCCGTTTGTCATATAGGTTATATTGGAGAGGATGGTCGAGTCGGGGATTTTGAGTTCATCCAGTAAGAGTTGGATTTTTCCTTGGAATTTGGTCATTATGGCCCGGGCAGTGACCGAATGAATGCCCGGAATTTGCGTGAGGATAATTTCGCCCATATTCTCCGGCGTAATATTCTCACATTTTGTCTTTTTCGCAAACGATGCATATATGGGAATCGATTCTTCTATAGGACATTTTTCGTTTGATTCTTCTATAGGATTATTAATCAAATTCTTGGATTCCTCTCTCGAATTTGTAGCCAAATTCTTGGATTCCTCTCTCGAATTTGTAGCCAAATTCTTGGATTCCTCTCTCGAATTTGTAGCCAAATTCTTGGCAAAAGCGGGTTGTTTTCCCTTACCATATTCCTTTACCAGTTTAATATACATCCCATGTATAAGATCCGCAGTTTCTTGGATAGACGGTGTCCGAAAAACGGAGAATCCTTTGAAATGGGAAAGGGATGTCATGGCGGAAATAACCTGGGTTTTTTCTGCAGGAGATCGCAATGTGGAAAACATGCCTTCTATCACATAGATAATATTATGACTGTGGACACCAGATGCATGTTTTAAACGATACGATTGTTCTTCATAGCGTCCATCTCGGATACTGGCAATCAAATCTGCTAAAGATTTACGTTCGATAATAATGATGGGATCCTCTTCCGTCCCGATAATTGCATCCCCTATTTTAAGAGGTTTGATTTGAATTGTAGGGCAAGTTTGTACGAGTCTGTCATATAGAGATTGTTCGCGATTATCTAGAATGAGTTGCATTAGTATGTTGATGTGAAATGGGTTTATCTTCTTTTTCTATGTGATTTGTTATCCTCGTTTATTACAATATTTTTATAATATATTTCTAAATTATAGAATGTCGTCGCAATGGTACAATATTATAATGTATATAAACCCTGATACCGATTCTTATATTTTTTCCGGTATATTTAGCGTAGATCCAAATACAAATATTATTACATCGTTCTACGAAAGAGTAGACGATTATGATAATAATTCTTCTTTAAATACACAAAATATATTGGATCCAGTAAATACGAATTCATCTTCTTACTTGTATAATCCTACATTAGGTTGTTTTGATGAATATGGATTGAATATTACTTTTATTAGACAATTAGGAGGTCAAGGAAAATACAAATTATTCGGCCCTATTCAAATAACCACTATATTAAGTAGTACATATTGTACTATAATGCAATATGGTACTGCAAACGGTGATATAACATATACCGTTAAATACAATGTGAATGAAACAAGTGCTCCAGTTGGTATTTCTGATCCAGGAATTGTATTACCCCAAAATATGAGACCATATCAAATTATATCAATGTTGCCTTCTGGATTTGTAAATATGCCCGATAATATATTAAATCAATTTACCACAAACAACTTTAGCTATTTGAATATGACACAAATTAATGCTATATTACCCACACGAGCAAATATATTAAGTTATCAACAAATCGCATCACTTCAACGTCCATCTACATATGTGATATGGTACAATATTATCATATACAATGACATAAAATCACCCATTTTTAATGGATATTTATCGATAAATAGTGATACAAATATCATTCTAAACATGTTTAGTTCAACAAATATCAATATGAATTTAATCGCATATGAAAGTTATTCGGATTATAAATTTATATGGTATGATAGTTCAAAAGCCCGCAATTTTTCTACGCTCGGTACTGCATTTGTAAGTAGTACTTTAAACAATAGTCTTCAACCAAATGCAAATAAGTGGAAATTAATCGGAAATTCGAATAAAGTTGTATTGTATTATTCCATGATTGTTGAAACAAATCCAGGCGAATATGCAGAACAATGGACGCAGTATTCAAGCTATAGTATTATTGCAAATGTCGTTCCTTATTCGCCATTGAATCCTCCTTGTTTTGGGCAAGATACGAAGATTCTTGGTAAAATAGGTGACGACGAACAATATATACCCATTACGGATTTGCGAAAAGGATCACTTGTTAAAACATTGAAACATGGATTTGTTCCGATTGATATGATTGGTAAATCCACGATTGATAATTTAGGAACAGATGAACGGATAAAATCGCGCTTATATAAATTGTCTTTGGAAAAATATCCCGAATTATCGGAAGATTTGGTTTTAACCGGATGCCATTCTTTATTAGTGGATCGATTGACGGATGAACAACAAGTGAAAACCATAGAACTCATGGAACATGTCTATGTGACAGATGGCAAATATCGTTTACTAACATGCTTGGATGATCGTGCAGATCCATTGATGGATGAAGATGAATTTCCGATCTATCATATAGCATTGGAAAATGAAGATTATTATGCGAATTACGGAATTTGGGCAAATGGTCTTTTGGTGGAAACATGTTCCAAACGATATATGAAGGAATTTAGTAAGATGACTCTTCTTTGAGCAACTTGTTGCTCTAATAGGGTTATTACAAAAGATTTTTAACAAGGCAAATATTTTTTACAAGACTATAAAAAATATCTAATCATGGATTTTGCATAATATCTATATTATCACTTCAAGAGTTTAATAATGAGCATTGTGATAATAACCACCAACCGCAGGTCTACTGCTAATTGGTCTTGAAGGTTTCGCATTCGCAGTCCATGTCATGGTCTGGTAGGATTTCAATCCACAGCATCTAATGGCGGGATTAGAATCTGTTCCAAATGCAATATTGGTTCTCCATCCACGGCCAATCATGTAAGGAAATCCGGCTTTTTTTTCACCTCCTCCTTGATTTTGATTTGTTTGAGCATTACTACTCGCAGTTGAATTTCTTAATGCAGTAGTTGAAAATGCATTTCGACCTTGTTTATACGGCATTTCTATAATTATTCGATATATTTTAAATTATAAAAATTGATATAAAACTATGTTTCGTTGTTTATTGAAAGTATTATAGAATGAATCTACTAAATGAAGAAGATATACGCATCGAAAAAACCGAAGACGGAAAAGAACAATATATTTTTGATCCGTATAATCCCCTAAATAAAGAAATTACAAAAGCCGAAGTAGAGGGGATTTTAAAGGCATATGGCATCGATAGTCCCGTTATAAATTTCAATTTATACCGGCGCGCATTTGTGCACAGATCCTACATTCGTCGTCCCAAAATAGAAAATGAAGAGAATAATATAGTGATTCTTCCTAAACCTGAGGATTGTATGCCCTTGTATACAAAATCGAACGAACGATTGGAATTTGTGGGGGATGGTATTTTGGAATGTGTGACAAAATTCTGTCTATATCGACGTTTTCCTAAAGAGAATGAAGGATTCATGACAGAAAAGAAAATTGCATTGGTGAAAAATGAAGCGATTGGACGATTAGCGTTTGAAATGGGATTACATAGATGGTTTATCCTTTCAAAACATGCAGAAATGAAAAATACACGAACGAATTTGAAAAAATTGGGATGTTTATTTGAATCGTTTTTAGGTGCAATGTTCTTGGACTTTAATCATATAGAACATTCTACGCCTTCGGCTTCCGCACCAAAAATAATGGGTCTAGGTTTTCAATATGCACAAATATTCATCGAACGTGTATTTGAAAAACACGTGAATTGGATGGAACTCATTCAGAACGACGACAATTATAAAAATATCTTGCAAGTGCGCATTCAAAAAGAGTTCAAGGTAACTCCGCATTACATGGAAATCGAAGAGCATTCATTAGATGCAGGATATCATATGGGCGTCTATCTATGCATGGGACAACCTGTATTTGGTCTCGCGCATCAACATTCTCTCCCATATGACACCGTATCTGGATTTGACGGAATACACCAATATATGTCGGTGCACGGAAAGATATTCATTTTCTTGGGATCGGGGAAACACAAGATAAAAAAGAAGGCCGAACAAATCGCATGTGAAGAATCCATCCGTAAATTGACTCTATAGCACATACAAACAGAGATTCGAAAAATGGTGTAATATATTATATTGTCATATAGTATATTATTTGTTATGGATCGTATGTATGATTTAGGTATAAACCATAAATTACCATCAAAGGTCAAACGGGATTTTCATATTCGATTTGATGATAAAAAAGAAAGTCGGGAAGGAGAACCCAATATAATCATTGTGGACAAAAGTCATATAGATAAATTGGTGAATCGCGAATTGATTATGAATCGATTGCGACTCCACGATCCTTTTTTCGAGAATCAAATAGAAGATAAATCTCCGGATTTACCTCTTGTAGATAGAAAACGGAAAGTGAATTTTGATCAAGAATACGAAATCGTAGAATCCAAAAAAGGAGACAAGTCCAAAGACGAATCCGAATCCGAATCCGAATCCGAAGACGAAGACGCGAAACAAGAATCTCTATCTGACTCAGACGCAGATGTTTCTCCAGATACCCCTCTAATAATTCCTATAGAAATTCCCGCAAAAAAAGGGAGAAAGAAGAAAGTCGAAGAATTGGTTCCTAAAGAAACCGTCGATCTTTCACGAGTCAAATTGGGGGAATCTCTCGCGATTTCTCGTTTGCCTCCTCTAAAACCCATAAAGATCCGATCATCGCCATTCTATATGACAAACCGTACAATGTACATACAAAAAATAGCGAAAATGTTTCAACCATTTCGCGAAAAAATGGCACAATCCGAATCCGATATATCGTGTGATACGAACATTGCATCTGGATCGAATATGGATCTGTTTATTCATCAACAAGTCGTACGCGATTATTTGAATTTATATACTCCATATCGCGGATTGTTATTGTACCATGGGTTGGGATCCGGAAAGACGTGCACATCAATTGCGATTGCCGAAGGCATGAAGTCAAATAGAGAAATTGTATTAATGACTCCTGCATCATTAAAAATGAATTTTTTTAGTGAATTGAAAAAGTGTGGAGATGTCATGTACAAAAAGAATCAATTCTGGGAATTTATTTCGATCGAAGGACAACCCCAGAATGTAGCGATTTTAGCAAAGGCGCTCAATTTACCTGATACGTATATCCGAAGTGGGAAAGGGGCGTGGATGGTGGATATTACAAAACCCGCGAATTTTTCGGGATTATCTCCAAAAGATCAGAAAGCCGTGGATTTGCAATTGAATGAAATGATTCGTCGAAAATATCACGACATCAACTATAATGGATTGAATAACCGAAAATTGGAAGAAATGACGAAAAAAAAATCCATCAATCCGTTTGATAATAAAGTGGTCATTATTGATGAAGCGCACAATTTTGTCAGTCGAATAACGAATAAATTAAAGAAAAAGACGTCGATATCGTATGTCCTATACAAATATTTGATGGATGCTACTAATGCGAAAATCATTTTGCTAACTGGTACACCCATTATCAATTATCCTCATGAAATCGGGATTTTGTTCAATATATTGCGAGGGTATATTAAAACGTGGTCGACGAGTGTTATTACAACTACGACGGATAAAATTACACGGGATTATATCTTGGACTTGTTTCATAAAAATGGATTGAATACCTATGATTATGTGGAATATAGTGGGAATAATTTGACCATTACGCGAAATCCTTTTGGGTTCATTAATAAATATAAACGGGAAAAAAAAGAGGCGCCCATGATGGAATCTCGACCGTTACAAGAAGAAGTCAAAGAAAAAAAGAAGACAACAAAAAAGAAGATGGAAAAATCGGGTGGATCAAAACGGAAAACCAAAAAACGGGTGGAAAAAGAAGATTATCATCAAGTCGGGAAAAACGTGGTTGCTTTGTCACATAGAGAATATCCAGAGTTGGCATATGAAGAGACGATGGATTATCACTATAAGACAATGGGGGATTTACATAAGGGTGGCACAAATGAGTTCAATGATTATGTGGGGGTTCAATTGGATGAAACGGGGAATATGTCGGATGTCCAGTTCGAAAAAGAGATTATGCGTATATTGAATAAAGCGGGGATAAAACCCGTAGGTGAAATGACTGTAACCAAGAATCTGGTTCTCCCGGACGAAGCAGATAAATTCAACGAAACGTTTATTAACCCCGATAATGGTAATGTGATTCATATAGATCTATTCCAACGGAGAATCTTGGGTCTCACATCTTATTTCCGAAGTGCACAAGAAAAACTACTTCCGTCCTTTATACAAACTCCGGATAAAGAGAATTATCACATTGTCCGTGTTCCCATGAGTGATTATCAATTTGGGGTATATGAAAAAATCCGCAAAGCCGAGCGCGACCAAGAAGCCAAGAACAAGAAGCGCAAACGTGCAACAAAAGGAAAACAAGATGAAGACGTATCTTCCACATATCGCATTTTTTCGCGTTCTGCATGCAATTTTGCATTTCCTCCGAATCAAACAAGACCTCTTCCCGATAAAGATATTGAGGAAATCGACGAAGAACAATATAATGGCATTACACGGGCCATGAAGGAGAATTCAGACAGTTTTATGGAAGACGATGAAGACAATGAAGAGTTGGTGGAAGAAGAATCAAAAGTCGCGGATTATCAAGAGCGCATCAAACAAGCCATGGATTTCCTTCGATATGATCCTATGAGACAACGCGAAGAAGAATATTTGACGAAACAAGGATTGGATATCTATAGTCCCAAATTTGCCAGTGTTTTGGAAAATCTCACCAATGAAGAAAATCGAGGATTGCATTTATTATATAGTCAATTCAGAACCATAGAAGGAATCGGACTTTTGAAACTCGTCTTGGAGGCGAATGGATACGCCGAATTCCGGATTACACGAATGACGGATGCAGACGGTGGGGCTACATGGGAAATTGTAGAGAATCCGGAAGATGCAGATAAACCCAAATTTGTCCTATACACGGGTACAGAGACGGCAGAGGAGAAAGAGATTATACGAAATATATACAATTCTTCGTGGGAATTCGTACCTTCGAATATTGTATTGAAATTGAAAGAGCGATCCCCAAACAATTATTATGGGGAAATCGTGAAAATACTCATGATCACGTCATCTGGCGCAGAAGGAATCAATTTGCAAAATACGCGTTTTGTACATGTCATTGAACCCTATTGGAATATGGTCCGCGTGGATCAAGTGGTTGGTCGCGCCCTTCGTATTTGCAGTCATAAATTTCTCCCCGAAGATATGCGAACCGTCAAAGTATTCATTTATATTTCCGTCTTGTCACAAGAACAAAAAGAAAAAGGAAAGAATCAAGAACTTTTCATCCAAGATGTAAGTAAAATAGATAAAAAAACCCCATTTACAACGGATGAAACCCTTTTCGAAATATCCAATATAAAAGATCGAACGAATCGTCAGATATTGAATGCAGTCAAGGAAAGTGCGATCGATTGTTCGATTTATAATACGAGTGACAAAGAATCTCTAGTATGTTACAATTTCGGGAAAGTACAGTCGAATGATTTTTCATCGCATCCCGTATTGGAAAAAGATGTGGATCGTCCTATAGAACAAGTAAAGAAGGTGAAATTGCGGATCGTCGATATATATGACAATGGCAAGAAATATGCATTGAATCCGAAAACGGGGGAAGTATTCAGTTGGGAAAGTTATGAAGATTATAAAAATATGGGGACAAATTTAGTACAGGTGGGTAAGATCGTAGAAACGACCATCAAGGTGAATGGAAAAATGCAGAAAATAAAAAACATTGTTTTTGTTTGATTTATGATATTTTTATTTTTTTTGTGAAAATTGTCTTATGACAGTCTCATGGTTTGCATTTTTCCATTAACATTTTTCCATTTGCATTTTTCCATAGATTATGATTTTTGTGTAATGACATACCATTCAGGTGCAACTCTATTTTTCCAAGAAGCGAATTTCTGTTTATCTTCGCATTGATAATATTGTCGGTAAGATTCGACAATATTATCATTTACTTTGAATTGATCCGGCATGGCTAATGCAAAGGGAGTCAATCCTTTTTCTAAGAACTGGTCTTCGTTCGGATGACAATACGCCAAAAGTTCAGCAATGCGATACGAAGAATGTATTTTTTCGGCAGGATGACCATATCGATATTTCCATTCATTATGCATTGCCTCCACCATATCCAATGTCCACATGTAATTTGCAAGAGAAGTACGTACCCATATGGAAACTGGATGATTTTTGTGCGTCATTCGATACAAGTCGAGATCTTCGGAAAGAACGCCTTCGGGATCCAAGATATGTTTAGCCGTGCATAACATTTGAACGGCTTCAATAATCATTTTGGAAATGTGTTTATCCATCATCATTTCGGCACATTCTTTATGAATCAACGAAAGAATAAATAAATTCATATTTGGAAATTATACAATTATAAAGACTTGAAAAAAGAAATTCAATTTTGTTATATACAAACTATTGTCATATAGAAATTATATTATGTTACCTATATAAATATATATTTTATAAATATAATATATATTGTGCAGATGAGTAAATCCGATTTTCCGGAAACGATCGTCGATACAAATATAGAAATTCTATATGACAAGAAAAAGAAAGATACTGGATATCGCGTTGCAGGGGGATTTGCAATTAAACCATTTCATCTTAAAGATGAATTGCCCGAATTCCAAACAACTTCGAATGAACTATACATTGAACATGGTGCACAAATTCGCGGTCCATTATATAGTCTTATTCAGAGTGGTATTTTTAGATCTTTAGGTGACATTGAACTTCCCAACAAAAAAACGTATACAAAATATGAATTCTATCGTCCATTAATGGACAAACGTACAGACAATGATGATTCGGAAGTAAATGAAAATGATTGTCTTAAATTTGCGGAATCCATTACATCCTTTGTAAATATACATGAAAATGCAGATATATTGAATAGACAATTACAACAAGATACCGGACCCACGATACTGCAATATAGAGATCTTGTGATGAAAGATCTTTCACCTCCAAAAAAAGGTAATACTCGCACAAAACGTGTATATTCTACAATTGTATCAAAATTTATTCCCAATTTTGGTGAATCGAATACGAATAATCGAAAATTAATGAAACTTGTAAATCCTGGTCATATAGATGACCTTGCTATTCCTAATCAAGGTGAATTATATGCCATTGTTCGATCAACGCCGACACGCGATCGTTCCCCATATCATATAGCATATGTTATCTATAGTGACGATGCAGTCAATATTACTATTGAAGCAGAAGCCGATAATGAATCGGAATACCAGCCAAAGATATGTATATATGACAGAGAGTTGAGGAATACATTTCATTGTAGATGGACGGGAGAATTATACAAAACATCTGATCCACATCGTGTAAATTATTTATATGGGAATGGTCGTACAGTAGTTTTAACTATGCAAGATGGTATAAAAAATACAAGGGATTTGTTTTATAGAAATATAATTCCACATGATTTGAAAGAACAAGTAACAACACCTATAATTGTACAAGATACAAATTCAAGACAAAGAGGAAGATCTTCTACTAGAAATACTGGTAGAAGATCTAAACGAGCACATCCTCCATCTAGATCCCCATAATTTCTAAAAATATTGTATTTTTATTTTCGAATATTTACGCGTTTTATTAGTGTACTTTTTCATCTTTGTATTTTTACGTCCATATTTACAATGTTGTCGTTGTGAAAATCCTTTGGGGCGTTTACAATTGATGCTTTTTTTATATTTCATTGACCATGCCATTTTGTGTGTCTATGAATTAGAGAGAGAAATAAAATTCTATTCTCTATTCCAATCCTTTGATAAACAAAGGATAATTCGTGCATTCATATCGGAGATCGTTCAAGGATTCCAATAAAATCTGGTAAGGAGTGCAATTCAGAAGTGCATCGATCCCTTTTTCACAAAATACATTCAATAAAGAGGGCGAGAATCCGGACATCATGGACGCATTCTCTTGTTTTGTCAATGTGGGGAATCCATGCGTTTGTCTCAAATTCCAAAAGAGGATATGGGGAGGTTGATATGGTTCACCGATAGTCTTTATACCAGCGTCTCTATATTCACGTGCGATATTGTCATATAGAGAATCATTCCATGAGTCATCCCCCTCGTTCATCTGCATATCACTCAAAATGACAAGGACCATTTTTTCCACGGTGTTTTTTGGAAGTTTTGCTTGAACAACTGCCGACAAAATGAGTTTGAGTGCCTTATAAAAATCCGTACTAAGATCTTTGGATGCATAGTCGTTATTGATAAATTGCACCATATCCACAAAAGAATCGTATGTATCTAAATTCAACCACGACGGTTCTCTATTAAAACAGAGGACACGTTTACCCAATGTAGATTTTTCCGCAATACGAATCCCCAATGCGACTCCCGCGTACAATGGATCGCCGTGCATAGATCCCGAAGTATCCACCATAGCAATATAATTCGTGAGATCCCCCGTTTGTTTTGAACTATCCCTCCATTGCGAGTCGATAATGTCTTTCTCGGTACCATCCATACGAATTTCCAATGCTTTTTTGGTAAATTCCTCCATGCCGACCTTACCTCCTTTGATTTCTTTTCCAGATTTAATCCTAGATTCCAAGAAATCCACGAGATTATGTGCGCATTTGATACGATCTGGATCATTGCCTCGGAATTGCCCCTTTTTGTCCTTGTACAAAAAAGCGGATTTCTGGCGCGACATGGTAATGGAAGTTGTCTTGTTATGATCAATTGTACTCCATTCTTTCTTGCATTGTTTGATCTGAACCGTATCCAATTGTGCATTGTATTTTGCACGCATTTTTCTAAAATCCATTCGGGCTTTTATACATGCTTTACTATATGACTCTTTTGTTTTTGCCGTTTTCAAATAGTCTTGAAAGTATTCTTCCGCAATTTTGATGAAAACCCATCCGTATTTCGACGTTTCCGAAGGGATCCATTTCCAGATAAGGGACGGAGACTGTGATTCGTTTTCCTCGCGCATTTTGTCACATAGTAATCTTATACAGAATCTTGTAAACGGATGTCCTGCATGGTTGGTTTCTTCGAGAATGTAGTCACATAGATACTTTGCATCCTTGTATGACCCATAAGGTTGTCCACCGTTAGCAATATTGGTCCCTAGCATGAATTGCGTGAGAGCGAATTCGGCCATCTCGGGATTTATATGCCACCATTGAAACAGCATCATATAGGACAATGCATACTCTCCTTTTCCTGCAACGTGATCGCGGGTTTGTAGCAAGATTTTGAACATGATGTCGTGATAGTGAGTTTTATCCTTGTCTGTCCCAGATTTAATGCTTTGTATAATGTGATCGAATTTTGCCTTCATTCTTTGAATACCGGTTTTATCTGTGCGGACGAGTTGGAAATGAAATTGAACGATGAGATCTTCGATTTCATTTGACCATCCATATTGTGCATGTCCATTTTCCCCTTTAGAAATAGGGGTCTGAGATACATATTGATCAAGTGCTTGAAACATTGTACATAATTTGTCGTGAATTCTTTATATGTTTTGCTAAATTAAAAAGATGCGGATAACAAAAAGAGAGCAACGAGAAAAATAATAAGTAGCGAAAACGTGTATAATAGTGCTTGGATATATAAAATATTGCGTTGCCACAGTAATGCACATTCGCAATCTTCTGGCAATTGCTGTTCAAATTGCCAGACGTTTCTCACGAAATATCCCGCAATAAAAAGAATGCAAATCAAATACATACCAAACCCGCCCATCAATATAATTCGAGGAATCCATGTAAATATGTATTTTGGGTCTAATACAATTAATCCAATATTAATAATAATTGCAATGAGTTGGAACGTGATAAGAATTTGTTCAACTAATTTTATATCATCAATGTAGGGTTTCAAATGATCAGCGCACTTACAACTGTCTAAATTATCAGCGTAACTATAAGCAGTATATAAAATATAAAGTCCTATAAGAGGAATTACGAGTCTGCTCAATATAACAATGTTTTTCATATATTACAAGCGAGAAAAAACAATATAAATATTGAAATGCATCTTTTCTATTATCCATTGTCAGAATGAACGAGGCAAATAATGTTCTAACTATAAAGACCGTGCAAATACAACCTATACGGAACATGATCACTGCCATAAAAGATATACTTACGGACGCAACCATCACATATACGAAAAACGGATTGAAAATCATTAATTTTGACAAGACGCATACGATTTTGGTAAATGTCATTTTGCATGCACACAAATTTGAGCAGTATGTATGTAAGCCCGATAAAATAATTGTTTGCACGAATACTCTACATTTGTTTAAAGTGATTTCGACCATGTCGAATGATGATACGTTGTCCATGTATATTGAAAATATGGATTATCATGATGGAATCGTTTCACATTTGGGATTACAATATGACAATGGGGATATTAAGCAATGTTATAGTCAGAAATTGCGGTTGATAGAACCCGACAATGAAGAGTTGGTTGTGCCGGATGTAGAGTATTCAACAGTGATTAATTTGCCCACGTCTGATTTTCAGAAAATCATACGTGATTTAAATGGGATATCAGATAGAATCGAGATTAAATCGGTGGGGAGTGATTTGATCTTTTCATGTGAAGGGAGTTTTGCGAGTTCGCGTATCTATCGATCCGAGTCTGATGGATATATGGAATTTATACAAAAACCCGATGTATCTGTGGTAATCCAGGGGGAATTTTCCTTGAAGAGTTTGAGCCATTTTATTAAATGTACACCTTTATGTAGTCATTTAGAAATGTATTTAGGAAACGATTTACCACTGATTGTAAAGTATGATGTAGCGTCTTTGGGAGAGATCAAATTGTGTTTAGCGCCGTTACCCCCTTCTTAGTGTATTATTATACTTACATAATGTATAATAATATGTCATCTACTGCATCATCTACTAGTAAAAAACGTAAACGTGATGATCATATACGTATGTATTCCATGTTATTTCAAGGCCCAGATAAAAGACCGCATTTCGTAAAATTTGTAAAAGATCATATACGTTCTGATTTTAATTTAAGTAATGATGATCGAACCTCAATTATCGAAGCAATTGAAACATTAAATCAAACTCAAGATTATACTGAGGGTTTAGATGATACTATAAATATATTACTCCATTATGATTATAAAATTACGGGATTATTTGATCTATTTCAAAATATAAATGAAACTCGTAGAACAAATGAAAGGATATTTTCAAGAAATGATCTTGTAGGATATTTACGAGATATTTCTAAAGCATTAAAACCACCTACAAAAACGAGCGAAAGATCCCATACGAAAACAAAATCTTTACATTTGAGTCAAAAAGCACACAAATATAATTTCAAATCCATGATAGATACAAATGGATTTACACCTCAGGCTAGGGCCGATGCCATAAATCCGCATTCACGTGTAATTACGTTTACTGCAAATACGCATAATGTAACCCATACTATATCCGTTTGCATTTTAATTGCACCATCCAATAGTGGAATCAATGTATATTATTTCGATCAAGAATTAATCAATGGAATGATAGAAGGAATTCCTTATAGACGATGTTATGTACAATTTGGAAGTGATGTTTGGATAAAATTGCAAGAGTTTTTTAGGTCTGCATCTGGACACGAATTTGAATTAAATATTCAATCTATAGATACAAGTAAACAGGGATTAATTCGAACAATCCTCGCATATGATATTATTAAAAGAATAAATCCGGACAATGTTACGATTGATCAAAAATTTCAACAAATTTCAATCACGCAAAAATATGCGGCAATTATGATGGACGATAACGAGATTGGTCTTATTATAGGTAATATTATTCAAACTGGCGATTACGGAACTTCATTCCGCAATATTTCAAAAATTGTAAGTAAATATTCGGATGAAATATATATTTATAATGAAGTACCATCATTACCATCTTCTACAAATATACATACGTTGATTTCAATGTTGCGTTCAGTTACGAATTCGAACTCTTTAACATATACACAAGCATTACAATGTTCTATGTGGGCTTCTATAGCAAATCACAGTCATAATCTATATACACCTTCCGAAGTAGTTGTAACAGAAACCCAAATGGATTGTTTAAATGATATTGTAAAATTATTTCAAACATTTAAAACGAGTCTTGATTTTTTTAGTTTTTCTGGGGGTTTAAATGCTCAATTAGATATTATAGATCAAGAAAATAGGAAGATTCGTGATGATAGACGTTATAAATACGTATTAGGTAGTTTTGCAGAACACGTTGTAAAACGTTCAATTGGAAAAGCAAGATCGAGTTTATCTCATGTATTTAAATTCGGTAATAAAGGCGGTCGAAAGACCCGAAAAAATAAAAAAAGGGGGAAACACAGAAAACGTACGCGTAAAAATATTTAGGATATATATATAATGGTTAAAAGATGCAGAATTACAAGACGCAAATGTGCAGATACAAAATGCTATCGAAAAAGCACAAGAACGTATCGCAAAAAGCGTTGCTCAAAAGGCACGCGAAAGTGCAGAGATAATAGATGTCACAAGAAATATTAAATCTGTAATGCCTCTTTGAAAAGACGCATGACATTCGTCACATTCAATCGGCTTATCAAAATGACCTGATTTTGTCCATTGATCATTCCTACAGACTTTGGCACAAATTCTTGTATTTTGTCATATAGAATATTCTGTTTGATTGGTCGCGCAAGGAGTTCGCGCATGGTCTCGTTATATTTTTGTTGGTTCGCCTGTTTTTCGGCTTTATATCGGATTACTTGGCCTAATGTAGGTATTTGCATCGTGTAATACACTGTTATAAAGAACAGTGTAGTACAAAACATTCGTTCAAAGAGTTCGTAAGCATTCATTGTTTAGGAAATATGTAATTCATCAATAAGACAAAATCAGAATCAATTTTGTCGAGGGAACCTCAAGCGAAGCAGAGGGTTCCCCTACACTTTGCTTACCCCCTTCATTCCTTATCCCTTCACATACATAATTTTAATATGAATATGAAACTGCATTTGAGTTGATTTCATGTTTTGTCCCATATAAAAATATCTAGATTAAATTGCTAAATATTATATGATTTATTTTATATAAATCTTTTTGTACTTTTGTCTTTTTGTCTTTCTAGTTATCCCGCCCTTTGATATTTTATCAGGCTTTGGATATAAAGTCTGCATGTTGCCGTACCATTTTTTTTTCCAAAGAGCATCAGCTATACCAAAAAAAGGTATATGTGGAGAAACATGGTCATTCATTACTACTCTATTCTCAATAAAAACTAGTAAGGAATCAAAACGTTTTTTTATCTCAGAAATTTCTTGAGCTAATTTATTATAATTTTCTTGTATCGATTCGATTCTTGAATCATATGTTGGATTTTCTTGTATCGATTCGATTCTTGAATCATATGTTGGATTTTCTCTCGAATTTTCTGTTGAACTTTCAGACATATATATTATATTTATATTTTATATTTATATTTTATGCAAAGTCATGTGTGGCATGTTCTTCCAAAATACACACATTATCACACATAATTCGGAGGTCTTCTTTACGGTCATGATCCCGGGTATGATATTTCATGTTATGTTCAATCGCTTGTTTGAGTCGGCGGATCGAATTGCGATATGCATCGACCTTATCATGCCATCCGTTCTTTTTCGCTAAAATCATCCATCCCAGTTTTTCGAATTTGGCCTTGTACCAATGTTGTAATCCACAGAAAGTGTGTTCGCAATTACAATGTCTCATAGACGTCTTGTTATGGCGCATCTTGCGATTATTACGCGTTTTTGGCATTATATATATCTTGTATAAAATTCCCAAATAATTACATAATTCTAGAACTGTATTACATTGACTGGAAAATGATATTTATAATGCAATTTCTAGTATTTTAGAGAATAAAATAACAATAACAACTTAATTGAAACATAGTTATAAAATATACAAATTATAACTGTGTTTGTATCATTTTTTTCCGGTCAATTTAACCTCCTGCTGTTGCTGCTGCTAGTGCAGCTAAAATAATACCAACAAAAATACCAAAAAGTATTACCCCTGTACTCGATAAACCTTCAATCGGTTCATAACTTATAGTACTAGTAACTAAAACAATCAGCAAACATAATATAGCAAACACGAAATTATATTTCATGTATATATTATATTATATAAATAAAGCTCCCACTGGGAATCGAACCCAGGATCTCTTGATATCATGTTATTAAGGATGTTTCGTTGATGAACGATTGGTTTCCTTACATTACAAGTCAAGTGCTATACCACTTAGCCATAGGAGCACAAGACAATCACTAACACAGTGTCTTTATTACATTATTAGTATCTTCTTGTATTTTGTATTTATGGTTTATAACAATCGCGAATAAACCAAATGTTCTCCTAAAGAAAAGTTCTGTATACAATTTGTCTATATCTAAAACTCGGGTTTGTGGTCTTTAAATATACACCCCCCCGATTTTAATAAAAGAGGTATCTCTTTAGTAATAATCCCAGGATCTTGAAACTGGATCGTGCTAAACCATATTTTCACAATACAAAAATTCTTTTTGGGCGAAATAGTGATCCCATTTACATATTTGCTATGTTCCGACGTAGTTGTCAATGCTTCGTCACATAGCAATTTGAACAAGGAATTCCAAACTTCAAATACATATTTATTCGAAATCTTGTAGGAAAAACACCCCCCATTCCGATTTCTCGGATCTTCCCATCTTGGTTCAATGCCTTCCCGCATAATAAACAACATACAGTTCTTTACTATGTTTTCATGCACTGCACTAGACAAGGCGGACACTTTTTCGGCGCAATCAATATCCCCCATGATTTTAATATAACTTGCTAAATCCCAATTATTATTCTGTGGTAAATGGTAATATACATTCCATTTATCAAGTAATTTCTTTTGTGGGATAAATTGACTCATGATATTGATCTGCCTGTAATATAAATAGATATAAAATCTTTATGTTATTTAACGAAAAAAGGAATAAATAGAATACCTACAGATAGTATATATGGACACACGCATTCTATTCCCCCTAATATTCTCTATAGGACAATCTTATAGAATTCATCTGCATAACCGTCACACAAGTCACGCATTAAAAATGATAAATGGTGATATCCCTGATAATATTCTTCGCAACAAGGAAATGATTTACATGGAATCCTATAGTAAATTGATGAATCAGATTTCTGCGGGAAACGTGGAGAAAATATATTTCGGTGATAAAATGAAGGATGTGATATCGCTAGAAAAGTCAAAAACCCCGTCGCTTTCGATTCGAGAAAAAGATCCCGATATATCGGACTATACGCGAACCCTAATTGCACCTGTCATTGCACCTCAATTGTCGGAACTATCCATGCGTAATGGCGTGGAAACCATATTTTTACGCGATCCAGGGAGTCCTATAGGTATAAATAGTGTACAAGCACTCGCATCGAAGGCGCTCGATATTTCGTTGCCTCTTTTTTTGGGGATTTTCGTCATTTCCATCATACGCAATTTGATAATGGGTTTCCAAAATAGTCCTATAGGACTCATGCAACAAAAACCTGGGTTCGGAGAAATTATAGACCCCGATGATTTGAAACGTGCGAATATTTCTTTAGCCAGTTTTTCGGGGAGTCCCGAGATTCTCCAAGAGTGTGAAGAGGTCGTTTCCTTTTTGCGCAATGAATCGGCTTATAAGACATCGGGTGCGGAAATCCCACGGGGGATTTTACTAGAAGGTCCCCCTGGTACCGGGAAAACGCTTTTAGCAAAATCAATTGCCGCAGAATGCGAAGCCAATTTCATTTCCGTTGCATCGAGTGAATTTGTGGAATTATTCGTGGGAATGGGGGCAAACAAAGTCCGACAACTCTTTGAGAATGCACGTGAGAATCGACCATGCATTATTTTCATCGATGAAATAGATGCAGTGGGAAAAAAACGGGGTCAAGGATTTTCATCCAATGATGAACGCGAACAAACACTCAATCAACTTTTAGTGGAAATGGACGGATTCGCCGACAATGACGGGATTCTAGTAATGGGCGCAACAAATCGAAAAGACGTATTGGATCCCGCACTCTTACGTCCGGGTCGTTTCGATCGCATTATCACCGTCCCATTACCCGATCTACAATCACGGATTTCCATCTTGGAATCATATGCAAAAAATAAACGGCTAGAAAAGGGGGTCGATCTCAAATTTGTGGCCGATTTAACAAATGGATTTTCGGGTGCACAATTGAAAAATATCATGAACGAAGCCGCCATTTTCTCTATCCGTGATAAATCTCAAAATGGAATAATAACCAATGTCCATATCATGAATGCAATTGATAAAAGTCTTATAGGAATTATTAAGCAGAATGATACACGAACCATAGAGACCCTCATGCGTGTGGCGATCCATGAATCGGGGCATGCAATCATGGCATCTTTATATCCCGAATATTTCAATTTGAAAAAAACAAGTATCCAGGCGAGTTATTCTGGCGTAGGTGGATATACCGTATTTGTAGAAAATTCCAATATTAGCGAAGGCGGTCTTTATACTCGTGATATCCTATACAAACGACTTATGATTGCCATGGGCGGGAAAGCAGCAGAAAGTATTTACTATGGCGACGATTTTGTTTCTCTAGGCGCTATACAGGATCTGAAAACGGCAAATGAATTGGCCCAACAAATGGTGGGAAAATACGGAATGGGGGAAGATCTCAAAGTCTTTTATAAAGAGGACGGTTCGGCATATTCGATAGAAACGATATCAAAATACGACGAAGAAACGCAAGAACTCGTCCAACGTGCATATAGCGAAACAAAACATCTATTGGGAAAACGGGTAAATGAAATAAACTTTTTGGTGAACCGTTTGATTGCGGAAAAAACGGTATTCGCAATCGATCCTTATTTACAATTACCGTAATCCATCGGATCCAGCATATCGTAACCAAAAAATTCGAAATCCATGAAATAATAATCATTGATCAATTGAATGGTCTCTCTCGAATAAAATGTGTCATATTCCCTTATATGAAACGTTTTACACAAAACTTTATCGAAATCTGTGAATCCCATTTTGTATATATCGCAATTGAGCGTTTCTTGATGTAAAATCGTTACGTTTTCTTTATCTTCAAGTCCTATATAGAATATAGTTTGGGGAACCACGTGATTGTCATATAGATGATTATTGGGAAGGAATTGATCCTGGATGATTTCGAAAACTTGTTTTGTCGTAGATTGCGAATTCATGAGGTTCAAGAAAAAGAGATTGCTAAAGAGGCGCGTATATGGATTCCGAACACTGATCCATATATCTACATTTGCAAAATCAATGAAAGAAAAAGGCGTAGACCCCCTTTCCCATTCATCAATAATTGTACTATAGGACAAATGATGGTAAGATATTCCGTGGTGTGTTTTTTCGCGATTTTCGGAAAAGATTGCATGTATATTCAATGGCGTTTCGTATTTTTCTGCTAAATAATGTTCAATGGAAGTCCCGCCCGTTTTCGGTACGTGAATATAGAGGATATTTTTAGCAATAACGCTCATTCTTGAGTAGCTATCGCTTTTTCCCCGGAAATATGGCATCAGATAAAATGATATACATATTATCTTATCTGATAAATCTAATCCGAATCCGTAGTAGAATCCGTTTTTTTCACGACATATTCATCTTTTTCTATATGAACATACTGATCACTTTTCAATTCGAAATAATTCGCAGAATCATCAATGATTTGAAGTGTATATGTCAATGTAAATTCAAATGGTAGAGATTGATACTTTAGTGCACGATAGACAAATGTCGCATTGAATAAATGGTTGCCTGTCATATAGAATCCACGATTCACTTCAAGGGGGACGCTCTTTTCCGAATCTTCGCCATAAATGTAATTCACGGAAATAAAACGGACTTTAGACAATTCTCTCGGTTGATCCGAGAGATAGAGGCGTGGATCTTTATACAGTTCGGTCAATACATTACAATAATAGCCATCATGCGTTTTCATGACAACAATAGGCGATTCATCTTTTGATACATCTTCTTTACAATTGCGGACGAGTTGCTTATAATCCGTCATGACGTCTTCTTCGGATGATTCGATATACGTCTGATGTAGTTTTTGTTTATCAATCCATAAAACACATTTCCAGGAATCTTTGACGGGTTCGATTTCGTATGGATAAAATATACCATTTACATGAGTGTTTATTTTGCAAAGACGTTGGACCCATTCGCTCGTATTATACCATTTCTTAAAATGTGTATACATTTTCATTAAAAAAAAGAAAATCTGGATACCAATACTATTCATTGTATCTTCAATTGATTCAAATACGTCTTCCCTAAAAATAAGGGAAGATTCACCATATTCGTCCATGTGTAGAAATATCATTCTTCATTTTTAAACCCTTTTTTATACAAACTATTATATATGTCCTATAGGATTACTCAATATACGCGGAAACAGGCAAAACGGTATGGGGTCGTCGTGAAACCCTCGACTGTAAAAGATAAGAAAATCGACGTATTTCGCGGGGACAAAAAAATGGCTTCCGTGGGCGCAAAGGGCATGAATGATTTCCCCACCTTTATTCGAAAACGGGGACTCGCATATGCAAAAACCCGGAGGCGGTTGTACAAAATGCGTCATGAACGCGATCGACATATCCGGGGCACACGTGGATGGTGGGCAGACAAATTGCTTTGGTAAAGAATCGATTTGGCTCATGGGTTCAAAGATGAGTACCAGATCAATTGTCGATGGAAAATATCCAATGTACAAGTCATATAGGAATTCTATGAGAATACGGAACAATGGAAATGTCGATGCTAAATATATTGTCATATAGGAATTCTATATTACAATACTACAATACTTGTTCTAAATATCGAGTGAAACCGTGTTTTTATCACTTCGCTGTTTGCGTCGCGATTTTTTCGGCATATTCATGTTTTGCATATCTTTCAAAGAAGAAATAGAAATCATGGAATCATCCCCTCCAGAAGGGGTCATATAGACATTCTCTTCACTCTGCGCCGAAGGCGCATTCGAAAGTGCATCCTGCATGGTCTGTGAATGAATATCCACCGTTTTCGTTTTCAGTCCCGCCAAGATATTATCGATATCGGTATTTTGCGGACCCCGCATTTCCGGACGACGTTGTTGAGGCGGTGGATTGAACTGCGAAACCGGGGCAGAAGAGTTTTCGAATGGAGACGCCGAAGGCGGAACTTGTGTATAGGACATTCCCATCGAATTTACATCTACACCCCCTTCACGGAACATGGATCCTCGTCCCATAGAAATATCGGGTCTAGATACTCCGGGAGGATTCGTAAACTGCATCTGCTGTCCTGGTCTCGGTTGTGGGGGCATATTCTTCGTTTCTACGGGTGCGGGGGGTGGGCCCATATTCGCATTCGGTCCCGCCGAATTTTCCTTCATGATATTATTTGCAAAGGCGAATCCGGGACTCTGTTGGGACATGCTTGATACAGTTGCATTGGTAAACATTTTCATTAATTCGGGGGACTGTTTAATGACATCATTGAATCCCGGAGTGGCGGTAGAAAGCGCTTTATTCGTGAAATTGACGACTGCCGCACTAAATGCCAATCGGAGTAAAAGGGAGATCTCGGGGGCCAATTTACCGCCTTTATACTTGTCGTGTAATTCCGAAAAGATCTCGTCATATGAATCCAAATCTTCCGTGATTTGTTCTCCCCATCCATCAAGATTGATATCGAATGGATTGAATGCAGCATTTGCATATTCCACGGAATTGACAAATGTCATGAACCACCATCCCTGCAATTTAATGCTGTCTTTTTTCCTTTTATCCTCGAGCGCCGTTTCATATTCATCTTCAATCTCTTCAAATGAGGACTCTAACGTAAAATTGCTATTCTGTTTGATAAAACCTTTTTCATACCATTCTTCTAATTTCTTAATCATGGCTCTCTTTTTTCTGCGTCTTTCTCTATCGGACAACCCCTTTGCACCCATATCTAGAGGAATTTCGTTCATTTTAGTAAACCCATCCCACGTTTTTGTATTTCCCATACTTTCCGAAGTTGCATGTCCTATATTGGAATCCGTGTTCGAAGAAGATCCAAACATATCACTAAATCCATCGACTCCAAACGAAGAGGTTGACGCCGATGCCGACGCCGATGCCGACTCTTTTGCGGGTTGATCCGAGGATGAAGACTTTGCAAAACCAAACATATCCGAAAATCCACTAAATATTTTTGAATCCGATGAAGAAGATGATTCTGCGGTCTTGTTTCCCGATAATTCATTGAGTTCATTTTCCAATTTATCCAATTCCCCTAAATCAATAGAAGACGATGAACTTGCTCTTTTTTTATCATTCATTAATAATTCAATTCCTCCGCCAAAATTAACGGAATTCGACGATGAAGAAGAAGGTTTTATATCATCATTAAATGAAATATTTATTGGTTCAAGATCACTTAATCCAATATCAATAATTTCCATATTATATTTGTGTTACACTATTTATTTTTAAGTTGTCCGCAATAGTTATTATATTTTTCGACTTCAAGTACCAAATCCCTTGTAAAAAAGAATCCGCTAAATCATCCTTTTTCGCATGTTTTCCAAAATCGACGACGCAATTCATTTTAGAATTTTGTTCGAGTATTTGTTGGCAATAATAAATCCCGTCTTTTTTATGTTTTTTGTAATTTGTCTGACAACGTTCCGATGTAGATTGTCCTATAGGACTTACATATTGAAGGGTATTAGTCGAGGTTTCGACAAGAGTATTGACCGGGTCTTTGACAAGAGTATTGACCGGGTCTTTGACAAGAGTATTGACCGGGTCTTTGACAAGAGTATTGACCGGGTCTTGTGTCGTTCCTTCGACCTTTGGAAACATCTTCAATTTATTAAAAGAAGAAATGAAATCAATCACTATAGGACAATTCTCATATTTCATGATAAAATATTGCGCCAGCATACCTTGTATGGTCTTCATTCGATTTGCAATCGGAGATATCTGATTTTCAATAATAATGTGCGTAATTTCTCGATTAGGATCAAACTTTAGCAAAATCGCAGAAAGTTGAAGATTGATTTCTCTTCCAATATCGATCAAATTCGCCGTTTTAGAACAAGACTTTTTACAAACAATCGGTTCTAAACAATCAGTCTTTACAAAATTCATGAAAAAATCGATCGTTTCTTTTTTGGATCGTTTTACTTTAGCAAATTCCGTATATTCAATAAATCGATTCATTGTTTTTGCTAAATCTCCGAAATCTTGACATTTTTGCAATTTACTTTTTGATATTTCCGAATTCGGTAGAGAATATTTAGACGTTTTTGCATGTTTTTCGCAAAAGTATTCTTGTCCTTTCTGATATTTGGCTACATGCATACATAACCTGGATTGCATTTGAGTTTTTTTCGTAATCTTCAATGCACAATTGCATCTATATTCTGGCGTTTTGTCACATAGAAGATTCATCACGCCCCAATCGACAATGGTCTTGCCCCCCTCTGCAAAAATGCAATATGCCATGTTTTTTATGCCAATATCGAAACTAATCACGCGCATTATACCGAATTATTGTGATGTTTTTATCTTTTTATCGTAAAATTGATTTACTAAATCCATATTGATAAAATCGTATCCACCGTGAAATGTCGGAAGAAATCGCTCAAACTACAACTATGAAAACACTGGCAGAAATGTCGAATCTCGAACTAAAAAGAATGTGCAAAACGCGCAAGATAAAAAAATACGGCAAACTAAAACGAGACGAACTCATCCAATTGATCGAAACATGGACGCCTCCAAAAGAAGTCGATGATGAATATACCGAGCAAGTATTGCGTAGCCGTATGCAATGGTACTATATGACTTATGATCACTATAAACAATACAATCTCCCTTTGCGGTGCATTAATTTTCCGGAAGATATCAGCGAAAATATGGTGAAATACATTATTCGGAATTTCGAGAACGATCCCTCTTGTAAATGGGCAAAATGCGTTGGCAAATCGGGGGACTTGGTATCTGCGAATTACCCCGATGAATATCCTATAGAAGTCAAAGGATTTACCTCGGATGGGCCATCTCAGTTTGGACCCAGTAAAAAATTCGGGGTCATCTATTTCATGGATGCGAGGAAATGGCGCGAAAATACCTATATTCTCTGGAAAGTGAATTTGACAAACGATTCGCCGGAAATCAAAAGCGTCATCATGAATAAAAAAAAAGGACAGACATTTGAAGATCAATGTGGAGAAGGACGCCGTCCCCACATTAATTGGGATTCTCTATATCCCCAAATAAAGGATCATTGCATGAAAATATATGAAGGTACATTCGAAGGTATATTCCATCAACCATAGACATAGGGTCCTATAAAGAATTCAAATTCATTGCATTTACAATACGATTTGCAATGAGTTCGACAACAGGTAAAGATACGGCATTTCCAGCCAATTTATATAAATTTGCATCCGATAATTTGGGAAATCGATAACTTTCGGGGAATCCCTGGAATCGAAAACATTCACGTGGAGTCAGTTTCCGGATACCCACGTCATCCAATACAAGAGGTACATTATGTCCACCTGAACCCATATTTGCCGTCAAAGTTGGACATTCCCCACTTTTATTCTCACGGACAATTGTCCGACGATACTGATATACAGTATCTTTTTTTACCACATTTGCCTGGATGAGATTCCATGTGACGGATTTATCCGAATAATAATATTTCGCGGGAATATCCGCGGGTTTGTCATATAGAGTCTGTATGGGGGCTTTTTCAACGGGGGCAAAATCGAGGGAAAATCGATCGAAAACCTCTTTCGATTTCATGCAGACAATATAAATACGTTCCCTGTGTTGTGGAATACCCGTAATCACCGAAGTATCCAATATTTTGTATTTAATGTGATAATTTCTATCGGACAAATGCCGGTGGATCGTTTCAAATGTCTTTTTATTGTCGTGGGTTGTCAGATTTTTCACGTTTTCTAGAATGACAAAGGACGGCGAGTGGTGATCAATAATGGCCAATATCTTCCAAAATACGTTCGAACGTTCATCATTGAATCCTTCGCGCTTTCCTGCGATGCTAAACGGTTGGCATGGGAATCCACCAGTTAAAATATCATGCGGTGGGATATTTTCCACGGGGATATCATTGAGATCGCCCAATGTGAGTGGATGGGAGAAATTCGCATCATAAATTGTTTTAGAGGATTCTTGCATATCATTTGCAAAGACACATTCTATTAATCCCGTTTTTTCGAATGCATGGGTAAATGCCCCCGTACCGGCAAACAAATCAATCATTTTCATAGAAGTCATATAGATGAATTTTATGAATCCTATTTATTTCATTTCAATTTTATATGAATCTTTTGCAAAAAACAAGCACATTTATTTTGATTTTATGGATCGCATCTTTTGCACATACCCCACAACATTGGATGTTTTATGGGATTCAGGGATTATGTCCCATACTCTATTTAACAAGTTACATGTTTTGGGGTAATCCGATAAAAAACGGAGATTGGCATATTGTGGATCGCACATTGGTCCGGGTGCTCTTCGCGCTCTCTGTCATATACACAATCTTCTATAATACTCCTGCACAGATGGACGTGTATATTCTTTTGATTGCCCTTTTTATCGTATCTGCATTAGGATCAAAATATTATTCCGAAATAGGATGGAGATCCCATGATCATATTCAGATGCACGCATTTTTGCATTATTATGCATTTTTATTAGGATTTTTTGTCGTTGCATAAGAATCGGTTTGTCTATTTATTTTATGAAGTTTACCAAGAGTGGAAGTGCGAATATTTAGCATGCGTTGATTCGAATTCTCTCGGATCAATCGCAATTGATTTTGTATATTATTCAAATAGTCATCTGGATCGATTGTGATTTTTGGTTTGCAACAAAAGTCGAAAAAGCACATATTATAGGATTTATATAATATGTATTGAAAGGATATTTATTTATCATATCTTCAATTTTTGGATTGATTATATTTTATCAATTCTTCTTGGGTAATGACGGGGGCAACCATACGCGATTCTAATTGCTCTCTTGTCAAATAGAGTTCTTTCTGATTCGATGTTTCGTATCCTTTTGGGCGCGTGGTTTCTTGATACGACGAATACAAATAAGGTGTATTGTATGGACCCGCACTATCTTGGAATCGTTTAAAATATCCACAATCATTTGCAGATTCGCGATAATTGTATTGGAGAATATCTTTTGAATTTTGTGTTAAATATCGTCTATATTCCCAATTTGATTTAATTCCTAATTCTCGCAAAAGGTGATTGTTCAAAACGGCTTCGGGTTGATACGAGGCTACAATGACACGACCATCTGCCATAATTGGCGGGAAACCGTCATATAGATTATTTGATGTATATCCATGATATGACATTTGCGATTGAGATTGCGATTGTGACATGTATAGTATCTAGATATACTTTTTTACGATTGAAGAACCAAAAGATCGATTAATTCCGATTTTTTCAATTTCTTGACATCCATGGATAATCCTTTTGATAATACAAGCGACTTCAATGCACTGACTTCCATCTTTTTGTATACATTAATATCTAGGTCTTGTCCTATAGATTCATTCTCTTCCAACAAAGGATTTTCTTCGTTTATAGGAATAGTTTCGATAAGATTTTCTATAGGACTCTCGTCTAGATCTACATGACTCTCGTCTAGATCTACATCATTCTCTACAACATGATTTACGTCTAAGTCATGCTCAACTACATCATGCTCATTTAAAGAAACATATTGAAGTTCAAAAGGAATATTGAGTGAATCATCAATTTCTGCTAAAACCTCGACATTCTCTGATTCCGTAACCACAATTCCGTCACTATCTTCCGAATCTTCATCCGATGAATAATCGCTATCTTCATCTTCTTCATTGTCCGATACGACTATTTTATTTGTGAAAAAAGCGGATTGTGGAACTTGTATATGAAATGGATTACGTAATGGAAATTGTTTTTCTTGCATCACGGATTTAGAGCAAATGACATGTAGTCGATTGACCTCTTTTGTAATATTTTCTACAATTGTATACATTGTATCAAATTTATTTTCTAAAACAGAAAGACGATCTTTAAAGTGATAAACCAGCATCATTATGAGAATAAAAGTTATTGCTAAACTAATAAAAAAGAACGTTTCGATAAAATTAAAAAATCCCATTTATTATTCATTTACAAAATATATTAAAAATCAAAACGCAAAAAAATCAAAAACTCATTTATAATATATAATATATTGAATGGAAAACGTCGAAAAAAAAGAAGCCTCAGCCGAACCTGCCCCAAGAGAAATCGACATGAAAAATGGACAATCTGTTTTGATTCTTGTATTAAGTGCCCTTTTATTTTTTTCCCTTTTAGGCGTAAATCTCCTAACCCTATCAGGCAATCTATTTCAATCCATGTTTGATGTAGTAAAACCCGTGACATCGAATGTCATGTCCGGTGTATCTTATTCTACCGGAAAAGTCATTGATAAATCGTCAGATATAGCCACAGATATAGGGAAAACATCCCTGGATATTGTGAATGGATCGTTTCATTCAGTCGGCGATCTTTTGATTAAAGCAGGGGAACCCGGATATAAAAAAGATTTAGATGATACCATCAACGAAGCCTCTAAAAATCAAAAACATGCAGAATATGACAATGACGGCAGTGCTATACAAAATCGCAAACAGAAAACACAGTGGTGTCTTGTCGGCGAATATCAAAATAAAAGGGGATGTGTAGAAGTCGGCGATCAAGACAAATGTCTTTCGGGACAAGTCTTTCCCTCTCAACAGATCTGTCTGAATCCAACACTATCTCAAAATGCGAAACCCTAGATAAAATCCGGCGTAAAATCATATAGAATAAACTATCTACATGATTTAACTAGCAAGCCATGTTTTACATCTATCTTGTCGAATTACAACCAAAACCGGGAATCCACAAACATTATTTCCTCCATGTCTCGATCGAAATGCAAGACCCCGAGATTTTGTCCTATACAGAATATCTATATGACTACCTTCGGTACTACCGTCCGATTGCAGTGATTGATCGCATCCCCATCGAAGATCCCATCGCAGATGTAGACTATATTGTCCTTCAATACATGGCGAAATACGGCATCGAATCCATTCGCGGGGGGTCATATACATCAATCTATATAAAACCGCAATATGCACAAATACAATGGATGATTGATGAGATTCGTTCGTGGATTCGTCCACAAGATCCTCTATATGACTATTTCCAAGAAAAATGGAGACGGGATCGCGCGGACGAAATTTTCCAGAATGAATTGCGCATCAATGATGATGCATCTAGAGCAAAAGACGAGGCAATGTATTATTTTTTAACCCACGATTCGATGGGAAATGAAATCTTCTGGCAAGATTATCTATATGACATAACGCCTGAATTCGTGAAAGATTCTCATCCCCATAATGAATCCATATTGAATGCCTTGAAGGAAAAATATACAGAGATTTGTCTAGAGGATTCGGATGACTATCGTGCAATGTTGTACACCATTATCAATCATATAGAACAATACGCATTTCATTTATCGACGCATATTTATGAGGATGAAATGGAAAATACCGGACCGATGGATTGTGGAATCGACGTCGTGGCATTGAATGAAATATCTTGAGTTACATTGCATACGACACCCGCAGATGCAGCATTAAAATATTCAGAATATTTGTCAGGGAGACGGACGCTGACTTTAAATGCGAGTTGGAAATCAAAGATATATCCGGCAATAGTAGGTAATTGTATATTTGCGATTTTTAATTGTCCTATAGAAGACGATGCAAAAAAGGTGGTATTTGTTGGTAAAATATTGAATGAGACATCACCCATGTAATATTGAAATGTATGTGTCGGTGAAATAGTGTATATGGTTGATCCATATAATGCAGATAATGTAATTCCTGTGATGTTCACTGTGACAGTTGATGCGGATGATCCAGAATATCCAGTCCATGCATATTTGACGGATCCGCCGACGTATATAGAAATGGGGAGTGACATGGAAAATGTCATGGTATCATTTATAGGATTTACGACATATAGACTTGCGAATGTTTTGGGACTAGTGTAATTTTCAAAATATGGACTTCCAGATACACTCACATATGTCGAAGAGACATTATTATATGATTGTGAATAATATACGGTAGGATTGGTGGGGTTCGGTATTGCATATGGATCTTTTTTTGAGGCCAACATGTAAATCGGTGTAGTACCATCATTATATAATTGAATAACTGGTCCCGGAACATTAGATGCAGAAGTTGGAGTGGGTACATTGACTTTATTATCGGGACAATTCAACGGAATGTATTGCGCGTTTGGATTGACGGGGATTCCATTGATGGTTGTAGTACCATCCGATTGCCGAATTTTCGTATAGGACTGTGTTTGGAATTTTCCGGAAACAACTTGTGCCCATCTCTGCGATTTTGTTAGACTGTTTGTTTGCCCGGGTTGTCGTATCGGATCATACCGTAGAATCTCGGCTTTACGGCGCATATTCAATTGAAATTGTTTGTATCCACTTAAATATGGATTGGGTGGATTATATCGTGTAGGTGGATTTTGTATTTGCAAGATTCGTTGATTTTGAATCAATGATTGACATGTCGGCGTTGTCATATAGTATATACTATGTGACAATAATGTAGCGGGTTTAATAACTATACCATTGGGAGGATAAATATTGCGGATTGGATGCTTTGGCTCCATTGGATGTCAAAGAACTTGGTGTCAAGTTGGGTCCTGCGGAAAAAATGGAATTGATTTGAATGGCAGATAGTGCGTAATTGAAATATTGTAAATTAGATAAATTGCCCGCGAATCCGCCATTGGTGCATACATTTACATTATTGCTATTTTGTTTGGGGACGCTTGTCAATTGTATACGTTGCGCAACAATTCCATTCATATACACGTCAATGAATGTATTTGTGCATCGGATGACTAAATGGAACCATTTATCGATCGGAATGTTTTTTATATCCATAATTTCTGATGTATTTGCAAAAGGTTGAGCGCTCGACACTGCTTTAGTTGCAGATGGATTTGAAGCAGGGGCTTGTACTGTATCGATGAGAATTTTTAATACATTTGTATTCAGAACTGATTCGGTACCATTATTTGATAAATCGCGGTATAAATATACACCCGGTCCATTATTTGGTTGATAAATTCCATAAGGGAAAACCTTGCTAGGTGTCCCATCTCCTTTCACAAAAACGGTCCGGTATTTTACAGCACCACCTCTTTCGCTACCTGAAACAGTATCATCCGTTGCGCTATTCAATGGATCTACAAAAAGCCAGACACTCCATGTGAATTCAATACCGGATGTAGCATTATTTGATCGTAAAACGGGGATCGACCCTTTTTTGGTAGGATCTTGAGTTATCGTGGCAGAAGTTGTTCCAGGTAATAATCCGTATACGAGATAAGGAGAACCAGAAGGTTGAGTAAAATAAGCAATTAATTGAATTCCTAAATACAATAATGCTAAAAATGCCAATAATACCAATATGAGAAATACAAATTTGGCAATTAGTCCATTCGAATCTAAAAAACTAGAATTTGCATTTACTACAGCACCCGATGAAAAATCATTTAATGAACTAGAAACAGATTCTTTTGCTCCATTCACTGTTTCTGTTAATGAATTTGTAATATTACTCAATTGATCGCTCATATTATATAATATATAATATAAAAATAACACATGTGAATCGATTTATACCGTAATCATGTTTTTTTGATTGACGTAACTGGTAGAACTAGCATCTTTAGTAGAATACCAGACATTAAAATGTGTAAAAGATGAATTGGAAACACCATTTCCTTCTGCATATATACTATATGCTGTTCCAGGATCAATTTGATAGGGTAAACGTAATAATCTGGTTATTTTTATATCTTGTCCTGATCCAAAATTTATCATTGCCGAGTTTGCAGTAGGCACTGAAATAGCGGTTTGAGCGCTCGAGTTAATCGCCACTGATTTTACTAAATTGCCGTCCATATATATATCAATAAAAGCAGTATCTACACTGACAATGACATTTGTCCATTTTTGCAATGGGAAATTGCTCGAAATTGTTATTTCACTTATCGGAGTAATTGTATTAGAGTTTGTAGTATAATCTGCAGAAGATTGATATCCTTTAATATGCATATTTAATTGTGCGCTATTTTTCAAAAAATAAAGAGAGAAAAATTCTTCTGTATTATCTTTGATATCAATATTTTTTATATGATGCGGTCCAGGTTGTTGTTCTTCAAAAGAAAAAAGTGTATATTTTGTATCTTTACTTCCGCTTGAATCCGCACCATAGTCGGTATTCATGTTATTCACATAGATCCATATAGAATACGTATATCGAATGGAACCTACATTTTTAATCTCAGTGGATTGAAAAGGTGTATTCTTCATTTTCAAATCATATACAGATGAAACTAAATATACATTTGATGTCAAATATAAAAATAAATAATAAAGCATTACTAAAACAATTACACCAACTAATATCATTATAAAAATTGTATAATCCATTAATATATAATATATAATAAAGTATTTCTACACTTTATCATATTCAACGCGGACTTGATATAGATCGAGGTGCTTTAAATACTAGAATGAAAGAGACAGGATATCTAGTCGGTGGGTCGGTATTGCTAAAGAGTTAATATATAGAATATGAATAACTAGAAGCATTACTCGGAATAACAGTCATCCCAAAATTATATTTCGCTAAACCCATAGAAGATGTTTCGTCAGATCCATTTCCTTGCATATAATAAGAATATGCATCATCTGGACTAACCGCTTTATTCCATGAAGTTAATTGTCCTAAATATAAATCCTGACCACTTCCTATCACCATGCCTGTACTACTATTCATTATACCTGTTGTAGACGGTGGAAAGAATGGATTACTAGTAGAAATAATTTTCGATGATAATAATCGCCCATTAATATAGAAATCAATATATGTTTTATTGATACTCACTACTACACATGTCCAATCTTGAAGAGGGATTTTTGCAATTGTAAAGACGGTATTAGATATAGTGCCATTTGGTGCTGTATATGTATTACTAGGGGTTGTTCCAGTATAACAAGAAAAATTCAATTCATTACTACTAGCAGTTAAATACACAGAAGCAAATGAATATAAGCCAGCAATATCTGTCAATGTAAAAATAGCACTACTTAAATTTGTACCCCCTTGAGCACTATTTGTTGAATTCAAATAAATCCATCCACCCATTGAAAAAGGGGTATTTCCGTATCCTATGATTTTGGATGCAGGTACTTTGGTTGCACTTGGTGTATTTTTCAAATACAAATTGGATGATACGGTTGCAGATGTCGCAGTAAACAATAAATAAATATAATAAATCAATAAAACAGAAATAACTCCTCCAATAATTGTGAAATAATTCATATATACTAAATCTATAAAAAAACAAATCACATGTACCTTGATGGTTTATAATGGAATAGGCGGATTTTGCATTGAAAGTAAATTATAATTTGTCACTATTTGACCCTGATCTAATGTGGTGGAATAATATACGACATTACATACAGACCCATATAAACCCATAAAACTAGTATTCGCCCCTTGATAAACAGGCGAATCGGACAATGACATATCTCCCATATATGTTACCGGATTCGAACCAATCACCATAATATCGCTATTATATTGAAAATGAATGGGATCTATTGATTTTACAGTTCTTTCTAAAGTACCATTGATAAAAATGTCCACCGTGTTTGCATTATAGTTAAAAACAAAATTATTCCATCGTTGCATGGGCAATCTCAACTCGAACCGCGATTGTTCGTCGTATGAACTATCCGTATTTGTATCAATCACGTAATAACTATCGGACAAATCAACATAATAGGCTAAACGTGGGTGATAAGATCCTCCAGAAAGATCCAAAAAAGGCGGTGCATTATTCGTTTTATCCAACATGTTCATATCCATCGACGAAGGTGTCCCATAGTAAAATATATTTGCACCATAAATTGAATTTTTACCCTTATCTTGCGCAGGAGTTTTACCAGTCATATTTGGTGCAATTCTAGATGTAGTAGGCGGATTTAGATAGCACCATAATGAGATGGTAAAATTTTTACGGACATTACCTTCATCGTTATACTTGTCATATACGTCATTTTTCAGACCTATGCTATTATACATCCAACTACCAGTGGAAATATCCGGATTTTCATCGGTATTTATAATTATTTTAACCAGCGATAAAGGCTGGATAACTGTCTCTGGAATCACCGTCGTTTTATTCAAAAATACGGGATCACCTTGTATGACTATACCATCCGTTTTCAACAAATTTTCAAAATAGGGGAGAATGTAAAAATAAATGAGTAAAACGGCGATTTCCATGATGAAAAGAATAAACACGATTTGCGAAGTGGATTTATAGTCATCTATTAAATATTGAATTGCATCACTCACAAGACAAGGAATATAGAAAATGAGATTCACGATAAATCCGGTGAGTCCGGGTTGTTTTTGCAGATTATTGATGGCTACATTATAGATAATTGCCAAGGCTAAAATGGTAATGATGAGAACAAATACGTAATATAGATATCCTGCAAACATTACATTCAGTATTTTTGAATTGTATCCAATATATATCAATGCAATTGCAAAAAGTGCACCTACAACATATAGTATTGTCATTGTTTCCATGGTATCATTTATAAGGAAAAAAATGGCACCGATAGGTATTAATAATAGAAATATATAAATATATGAAGTTTGAAATATAGCGGTTGGATCGTTTGATGCTAAATACAAGACATAAAAAAATATACACATGGATACAGCAACGATCCCATATTTGAAAATCCCCGTTGGTAAATTATTACGTATATTTCCAAATGTATCTTTCATAGAAAACATCTCTTTTATAATCTATAAATCGATTATAAATTCTCCATTGCTGTTTTTTTGCCATGGCATTCTCTGCATAATGCTAGTAGATTGTCCACGTGATTACTACCTCCATATTCCAATCGGATCTTGTGATCCACTTCAAACCATGCATTCAATTGTTCTTGGCAATCGCCACAACGCCAGCCTTGTCGTGCGGCAACAAATTTCTTTTTCGTTTCACTCACGGATCGTTTCGTAGCATTTTTCCCCGAAGATGTGATTTTCCTTTCATATTGAGTTGTATTCATGGGTAATATAGGTTGTTCTCCACCGCCATACATTGATCTGGTTTCTGACCCCGTGTAATCTTGTTTCGTCGTAAAATCGAGAATGGGGCTAATGATGTTTGTGGTTCCTTTATCAATCGGCAGATATTTAATGTATTCATTCGACGCCAAAATGATTTGGTTTGCATTCGCCGGATTCTTTTTAACAAGCCAGTATATGACCAATCCGCCAAAAGCGATTCCCGCCATTTGCCAGTATTTTTTCCAAGAGAGTACTAATTTCAGATATTTGCCTTCTGTATATAAATTCGCCATTAATAGCGCAGTAATTCCGAAAATGATGATTTCTATACGCATCGAATAGTATATTATGATATAGCGAGATTTTCTTTTACTACTCGCTATACATGAGAATCACAAGAAAACAAAGAAACAGGAATGTCATATAGATGTAATAACGCTGGACTTTTATCTTGTCCGAAAGATAAACGGGTTTGGGTCGATATTCTGCGAAATAGTTTTCGAGGGCTTCACTATAGGATATTTCGTCTTTTCCGATAGAGACATTTATTTTATTGTGTATAAAATGCACCCATTTTGTGAAAGATTCGCGACTATCTAAATAGGGGGATACTGGATACCGATCGAGCATTTCACTAAACTTATCGCCCATTTCATCGACTGGTATGAAAAGGGGGAAATTCTGGATGAAATCATAGTATTTCCGTTTTGTGACGGAATTCGGATAATTGGGATATGTCAATGCAATCGTCATTAAAAAGAACCAATAATGCGGACCCCATGTATTCGCTTCAAACATGAAACTATATAAAAACGGTGGAATATATTATGATAGATTCAATCGCGCAAACTCATGAAAAAAATGCAAAATCATATAAAAGACAAGGAGTATTGCAATAATTGCGGGAAATATGGACATACTTATTATCAATGTAAAACGCCAATCACGAGTATCGGGATCGTAGTCTATCGCTACACGAATGAAAAAATCGAGTATTTAATGATTCGCCGAAAAGATACTTTAGGGTTTATGGATTTTATGCGAGGAAAGTATTCCATTTATAATAAGGAATACATTCTGAATTTATTGAAAGAAATGACGATCGCGGAAAAAGAGAAATTGAAAACACGAGATTTCAAAACACTTTGGAATGAACTCTGGAATAAAACCGTAGAATTGTCCTATAAGACAGAAGAAGAGATATCCATGGAGAAATTCAATACATTGAAAAGCGGGGTTTTATTGCAGAGTGATACAACAATCAATCATATAGAATGGCAATCCAATACATCGAGAACATATTCATTGGATTCGCTCATTGATGAAAGTAACAATTCCCACGATTTATGGTTAGAACCCGAATGGGGGTTTCCGAAAGGTCGGCGAAATATTCAAGAAAACGATTTTGATTGTGCTTTACGTGAATGTAAAGAAGAAACGGGATATGATACAAAACAGTTTCAATTGATTGAGAATATATGCCCATTTGAAGAGATTTTTATAGGATCCAATTATAAATTTTATCGCCATAAATATTATTTGATGTATATGTCAAATATGCAAACTATTGAATACAAATACGATGAATTCGAGATAAGTAAAATCGAGTGGAAAACGTTTGAAGATTGTATGGGTTCAATACGAAATTATAATTTAGAAAAGAAACGCATGTTGCAAAACATTCACGAAATGTTATCTTGTTACATGAATCCTATGTGCGCATGATTGTCTGGTTTATTCTATTTTTCTAAATATAATATCCCCGTTTAATATAAATGAATAATGATGGTACAAAAAGAAAACCAAATTGTCCAAAAGGGTTTCGCAGAGATAAAAATGGTGAATGTATAAAAATAGCGAATAAAACAAAAAAAAAATCCGTGTCGATTCAAATGGCGACTCCTGTAGCGACTCTTTACAAAAGTCCTACGCCGTTTTTTCATCGAAGTCCTTTACCTGTTCCTTATCAGACTCCTTTTTATCAGACTCCTTTACTAACATCTGATAGTACATCTGATAGTAAATCTGATAGTAAATCTGATAATCAGGGTATAACAAGTATTGTATTAAAAAATGGGAAACGGATCTGTCCCAAGGGTACACGAAGAAATAAAAAAACCAAAAAATGCGAATCTACAAAAAAAGCATTTTCTCAAAAAACTCTTATTCCAAGTCCTATAGAAAGTCTTGATTCGAGTTCGACTACAAGTACAAGTATAAGTCCTATAGAAAGTCTTGATTCGAATTCGACTACAAGTACAAGTATAAGTCCTATAGAAGGTCTTGATTCGAGTTCGACTACGAGTACAAGTATAAGTCCTATAGAAAGTCTTGATTCGAGTTCTATAGAGACTCTTACTCCAACTCTTATAAAAACCACATCTGTTACTCCTAGTTCAAGTTCAAGCCCTAGTTCTAGTTCAAGTTCAAGTTCAAGTTCAAGTTCTAGTTCAAGTTCAAGTTCAAGTTCAAGCCCTAGTTCTAGTTCTAGTTCTAGTTCTAGTTCTAGTTCTAGTTCTAGTTCTAGTTCTAGTTCTAGTTCTAGTTCTAGTTCTAGTTCAAGCCCTAGTTCTAGTCCTGAATCAAGTCCTGGTTCTATAGAAACACTTACTCCAATTCCTATAAATACTACAATTGCAAATGTTATTGCTAATGAAAGTCCTATAGTAAATCTTACTTCAAATTCTATAAAAAGTATTGTATTAAAAAATGGAAAACGGATTTGTCCCAAGGGTTCACGAAGAAATAAAAAAACCAAGAAATGTGAACCTACAAAACAAAGATCTCAAATATTGCCTTTACAAATACCTGATACTTCAATATATGTAAATAGTGTCAAATCTTTGTCTCCAGAATCATCCGCAGAATCATCGACAGAATCATCGGCAGAATCATCCCCAGAATCATCCGCAGAGCCATCGGCAGAATCATCGACAGAATCATCGGCAGAATCATCCCCAGAATCATCCGCAGAATCATCCGCAGAATCATCCGCAGAATCATCCGCAGAGCCATCCGCAGAATCATCCCTGGAATCATCGACAGAATCATCCGCAGAATCATCGGCAGAGCCATCGGCAGAGCCATCGGCAGAGCCATCGGCAGAGCCATCCCCACAAGAGGATCTATATGACGAAACAAAAAGTTCAATGGAAAGAGAAAAACAAGAATATGAAGAAAGTAAAACCGAAACAAACAACGAACTATATCCAACCATCAACGACGCCAATTTTGCAAATAAAATCGCGAATCGAAAAGAATTCGCAGATACAAAATATGTGGGTGATATTCATCCAATAGAACAACAATCCAATCTATTATGCAACGCCGAATTTGAACTCATGCCTCATCAAATATTCGTCAAGAATTTCCTATCTTACCAAACACCCTATAACAGTCTACTATTATACCACGGTCTAGGATCAGGAAAAACATGTAGTGCAATCGGTATCGCTGAAGAAATGCGGAATTATATGAAACAGATGGGAATTATAAAACGGATTATTGTGGTGGCATCCCCGAATGTCCAAGGCAATTTCCGCACACAATTATTCGACGAAGATAAATTGCGGTTTGCAGATGGCGAGTTCAACTTGCGGTCATGTATCGGCAATAGTCTGATAGATGAAATTAATCCCACACATTTGAAAGGACTCTCGCGTGAAAAAGTCATTACTCAAATCCGCACAATTATCAATACTTATTACGATTTTATGGGATATACCGAATTTGCCAACTATGTTACAAAACATATACAAGTCCCCGTAGATGCCGGATTCAGCGAAGGAGAACGCAAAGTCACGGAATTGCGTAAAATAAGACAGCATTTCGATCATCGCTTAGTCATCGTGGACGAAGTCCAGAATATCCATCCCGCAGAAGACAATCGGACAAAACGAACCGCTGGACTCTTGCAACACGTGGCGAAAAATGCGCGAAATATGCGTCTCCTTCTCCTGTCTGCCACCCCCATGTATAATAGTTATAAAGAAATCGTCTGGCTCACCAATCTCCTCAATGCGAATGACAAACGCGAACCCATCAAAATAGAAGACGTATTTGAAAAAGACGGGAAATACAAAGAATCGCGAACGGCGAAAGATGGCACTCCTCTAGAAAGCGGAAAAGAATTATTATACCGAAAACTCACGGGGTATATATCCTATGTCCGCGGTGAAAATCCATACACATTTCCATATCGAATATACCCCAATGTATTCTCCCCAGAAAATACGATTTCCACAATCCAATATCCCAAACTGCAAATGAATAAAGCACCCATCGCCGAACCCATTCAACATATTCCAATCTATATGACAAGAATCGGAGATTATCAATCGCGTGCATACGCCTCCATGATGCGGAATATGATGGAAAAAGGGAGCACGACGAATATGCCCGCTTTCGAAGATCTGGATTCGTTCGGTTATACCCTCTTGGTTGGTCCTATAGAATCACTCAATATGGTTTATCCATCCCCGAAATTAGAAGAACTCATGGATCAATTCGAAACGGTAGACAATAAAGACGCCGTCATATCCGCTTCGATCGGGAAAACGGGGCTTTCCAATATAGTTACCTATAAGACAGTGACGGAACCAAACCCATTGCGATATGGATTTCAATACAAAAAGACGGTAGAAGCGCAATATGGGCGGATTTTCTCTTTTGGTGAAATCCGGAAATATAGTCATAAAATTGCGGAAATATGCGATTGTATTAAACGGTCGCGGGGTATCGTCCTTATTTATTCGCAATACATTGACGGTGGTATTATTCCTATGGCACTTGCATTGGAAGAAATGGGATTTGCGCGTTATGGCAGTGCGGGATATACCCGGAATTTATTCGATACCCCACCCCCCATTGGTCCTATAGATTCACTTACAATGAAAACGCGGGCGGAGATCGATCGGGATGGGGGGCAGGCTCCTTTCCGCCAAGCGCGGTATGTCATGATTACGGGGGATAAAGATTTCTCGCCCAATAATACGGCGGATGTCAAATACGCGTCATCTAGGGAAAATGCCCACGGCGAATTTGTGAAAGTCATTCTGATTTCGAAAGCGGCAGCAGAAGGTCTCGATTTCAAATGTATTCGCCAGGTCCACATCATGGACCCATGGTATAATATGAGTCGTATAGAACAGATTATAGGACGCAGTGTGCGCAATCTGAGTCACTGTGCACTCCCATTTAAAGACCGTAATGTGGAGATCTATATGCATGGTACGTTACTCGATTCCGCTGAAGAATCCGCGGATTTATATGTATATCGCGTGGCGGAGAAAAAGGCGAAAAAGATAGGTGCCGTCACACGCGTTTTAAAAGAGATCGCAGTGGATTGTCATCTTAATATTGCGCAGACGAATTTTACGGAGGAAAAGTTGCGCGAGATTCCAGAGAATCGAGATGTCGAACTCCGACTTTCGAGCGGGAAATCTGTGAATTATCGTGTGGGAGATAAACCCCATACGGATCTATGTGACTATATGGATGATTGTGCATTCACGTGTTCTACGGAGGCTCCTTCAAGCGCCGAAGGCGCAATCGTGGAAACATACAATACGGGGTTCATGCAGAACAACGTCACGGCAATCGAAAAACGCATTCGCGAATTATTCAAAGAACGCATTCTCTATAAAAAAGACCATTTTATAAAAGCCATCAATATTCGCACGAAATACCCCCTCGAACATATTTACTATGTGATTACCCGCATCAAAGATATTGTGGATCCATATGGACGCATAGGGATGCTGATTAATAAAGGGGATTATTATGCATTCCAGCCCGCAGAATTGATGGATGAAACGATTTCGACATACGAGCGAACGGTTCCGATTGATTATAAACGCGAATCTCTCGTTATAGACGTTCCAAAGACATTCGAATTCCATGAAAATAAGGGAGATCAAACCGTCGAAACCAAAGAAGAGAAAACGTATGAATCCGTCATGAATAAAATAAAAGAGGATCTCGCCTATTTGCACAATACGTCTTTGAAAATCATGTCTACCGAAGAGAATTGGTTTAAACAGGCGCAATTTGTTGTAAATATATTGGTGGAAAATCATGGTTTTACAGTGGATCAAATCAATCATTATGCAATTGAACATGCGTTAGATTGTCTCTCTTTGGAAGAACGCATGATGTTATTATCCCGGGTTTATAAAACCGTTGTTACTCCCATGGACAAAATCATGAAGGATTATTTCGATAAACGAATAGTCATATACAGAAATAAAACGGGAATCTTATTGTCCAATGTCGATAAAAATGTCATATATGTCCAATCGAAAGAAGATCCCGAAAAATGGACCGAAGCAGAATCCGAAGATTATTTGCGATTTAGTGAAAAAATGGAGGAATTCGTCGTGAAACGGGTCGAAATCCGGCAAATATTTGGATTCATGCATGCGTTTAAAGGGAAGAAAATGGTGTTTAAAGTGAAGGATCTTTCACAAAAGCGGAATAACAATGGCGTGAAATGCATTTTCATGAATATGATTGATGTCATTAAAATCGTTCATGATTTGTCACATAGAAATGATTTGTATAATGTGGAAAAGACGGCGATTAAAAAACCGGGGTTTGCGGTCATTTTAGAAATGTTGATGCGTCGCGATGAGGAGGAAAAGCATGCGTTTTTTGGACCCGAACTCGCGATCCTGAATCGTGTGGATAAGATTTAACGGATTATTTACTACAAAGACAATATAGACGAGTTTTAGATATAATTATTCTATATGACAATGATAAGGGTTATATGTTAGAGTCAAATAAAATATAGATATATTCTATATGACAAAAACGGCGAAAAATATTACGTTGAAAACATTCAAAGAATTGAAAAACCGTCCTACTCCTTCACATCGAGGAACAACTTATGTAATTGAAAATGTCGATCTACCTGGTACTAAAAATGATGGAAAAATATACAAGAAATATGTGCGAGGAAAATTAGTGAAACAAGTTTTTGTTACAAATGCGCAACATAAGACATTATTGAAAAAGGCAGTTGTAAAAGCAAAACGAACCCTAAAAAATAAAACAGGTGGACTAGGAGAGAATAATGAAAAAATTGTTTACATACAAGGACCACCTCCACAAGGAGATCAAAATCAAAGAGTCACCGTAGTTGATGGGGTAAAATTAGGATTTGGTGCACAGATTGGCGCACAAGTTGCAAGTGGTTTAATAAATTTAGTATTTGGGAATTAATTAAATTGAAAAATTGATATAAAAAATACCGACGATTAATATATTAGTATAATGGAAAAAATGATGAAACAAGACGAAACCAAAAAAGAAAAGGTATATGGTGTATATATTCCTTCTTTTATAACAAGGAAAGTATTCTTATCGATCAATGATATTGGCAAGAATATCAAACAGAATTTAGAAAGAGTGATTTCGGCAGATGTTGAAGGACGGTGTATCGTCGAAGGATATGTAAAACCGAAATCCATCAATATTACGAGTTTTTCATCGGGAAAGGTAAATGGGAATTTAGTCGAATATCACGCAACTTTTGAATGTATGATTTGCAATCCAGTAGAAGGAATGGTCGTATATGCCATTGTGAAAACCATTACCAAGGCGGGAATTCATGCCAAAGTCGTTGACGATGATGAAAATGAACCCATTACGGTTTTCATTGCCCGGGATCATCATATAAATAATACTCTATTTGACGAGGTTTTAGAAAATGCAAAAATCAAAGTAAATATTATTGGAAATAGGTTCGAATTGAACGATACTAGCATTTGTACTATAGGATATTTGAAGGAATAATCCTACGGTAAATAAGATATCCTACGGTAAATAAGATATCCTACGGTAAATAAGATATCCTACGGTAAATAAGATATCCTACGGTAAATAAGATATCCTACGGTAAATAACATAGAATCGTATGTTATAAAGATAATATACGATGCAACTCAATTTATTAGAAGAAATCAAAACTACTATTGAAAAAATGAACAAGATTCATCATATAGAAATATTGAAAATTATCAAGAAAAATCCAGTCGTCATTATTAATGAGAATAAAAGTGGCGTTTATATCAATTTAACAGTTCTTCCGGAATCCACCCTTACCGAAATGCAAAATTATATACATTATATAAACGACCAAGAAAACGTATTGATTCCGATAGAATCACAAAAAGATTTCCTGAAAAATACTTTTTTCGTCAATGATGATTTGGAAGATGAAGAAAATCAATCTGAAAAAAGGATTAGAGAATACAACGTATCTATATATAGTTATTAATCATTTATGCAAACATATCCGACATTTCATTTAGGTCAAAGCAGTCCATGGTTAAATGAAATACTTTTCGGCATTTGTCCTATAGAAAATATAAATGAATTGTCTGCATATTACCTTACGAAAGAACGCAGTGAAACGATCTCTCTCGAGATATCAAAAAAGAATATTATAGACACTATACCAAAGAATCCTATAAAAGTAATCGTACAAGATCCGGACCCAAGCACCCCTTCTATTAAACCTATATTACCAGTTGCTCCCGAATCTACAAAGACGCCAATCACAGAACCCAAGAAAGGCATGGATACTAAAGTTGAGTGGTATGGACCGAATCAGCAAGACGCTCTTTTTTGGTGCATTTTCGTTTTTCAATACGGAATCGGAGAATATATACAAATCCAAAAATACGCAAATCGCAGATTAGAAGAAAACAAGAATATAGGGGATGTTTTCAAAAAGAATCCCAAAAAAATGAAAACGGGCAATCATCCAGTGACGAATGGTCTCATACAAGAAGTCATATCGGATTGCTTTACCACAAAAGATACCACGAGTCCTATACAGTTGATTGCAATGGCGATTTATTACAATATCCGTATCATTTTGATGAAGGCAGACGGCAAGAGTTATCTAGAATTCCATGCCGAAAATTACGAAAAAACATGTGTTGTATACGAATACATCAAACCCAATAAACGTATGTCCTATAGGATAAATATGACGGATCCTCATATGGGGGAAACCGTATGTGCCATTTTTGACGGATTATATAAATGGAACACATGGAATCAACCCTTGCGCGGACAGAGTGCATACAAATTGCCCGAATTGGCAGACATTGCAAAATGTCTCAAGATAGATCCTATAGGACTCAAGAAGGGCGATTTGTATCAAAGAATCGTGGAAAGTTTCCAAGAGACGAGGTAATAAAATTGATTCTACAAGAATAAACAATATATAATTATACTATATATTGCTTATATGACGGAACAAAAGAATCAACGTAAAACGGATATAGATAAAATGGAAAACGAAGAAGACGAAATCAAAATAACGACGATTGATGCGCATAATGAAATCGAAGAAAAACGGGCAAATGATGCGACGAAAGATTCGAAAGCCGTTCTCGAAAAAATAATCGGACATTATTTAGATGGAAACCCCGTATTCAGACCTGACGGAAAAACGAATGAGATCGAAATCCGGTTTGGTACAAATACTCGGGAAAGTCGTCCTCTATCCAAAATCGACTACGACAATGTAGTGAAAGAACTGCGATCAAATGGATTTCGCACGGAGAACGAATCTGGCACAGATATTCTGCGAATTACCCCGGAATATTCCGATCCAAAATCAGGAGAAGTTAAACGGTCGAATATGCGCGCAGAAGTCATCGGCATTGATCTTATACAGGAATATTGCCGGACGAACGATATCGCGAAAATCCTCAATATGCCTGCCAACCGTCAGAATAAATTGAGTTTTACCCAAAAAACATCGCCACAATATAAAACGGGGGAATACGTTAAACCCGCCGATTTCCATGACCACAATTTCCGCATCGATTTCAAACTAGAAAAAGTCTTTATAGGACAAACCAAACAAACTGCGGATACGATCCAAAATTGGCAGAATTCGAAAAAAACCTTCCGATGCATGAACCGCGTGAAATTCGAACATCCGGATATGCCCTTTATCGTGGATCTCAGTATCATTAAAACATCGAAACGCAAAGGATCTTTTTATTTCTCGGAATATACCATCCAAGACGCGGATGTATTCAACAATCTCCCCACGTATGAAATCGAAGTCGAATTCGACAACAAACGATTCGGTCCGGGCACCCCATATAGCACCGTAGAAGACGTCATAAAAGTCGTCCATCATGCAACGCGAATCATCTTGGGCGGTATCCAACGCACAAGTTATCCTATAAGATTCAGCGAACGAAATTCTACACTACAGTCCTATATGGCAATTCTACACGGAGATAAATACGAACCCCGGAGGGTCAATCATTCGGATTTCATCGGTCCGCAATCCAATACGCTCCAATTAGAAAATATCGGCGAACCAGTAGATGGCATCGTCAATATTCGCGAGAATTACACAGTCACAGATAAAGCGGATGGGGATCGTAGATTGCTTTTCATCAACAAAAAAGGCCGGATCTATCTCATTGACATGACCATGAATGTCATTTTCACGGGATCCACCACCACAGAAAAGAGCATTTTTAATACAATTATAGATGGGGAACATATAAGACAGAATAAAGAAAAACAGGGCATCAATCTCTTTGCATGTTTCGACATTTATTATGTCAATGGAAAAAGTGTGAGGGAGAAAGGGTTCATCACGACTGTATCTGAAGATATGGAGACAAACTTTCGACTCCCTATTTTAAATGCCGTCGTATCCCGCATGAAACCGAGATCTATTATCCCCGAGAATAATGCCGTTTGGCGCGAAGACCCGAAAATTCCGGGGATATGGATGGAATTGAAAACGGGGAAAATATCGAAAACACGTCCTATAGTAAATCCCAATTGCCGACTCCGCGTCCAATGCAAGACATTCTATATGACCAGTGATGATGTCACTATTTTCCAGGGATGTTCGACCATCCTCTCGAAAGTCCGTGATGGGACATTCGAATATGAGACGGATGGGCTCATTTTCACACCATCCAATACGGGGGTGGGTTCGACCAAAGTGGGAGAAGCATCCCGATTATCGAAAGGGGTATGGGATCTCTCTTTCAAATGGAAACCCGCCGAATTCAATACAGTGGATTTCTTGGTATCTTGTGTCAAAGATAAAACGGGCAAAGACGAGATCCACAATGTGTTTGAAACGAACGATATCTCGCAATATAAAGTCATACGGCTTATGTGCGGATTCGACGAGAAAAAACACGGATTCATCAATCCGTTCAATGATCTCATTCACGATAAAATGCCGGATCCAAAAGACGTGGATAATGAAGATACTTACCACCCCGCCCCGTTTTATCCGTCGAATCCATATGATCCCAATACACACCTTTGTAATATACGATTGATTTCCAATACAGAAGAATCTTATATGACTACTGAATCGGGGGAATATTTCGATGAAAATATGATTGTGGAATTTCGCTATGACAAAGGGGGCAATCCCGGGTGGCAATGGATCCCTATCCGAGTCCGATATGATAAAACCGCGGAATTATTACGTGGAATGAAGAATTACGGGAATGCCTACCATGTGGCGAATAACAATTGGAAATCGATCCATCACGAGATTACGGGCGAAATGATTGAAACGGGGGAAAATATACCCATGGTCGAAGATGATGTATATTACAACCGCAATCAGAATATGGAATCTACAACGGAAGCCATGCGAAATTTCCATAATTTATACGTGAAAAGCAAACTCATACAATCCGTATCGAACCCCGCAGATATTCTCATTGATTATTCCGTGGGAAAAGCAGGAGATCTTTCGAAATGGATATACAGCAATCTCTCTTTTGTTTTTGGAGTCGATATTTCGCGTGATAATATAGAACATCCCGTGGATGGGGCATGTGCGCGATATTTGAAAGCCCGGAAAACGAGAAAACGCATTCCCGGTGCACTTTTCATTAAAGGAAATAGTTCGCTCAATATACGAGATGGATCGGCATTCACGGGGGATAAAGATAGCAAAGAAAAAGTGATTGCCCGTGCAGTATTTGGAACGGGTCCGAAAGACGTCGGGATCTTAGGAAAGGGCGTATATGACAAATACGGAATCGGAGAACAAGGATTTCACGTGAGTTCGTGCCAATTTGCCATGCATTATTTCTTTGAAAATCATCGTACTTTACACGGGTTTCTCCGTAATCTTGCGGAATGCACACGTTTACAAGGGTATTTCGTAGGAACATGTTATGACGGAAAGACGATATTCAATTTGCTTTCGAAAAAAGAGGAAAATGAAAGTGTCGTCATTACACAACGAAAGATGCAGGGCAAACCCCGTATTTGCGAAATCCAAAAAATGTACCGAGAAAAAGGGTTTCCCGATGATGCATCTTCTGTGGGTTATCCTATAAGTGTATATCAAGAAACGATTAATAAGCCGTTTCGCGAATATCTCGTCAATTTCAAATATTTCACGGAACTCATGGAGCATTATGGGTTTGTCCTTGTTACACGCAATGAAGCGAAACAGATGGGACTTCCGAATGGAACGGGATTATTCGGGGAATTATTTGATCAAATGGAAAAGGAAATTGAAGAAAATCCACGATCGAAATCATTTTACAAAAAGTCAATCTATATGACAGATGACGAAAAAAGTCTCTCCTTTATGAATCGATATTTTGTATTCCGGAAAATGCGCAATGTAAATGCGGGAAAAGTATCCAAACTTTTGTTACAGTCATATAGTGAATTAGAGGGGGATGATTACGACGAAGAAATGAAAGGGGCAATCGCCAAAATCCAGCGGGAATCTCCTGCCGTGAAAAAGCGTATCCGTAAATTGAAGAATGTGAAAATGATTTTGACCGAGAAAAAAGACGACGCGATAGTTGAAAATCTGGAACTTGATATTCCTGTCACGAAATCCGAAGCCGAAGCCGAAAATCCTATAGAAGATCTTCTATTGGACAATGAACCCGAAAATCCTATAGAAGATCTTGTATTGGATAATGAACCCGAAAATCCTATAGAAGATCTTGTATTGGATAATGAACCCGGAAATCCTATAGAAGATCTTGTATTGGACAATGAACCCGAAAATCCTATAGAAGATCTTGTATTGGATAATCAAAAAGCGCCGAAAAAATCAAAGGTACCAAAGGAACCAAAGGTACCAAAGGAGCCAAAGGTTAAAGAGCCAAAAGAGCCAAAGGTTAAAGAGCCAAAGGTACCAAAAGAACCAAAGGTACCAAAGGTTAAAGAACCAAAGGAGCCAAAGGTACCAAAGGTACCAAAAGAACCAAAGGTACCAAAGGTTAAAGAGCCAAAGGTAAAAGTACCGAAGGAGCCAAAGGTTAAGGAGCCGAAAGAAAAAACCATCAAGGATAAAATGAATAAAATAAAAAAACCCAAATCACCTCAAGATCCCGAACAATTATAGAACATTGAAATCATATAAAAATTCGTATATAGAATAAATAGAATGTCTTTTTTATTGCCAAAAATAAATCAAAATTTATATAAAAAAATCGATTGTATTTCAAATGAAAATAATTCCGTAGTAATATCGGAATCTATTTCACGATATCTATCAGACATAAAAAGTAGAATTACACCCCAAGAAAAAGCATGGGACATTTATAAAAAATATACAAATCCATACGAATACATTCATTCTATCGTACCTCATAAGAAAACGAGTGTTTCGAAATACAAGCCTCTTTCCCGATCTTTTTTTAAAATGATTGAAATTATTCATGCATTCCGACATATTATTCTTGAAACGCCTATGCAATCGTTTCATTTGGCGGAAGGTCCAGGTGGATTCATCGAGGCGTTTGTGTCCTATAGAAATTCTCGAGAGGATCAGGTCATTGGAATGACCTTGCTCGATGATAAAAACGACAATAACATCCCCGCATGGAAAAAATCGCAATATTTTCTCAAGGAGAATCCCCATGTTTTCGTTGAAACAGGTCAAGATAAAACGGGCAACATTCTTTCTTTGGAAAATTTCGCATATTGTGCGGAAAAATACGCATCTTCTATGGATTTTATCACGGCGGATGGGGGATTCGATTTTTCCATCGATTTCAATAGTCAAGAAACCGCAATTGTCCGTCTCTTATTTGCGCAGATTGCGTTTGCTCTATGTATGCAAAAGAAGGGCGGATCATTTGTCATCAAATTGTTTGATTCATTCATGCAACATACGATTGATCTCATTGCGATTTTATCGAGTTTTTATGACCATGTATACATGTTTAAACCACAGACGAGTCGATATGCAAATTCGGAAAAATATCTCATTTGCACAGGGTTTGTCCATTCTTCCAATACCCCGTTTTATTCAATCCTATATGACACATTTGCAAAAATGCTGAAAGAGGAAATACCTGTACGGTTTTTATCGATAGATATCCCCCATTATTTTATACAAAAGATTGAGGAATATAATTTGATTTTTGGGCAAAATCAAATACAAAATATACATTATACATTATCACTCATAGATAGCAAACATAAACAAGACAGCATTGATCGAATGATAAAGGCGAATATTCAAAAATCGACCAATTGGTGTTTGAAACATAATATTCCGTTTTATTCGCATAATCATAATAATATTTTTTTGCAGGGATCGTTATAAAGTCCCGCGTGTCTATGTCATATAGAATATTTGTATATGACATACTATAGTTGAATCGTACGGAGCGATTTATGGCATTTTTGTCCATCTTGGACACATCGCAATTCGCCCGTAGTAGTGAATTTAGGCGTTTTTGTAAGAGGGTATCCCAATTGATCTTTGATGGTATATGGGTTTTCGCTCACTCCATATGCCATTGCATTTGCTACATTATTTCCTAATGCTGTTCGGAATCTTGCACCAACATTTGTAATTGTATTGTATTTATCGCGCAATGTTCTTTCACTCGACGATACTGCGCCTTGTTGTGCAAATTGTTTATTATTTGGCTTGTAATATACGGGTAAATATTGCGATGTAATAATGACAGGTGAATTTGATTGTATCTCGGGATTGGGACTATATGTTGCCGGTGTAAATCCGATGATTTTTCCGAATCCTGATGGAATAATCAATGATGGTATGAAACTCTTGCCTGGCACAGAATTTATTTCAGTTGCAATATCTGAACCAACTGGAATGTTTCCACCAAGTGTCACTAATCCTCCATCATAATAGATGGAGTTTGTATATGTATTCAAATTGAAACATTGGAGTAATACTTTATTCTTTATGTTGTCAAATGCAAAATTAAATAGAAAATTAGGTCCATATCCAGGAATGGATAAAATGTATGTTTTATTTTGTGACATTTGAACTTTTATCATTGCATTCAAGGATTCGATCGTATAAACACCATCTGGAATGGTAAGAGTGAATGTATATGACCCATCTGCATTTGGTGTATTTGAAATCGCATTTCTAGAAGTATTTGTAAACCATGTATATTGGAATGTATTGTTTCCATTCGCCCTGCTAATCGTGGGATTATAACAATGTGTAATATCGCCCGTTGAATATAGGTTTGTCTTGTAGAGATTTCCGTTTGGTAATAATGACGGATTACCCTGTCTTGTATAATTGTATTGATTTTGCGAGAAACTTTTATTGCGTGCATTCAAATATTGATTTGTTCCTGTACAATAAGTATCATTGTTTTTATTCGCATTGTATTTGCGGGGAATCATTCCTGCACTGCGAACCCTGCGTTTTGCATTTTGTGATGGACTCGTTATACAATTCGTTGTGCATTCATTCGGATGTTGTGTTTTATTATTTTCGTAATTGATATCTAAAGTATTCACTAAACCATTGATATTGTTATTATTATAGGATCGAATAATAGAAGAACCGGGCATATCATTCATTGTAATAGAAGCCGATGTTCTCGGATTACATTTGAGTGATTCTGATTGTTTTATATTTAATTCTCGGCGATAGATTTTTAGAGGAAGAGCCTTTAGCAATTGTTTGGGAGCAAGTGAAGGTGCATTATTTTGATTTTGGCGAATAACACTTGTGATTTGATTGAATGTTTTTCCTTTCCACAAAATACGTTGATCGTAAAATGGTACATTTTTATAAAATGTAAAAATGTTTGACATATATAATGTGGATCGATATTTTTTATCATTATTAATTATATCATATGAAAAAAGTGATTCTTTGGTTATTGATTGTCTTTTTTAGCATTTTGATTCTTTCGTCTTTGATGGGATCATCTTATGAAGGGTTTGAAACACCTGAGAATGAAGAGCCAAATAAAAAGAAAAACGACGAAATGCCGACAAATGAAATGTTTACAGATGAAGAAGAGGAGGAGAAGAATGAATAATTGCGTTCGTTACAAATATGAGAAGAGTCATCAAGACAAAAATAATAAAATATTACTATAAATTATATGAAAAAGGTCATTCTTTGGTTACTTGCTGTCTTTTTTAGCATTTTGATTCTTTCTTCCTTGATGGGATCATCTTATGAAGGTTTTCAAGAAGGAGCAACAACAGCACCAGTAATAAAACCAGCAACAGCAGTATTAGCAAAAAAAGACAGTACTGCACCAGTAAAAAAATAATACATTACTAAAACGTATATTTGTAAACAACTAATCAAGATAAAAGTATTAAACACATTTGAATAAAGTCCTATAGAAATTATTCAAATGAATTTATTAATACAACCCCAACGATTCGAACCAACGAGTATTTTCTTCTTGGATACGAAACAAAACATGATGATGGTGGGCAATTTCACCAAAATGAATTATTCAACCAATCATTTTACAATGATTGGATTGTATTTAGCATTTCCGATTTTATGTGCCGACGTCTTTTTGCAAAAGTCCACACCAGTTAAATGGTGCAATAAAAACCTACTCTATTACTACCCCAATCAAAATGCGGAATTGTTGAAACATATTGCCAAGATCGAATATGAAATTTTGCTATATTACAAAGACGTATGTCATATAGAAAAATTATCACCGTCTTATCAGTTCTATGGGACAAAAGACGCGCCGACCGAGGAATTGGATTGTATTAAATATTATCGCGAATATTCGGCTTTACCTCTCATGCAACAAAATCCGAAATACTATATAAAAATATCGGGAATCTGGGAAAACGAAACCGAATATGGAATCACATACAAGGTGATTGAATATCACAAAAAAACATAATGCACCCCCTTTGAATAGTGGAACACTTTCTTGGAAAATAAACATAAATATTGTCCTATAGTACATACATCACATGTCCCACATTCCTAAAATCATTCATCAAATATGGATCGGTGATAAACTGGCACCGACAGAATGTATGCAAACTTGGCGCAATGCACATCCCGACTATGAATATATTTTCTGGAATGAGGCCGAAATCGAACGCAGGGGAATCGCATTTGAATCGCATCGTCAAATAGAACAAATTGCGGAAATCAACGGGAAAGCCGATATCATGCGCTGGGAAATCTTGTGGCGATATGGCGGGTTTTTTTTCGACGCGGATTCCGTTTGCATTGAACCCCTCGATGCATTTTTCGAGGGAAAACGCGCATTTGCCACATACGAATCCGAAAGCATCCGGAAAGGGCTCGTTGCCACGGGTACGCTCGGTTTTATACCCGGTGACCCATTATGCCGGGATATTATCGATTGGATTCTATCGGACAAATCGGAAGAACCCATCCGCGAACTTCGTGCATGGGGTAGTGTAGGACCCGGATTGCTTACCCAGTTTTTAAATACGGGGAATTATCCTTATTTTACCGTATATCCCAGTTACACGTTTTTGCCCATACATTTCACCGGATTGTCCTATAGAGGTCATCGTAAGGTCTATGGGCATCAACTCTGGGGAACAGGGAAGGAATTGTACGGGAATCACGAGAATAGTCTTATAGAACCTATTATACCGTGTGAATTGGGTCCGCCCAATGTATGGGTTTCCGTATTTATAACGAGTTACAATACACGGAGGTCGTATATTCACGAATGTCTGGATTCGATCCGGAATCAGACCGGGCATTTCGGGATTGAACTTGTGTGGGTCAATGACGGATCTACGCCGGAATATACGGCAGAATTAAAGGATGAGTTGACAAGATTTACCCAGAATAGCCGTTTCACGAGAGTCATATACGAATCATATGAAGAGAATCGTGGCATGACTCATGCAAATAATGTGGCGATCGATTTAGCAACATCGGAATTGTTATTTAAAATGGATTCCGATGATCTCATGCTCCCCGACCGCATCGAAAAACAGATGCGGTTTATGGAGGAAAATCCGGAATGTGTCGCATGCGGATCACAAGCCCGGCTTTTCATGAATCATGTGGAAGATTCTACGAAAAAGGCGTTTTTATCCGCGACGAATCACCCCGAGAGAATAACATGGGATGAATTCTATAGGACAAAACCCGAATGGTTCGTGAATCATCCCACTGCGTGTTTTCGGAAATCGGCATTAGATGCAGTGGGGAGATATAATAGTACGGATCTTACGAATTGGTTGGATGATTATGATCTTTTTGCAAGATTATTGAAACGTTTTGGAGAAATCCGGAATATGTCTGATATTTTACTTTTATATAGGATTCATGAAAGGCAATATTCCAAACAGATAGATCAAGAGGCGGAAAGTGAATTAAGAAATAAAATTATAGAAACTTTATAACAAAAGATTCGCCATTTTTTAGATCTATATTATATGTCTTCAAGAAGTTCAAAGAAACGACCTTTAAAAATAGAATGGAAGGAAATTTCAGATAGATTAAGCATGGATCCCAACCTTGATTATGATACAGAAATTGAATGGTTAAAAGAGAATATGTGTAAGATAGCTACCAAATTGTATAAAACTCATATACAACCCGTGCCAGCATGTCATCAAAGTGCACATTATATTTATTTAGGAGTATCCATTTTTAAAAAATTGCGAGAAAATCCACATTTTGTAACAAGACATTCTAAAGCCACAAGTCAAAAAGAAATTTTTGAAAAATTGATGTCTCACGCAATTTATGAAAACCAAAGATATCTTTTTTTATTGTCTGATAGTAATTATCAAAAAAGTCATCGTTGGTTTTATGTATGTCCTGAAGAATTAAACAATAGTGGAGAATGGGATGGAAATTATTTATTATTATGTATTGATTCAGATCATGGCAATAATACAGAGTCATGTTCCGAACAAAAAAAGAAACAATGGATAAATGAAAATAATTACCCCTCTGAAATTGGTGTTGGACATTATGGATTTTTATCTCTAAATCATGATCAAGTACACATGACTAGTAGTTGGGTTACAGTTTCAACTATAGAAACTCAAAGACGTAAAGAAATTGATGTAGTAATCAATCGACCACAAAATGAGCATGAAGCCACTTTAGAGGAATTTCAACAACATGTCGTGAATCTTGCATTACCATTAAAAGAAAGAGCAGAACTTACAGAAAAACCTATGAAAGACGCGCTTAATTTTATAGGGGCAATTTCTAGATATGATCCTTTATTGAAAACATATGTCCGAAATGCATTATTGAAAAGAGATAAAGAAGCATTTGCCGAATATATGAAGCCTATTATTGTTGTATTGATAAAAATTGAAAATTTACCAGTAGAATTTGAAGATTCTCAAGGAGAAGAATATATGCTTGAAGATGCAATTTTGTTGCCTACGCCAAAAAGTAAACATCAAGAATATGATTATGATACTAAACGACAAAAAATCACCCACAATGGATGGGTCGAAGGATTTGATAAAGGTGGTAAACCCAAAAAAAGAACTGTAAAAAAGTCATATAGAAAATAATTGTATTGTCTCATATCACTAATGATTCACTATTGGCATCTATAAGGTTTTCCACCATTTGGTGTTGGGTTACAGTTTAAACCCTTGAAGAGTTCAAATGGGACATTTGAATTCATTCAAGGGTCAGATATTAGTAATGAATTGAAATACGCCCCTTCGGGGCGTCCCATTTCAAATCTTCACTGGTATAAACCTGCCTCACATTTTGTCGAACTTCTATCGCATTGTTTACCTTTTTTTACGAGCCCTTCTTGAAATCCTTCATAATTGCTCGAAACAAATGATGATAAAATGATTATTCCTAAAAATATACCAAATAAAAAAGTAATGGACTTATATAATATTACATTATAATATTGTTAATCGATTACATGAATGTCATTCCTATAGTACCTCTTCTGCGATTCGGTTTTTTCACATCAAATGGTCTGGGTCCATTACGAATATCATGCACTTTGGACAATCCCGGATTTTCATCTATACCTGTAGAAAATGCATTTACATTGAGGAATTCTGTGGATGTATCAAACGAATACTGTGTATTGGATAGATTGTTTAACCCTTCGTTTCTTGTACTATAGAATATTTCATTCATATATCTATCGAATTCCCCGCGGTTGACTACACGTTCCAATCCGTCCTTCAATTGCAGAATATTTTTATCCATGATGGGATAATACTGGGATCGGTCGATCGTGATACCCATTTTTTCCGCGCGTTTTTGGAAGGCGTTGTCTTCGAATCCCCATGCCCAATAATTGGGGTATCCATTCATTCTTTCGAAATCTTCGCCATTGACGGATACGATCCCGCCCAATGTAAAGGTGAATCCGTAGAAATGTTTTATAGTTCCTTTTAGTGTATCGTATTTCAGGAAATTCTTTGTATATGGCATTGTATCTATATCGTTGAATACAAACGTCATGTTTTTATAATGATTTGGATAAATCGATTTTGCATATAAAAATCCGATATTTTTCATTGCTCCGCGATTGAATGAACGCTTGTCTTTTTGATGAATATAAAAGATCTTGTAGGAGTCTTCCGGATAATCTTCCAAAACGGCTTTCATGTGTATAGAAAAAAAACGATATTGCTGTTCACGATCGCGATATGGTACTATAAAAATAATAGTTGGTATCACTTTATTGTCTATAGGTACCACTACGGATTCCGTTTTAATTTCTTCAAACGATGTAGTTATATTTTCTTCTATAGTTGCTTCCGTATAATAACTCGATAGATCAATGCAATGTTCGTCCATCCTTATATATTACATTTGAAATTAAATGTCATATATACACGATAAAAGGCACGATAAAGGTACCAAGATAATTCAACTATATTTTTTCTGAATTGCAAGAGGCATCAATCCGGTATGATATGCATCCAACTTTTGATAACATTTATTTATAGTAACTTCATTTACTCCGCAAATTGCCTTAATATTCTGTTTTGTGAAATTCAAATTACACTTTTGAGAAATGTAATATATGATTCCTGCTGCAATCGAATGCGGGGTATTGTCTGTAATAATTTCGTCATTCTCCACTTTTGTTGCAATGAATTTCGACAAAAGGGTGAGTTCCTGATTTATGTTTAATTTACTGCAATATCGCTCGATGAATGAAAGTGGGCGTATAACACATAGACTATTTTTAGACGACGATTCGTCTTTATTCCCACGATCAATATTCTGCAATATACTTACTGCCATAGAACATCCGTTCGTCGCACTTGCTTTATCCAAATGGAATATTTCCGCAATTTCATGTGCCGTTCTAGGACACCCATTCAACCTGCAAGAAATATAGATCGATGCCGCCTTGATGCCATCCCGATTAATCCCGCGAAACATTTTCTGTTCACTAATGTCTTTATGGATCGCCATCGCCTCGTCTATAAATATTTTAGGAATATTGGAATTTTGCGCCATCGTAGTAATGAACTGGAATTCGTCATATAGAGATTTCTCTTTGTGTGTGGTCGACTGCCACTCTGTCCATTTGCGAATCTTTTTCATTTCATGGGACGATTTTGGGGTACATATCACTTGGCATCCAAACGAGGATTGTACTAAAAGGGGGTTTATCGGATTTCCACATCGGGTAGGATCATTTGCATTTTTATCATCTGCCCCAAAATATCGCCATTCTGGTGAATAATCCAGTGTATCCGTATATATGATACCACATTCTTTATTCGGACATGTCGGGAATCCATCTTCCGTTGTACATAAAATCGAACTGCATGCATTGCATATCCCGATTTCTCTATCCATGTCTTCAATGACGTCCGTTATAGGTGTCCTATAGTATGATCTATGTGACATAATTGGCTGATTTTCGGACGTATCTATATCGAAAATATCCCATAATTTTACTTTTTCACTTGATGAAAGATTTACGCGATTTTTTTTCGTATGCTGTCTTGTGGTTTTTTTTATGGGTTGATCGATTTCGGTTATCATATGCATTATTATTAATGCTTATGCTTTTATGTTTTTTTCAAATCAATTTTATATGTATAATATAGAATATGATTAATGGACAACTTAAATCAATGGCGTCTAAATCCATAACGGATGCTTTAGGTACTGTAGGAAAATATGGTAATATAGCAAATTATGCATCAAACCCATTATCAAGTCTTGCACCGGGAATGGATGCAATAAGTAGCGTTCCAGGATTGGAAGGCATTGGTGCATTGAGTGGATTTTCTAAACAAGCTAAAACCAAATGTATATGTCCTATAGATGAAGATAAATGCCCTGATAAATTTATTGAAGGTCTTGGAAAACAACTAGCAATGGCATTAGTAGAAGCCGGAATTGCAGATGGTATTAAACAACATGTGATGGAAGCTGTGAAAGAATGTGTAACAAAAGAAAGAGAGAAATTGAAAGATGCAATTTATGATACAATGATTGGTAAAAATGGGAATGCATTTCGAGATGAAATCCAAAAAATGTTTTATTCTCGTGATGGTGATTTTAATAGTGAAATTACGCCATTCATTTCGAATACATTTTATCAATTAATGGACAATAATCAATATTTAAAAACCGTATTTGAAACATCTATTGCACAATTATCTGCAAGTGCGACTGGACCTATAACACCAGACGCTTTAATTGAAGCAATGTATAATAATATAAATTCTCGGTTTAAAAGTGATTTGGATCAAAGTGGCAACGTAAAAAAAGGAGGTGTATGGAATCCGTTTGCAAAAAAAACAGCTGTTCCTGGTGCTCCTGTTGCTCCTCTTTCTGTAGCTCCTGCTCCTGGTGCTCCTCTTTCTGTAGCTCCTGCTCCTGGTGCTCCTCTTTCTGTAGCTCCTGCTCCTGGTGCTCCTCTTTCTGTAGCTCCTGCTCCTGGTGCTCCTGCTCCTGTAGCTCCGGTTGCTGGTGCTCCTGCTCTTGCGTCTGATTCTGCTAAAAGTAAATTTAGATTTTTAATGTCAAATTTTGGATCAAACACACCTGATCCAAATGCGGTTCCACCTTCTCCTATGGATCCTGATGTTGTTCCTCCACTTCCTCCTCCTGTAAATACCCCAACTATATTAACTGCATCTGATAAAATTAAAAAATTAGTATCTAAAAATGTACTTGGATTTTTTAATAATCCAAGCGCAAGTGTAGTAGCACCAAAAAAAGACAATATTTTAAATACAATTGATCGATTAACAAATTTATTTACCGAAGATCCATCTTTTTCAAAACAAATAAAAAAAACAGTTATTAATTCAGTAAAAACAATTGTAGAAAATTCTCGTTCAGAAATTATTGACATAAGTAAAATAGTAGAACCATTATTTCAACCATATATTGAAACTGTAACAAAACAAGATAGTATAAATGCAATTATATTGAGATCGTTTTTTAGTACACCTAATATAAATGCCGATACACCGACACATGCAAATGTTACTGTTGAAATAGGAAGAAAGATATTTAGAGATGCAGTTACTACATTTTTAGAAACGCCATTAATTTCAAATGATGAAATGAATTATACTAAATTCGCAAATTTATTAAAATCGGCATTGAATACACAATCAAATTCACAAAAAGAGTTTGATATAACAGGAAATAATCAAACAACTATGGGATACAATGGAAATATAGTGCCAATAACTGGAAGCCAACCGGCGGATGAGAGTCAATCAGCGACTGACTCAGTAAATTCAACTCCACCAGACGATGGAAGTGTACCTACGGATGAAACTCAACCAGCGACTAACTCAGTAGATGAAAGTCAACCAACGACTGACTCAGTAGATGGAAGTCAACCAGCGACTAACTCAGTAGATGAAAGTCAACCAGCAACTGAACCAAAGGATAAGACTAAAATACAAGATGATCAATCCAATGATAATGATTCCAATAATAACAATTTTAATACAAAATATGACGGAGGAGATGATGGCGGTTATGATGGAGGTAATAAAAGAAAAACCAAACGAAGAAAATCATTCAAAAAAAAAACCAAACGAAGAAAATCAAACAAGAAAAACCCAACAAAAAAGCAAAAAGGTATGAAAAAAAGAAAAACTATGAAAAGGTAACTCTTTTCTCGATCTTTTCCATTAAATCAGCACTATAAACCAAATTTCCAGTTGGTTTATATTTATCAATCGGTGTATATTTCGAATCCTTGTCTTTATCTTTCCCCTTGGATTGTCCTATAGAATTATTATCTGTCACATCCTTGTCTTTATCCTCTACAATATTCCCCTTTTCATCCAATACGATCCCCGTTTTCTTTTTGAATTCCGTCCGAGCATATGTGGGTATCCAGTTTTCCCAAGATACGAATAATGTATTGGGGTGCATATATTTGACGAAAAATCCATTCTCTTCCAATTTCGCCACTAAAAATCCGATACAATCCCCCTTATTGAAATTGGGTTCACCAAAAATATATTCGGGTACTGTAAACCAAATATGTTTATCATTCATTTTATTCCGACCAGTGGTGGTGATCCGTCTATGTATCCGATTCAACAATTTATTGAAAATCGAAATCTGTTTTAAATCGCGTTGATGTTTTTTTTCGTATAATTCATCTATATTGATTTTACGTTCGGCTTCTTTATCGTCCACATACAAAAAACACGACATTTATACTATAGGATAATATTACTAAATATCTTTGTAATCGTAAAAAGAGAATAAATAGAATTTCCGATTTTGTATTATGAATATTCAAAGTGAAGGACAGGGTCAAAGTGAAGGACAGGGTCAAAGTGAACGACAGGGTCATAGTGAAGGACAGGGTCAAAGTGAACGACAGGGTCATAGTGAAGGACAGGGTCAAAGTGAAGGACAGGGTCAAAGTGAACGACAGGGTCATAGTGAAGGACAGGGTCATAGTGAAGGACATCCATCAGAATCCAAGATAAAACACATTGTTATTTCCGGGGGTCATGTATGGGGGCTTTATGCCATGGGGGCATTGCGCAAGGCCATAGACGAAAAATTCATCGTAATGAGTCATATAGAATCATTCTATTGTACTTCGATCGGGTCTACAATCGCCGTCATTCTTTCCCTGGATATAGACATGGACATTCTCTTTAAATATCTCATTGACCGACCATGGATCGATTTTTTCAAACAGCGATTGCATTCCCCCGTGGATGTATTTGATCTAAAAGGGATATACGGCAAAAATCTGTTGATTGATTTCTTCCTCCCCCTTTTTCGAGCAAAAGATATCTCGATCGATATAACCATGGCCGAATTCTACGAATTAACGGGGAAAGAAATCCACGCATTCACCACGGAATTCAATGCATATGTCAGTGTAGATATGTCCTATAAGACACATCCCTCGTGGAAATTGATGGACGCCATATACTGTTCCATATCCGTTCCATTTTTGCTTTCTCCTACGGTGTGTAAAGACGCATGTTACTTTGACGGAGGTCTTACCAATAATTATCCTATAGGACAATGCATCGCGGATCATCCGGGGATAGACACGGATTCCATCTTTAGTATTCTATTGGGGATAGATAAAGAACCCGAATCTGATTATATCGTCCCCGATATGAGTTTTCTCGATTTTACATCTGCGCTTGTGGGGAAATTGGTGAAACGAATGATTCTTGTGAATTCGCCGGTGAATATAAAAAACGAACTTGTATTTCATGTACCGGAAAATCCGGGGGAATGTTTGATGAATATTATTGAACATGCATCAAAACGGAGGGAAGTCTTTGATGAAGGCGCGGAGAAAATGATGGCGATGATTACCACGACGATGTGTTGATCAATTGAAACATTTTGGCATTATAATATACAATGGCAAATAACTTGAAAACAAGAAAGACATTTAGAAGAAGATCAAATAAAAAGACAAAATTGACTTGTCGAATTAAATCCCCGAAAAAATCAAAAAAACCAATGAAATTCAATGAAAAGTCACATTGGAGCAATAGATTGAATTTGAATAAACTACACAAAACAAAAATATCTTTAAAACAAACGAAAAAAAGAGGTGGACAAACAAAAAAAACAGCATTGGAATTAGATCCTTATTATGATCCTGATCTAGATGATGCAGAAAAGTATGGAATCAAGAGGATACATAAAAAAAATAAACATGTAGGTGATTTTCAAGGAATATTTAAACGTGGTCCGAACAAACAAGACGGAATAGGAATAATGACTTATGTAAATGGTGATGTTTATGAAGGAGAATGGAAAGAAGATAAAAGAAACGGAACAGGAAAAATGACTTATGCAAATAGAGATGTTTATGAAGGAGAATGGGAAAATGATACAAAGAATGGAGATGGAAAAATGACTTATGCAAATAGAGATGGAAAAATGACTTATGCAAATGGAAAAATGACTTATGCAAATAGAGATGTTTATGAAGGAGAATGGAAAGAAGATAAAAGAAACGGAACAGGAAAAATGACTTATGCAAATAAAGATGTTTATGAAGGAGAATGGAAAGAAGATAAAAGAAACGGAAGAGGAAAAATGACTTATGCAAAAAAATATATATATGTTAGACAATGGAAAGAAGATAGAATAAACGGAAGAGGAGAAATGACTTATGCAAATATAGATGTTTATGAAGGAGAATGGAAAGAAGATAAAAGAAACGGAACAGGAACAATGACTTATGCAAATAGAGATGTTTATGAAGGAGAATGGAAAGAAGATAAAATAAACGGAACAGGAACAATGACTTATGCAAATAGAGATGTTTATGAAGGAGAATGGAAAGAAGATAAAATAAACGGAACAGGAAAAATGACTTATGCAAATAGAGATGTTTATGAAGGAGAATGGAAAGAAGATAAAATAAACGGAACAGGAAAAATGACTTATGCAAAAAAAGATATATATGTTGGACAATGGGAAAATGATAGAAGGAGTGGAAGAGGAGAAATGACTTATGAAAATGGTGATGTTTATGAAGGAGAATGGCGATATCATGATGAACATGGAAAGGGAAAAATGACTTATAAAAATGGTGATGTTTATGAAGGAGAATGGGCATATGATAAAAAGAATGGAACAGGAAAAATGATTTATGCAAATGGTGATGTTTATGAAGGACAATGGGAAATTGATAGAAAGAATGGAAAGGGAAAAATGACTTATGAAAATGGTGATGTTTATGAAGGAGAATGGAAAAATGATACAAAGAATAGAACAGGAAAAATGACTTATGAAAATGGTGATGTTTATGAAGGAGAATGGAAAAATGATACAAAGAATAGAACAGGAAAAATGACTTATACAAATGGTGATGTTTATGAAGGACAATGGCGAGATCTTAAAAAACATGGACATGGAAAAATGACTTATGCAAATGGTACTATATATGAATGCCAATGGCAAGATGATAAAATACATGATGGACAAGTAACATTTACAGATGAACATGGTAAACAAAAATCCGGATTTTGGATAAGAGATAAATTTACAGATGAAGAAAATAACTCATGTGAAGGTGAAGAAGATCCGATATCAACAACTCTTATACCTAAGATTTGTAGTATTAGATTATTTACAGATGAATTTAAACATTGTTATAATGTAGCAAGTTTAAACAAAGTCCTATTTCATGCACAAAACCACGAGGAATTCCCCATGAGTCCCATGAGTCCCATGAATGGCAAAGTAATTGAAGAATATGACATAAATAAAATTGCAAATAAAATTGCAAATATGACATATGAAGATAAAAAAGAATGTGAAGATGCATTTAATATGCAATCATAATACACTATTGACGAATTCAGTCAAATTCGCCTCTGTCACTTTTGCATCAAAATCAAATGTATTTCCATCTTTTGTGAGTTTTATCGTGGGATACGAATCCACTCCAAAATTCTTCAATAAATCTTTCAGGGTTTGTGGTGTATCTCCACGTAGTTCTTTTCCCGATGAATCTTTAACCACCGGTGCTGGACCATTATCATCAGTACAATTCACATCAATGCAATTGATGGTTGATCCGTTTATGGTTTGCTGATTATGATCACGTTTAAATGCTTCCCACTCGGGCGTTGCCGTCTTACAATGTGGGCACCAATCTGCATGGAAAAAATAGATATCCGCGATGGATGCACGATCTCCATTATTGGCAATATCTTTCGATTCTTTTGCCCGTTGCAATGGTTTATAAAATTTAGTATATGCGTAATATCCCACCATAACAAATAATAAAAGAATGGTTGCATACAAGACATAGTTCAAATAACTTCGCATACGTGTATAAACATATTCTATGATTCCAGCCATTATATTATGGAAATACATTTTATTTTTAGAGAAAAAACGATTTCTATAGATCTTTTATATGACAAGTAAAAAACGGATATTCACCGAAAAACATTATAATAGTGGAGATGGAATGATGACATCGATATGGGGTCCATCTATGTGGCATTTTTTACACACAATGAGTTTTAATTATCCTATAGTACCTACATGTGATGAAAAGCGGCATTATATGAATTTTGTCTTGAGTTTGAAAAACGTTTTACCCTGCGGAAAATGTAGGAAGAATTTGCACAAGAATTTGCGAAAATTGCCGTTGAAATGGGAACATATGAAATCGAGGGCAACATTCTCTAAATATATATACGATCTTCATGAAGTAGTGAATGATATGTTGAAAAAGAAATCGGCTCTGACATATGAAGACATTCGCGAGCGATATGAACATTTTCGATCAAGATGTGCAAAATCAAAACGAGAAATACAGCGTGAA
>Ga0304728_1000029_pt1 | contig 119052 bp, 87 predicted proteins | sample C_130625_MF_Meta_FD_190476 | JGI IMG/M metagenome (GOLD analysis project Ga0304728, IMG submission 190476) | Freshwater microbial communities from Lake Croche, Canada to study carbon cycling - C_130625_MF_MetaG (v2) (version 2) | ecosystem: Environmental > Aquatic > Freshwater > Lake | place... | reverse complement strand
TGTGTGGGCTGAACGGATGTGCTTCACCAATTACCCGGCCCAACGAACTCATGTCGCCTAATGCTACGAGGTTGTTGGCTCGGGCACTATCGTAATGCTCTTGGAGGATTGCTCCGTTGTGTGCGAGATAGCCATCCCAGTGGCAATAAACGCTTTTGACCTTGTCACCGTGCATGACTCCAATGCGTGAACGTGTTCCCATATTATTCTCCAGTGTAGAATTCGTACATCTTAACCTGTGGATCCAATGCTGTCAACTGCACAGCCGCTTCACGCAGAGACTTGTAACGACGTTGAATTTCTGCACGGGGCAGTTCGCCGTCGCAGCTCAAGTTCTCGGGGCTTAGGTCTGCGTCTAGTGCATCAGCGATGCGTTGGCGACCTTTAGTACTTTGGAATTCAAACTGCTCGCCTTTGAAGATGGCGTTCCAACGATTCTTCTGATCTACATAGGCTGTGAGTGCGGAAACTTTCATCGTGTGCTCCAGTGTGTGTAAGTGTATATTATAACGTATTTCGAGCTAGCTGTCAACCGTTTTATGCTCGCATAATTCTGTAAGAAATGTCGCCATCTTTGTTAACAGATTTAGAAATTCCTTGCAGTTCGTAGTCTGCTTCCAGCAGAGCAAGATTACGTACATCGCGCACTTGAGGTTCTTCGATGTGAACCGTGATCCACTTTTTACGGAAGTTGATGTGAATAGCGCGACTGTGATAGCAAAGTTCGAGTCCTAATTTAACTCGTTCTGCCTTTAGCTTCTGCGCATCAGAATAGGTAGTGCTGGCTGCATAGCTTTTGATAGCTGCATCGCGGGCGGCGCCCCAAGCATAAAAACCTGCACGTTTAGTTTCAGTTTCACGGACTTGCATAACGACTCCTTTTTGCTGTTTAAGTATGTATTATACAGCGGTTTTGCCCGTTTGTCAACCAAAAAATTGCAGAAAATTGCAGGAAAAATGTGGTATTTTTGCCACACTTTTCCTTCTTTTTACTGGGTTTTGACGCTTTGTTGATAGCGATATTCTCGCCGTAACCACCACTTATATTTGCCAAAATACTCCTGTAGGGTTAGACGAGGTTGCCCCCAACCATCGTGCTCGTCGCAGTTTTCACGCCACAAATCTTGCAACCAGGTACTAAAGGGCTTAGTCATATTAATCCTTCTTAGTGATTGGGGTGGCTTTGAACAGGACGCCAAATAGGAACTGGATACCCCAAGCCTGTAGCCATGTGACTTCTTTAACACCGTCGATAGCACCCACCAAGCATCCATTCCACAGCATCATTACTGGCCAACTTAGGACAAAGGATAGGAATACCAGTGTAGCGATCCCTGCCACGATTGCACCTAGTGCCATGAGTCCTTCTTTCATATTATGCTCCTAGTCTAAATTGTTTCAACGTATCTTTTGCTTCATCGACTCCTGCAATTTCATCAGCAAAAGCCATTACCATTAAATCAATCAGAGTTCGGCACTCGCGCTGATCTTTTTTAGGCAAGGTAGCAATAAATGCCTCAACTGCATCATGCGCTTCGAGCTCCCACATGATATCACATAAGGTACGCTGTTTAGCAGTTAGTCCTGTTAGTGTGATCATTTATTTTTCTTGTTCCTGGATTCCTGAACTGCCAACTTGCCCGAATATAATCCATTCTTAGCAGTATGGATCAGACCAAGATACTTTCCATCCTTGTCATAGTTATATGTGATAATGCCGCCGCTGCTGGAAACTTTAGTTGATTTCATTTTTAATCCTTTACGTTACGTTTAACAGAAAAACCTTCAGACTTGTATGCGTCAACTTCGTCGGCTTCGCAAGTGAACAAAAACAAATCACCATCCCACACTTGAAACATATCTAACTCCTTTTAAAATTTATCGGAAGGGACTTATTGACATTGCCCTTACGCACACTGCGGGGGTTAACTTATGCCGCTGGCTTCATACACGTAGTCTGTGCTAGCGACTTCCAACGCAAAGGAAAGCTCTTACGCAAGTCGGCAATTTTAGTTGCCATACGCAAGCTCATCTCGCGCAGTTTCATCTTGTTCTCATCCATGAAGTCAACAATCTCATCTTGAGCGCATTGATCGAAATCGTAGCCATCAAACAAATCACCGGTACGAGCAATCTGTTTGATACGCAATACTTTGTCACGCATGGTATCTAGTGTTAGATCCAAGTAATGGCAACGTGATTGCAATGCATCCAAGTGATCCCGCAGTTTCTGCGATTTCATCTTGTCGAACTTCAAATTGGTAATAAAGATTACACTACCTTTGAACTCGAATTGATCTGGGATGCCTTCACGACGTAAAGTGCTCGACTCGCTGAGCCAAGAAATTTTACGTTTCTTGCCAGAGTCAAGAGCACCCTTTAGCAAGTTCAAGGCAACGTCGTCAAGCAGAATGCTATCGCAATCGTCAAATACAACCATGCAATTGGCATCGCTATACTTGTAAAGAGTTTGATACAGTCCGATAGGAGTAGCAGAACCTTTAACGACTTCTGCACGAAGACGCTTGCCGCTGATCTGATCTAGTAGACATGCTTTTTCAACTTCTTGCTCAACGCTATAGCTCTTGCCAACACCGGGCGGGCCCGATACAATCATAGCACGGATGTCGCCGCTGATTGCAGCCTTAGTCATATCTGTCAGGATTTCAAAACGCTCTGCAATTTCTTCTATGCGTTCTTCGTCGGTTTTGGTGCTAACAACTTCTGGCTCAACTTGAGCAAGTTCAGTGCCAGAGACAAATTCGTAGTCAGTAGGTCCGTTGACTTTGACACGAATTTCTTCAGGGAAACCGGGAAAGTTTCCATCATTCTTAACAGTAACATAGCCACCTTTAGGTGTACTGCGATATTGCTCAACTAGTGCAAACGACATGCCGTTTACTTTCTTAGCACGATAGGTTCCGGACGTGATACGAATAGTTGCTGTTGACATTAAAACTCCTGTTTTGTGTGTGTAAGTAAGTATTATACATAGAAACGGCTAACTTGTCAACTGTTTTTTTGTTGTATAAAAACCACATTTTCTAGCAGTATTACAACGAAGTCCTGCTGCTAAAACACTAATTATAGTGCCAATTTGGGATGTTGTCAACCGTTTTTTGTTGTTTTTTTACAACAAAATGCCTATTTCCAGTCGTCCTCGTTCCTAAAATCCATATGCGGCCATATGTTATTATCAAAGATTTGGGCCATTTTGTCCCATAATGCTTTACGTTCCGATCCTGTCATTCCTGCTACAAAGGCAGCATTGTCGGGATGTCGATCTAGTTCGTAGTCGTGCCTGTAAGTCATGCACATATTTCGAATAATGTGTTCGCGTATAATCATACTATCTCCTCTACCACTCCTAGTATTTCTGCTAATATAAGTAACCACCCGCAAACGGCTAGTGATCCCATAATAAGTGCAGAGCCTGCGGCAATACGCACCGCACTCTTTACAACACTAACATAGAAATGACCTTGACTGGTATCCTTGGGCTGAATATTAATTAATGGTGTAGCATGCGGACAGCGCCCTTGATTAAATTCACAATTGGGATTAATTTCTTGATTGCAAGTAAAACATTTTGTCATAGTAACTGTATTTAAGAAGCAGGAGCAGATGCTGTATGCTTGCATGCCCCTCTAAAACTAAACCCAGGACATGAACAGGCCCATTTACCATCATTACGGGTTAGAGTATATACTGCGCCTTTGCTGCCGTTTACTTGTATTGAGTCTTCTGTTTTAACTGTTTTCAATACAGTGAAACTACGGCCTCGGCGATCAAAGGCAATTGGTTTTTTGAATGTAATTTTATCATTGGTTCCTACTGGAATGTAGGAAACCATTTTACTCATAGAGTCATCAACATAATACACGTGATTAGGAATAGACGAATCTTTCCAGGCTGTTGTTTCTTGAATAACTTTCATACTGAGTCCAAAGTTTATTACAGCCCGTATTTTACTGGATTATTGATATGTTGTCAACTAGTTTTTTGTTGTAAATTTACAACACTTTATTTTGGAAAGACTTTACCGTTATAACTTAAATCAACTCGGTTTGGATTGGTTTCATACCAGCCCTTGCCATTATAAATGTTCAATACAGATTGAAAATATTCCTCGTACATAACTGCAACTTTATCTAAACTAAAATTGTCCACTGCCCAATTACGGCAAGCCTCGGTGCTAATATTATCAATATTTTTAGCAGCCCAGACAAATTGTTCAAATGTTCTGCAACGATATCCAGTTACGCCATGTAAGTTATTTTCGGCAAAACTACCCCAATCAGTTGATATAGTAGGAGTACCGCTCATTAACATTTCAATTTGCACGCCGCCGAATGGTTCAACATACATACTAGGAACAAATGCAGCCTTGGCACGGCTCATGAGTTTTCTTCTTGCCTCAACGTCTGCATAACCTACAAAATCCACATGGTCCGGAATACTTGTAAATCCCATTTCATATAAATTACCCTGACCTGCAATTTTTAAACGGGCACCAATTGCTTCAGTTGCTTGTATAGCAATATTAACACCCTTGCCATCGTAGACCCTACCGACATATAAAAAGTAATCTTCTTTTTCTTCGGGCTTATAATCAAAATCTGCAACATCGAAATAATTAGGAATAACAACATCGTACCAATCTTGTTTACAATGCCCCACTGCTGGTAAACCATAGTATGCGTGATAAATTGCATAGCTTTCAAAAATCTTAAATCTGGCCCAATGACCACCTGCGTAACCTATACCCGGCTCTACTGTTATAAGATCTGGATGGGCATCGCAAATTGGTCTTACCCCGCTGCCCCAAAAAGGTAATATAAAGTCATTCTTTTGTTTTCTTCTTCCTACTTCCATAATAGCATTAGCATAGAATGCTTGATAGGCGTGATCTTTTACGTCAAATTTAAAAAAGTTCTTTCGCCAGTCATAATTTCCATATGCTATTTCTAAATCCTGGTTGGTGAGTACAGTTACATGTTCGTCGCAAACTAAATCGCTATCTTCATGACCGTAATGTATAATGGTGTGACCACGGGCCTTCATCATCTTACCAAATTTAACTACTTTTTGTGTATATGCGCAGGCATTATACTCTTTGCTTGTAACCGTATGTGGTAAACCTAATATGTGAAATCTCATTTTATTTTTAATACCTATTTAACATTTGATCAATATACGGATACTTATGTATGCGCTGAACAATTGCAACTATTTCATAACAACCAACGCTATGTTGGTATGCTGTCAATGAGTAATCAAACCCCATATCGTTATCGTAAATACCGCGCAGTCGCCATTCACCAAATGGTAATGCTTCTTCGATTTCTTTTAATAGAATTCCAGGCATGTAGAATTTAACATGGTCATACGGAGCATAGGTACTGGGCAAGGCCATTTTCTTTTCGTACAATTGTTGGTGCGGTACTGCAATAATCAAGTGCCCGCCTTGTTTTATTACACGAAACCAGTCTGCCAATGCTGCACGTGAATCGGGTATATGTTCTAGGCAATGACTAGAATAAACTGTGTCTTGACTTTGATTAGGGAACGGTAAATGCAAACCATCATAGCCAGGGTAATCGTTATCAATACCAATGGCGTTTTCTGTAATAGGCACACATCCGCCTCGCCCTGCATACCCTACCTCAATGATATTATCACCACTGAAATATTTTTGCATAAATCCAGATTCTATCAGATATTGATAACTTTTGTGTGTCTCGTGTCCAACCAAACGGTCAGGGTTAAATGTTTTGTTTGTCATTATGTATTATTGCATATTTCAATTTGAATAGCAAGTTAATTTTATAGTAGTATTTAATGTCTATAAATATTTTATAAAAATAATGTCTGACACTTCTGATTTTTTTGTATACAACCCAAGTCACGGATTGGGTGATTGCATATCGTGTTTTAACACCAATAAACCAATTTGGTCTCCAAGCCCGCATTTTTCTATATTGAAAAAGTATAGTAGTATTCCCACTTTAGAAACTCCCATTGGACAAGGATTAGGAATTCATTTACTAGTAGATCGTGATTTTGGAAATCATCGCCCACACCTTTTTAATCGTGTACGTATAGCCTCAGGATTAGATTCTTTAGACGAACCTAAAGCAATGCTTGATTTAATTGAATATAAACCAGTTAAAAATAATATTGCTTTTAGTTTTGATGTTGGTGCGGGAGTGTCTATGCAAACCGAGTTGCATCCAAGACCCAGGCAACTGTATCCAGAACATAGAGTCACTGTACAAGAATTTATTTCTAAAAATAAAGATTACTTTAATTTTATTGAAATAGGTTCTAAATCTTTTGGATTCAATAATACTATAGTAAAGACAGGTATTGGATTAGAGCAAACTATTAGTCTATTGGCTAATTGTAAATACTACTTTGGAATGCATTCTGGTTTAATGCATCTGGCAACTGCTATAGGGCTAAAATCAAATATTATTATTAATTTTCCAAGTGTTGAACAAATGAAAAAATCCCCGGATGTATTTGTACCCGGAGATAAAATGGAATGGGAAAAGACTTGGTTATATCCTCAACATAGATATTTGCACGAAGATGAAATATCAAATGAATATGCTATAACTATAGATAATTTAGAGTCATTGTGGCGGTAACACATACCAATCATCAACATTAGAAATCTCTGTGTATTTTCTAATGTAACCCTTTGATGTTAGCAATTGAAATATAGTATTTCGCATCGGGGTAAAATTGTGTTCACATGTGATTACTTTAAACTTATATCTATCAAAATCAAAGGTGTTTAGTATATCAAACTCACTGCCTTCTGTATCAATTGACAAATAATCAATTTCATTGGGTGCATTGTATTTGGCTAGCATATCGTTTAACGATATAGTTTCAACTTCATACAATTTGCCATTCTCTCTAGAATGTGCCCACATGTCATGCCCACTGAATTTATCAATGCAAGATAGGTCAGGTACTAGCGTTTCATTAAAAGTAAGAATTGGGCCGGTTTCTTTCCAAACGCATTTAGTCTCAATATGACATTTACGATTTTTAAATAAATCTTCATGCCAATTCTTTCCAGGCTCGGCCAATATACCTGTCCATCCGAATACATTTTCCAATACCCAAGAGTTGCTAATATCCTTGCCATTGGTTGCTCCAAATTCAACAAAGTATCCATTCTTTTTAAATCCAAGTTCGGATAAAACAAAGACATCCTGTCGATGTTGCGCCATGGCTTGTCCTGCAAATACCTCTTTGATATCAAGGTCGCGTATTTGTTGTGCTGTTAAGTGTAGTTGGGTGGTCATAAAATTAAAAATATTGTGCGGCTGGGCGAGGGAAATAGCATTCGTTCATGTAATTTGGTACTACTTTATTGATTTCTAAAGAAGTAGTTTTTCCTAGGCCTGTTGCCAGACTATAGGCAAATCCTTGATTACCTACAAATAAATCAGCGCCATTGATAACACTGGCTAGCTCTAAGAAATCCTTAACCGGCCTATAGGGTACAGCTACATTAAACATATCTACAAAGGTTTTGTGCTCGGTGGGAGTACCAACAAACACGGCTACAGCAGTTAGATCAATTTGTTTGACCAATTCGCGCCAGGCTGCTTCTCCGTTAGGAGGCAAATAGCGAGAACTTCTTGTTATTACCACTGGTGCTTCTTTAATTGCATCTGCTTCTAACCATGGATTATTATAATCACTTTTGCTAAAAGGAATATTAAAAGTTTTATGATAGGCTTCTAGTATGTTGCCTTCAAAGCTGCGATAGAGTACTCCACGGAATTGGTCTAGGTCTATGTCAGGTTCCGAGTCGCCCTGACGCCAAGTTGACACCTCATTGATGTAAGGTTGTCGCTCTAGTAGAGGTTTTAACCATTCAAAGTCTTGAGTGGTAAATCTGCCTCGATGTGCTGGATCCACATCACCACGTATGTAACCATATTTGGATACACAGTTTTCAATATTTTCAATAGCCACCTTGTAGTGGCCGCCGCCCATTTTTCTAACAAGATAAAGGCTGTAAATTAAGTCACCGGTGGTGCCCGAGTGTTTGTATGTCAACATAATAAAGTTTTTAATCTTTCAATTATAAAATCAGAAGAGAAACGACGAGTGCATTCGTCATCACCACGACCGCAATGGTATTCTGTAACTGGTGCTGGCAAGGCATCTACACATCCATAGCATTCAATATTGCTGGCAATGTTAATGTGCGGAACTGTACGATTTTTTGGTTCTCTATATTCTGCTTTAACACTAGTAAATAGTCCAACAACAGGGGTATTGGTTGCAGATGCAATGTGCATAGGACCTGCATCAATGCCAACAAAGGCTTTTGCTTTTTCAATAAGTGCAGCAGTTTCGTGTAAAGACAGCTTGTTAGTTAGGTCGTATAACAATCCATCAATTGTACCAAACTTATGATCAAATTCGCCACCTATTTGCACCACTGGGTGCCCAGTAACACCTATAATTTTACTAGCAAGGTCAATATAAAACTCACCGGGCAAATTTCTATTAGACCAATAATGATATCGTTGATGTAGTACAATGAATTTTTCAGGCAGATTGTATTGGGACAAAGAATCGTATGATTCTTTTTGTACAAACAATTCAGTATGCAAATCAGTTTCGTTATAATTTAAATCGGCACGTAATGCATATGCATTAATGGCATGTATGGCAGGAGACATTTCATATGCCATATCCAAATTGATAGTTAAATCATAATTATTTTCTGTCAGTGTGTTTAATTGCCCAACACGATTGACATAGATGTTATTCAAGAATACATCAGAATAGTCAGTAGCCACATCAATCGTTGGTGCATTATATTTTTCGTATACAGCACGAACAATTCCTGTGGCCATTATAACATCACCAAGCGCACCTTGTCTGATTATTAGGATCTTCACAACTAGTCTCTTACTGCAATTCCATTAGGAGATATATTACCCTGGACGCCTAGTACTTGTTTTTCTAGTAACTTATCCGAGTCTAAGAATTTATATAATACATGCTCTATATCGGCATATCCTTGGTTTGCTAAACGTTCGCCCATGTACACTAAACTTTGGTCATATACCCTAATGATTTCATTGGTTAAACTAATAGGCCAAGACCAAAGGCGACTCATATATTGCCTTTTAATCAGAGTAAGTGAATATGGAAATTGACTATCTCTACTTACACCAACTACAATTTGATTTTGTACTTTATAGTTGTCATAATATGACAAATCAAATTGATCGTTAAGTAGATAGCGCCCGCTTAATTTAAAAATGCGATCTACATTTTCAAATTTATTTAAATCGACATGCAAACGCTTTAATGCTTTATTAAAGCACATGACTTCTGTGACGTTTTTAACAACATCCCAATTGTCGGTGCTGTTGTATAGGCCGACCACATCGGGATCGACAGTAAAGTCTAACACACTTTCTACTTCAGAGCTCAAGGCAGATAGCTGATTCTCACTTAACGGTATACCCGCCATTTCTAGTAGAAAAATACGTGCGTCTGGCACAAACTTTTTTACACTAGCAATAGTATCTAATGTTTGTTTCAACCGTTCTTCTTTTGAGTACACACCAAATTTTGTATTGATAGCACTAGTGACTAAAAAAACTGTACGTATCATAGGCGTTATGCGTCAGATTTAGAATTAGAAGTTTGTTCTAAATATTCTTTAATAACACGAAGAGCTTTTCGACTTGTGTCATATACATATTCTTTAGTTTCATCTTCTTTTGTAACTACTAAGATAAAACCATTTGCGGCTTTTCGAATTTCAATTGACTCAAACATAATAGATTCCTTTGTTGGATTAACGATTGTAACACAATATCATTGACAAATCAAGCGATTTTAACACGACTGCGACTTTTAGATATTTCTTTGGCAAACTCTTTAGTTACATAAAAATCAATTAATCTACGTTGAATCATAGTAACCAAATCTCCATGATCATCTGCAATTACAAATCGAACTGGACATGTACCCCAAGTGCCAGAATGTTGAAAATTGGCAAACCATCTTCGATGCTCGCGATTTGATGCATCAAACACAGCCCAGGGACGGCCCATATAAGAAAGTTTAGACATAGTACCCAAAAGTAGTTAATAAGACTAATTGTAACATAGATGCACTATTAGATCAAGAAAAACGGTGTCTAAGCACCGTTTTTTATCGTTTTTCTCTTCCGACACTTTTTTGTTTTTCGGATGGCGGTCTATCTTTTCGAAGATGACTAGTTTTGTCTGCTGACATACTTGCTCCGGCTGCTTTTGGTTTGGCTGCTGGTATGCCTTGGGCATCCTTGCCTTTACTTTTCTTAGTAGGGTCAACAACAAATGTAAAATTGCCTTTGATTCCAGTACTATAGTAATTCTTACCAGCATCGAATTCAATTTCACTAATTGCACTGCCTGGCCACTTACTAGTAAACTTATGTAATGTCCATTGCTTACCTTGGAAAGTTACTTTTGAATAAACTTGCACCAATGCGCTGTGATTTAATATCAATGCTGCATCATGTTTAAAATTGGTGCTCTCGTTAACATAGTCTGCAACTTTATGTGCAACTGCCGCAGTTAAGTGAAAGAATAAGTTAGTAGATTCGGGCGTCTTTGTTCCGCGCTCAGTAGCTAGTTTTATTAATGTTTTAGATACATCTTTTGATGTAATAAAATCGTTTAAGTCCAATATAGGATATGCCTTCATTGTACGAATAAAGTCAGCATCTTTTTCATCTATTATACCGTACTCAACACCCAATAACAATGGCGCTTCTGCTTGTCCAGCTTCACTTACTGTATTAATGATGCTAATTGCATCGTCGACCTGTTTTAGTATCTTTTTACCTTCTTTGGTTTTAACCAATTGATTGTAAGCATCAAGAATATTTTTTGTACTAGCAGCGGCGCCCTTGCCACCTTTTGTACTAACTTTCATAGTTCTGCCATCCTCGGCGACTAATATACTATCACTAAGTCCTTCGGTTTTAGTATTGCCAAAACTAATTAATGTTCCTGCATAGCCAACGCCGCCTAGGAATGCTTCTTCGGCCATTTTAGCTTCGCCTTCGTATTGCCCAGACTGTAATGCTATTGGCTGCAATAACTCACAGAAATAGTCCTGGAATGTAGCTAAATCCATTTCTGTTGGAGCAGGAAAAGTGTACGGTAGTTCGCCGCCAATAGCCAAGTGTTGGGCAACTGCTACTAATATACTGTTAGGAAACTTTGCAGATATTTGCTCTACAATATCCATTGGTGTTAGGTCTTCAAGCTCGGTTAGTATGTCTTGAGGTGTGGCATGCGATTGTGTTTTAACAGCGGCTTTACTTGCATATCTATAACCAGGTATACCAGTTTGATTGTCCCAATCATTTTGGGTTGGATCAGACTGTACAGATTTAAAGTATTTAATAAATGTCATTGGCCCATCATCACCAATGAATTGAGCAACGCCAAATGCTCGTGTCTGACCTTTTCTAAACCAATTAGTAGGGGTAGGATCTGCATCTAATTGATCTAGTACAGCATTAATTGCTAACTGGGTTTCTTCTTCAGTTTCGTAATTGCCGCCACCATCTGGGTAGAAGTTAATACTAACAAATCGTATCTGATTGCCTTCGGGATCGGCAAATATTTCACCGGACCTTCTAGCACCAAGACCGCGACTTTCTGTAAGGAGGTTAATTAGATCACGCATATTTGTTATTTATCGATCGATACTTGTAATCCGGATATCAAATCTTTAAATAACTTATTTTTAAACTTAAATAGTTCAAATTCAAAGCGATCGCATTGGTCACTTAAATCAATATCTGTAAGTGAACAATACATTTGAGCCGTGAGAACTTCAGACATTTTATCCATATAGTCTTTAGCCTGCTGTATATCCAATAGATCTACACAGCTTCCGCTATTTCTATATATATGCCATTGTTCTAGTAAAGTTTGTGCTCTAAATTGTATGTCATTCACGATAGGTTATACAGATATGTCTTCCATCCCAGCAACTCTCAATCGAGTTATGTTACTCAATTGGAATGCTTTGGTTTCAAGACCTTTAAGTATACCTAAGTACTTATTACGTACTAGTGCCACAGAGTTAATAATTGTTTCGTAGTCAATTACTTCATCTTCTCCGTCAACATATTTTTCTGCATCACGACTAGTTAATGCACGGGCATATCCTTCCAAATATTTTTGGAAGTGCTTACGTCTAATTTTCTTTAGCTGTATGTTGAGAAAGTTTAATACAGCTTCAATTTCTTGAAGCTGATTAAATCTATGTTCTGTTATACCCGGCAGAGCTGCAATGTTTTTTTCTACAATACCCGAAATTCGGCATTCGGTACGTGCCGAATTTAATTCGTTTTCGTAGTAGTCAATAAAATCGGGTATTGCATTAAGAGAATTGACAACTCGATTATACCACATTGTTAATCTTCGTAGCCTAGATCAATCTCTTCTTCGTCGGATTCGCCGGCATATTCTTTATATGCCCTGCTCAATACAGAATCCACTCCACTCAATTCTTTGAGTTCAAGATCGTCAAGCATATCAACTAGCAACCCCATTAGGTTATCGGCTGCTTCTTGACGATCCTTAACTGGAATATATTGTTTAAGGATTGTGTAAACTTCGGATAGTGTGTCAATTTCGATACTCATATTAACTCCTCGTCAGCTATTGTAACATCTTTATTCTGTGCAATGTTAGGATTGGCCTCAATATCTGCCATCACTTTGTCCAAACATTCTTCGTCGTTGCGTTCCCACGCCTTACGGAACTTCTTAATGATCTCTCCGTCTGCTGTAGTGTACACTAAACTATTACCTTCTTTCTTGAGCATATTACGTGCTTCAATCAAATCAGTTAGTCCACTGTAAGGATTCATACCTGTTTCATATGGAATCTTAACTTGTACACTTTCAAAGGGCTTGGCATAACGTGTTTTCATAATCTTACACGCGGCACGGATACCTTTTACTTCTGATATCTTATTGCCATCTTCATCTTCTTTGAGTTTGAGTTTCTTCATAGCAACTACAATACTACTTGCATAGATGAATCCTTGTCCGCCACTGATTTTATCATCTGGGTCAAACATGTCTTGGCTTGCGTATGTATGATTAGTACATACCAACCCTAGGTTTAAGTTACCAAACATGTTAACACAATTACGAACAAGACTTGTAAGTGCTTTAGGCTTTCGACCCATATCACCTTTCATGTCACCTGCCTCAAATTGGTTAACATCTGTTGGTGTTAACATCATGCCGAGACTGTCTAATACAAACAATACCTTGGGACGATCGCCTTCTGGGATTGATTTATATTCTTTAACAAACTCACTGATCATTCTGGCTACATCGTCAATCATGGCCATGTTAAGTTTAAGTAACTTACTTTCGGTAGTATCTACTCCAAGATCATGTAGCCATTTTTCATCTAATGCATTTTCTGTATCAATTAAGATAACATAGATGCCTTGTGATTGTGCATTTTTAACTAGATTACCGCTACAGATGAAGCTCTTACCTGCGCCGGACTCTCCGGCAAATACTGTTACTTTGCCTAAAGGAATTCCTTTATTAAACTCACCCGAGATAAGGTAGTTCAATGCATAGTTGTTTGTACTGATCCAGTCTGTGGGATCATTAAATCCAAAGCCAATTCCGTCAATTGCTTTGGTAATTGTTTTTCTAAATTTACTTACGTCAAATGGTTTTGCCATACTTTTACTCCTAATAGATAACCCGGGCGTACGGAGATCAACCCGCAGAGGCCCAAGCCGTGTTTTTTTACTTCTGACGATTACGAATCATTGCTAGGATATCTTCTGCACGTTGGCTTGAAGTAGCCGGTGCTGCAACAGGTGCTGTTGGAGTAGGCTCTGCTGGTGTAAAAGATTTCTCAGCTGCTGATACATCATCTTCCCAAGGAGTAGATTCTGCTGGTGCTGGTGCTGCTGCTGCTGGTTTAGCTGCCGATTTAGCTGCTGGTGCGGCATCACCAAAGTTCATGCCGCTGGGCTTAAAATATTGTCCCCAACGCTCTGGATCATATTCTTCGCCATTAACACTGGCTTCAAACATTTCCTTCATTACCTTGAGTTCAACTTCGCCCGGCTTCTTAGGCATAAATTCAGATAGATTAAACAATCCAAATTTTTCAATTGCATCTTGTTCAGTATTAGTCAATGCGCTTTCTTTACGAGCCCACTTACTGGTGTTGTAGTCACTGTAACCACCCTTGGTAGTCTTAGTAACTGTAAAGTCCAGTCCAGACATATAGTCTGTAGGCATGTTTTCAAGATCGGGATCCATTATTGCACTCTTGATTAAGTTAAAAATCTGAGGACTGATAATGAAACGACGTATTGGATTCTCTGGAGTCTTTTCATCGCTCAATGGATTCTCACGCACAAAACCCTGGAACAAATAAGATTTTTTCTTCCAGTATTTACGACCCATTTCTTCCAATGCTGGGTCTTTAAACCAAGGACGGACTTCTGCCAAGATAGGGCACGGTACATCTTTACCGTACATTTCCATACATGGAACTTGCACTTGTACAGGACGGCTATCTGGTTGGCCTTTAACGCCAACAAATGATAATTTGATCATTTCACGTTGAACCCAGAAGTATGAATTTTTTGGGTCTGCGTCGGGTAAGAAACGGATTTTTGCACTAGTACCTTCTTGGATATTCCAGTGCGGATAAATGGGCGATTCGCCATTTGATTGTGAACCAGTTGAGCCACGGTTCTCGGCTGCTTGCAATTTTGCGCGGATTTCTGCTAGAGTAGTTGCCATGATGTGTTTCCTTTATAAATTAAGATGGTCTTTAAGTTTGCTTAGATACATTCAGAAATTAGAATGTAACATATGTATTTAGTACATACGTAAGGCAGTATATAATAATATATAAAGAAAGTCAACAAATTTGGGCATCAATCTGCCCAAATTGTTAAAGTCCTGCTAACCGCTTTAATGCCGCTAGTTCAGCTAATGGTTTGCCGGGTAATGGCATAGGCTGTGGTAACACTCCAGGCTGAGGTGGTGCCTTTGGTTGGGGTGGTGATGCCTTTGGTTGAGGTGGTGGTGCAGTGGGAGTCGGAGTTGGTTCTGCAGGTTCCGGTGCAGGCGCCGGTGGTAGCTCTGGCTGAGGTTCTTGTTCCGGATCTGTTTCACTTTTAAAAGAAGAAGGATATCCATTGTCTTGTAGCCAGTCGTGTATAACCGGTCGTGCATCAACTGAGTTTCCAATATCGTCGCCCAATTTTTTAATTTTCGAAAACAAATCTTCGTTATTATCTGGTATAAACGGTTTGATAGCATTAATAGCATCTAACCCATCGATTCCCACTTCAATTGGTTTCTGCATTAATTTTCCTATTCCAGAAATATCAATGTCTTCGTCACCGGTTACTTCGTCTGCCCAATCGTCAAACTCTTTAATGTATTTGTTTTCTTCAGTCATTTTGTGTTGAGTGTAAGCCCTATGAACATAAGGTAATGCGTTAGTTAATCTGTCATCAAACATCTTTTTAACAAAACGATTTTTTAATTCTTCGAGGTCGTATTGTTCTTCAATTGGTGCAGAAGGTTGAAAAGTTTCAGCGAAATTCTCATAACCTCTTGAACCTCCTAATTTTTTTAAATCCGAACGTAAATTATGGTATCTTGAAATAGCTGCTTCTACCATTGCTTGTGTTTCATTATCTTCAAATACACGATTTTTTGTGCCACGTACAAAGAAAGCCAAGTTACCCATTTCATTTACTATGCCAACGATATGTTTACTAACGTCGTCATGTATTAGTCCACCGTGAGCTAAATGTTCTGCCATTGCTCGGCCAGCATTTACCCTTTTAAAGGGCAATAGAAACCGTTCGCCTAGCTCAGTTTCTATAAACATATTATGAATTTTACGTGATCTAGAACCTGGAATTTCTTCGTTAACAGGGTCACTATGGCGTATAACTAATTTAACTGGCCCAAATTCTTGTATGCTGGTACGACTATTGTTATAGAATTGACTTTCGTTGACTGATTGAGTAGCTTTGTCGTTTGTATCATAAGACGACATTGTGTTGGCTATACTCTTTAAATCTCTAATAGTTAAATTATCTGCGCTAATATCTCTAACGTCAAACTTCATCATATTACGTTTAGCAAAATATCTAAGCGACTTTAAAAAGTTAAACCATTCTTTAACATCTGCTTCTTGCTCTTGTATTTTATCAGTTAGATTTGAACTGTACCAAATTTTCAAACTTTCTTCATCCAAAATGCTCATGGTAATATTACCATAATTTACACCGTCTGCTGATTTATAATCAAAGTTAAAAAATCTAGCTAAACTTGGATTATCGTCTTTGGGTTCTTCTACATTTTCATCGCCCAAACTTATATCGTCAAATCGACTACGAATTTTATCAAAAAGTTCTTCTGCTATTCTATCTATATTATTTTTCATAGGTATAACCCTGTGTTGCTATGTATATTTAGTTAAAACATTATGAAGGGCATAGGCATCATGGTTTCGTCGTTCATGTCTTTAAGATGATTATCCAAAGTAGGATCATAATTTTGCAAAATTGATAACATACGTATAACTAACAACATGCTCATTACCAGATCGTCAGTTTCCCCAATTTTTGCTGCAAATGAGCCACCTGACGCAACAAATGTCTTTAGTTCACTAATTAAATTTGAACTGCCAATGAACAATTTTTTATGCTCAACCATGCTTTTAAACTTAACGCAGGCAGTAATTTTGCTTTTATTGGTAGTAGTAAACCCTTTACGATAGCGCCTTGCTTGCCCTACTCTTGCTGGCTCACTTAAAAATACTCCGCGTATGTTTTCCTCACCAACTTCTGCAATTACAATCAATGCGGCTTCGCCAATTGAATTGTTTTCTACGCTATAATATATGTCAGTTTCTGTACCAATTTGTTCATACAGATAATTACATATTTCTTTAAGCACATATATTTGCCCAAGAATAGGTGTACGATTATGTTGCCATTCGGCTACTTGTCGACACGATGGTAATTCAACTACCTGCAATGCTGCAAAGTCTCCACCAGTACCTAAACTAGGATCTAATCCTATCATATAGGTGCATCCTTTTTTGGGTTTAGAAAACCAACGTATCTGTCCTTGTTTTTCAATTGGGTTACTAGGCTCTAAATCTAACAATGTTGACGCATTTATTAATGTTTCATCATAAATCAAGAATTCGCAATCGTGCTCACGCCTGAATCTGTCTGGGCCAATACGTCCGCGTTCTTCTGATGCCCATTTTTCGTCACGATCCGGATGCTCGTCCCATGTTGACCGATATGCTTTAAATCCGTTAATACCCAACGTAGTAGTATTACCGTACTCGTCTAGACATTTATTTGCTTCTTTCCAAAGTATAGCAAACTGATCCTCGTCGCTGTTAGGCGTTGATGTGATAATTGCTTTACCACCAGTGCTAAGTGTAGGCGAAATACTAGTCCAGAACTCTTTGGCAATGGTAGGTCTCACGTAAGCAAACTCATCCGAGTATAGTAATGATATAGACATACCACGACCTGTTGTTTCGGTGGTTGTTTGTGCTACTATACGCGATCCATTTTCAAATTCTATACTACCTTTATTGTAGTTAGTAACTCCGGCACGTATAAAATCGGGAACAGATTCATATGCATAGCGTATACGTTGCATAATTTCCTGAGCACCTGTGTATTTGTGTGCTGCAACCAGGATAGTGCTGTCGGGAACAAACATAGCATACCATAATAAGTATCCGGCTGCACTAGTAGTTTTACCTGTTTGACGAGGCATTAGACTTATGCTGAAACGAAAATTATGATATGTATCAATTAATCTGGCTTGATACGGAAAAGGGTGATACAATATCCTGCCTTGGACAGGATGTTGTATGTAAAAATATTTGTTCATGAAATGCTGCGGACCATCGATTGGGTCTGCGCATTTAACAAACTCTTGTAGTTCATCCTCAGTGAAAGAGGATATAGTAAAAGGTTTTTTGACTAACGCGAATTCGGGTGCTTTACTCATAAGTTAAATGTACTTATATGTACATAATTAACCGGTGACTATTTTGTTAGCAATAGCCACCCGAATTGTATTATTTTGACTTTTTAACGTCTGTGTCGGCTTTTTTAGCTAAATCCATTGCCGCTGAGTATCCAGGAATATTCATCATTCTTTTTAAACGTGCTGGATCTTTTGCAGTTTCAGCACTTGCGGCCGCCAGTCTTGCCTGACGAGCTAAGAATTCTTTTTTAGATTCCGTATTGGCTTCATCTAATGTTTTTTTGCAATCAGCTACCATTTGTTTTAATTCTGCACGGTCGCAATCAGGATGCATTTTGCAAATTTCTGCCACACTCATTCCTTTTTTACACATTTTTTCAATGTGGGCCATTGATGGTAATTTCTTTTTGCTTACAACTTTTAGTTCATTTAATTGTGCCATTAGTCTGCGTTCAATTTCGGCTAATTTTTGTTGTTCTGCTAGGTTCCCAATTGCAACTGGTGCACCAACTGTTTGACTATGCTTTTTTCTATTCAAGTCATTGCCTGCATTGAATTGCACTTCTGCACTTTGCGTAATTGGATTTGGTTCGTTAGCGTATTCGTCTAGTTCAATATCAATAACTTCTGGTTCCATTTCATGACTAGCACCACCATCAAGTAAGCCAGAAAGTTTTAGTATTTGAGCTAGTTCTTCTGCTGCTTGCCCTTGTGCAGACACAGTCAGTGACTTACTTCCAGTTTTAGTATCCATTGAACTGTTAATGTTCATGCCGGTTTCTTCTGGCTGAGCCATCATTGCTTGATCGTAGCATTCTTCTAGATTTTTGTTTTCGTTGGCAGCATAATGACGTTTCCATGCTGTGGCGTACAATGTACTCATACCTTTTTCTTTGCCGTATTGTTTAATAAAGCGTTCTTTATTTGCTTTAACCCAATCTTGTTGTCCCGGTGCTGCTACTTCGTCAACTTGTTCTTCTTCCATTTTGCTCTCGTAGTTGTATTGGTTTCTAGATGGATCTACTGGTGGCTGTGCGCCAGTCTTAACATTACCCAGTTGACCGTTAGCAGAGGAGCCAGCTACTCCAGCTTTGCTCAATCTATTTTGTTGTAATCTTTGATTATTTAACCATTTAACTCTATCATTTTCTGTTTTTTGGTCAACTCGATCTCTACTACGCTGCTGTTGGTTTTGTTGAATTTGATACTGCTTTTGTTTTTCTGGATCTTCAAAATCACCAGTGTCGGTTCGACCCGAGACATATCCCCCTTTGGCCGCCGCCGCAACTGCCTGGGCGCGGACATCATCTTCTGGTTTATTTTTTTGTGCTTGATTATATCGAACCATTTCAGAAGATTTTTGAGCATCACGATAATTATTCAGTCTTTGATTGTATGTGTCATTTGCTAACTGATCACTGATCTCATCTAATTGATCTTCTTCCATTGCCCGACCAAAAGATTCATTTAATCCGCGTGGACCAGCCGGGCCTTTGGGCATAGTAACTGGCTTTAGTCCGTTAAAATTGTTATTACCAATTCCGGCAAGTTTTTGTATCTGTCCTATTTCTCCAGAACGAACTTGATCTAAACTCATTGGGAAGTTACCTCCTCTTGCATTACTCTTTCTCTTAATAGCAGGGATCATTACTGGATTAACAACACTACCACTTTCTTCAACTTCTTTTGCAGGTTCGTTTTGAGGTGCAAAACGATTATCTTGATATTTTTTTAAAGCAGCACCTGTATGTATAGCTTCTTCTACATGATCGCCGTGGACTGGGCAATCCGTATCTTCTTTATCATCGGTGCAAGTACATTCGTTGGCTTCTTCTAATTTAGACTTTTTCTTCTTTTTCTTTTTGCCGTCTTCGTCTTGATCGCTATCATCGTCGGATTTATGTCCATCTTCGGAATCTTGATTACCATAGCTCGTACCTTTAACTCGGGTAACACCACTGGATTTTTCGTCTTTATCTTTGTAAGAACTGCTAAACGGATCGTCGCGCTCTTCTTTCTTCTTGGCTACTTTGTCGGCAATATCGTCGCCTTTGCCCTCACCTACAGCGGATGCCGATTCTATACTATCAATTTTTGCTATCATTTTTGCGAAATTCATTATTATTTTCCTTTACGTAGGTTAGGTATTGTGTTTTGTTTTGAACCAACTGGGCTTGTATTACCTTGATTGATTGCAGGAGATTTGGTCAACGGAGCGTCGGCAGCAAATTCATACTTACGGCTCTCTAATTCTTTTAGCATACTTTCTTTGCGTTTTTCACCAACTAATAGTTGAGCACCGTCGTCTGATTCTAAATCAGGGTTGCTTAATACAGATCCATCTTTAGCTTTTTTTGGTTCTGGCATTGGCTCTGCGTTCTCGGCTTGTGTTTTAGTTCTCACTAACACACGCTGACGGGGGATACCTAGCTTTTCGGCAACAACTTGTTGTAACTGATCAGTTACAACAGGATATTTAAGTGCTACATCAATCATATGGCACTCGCATGCACCCTGACCTGGAAAATCTATGTGCTCTTGAATTGGCAAGCTCTTTGCTTTGCCAACAGTTTCAACAGCATAAATTTCCATAGCATTTTTTAATTTGCTTTGCATTTCGGTGTTATAGTCACAGCCAGCAAGTTTAATATTAAACTCGTATAGCCGATTCATTTCTTGTAAATATTGGGTGAAAGGTTTCATTGGAAAGATCCTAATATAGAGTATTTATATCATTTGACAGACTTTGCTGCTTTGGATGATTCTAAAATTTGTGCCAATAACTGATTGCGATCTATTACTGTAGCTTGTCCATCAATTGTGGGCAATCTAGGATCAGAATTTTTACTGTCGGCTGCTTGATCTAATCTCATTTTTTTCAATTGTAGATCTATCATTCTTAGTTTTTTATCAATTTTTGCTTGTTTAGCTGTAATTGCATGCCCTAATAGTACGCCAGCTGTTTGTAATATGGTGCCGCTAAATCTGGCTTCAACATTCATCCCTAAGCTCATTAGGTCTTCAAATTTTTCTCTAGCTATATTGCTAAGTTCATCTAACTCGTCGTCGGCGCTATCTAAATCTGACACTTGTGGTAATGCTGCATCAATCTTATCAATAATATCATTTGCACGTACGAGTTCTGCTTGATTGTTATCAATTATAGATTTTGCAGTATTGATATGAATTTCGGGTTGTTCTATTTGCTCATCGGCAGGCAAATTGAATAGTTCTTCTAAACGTTTGGTAATTTTATTTCCCCTTTTTGTTATTTATTTTTAACGTCGGGTACCGGTGTAAATGTCGTGTTCTGTTACTATACGAAATACCATTCCACTGTTGGCGCAAAATGCACGGGCGGCAGCCCATTTGGCCATGTTTAATGCAACTGCTGCCTTATCTCTAACACTTTTAGCACTCTCAAAGTTAGTTTCCTTCATTGGTTTAACTTCGACCACTTCAGCATGTTTTTTCTGCGACTTGTCTATGTAAATCATAAGAAAGTCTGGCACATAGATGGTATTTTTTCCTGTTAACGGATTTCTATAAGGAATCATAAATGGTTCGCTTGCCCATTGTATTACCGCAGGATTATTATCACAGAATGTACAAAAAGAAAACTCCCACGAACTACGATAAGTAGGAGTTTTCTTTCCTATATATTTTTCTATATGTTTTATTTGGTACTTACCTTGTGCATATTTGCTCATGGAAGTATCATTCTTTTTACGTATTTGCTAACCCTAGGTGAGTTTTTTACACCTAAAAAACTTGTTCCTACTCTGTTTAAGTTTAAAAACATTGTTATGTATGCGTTTAGTTCTAGATTATCCATTTTAGAAAAGTTAGCTAATATATCCATTGGATCTAATCTTTGTGCTATACTTGTGTATATAATAGAACTGGCTAAAATTTTTGCAGCTTGTTTATTATTGCATATTTGTTCAAAGAATCCCAGCACAGCATCGTCAATGTTTTGCGATACTGTAAATCCCGGTTGGAAAAAGTTATTAAAGAATGTCAATGTTGTTGTATTCCCTGACAACACGGATTCGGATAAATTATTAGGGCTTGCCATATCTATTTTTTGGTTGTATCTTTTTCTGCTTTTGCAGCCGCAATCTGTTGAGTAACTTTAGCTAACTCATTTGTTTTTGCTGTTTTTTCTGTGGTTGCTTTATCTTTAATACTAGATTGTAATTTTATATCTCTTTGTATTTGCGTTAATAATGCTGCTTTAGCTGGACTTGTGTCTGGCAATGCTTTGGCTGCTGCGAGTTTTGAATTAAGTGCTGCCAATGATGCGGTTGAATTTTTTAATTGTGTATCGGCTCTAGTGGCAGCGGTGCTTATATTTTTTTGTTGTGCAGTTAATGCTGTGATTTTACTATCAATTACTCTTTTCTTTGCTGACACATTTACACGTTCCTGATTTGTTGGTGATTTGTTACCTAGTTCATTATTTACTATTTTCATTGTTTTTGATACAGCTACTTGTGCCAATGCTTGTCCGATGCTATTTTTAGGAAATAGTCTAGTAAAGCTACTCAGCTTTCCTCCTATAATTGATTTTAATCCTTGTTTTAAGTCAAACGCAGTTGGCAACGGATTTTGACCGCTGGCTAATTTTACTATACTATTCTTTAAGTTTATTCCACCAAATGGCGTTGATATTATGCCATTACTATTCAATATACTGGGAATAAATGTACTGATACCAGGATTTCCCTGTTTCAACCCATCAGTTACAGCACCGGTTAAATTTTCCGGCAGTGCATCTTTCAATGATCCACTTCTCAATGCATTCAATCCCGACATACTAGAAAACATCTTATTACCCATTATGCCCGAATTACTTGCCCTTGGTATAATTGAATTAATTTTATTATTTCCTCGGTCAACTTTATAACCAGTTTTATTTTTCAGAGGACTAGGTCTGTTATCGTAATGCAATGTTGCAATTCCTTTTGGGTCACCGCCTAGAGTGGTAGTACCAGACTGATATATAACGGCCTCATACTCAATAGTCATTTCGTGTTTCAAAGTTTCATTTTCACCTTGTTGGTGTTGACCATGTTTGAAATTTTTAATGATAGGATTAACTAATATATATTCGCTGAATTCTTTTTGATGTAAACTATAAATTCGAATAGCTTTTAAAAAAGGCATTGCTTTATCAGGAGTAAGGCCAAAGTCTACGATTTGTTGATTACTGTATTTTTGTGTTATCGCTGCTTGGGTTAAATCATAATCACTATCTCTATAATAATATTTAAAATATTTACTCCAAAAGTTTCTAACAACGTTGGCACTATCGTCATTGAACACTATAGTAATAGGATCGTACTTTACTTTACTTTGTATAACTGTAGTTCTGTTATATGTATTAAAAGTTTTTGTCTCCATTGAATATTTTGGTAAATCGGCCGATTTTGCTAGCATACCAAGTTCGGCTGTTACAAGAGGGTTTCCGGCATCTTGAGAATCTGCTCCTGGATTTATATCAATGAATACATGGAATAAAAATCCAAATTTTGGAAGTAACCTATATCCATCTCCTACATACAATTTACTTGCATGAGCGTAGTCTTTTAATATTGGATAATTTTTTGATTTTTTACGTGGTTCGGGCCCCGGACCCCATGTCCGTGCAGGAGGTATTCTTGGATCACCAGGGTATGGTGTAGGACGGTCAGGGAATGTATCAGCCATAAATGCACCTATTTATAATATTTATCTCATAAAAAAAGGACCCAAAGGATCCTTTTTTTTATTGTCTTAATACTATTAAGATGTACCAGTAATCGAGTCACCAGCGGTACGCCCAACCGGTGTGCCAACACCTTCACCAGCATTCTGATTTGCATTATCAAATCGTATGCCTAATTGTATTTGTACAACTTCGTTATTAGCATAGTTAACTTCTTGATAGTTTGCTTCATGTAAGAAACAACCATATAGTTCCCAAGTTTCTAGTACTGCCGGATCATCTGCTCCGTTGCCGCCATCTAGCATTTCTAAACGGGTAACAAATTTGTAGTCACTACCGCTAGCAGCACTACTTTGTTCCATAAAGTCAAATTGCTTTTGTAACTGTTCGCCAACCAATCTACTTACGTTACCGGCTGCATCATCACGTAATGTAACCGTTGTATCAGCCCAGGTTGGCTTACCTGCTAATCTGACTAAACTGTTATAAACATGAACATCGATGTCTCCAAAACTAACCGACGGTCTAGCAAATGACATTACTTGTTTTGTTAATTCTACTTTATCTGCACTAACTCCAAATCCTTCAAAGCTGACTCTGAAACGATATTGCAGTTTAGGCATCAATAGGCCCTGTGTACTAGAACTGGTACTAGTGTTTAACGGTACTGTAAATTTTGTAAGCGAGGCAATTGCCATACTATTCTCCTAATTCTTATAAAAATATTTATGACATTTCGAACAAAAAAACTATTGGCCAAATTTGTCATTAACACTAGCTTTAATGAAACACACAAATTAACAAAACAGGTGCAATAATTGCACCTGTTTTGATCAAAATGTTATTTCAATCCATTAATTGATCCAGGATTTTTAAGTCTAATTGGAATATAAATAAACTCAACATCTTTCATTGGTTCAATTGCAACATCAACATACAACTCATTACGAGCAATACGATCTGCTGTATTGTTGCTTATATCGCATACTACCAAGTAGTCATACAATCCGCGTTTTGCAATCAAATCATTCAACACGCTTTCAACTAATTGTTTAACTTGATCACGTACAATTTTATCATTTGGCTCAAACAAGAAGCTATTAGCAACACCGCGCAATACTGTACGTAAGTAGTTAACTAAACGTGCTACATTAACACGATCCATTGCACTACCGCCGCCGCCAACTGATGGAGCACGAGTCTTTTGACCATATGCTACAATGCCGGCACCTTGTAATTGTGTAATAGGATTAAGTCTCTTTTCGTACAAAGTATCTCTCATTTGATGACTAATACCAGAACGAATAAACAATCCACTATTTTCATCAAGATAACCAATTGCAGTAACATTGTCTATTAGACCACGTCGTGTGCCAGCTGGCGCAAACCATTGGTAACTTAAATTATCACTATGCAAGAATGTACGCAACATCATATGACTTGCTGGCACTGCAATTTCATTGCCTGCTAAATCGGTGCTCAATGCGCTAGGATAGTATACACCCAAGTATGGATCTGCCGTTGTTTGTGCTGCATCATATTTGGTAATGTCGGTCATATTAGCTGCCAATGTCATTGGTGTGTCACCAATAATAAAGCCAGTGTTAGCACGATCGTTATTCAACGCTACTAAATTAACAATTACCTCAGGATAGCCCGGGCAAGCTAATAAATTATATGCGTATGCTTCTTCTCTTAGATCATTACTACCGTCAACTGCTGCCTTCAATGCTGCAACTACAACGCTACGTTGTGCTTTATGCCCCATCATTGGAGAACCATCTTCGTTCAAGTGAATTTCAGATACCCATGTTGATGTAACATCTGGTAAATCACCAGCAGTCACATTAAATGAGTTTGTATTAAAATAGTCTTGTACAAACTTTTTAACAATATATCCACTGCGTCTTGTATTAAACAATAATGTACCACGTGGATATAGTCTGTAGTCAGGTGCATCTAAATCAATATAATTTGAGGTTAACAATGTTTTTGTACTTGGTATAGTACCAGTTACTGTATCGGTTGTACCCGAATCGTCCCAACGTGCATCTGCAAAAATAATTCCATTAGAACTTGTATGATCGGTTTTATCAATTGGCACCCAAATTGTTCCGTTATATCTATTCAATTTTGGATAATTTTGTAAATCACCAGTATCCAACCATAGATCGCCCGGAGTTAATCCTGCATTATTACTTTGTGAAGTTGGCTTCGATGGAGTTACAATAACTCCATTAGGATCAGTCATTGATAAATCGTATCCGCGACCATCGCGAGTTATATTTTGATAACCTTTCCATCCATCTGATCCACAAATCATTATATCAACTGCGGTTGCATCATCATAATACCAATGTGTACCATTTGCAGGTGCAGTAGATGGTTCTGTAGAACTGTATGTATAAACAGCAGGTCTCCAGTTTGTTAAGTTAATTGTACTAGATACAATGTTAGAAACTACACCTTCTGTTGAAGTTGTAAATCCAGCTGTTGATACTGGATTACCACCTTGTGTTGTGTTTATCAAACTAATAATACCACCAGAACGATGTGTAATAGAAATTGCACCAGTTTGTTCAACTGTTGCTGTAACATCATTGTTTCCTGCCGCTAAGATAGCTGCAACAAAATCGCTAGGACTTGCACCGTTTAAAGTACATGAATGTGTACTAGGCGTGTCGCTACCAGTTACCGATACTATCATATCAAATGTATGACCACTTGTAAAAGCAAGTGCTCCAGGAATAGTAGATCCTACAACTTTAGTTGCACCTTTTTTACTTAGTGTATAAATTGTGAAACTTCCAATTCCGTTATTTTGCGAATCGTACTTAACAAAGAATGTGCCAACCGGGATATTGCCGCCGCCACCTACACGATCTAAATTAGCTAATACAGGATATGCACTAGAATATAAAGGTGCTATAACTGGCTTCCATGTTTCCGAAGGAGCACTGTATTTTTTAATAGTAAAATTAGCACCGCCACCTTGTTGAGATGTTTTAATCCATACGCTCTTGCTAGGACGAGCAATAGGATCAAATTCAGTCCACTGCGGAACTTGTGCAAATGATGCATACTCGACTGTTGCACGACCATATACATAAGAATCTATGCCAATTGAACTTAAATTATGAAGTACTATTGGCTGTGCAATTGCGGCTACATCTGATCCAACATTGGTCGCAACAAATTCAGTATTTGCAGCACTATCAGTGGCTCCACATACTGTCCAATCTTGTGCGCCTGGTGTAATGATTTTATATCTTACGCCAGTAACCAATGCTGTGGAAGCAACATTTGCAATAGTTGAATCTTCGATATTAATAACACCAACGCTATAACCATCAGTGGCTGTATCCTGATTTGTTGCTCCAATCTCTGCAAACAATGCCAGGCGGCCGCTTACAACACTTGCTGTAATAGCAACATTACCTACCCATCCTGATACATCGCCGTTGATGTAGGTTGCCAAGTCTGCCATAGTAGTAATGTGATTATTAAACACAATTTCGCCACCGTTGCCGGCAAAATTCATTTTTACTCGACTTCCTTTAGGAATATCAACCGACGAAGTTGTACTTGTAACTACAGGTACTGCGTCTGACCAAGCCGAACTTCCTACTTGTTTCCATGTATTATTACTCTGTTTGTAAAATATATAATTGTTATTTGAAAATACATCAACTGCATACGAGCCAATAGATCCAATTGATGATTTTGGAACAACCGATCCCGATACAGTTTGTGCAGAAGAAGTAATTAGAATTGGGGTTTTTTCTTCAAAACTATCAGTATCTGCTGTATATTCCCAAATACCAAATTTAGTAGTAGAGGTATCCAACCAAACTGTGCCGTCTGCACTTTCACCTTGCGGGCGGATTGAAGTTCCTATTAGGGAGTTAAGATCAACATCGGCACGCATTGCCCAGACACGATTGCCTAAACCCAATGCACTATATGCTGCCATAATTCCATATTCATTTAATTCGTGTCCGTGTAATGCAGTATCGGCAGTACTTCTACGGAAAATAGGATACCCAAATGTATTTGCTAATTCGCGTTGACTGCTAATACCGTATAATTTCCCTGCATTACTTTTTAAAGTTCCTGGTGCTATTTTTCCACTAAGTGTTTTATTCTCAGCTGTAGCAAAAACTACAAAAGGTATTGTGCCTACTCCGGTGGGTAGGTATGCGCTCTCGTCAATTATCGAGATTTCTAAGCCTGGTGATACTAATGCCATGATATTCGTCCTTTATAAACGTGGTTGTAGTTATTTATTTTCTGATTGCAAAATCATGGGTATTAGCGATCCTTTATCTGGTCCTTTACGTATAAGTATATAATATGCCCAATCAACAATTGATATCTAAAAAATTATGCCCTGTGTGTAAATTTTACCACGTGGCAGTCAACTACCATCGTCATGGTAAAGTATACTACCGCGCAATGTGTACATCGTGTATACACAAAGGAAAAAAAATCAAGCCCGAGGCTCCAAATTGGTATAAATCTGGATACAGGAAAACAGAAAAATGTGATAAGTGCGGGTTTAAATTTAAATTTTCAGGACAAGCAAACGTCTATTATACCGACGGTAACGAAAAAAACGTCAATTGGTCTAATCTGAAAACTATATGTTTAAACTGTCAGGTTGAAATAAAAAATATCACTACGTCTTGGATACCTGGAAAAATTATACCAGATTTTTAAGTTGAGCATACATATCTTCTATGCCGTTGTTATTGTGAATAATAGCATCAAAGTTTGCGCCTGCCCAAGAAGTTTCGCTAGGGTGAATGCTATGTGAGTGTAGTGCTTGAGCAGCGTATATATTGCCCTGGTTAGCTTTAACTGCGATGTCATACCACCAAGGAAGTTCACCTCGTTGTATCCAAATTATAATACCGTTTTGTTCTTTAATGGATTTAATTTCGTTGGGGAAACGGCAGTCGCTAATAACTACATTGTCTTTGCTATTTCGTAGCTTATTTTCTAAGCTGGCAATCCATATATCATCGTGGAATGTTTTACGGCATACTTCTGTACCCCAGTTTTGCAGCACCCATCTAGGAGTTAATTCGGATATACCAAGGCGTTCACTCCACCATAAGTCTGGTTGTTCTCGCCATTCACGAGCCTGTTTGGTACGCCCTTCAAGCAATTCTCTATCCCATCCAAAGATAGCACTTATTGCATCTTTTAATGTACTTGCAAAACTTTCGCGGCGGAATTCATGGAAGTTAACTAGATAATCCGCTGCTGTGTCTTTTCCAGATCCGATGAATCCGCATATTCCAATAATCATAAAAAATGCCCTCTTAAGGGCATTTTAGCATATTCTTTGGTTAGTGTCAATGTATTACACGCCGTACTTATTTTTTTTAATTTTTGCAGTAGTACTAACTCTGTTTACACCGGGCACTTCTTGGCTTCTTCCACTACTCCAAGTTTGTTTAGTTCCGTCACCAACTTGTGCAGCCGCAGCATTTATCATATCCATTTCTTCTTTGGTATAAGGTGCTAACAGTGGATCACCTGCAATGTAATTGTCTGCTTTAGTGGGATAGTCGGGAGCACCTGCTAATGCAATACCAAATCGATAATTTTTGTATGCTGATCCAGTACTCATGTTTTGACCAGGAAAGGTAGTTAAATTTTGAATTGGTGCTTTGTGCTCAGGATGAAGTTTTGCCATCCCACCATGTTCAACAATAATGTCTTTAATTTTCATAATACATTATTTATCCAATGATCCAAGTTAATGGCTGACCACCATCAACATAGTTCTTAAGATCGTTTTCTAATTGTTCCATCTCTGCCAATGCTTCGGATTTTAATGCATCACCATTTAATGTAGTACCGCCCTGAGGTCCTGCAATTTGTGCAAATTTACTACGTGCTTCGCCTAATATTCTTTTAGCAAAACTATATGCATAATCTTGCAACCAAGGATATGCCATATGATCATTTAATAACATTGCATCTGGTTTATAATTGTATGTATGCAACAACACAGATTCTGATGGCATATCTGTTGACGGACTCCAGACTTGTGTACTGCGAAGATTAAATGTTGTTACAGTGGTATCCTGTAATTGATTCACTGAAGTAATTGTAATGGTTTTGGCTAATCCGTCTACTGTTTTAATTTGATAGTATCCGTTATATCCAACAACCTTACAGTTAGAAATAGCCAAACTACCGCCGACTTGTACATTCCACGCATCTTCTGTAACAATAGTTATTGTGCTACCAACTGTTTGAGCATTGGCGGTCATAGATGTTAACCTAACATAACTATGACCAGTTGCAGGTACTTTACGAACTAATGTTATTTTTTTAGTTGTAGGATTCCATGTAAAATTCATGTATCCACCAAACATTTTCATTGATTGCTCTTGATATTGAGCAAACAATTCATAATTAGCAAGACCGCCAACTCGACCTGCCTGCAACATATAAGTATTCAAATACCCACTAGCAAATGGTTCAAATTGACTTGCTGTAGTTCCTGTTACACTACCAATGCCTCGGCGGAACACTTGTTTGACTGTAATGATTTCACTGGGGAGAATGTATTCTTGAGTTTCGGGCAGCAAATTTAAAAATGCATAGCTTTCTTCAACTGCATTCTGTGACCGTTGACGATATTTTATTAATGCTTGTTTAATAGCTAAGAAGTAGTGTTCTTGGTCTAGCTCAACGTCGACTATGCCATCGGCCAATCTAAGACGAATATAATCAATTACTTCATTGCGTTTTACGTCAAGTGCTGTAAGCAAAGATTCATCAAACGCAATTGGCCCTGGACCGCCCAGGCTGTCAGCACTAATACTTTGAGTTATTGGATCTAGTCCGGGTTTAAGTGTGGCCATTTAAATAATTTCCTATTCTGTTGCTAAGTATTTAGCCATATACTTAGCAACAGATACCCAACTTATGCTACTTTTAATAGTAAAACATCAACATTGATACGCCCATTAAGTTTAACCTCAACTGCCTTAATATCCTTAATAAAGGTGCGTAATGCAACCTTACCTGCCTTTGCAAAATCAGACAATTGCTCTGCGGGTTTACGCAATGTTTTAGAAACACTCTTATCAAGATCAAATCCCACAATAGTAGATCCTTTGATAGCCAAAGTTTGGTAGCTTGATGCTACATATTTTCCTAGCTTACGTGTTTTAGGATTGTAAACCCACAACTCGGCGGCGCCAATTATGGTAGCAGGATTAATGCTAACAATTTTAAGCGATTTGTCCTCTTTGGCGTATTTAAGTTTAGCAACCAGTTTTTCTTTGCTAGGTGCTTTACGCACTGCTGCTTTTTTAGTTGCCTTTTTAACATCGCGATATTGCTCAATTGCTGCCAGCAATGAATCAATCCAGGCAATGATACGCCGGAAGTCTGCTGCCTTAAGGAACTTGTATCCTTCAATCAACTGCTCATCTTCTTTAGACTGCGCACGAATAAATTCGTCGCGATGCGATTCAAATACTGCTTGATACTTGCCCAATTGGCTTTGTGGTACTTTGTTAACTGTTAAAAAGTCGTAGGCTTTAAAATCAGATTTAACATTAGTCACAACATCATCAAATGCACCTTCAATTTCTCCAATTGCCTCAGATGTCTTTTCGTTCAGACGATCTTGTATTGTAGGACGATAAACTTCACCACCTTTAATTACCACTACAGTTTCTTCAGCGGGTTCTAAATCGATTCGAGCAATAACATTGTTAATGCTGGTATTTAAAAACTCAATATGACGAGCACGTAGAGGCATGCCAATTCGATTAGCCATTATTAGGCTACATGCTGTCATTGGCAACCATTTGTCGCTTGCACGTTCAAAACTTCTAATCTGATCTTTATCAAAATCTTTGGTAGACTTCATCCACTCCACTACATACTTCTTGCAATCTTTTTGATTGTAGTAGTAATTGTAATAATAAAAACTTTGACGTAAGTGGTGGTCAAACTCATCGTCTGTAAATTCTTCTGCTCGATTGGCATCCCATTGGGGCTCACCACCTGTGTATTTTTCATCTACAAACAAAGGATTACGGGTTTTATGTACTTTTGTTTTAATTTTAACGCCAGCTACTATTGCCATAGATATACTCCGTTTTGTTAGTTAAGCTGCTATTATAGCAGGTTCGGGCCCACTTGTCAAGCAAAAAATGGGCCATTTTAGCAAATTTATTTATAAAAATCAAACTTAATTAAATCCATAAATAGTTAATAGTATTGGAGATTTATTGTGCCAAGATTAAGTTTATGGAAAGATGGTAATCACTCTTCAGATTACAAATTCTTTGATCGTAGGATTTCAGAGATGTTTACCATTGGGGGAACCGGTGTTTTAATACACAAATATCAAGGAACAATTGATCAAGGTCCTACTAATGATTTAACCTTGCCACAATATACAAATCAAAGCGAAATGAATATACAAGATTTACTATTCTTAGAAAATAGAGATCGAAAATATGATACTAGTGTTTACACTATGCGCGGCCATTATCAAGTAACCGATAATGATTTCGATCTAACGCAATTTGGATTATTTTTACAAACTGGTACACTGTTCATGACCTTTCATATCAATGATATGATATCGATATTGGGTCGTAAATTAATGAACGGCGATGTGTTAGAATTAATGCATCTTGTGGATTATGAAACATTAAATGTAGAATTACCAATTGCATTAAAACGATTTTTTGTAGTTGGGGATACCACCAGAGCATCCGAAGGATTTAGCCCAACTTGGTGGCCGCATTTATGGCGTTGTAAAATTAATCCAATGGTGGATAGTCAAGAATACAAAGATATATTAAACACTATTACAGTTAGTGATACAGATAATACTCCAATAAAAGATATTTTAAGCATATATGATAAAAAATTATCAATCAACGAAGCAATACTACAACAAGCCGAAGACGAAGTTCCAAAAAGTGGATATTATGTTAATAACTTATATAACTATGCACCAGACAATGAACCAACTCCTGTTTCTAAAACAAAAGGATTTTTAAGTGGCGACGGAATTGCACCCAATGGTTATCCGGTATCGCAAGGTATTAGTTTTCCAGCAACACCAGCACAAGGAGACTTTTGTTTAAGACTCGATTACTTGCCTAATAGGTTATTTAGATTCGATGGTAGGCGTTGGTTAAAAATTGAAGATGCTGTACGCAGTAATTTAACTAAAGGCGCCGACGATAATAATACTTTACGTCATAGTTTTATTAATAATAATAATACCTGGATTGATGTTAATAATGTTATTAATCCGCAAAAACAAAATCTAAATGATGTACTCAGAATAAGACCAGACACTCCACCTCCATAAAATGAATAATACATATTTTTACTCAGGCCAAATACGTCGATTTTTACAACAATTTGTAAGGATACTCAGTAATTTTCAAGTTTCGCTTGGAAAAGATAGAGATGGAAATGTACATCTTTTACAGGTCCCTATTTACTACGGAGATAGCAGTAGGCAGGCGGCTAGCATATTACGTAATAATAGCGAAAATGCGCTACCCACGGTTCCTGCTATGTCAATTTATGTAACAGGATTCCGATACGACCAAAAAAGAATGCAGGAACCATTCCATGTAAGTAAATTACAAGTAACCGAACGTGCAGTGGATCCAGCAGGAAACTTTACTGCTGCGGCAGGTAATATGTTAACAGTAGAAAGGCTAATGCCAGTTCCGTATATGCTGACTATAAAATGCGATATTTGGACTAGTAACACAGATCAAAAATTGCAATTATTTGAACAAATTGCTGTGCTGTTTAATCCAAGTTTAGATATACAAAGTTCAGACAATTATATTGACTGGACCAGCCTGAGTTATATCACATTAACAGATGTCAACTTTTCTAGTAGAGTTGTTCCCACTGGTACAGAAGATCCGATTGATATAGGTACAATGACATTTGATTTACCTATCTGGATTTCTCCTCCTGCAAAAGTTAAAAATATGGGGGTAATTCGACGCTTTATTACCAGCACCTGGGATGCTACTAATATTACTCACGAACTCAACGAGGGTACATACAACCCCGGAGATTTAATGGCTAGACATGTGTATACTCCGGTTGGATCTAATATTATCTATATTGGTAATACACTCAGATTAATAAAATCAGAACAAGAAAGTAACTTTTTGGTAAACTTACCAGTAACTTTTACACCAGGTACTACTTCTTATGCCAATGCATATAGTTGGACATTGTTATTTAAAAATTATGGTGGGTTAATTAATGGCATAAGTCGTGTTACTCTTGAGCAGGATAATATTGTTGTAGTTGGAACAGTTTCGCATCATCCGACAGATGAAAGTCTATTACTGTTTACTCCAATAGTTGACACACTGCCCGCTAACACATTGCCACCAATTGATGCTATAATAGATCCAAGAACTGTAGTTGTTGATTCAGAAATATTAACTCCGGGTGATGGAAGTAGATTTTTAATCTTAGACGACATCGGAGCAATCAATGATGTCGAAGGGGCGATCGCTTGGAATAGACCTAATAAACCATTTTTAGTTGCAAAATCAAATGACATAATTGAATTTGCCGATGGCCATTGGAGTGTGGTATTTAATAGTCAGGAAACCTCTACAATAGAATTTATAACTAATTTAAGAACAAATACTCAATATAAATGGAAAGATCAACAATGGATAAAATCAGTAGAGGGCAGGTACGGATCGGGCGCATGGAGAGTCATTCCGCAACCGTAACCGAAGGAGTTGGCGCATTAATTTACGCTAAAAATAGCCAACGATATTTGTTTTTACTTAGAGCATCAGGCAGCTGGCCACTGACATGGGGACTTGCCGGTGGTAAAATTGATTTCAATGAAAACTCATCAAAAGCATTAATGAGAGAAATTAGAGAAGAACTTGATGGAGAAATACTAGATCCAAAGTTTATACCTATAGAAATGTTCACTAGTAACAACGAACGATTTGTATATCACACTTTTTTTATTGCGGTTGATTTTGAATTTGTGCCTAAACTCAACAACGAACATTTAGGATATGCATGGGTTCCGTTAGGTGCGGCCCCTAAACCAATGCACCCAGGACTTTACAGAACATTTAATTCTGAAGAGATTTATAAAAAAATTCAGATAGCACAATTAAATTGTTAATGTCTACGCACAAAGTGGTAGTCGCCGTCTGGGCCATTGTTACTAAACAGGCCCATGCATTCAAATCCAATACTGCTCATATATTCAATTACAGTATTCCTTAACGGTGCACCTTTGTTATATTCAACAATTTGTAATTCTAATATAACATGCTCAACTGATTGTAATGTTTCAACTGCACCTTTAAGTACATCTAGTTCTGCACCTTGAACATCCATCTTAATTAACTGTGGCATAGGAAAAGACTTTTGACGTCTAACATCATCTAATGTAACAGTGGTTAATCTGCGACGATGTGACTCATTGAAATAGTCAGGTGCTTCGGGATTGACTGCTTCGTTTTCTTTGTAGTAACTATTGCCGCCAGGATGATAATCGTTTTGATAAAAATCAACTTCTTTTCCGCTAACATCACTGCATACCCCAATGTTGTATTTTAACCCTTGTTCTTTAAACAAAAATTCACTGGTATCCATTGCTTCAAAAACTACAAAATCTGTAGTAGGCCATATTTGTCGAGCTTCGTTTGTCCAATGCAATACACATGCACCAACATCATAGACAACTGTAGGATTAAAATTATATTCGCGTTGCAGATACATGAGATACTTGACATGATCCCATGGCATTAATCTTTGACTGCCCAACTCTCGAAGCCGAGTTTGTTTTTCTTCTAATGTAGTCATTGTTTAATTTCAAAATTGTAATTACCAATATGATTACATAAAATAGAAGTATCAGCAAAGATGCCGAATCCTTTAGCTAATGCTTTTTTACAAAAATCAACATCTTCAGATATTGTGTTACTGTGACTAATGGCCGGATGATATTCAAATTGCGGATATCCGACATGTTGAAATACTCGTTTCTTAACCAAGACACAGCCAAAACCACAACTGGCAATACTCACTAATCCTCGGTTTTTTAATCTATCATATGGAATGTTTACAACGCCACCAAATTGATTGTGTTCGTAAATTTCCACTATTTGTGTGCCAGGGACACGTTGTATATACAATCCAGAGACCATATCTTTATCATGTGCTAATAATTTTTGTAATGTATCTCTTTCAAACGATATATCACTATCAACACTAAACAAATAATCAAATCCGTTAACTACCCAGTCTGCTATTAAATTACGTACTTGATCCACGCGATATCCAAAAAAGTATTGGAATGTTACTTCGCAATCATCAGGCACAATTAAATCATAGATGCTTTTAAATGTCTCTGGCTCTATATATTTGGCTGTTGGTATAGCTATTAGAATTTTTTTCTTATTTGGAATAGGCATAATATTTTTATTTGTTAACGGATTGACTTGCTGATACTCTATAGTCTCTTTATCTAGAAACCCATCAGTGATGCTAGTATCAGACGTAGTGACAGCAAATGGCGTGTGGAACATTACATTTGTTATTAGATAATTAGTTTTATTACGACTTAATTGTAAATCAAATATATAATTATCGCCATAATATATTTTTAATCCCTCTGGAATTGGTTGCCATGAATCTTTATGTATAAACATCAAACAACCAAATCCGTAGGTGTGTTGCGTAGTCCACGGAATAACATCTATGGCGCCATTAATGTACGGCGGCTGATTAAAATCTGATACGCCCGGGCACAATCCAAACACCCCAGATTCTGGAGTAATCAGATCTTGTAATTTTTCAAATAAGCCAAGATCAAACATTACATCATCATTGAGAATGCATATACGATTATTACGACTAACCACTACTCCAAGATTCCAAGCAGGATTAACATAAATGTTTTTGCCAAAATCTTTTATTTTTATTTTTTCATGAGACAATTGAGGTGTTTGTGTATTATCATTATCAATAATAATAATCTCATCTACAGCAGGATGCAAACACAACTGATTAATAAAAGAAACAAATTGATCTTTTAATCTCCACATGGTGGGCACTACAATAGAATATTTCTTTGTATCGGGCGCCACAACAGGTTTTGTTTGTTTATTAATAATAGCCTGTGCCGCGGCTGTTTGTTCCTTACTATTCACTTTATAATCATTTAATGGATTGGCATCATTATAATTATAAACTATTTGTTGTAAACATTTTACTTGTGCAGGATCTGCTGCTTCTATTAGACTATAAAAAGTAGATCCATCGCCACCGGCCTTGAACCATTTACCGGTACTATCTTGGAAATTGCTGTCTGGAATGTCTTCAATGAGATATTTCCTAAATGTTCGTAAATGTGTATACGGCAATATCCAATTAAAATGATGTTGTCTATATGATTTGGCTTGTTTAACAGACTCTGGATATGGTTGACTAATCAATGGTATGTTATCGACCATACTCCAACATGAACCATATGTAAATTCAGTAGTGCCGTCGTATATGGCGTTATAATAATTGAATATGGTGTTATCGTTGACTAGACTATCGTCGCCGTCAAGTATCATTACTATAGCATTAGGATTCTCTATTTCTCTAATAGATGCAACTTGATTATATACTGCACCTAAGCGTTCTTTATTTGATACTATAACAAAACGGTTGCGTAAGTATTCAGGTAATGTATCTAAAGTAGCAAGCACAACCTCAACCGTATTATCGGTTGATTTATCATCAATTAAAATATGTTGATAGTTATCATAATCTTGTGCAGCTACACTTTCAATACAACGTGCTATATAATCATGACAATTATAAAACGTGCTTACAATAATTATTTCTTGCTCTGCTCCAGTTTTATGGTGTTCTAGTTCAACTACGTTATGATATCTACGCTGCCAAACTTTATGAACTTGTCGATTTATTTTTGTTATCTGTTGATATTGTTGTCTCGACAAGTACTTGCCGGATCGATGAAAGAAGAGCTGTTTCCATTGCAAAGCTACTGTATCCCATCCAGCCAATGGTTTTACAATGTTACAATAATATTGTTTTTGTTGATGCAAATATGTATCATTATAGGCTCGCACAGTCATTGCTACAAATTGATCAATTTGCTGTGCTGTATTAACATCAGGAAATAAACTATTAGGCTCAATTGGATAATCAATCAAGTAGCTGGCACCTTCTAGTGCTACTTCTTCTGCTGCACCAAATCTACAAGTAATAACCGGAGTATTGTACAGTAGACTTTCTAATATAGATATACCAAACGTTTCTGGAAATGCGCAAGGGTATATCATAAAGTTTGATTGCGCTAGTATTGATCCAATTTGTTGTTGTGGTATCACTCCTAGAAATTCTATTCCCCAATTGGTATACTTGGGATCAGCAACCATTCGTCGCCAGTCTTGTTCTTGTGCGTCTGGTTCTGATGCTGAACTAAATCTATAGTAGCCACCAATTATTTTTAATCGAGCATCTGGAATTTGTGATTTAACTCTAGGCCAAATTTCATTCACCAAAGGTATCATACCTTTAGTTACACTGGCATTATAAACAAATAAGTTTCGATCTTTAGCAGCGATATCTACTTCGGGTACATAGCAATTAGCGCCATTCCTGGTAATAAACATTTTACGCTTTAATACTTCAAAGTTCCTTCTGCGCCCGTGATTGCAATTGGCCACATAGGTAAGGTGAAAATCACTAAGTGTGAATATATCTGTGATACGATCGGCAACTGCTAATTCTTCTATTAAATTATCACCTAAACAAAAAGTATCGTGCATCCACAATATGCGCATCTTTGCTTGAGCTATAATTCTGTCGTATAGATTATATGGTTGTAATGCAAATGCTCTATTATCTTGCAATTTGTGGTAGTCAATTGCATCTACAAAAGGAATTACTGTCCTGCTACTGATAACAATATCAAATGAATGTTCTGAGGCTAGATCGGTAAGCGGACAGTAAGTAACTAAATCATACACACCGGCTTGTGCTTGATCTATATTACAATTATTGAATACTGTGACATCGAATCCAATTTGTGCCAGTTCTCGTGCCATAAAAGTTACAGCACTTTCGGATCCACCAAGTCCCTGTTTAAACACAGTAGTTCCATCGTATGGTAGGCCGATGATGTCGATAATAGCAATTTTCATAGTGTATTTAAGTATACACTCATTGTCTTGAAAAATAAACCTCTAATAGATGTTTTGTGGATTATACGGGTTAGTTCCAGTTTGACCTTTGACTGCAAATCCTACCTTTAAGCTGGCCAAACGCGGATCATTGTCGGGCGTGACAGGTTGTATAGTTTGATAATTGGTTGGATTAACATTACTAGCTACAAAGTTCCGATCCGAATTGACCAGCATAAATTCGGGCTGTGCATTTACAATGATAGTCTGCTGCGGCGACCGGTTATTTGTTACCGAATTCACAGAGGCACCGTTGGGCACAAAGTAGCGTTGTGATGATATGTTTTTTTGACCTAGATCAAAATTTATAGTTTGGTTTACTAGCGCAGGTGCAGAATAATTGGCTGTGTTATACGTAGCGGGCGTCGACACTAAATCATAATAGAGGAATGGTGCCCCAAGGGCAAGGTAACCGCTGATGTGATTAGACTGGATATCCTGCGATAGATCTGCTAACAACACCTGTGAGCCAGCCTGTGTTGCCACCGAACCTGGCTGTAGATTAACAGAAATTACAGTAACATTACTTTGGTCAAAACGGCCAACCCTATCAACAGTGCCGGTGGTCAGTATACTGGCGTTTGCATTCAACATTGCACCACTGGGATTGGTATAGGTATTAACTGGGCTGCTAGACGCTAATACGTTTGATGTAATATCTCCGTAGGGTATATTCAACCCACCGTTAAAATACAATTGTGAGTAGTTGTAGTAATTGTTCACTGTGGCCACATTGGCCACAGTTGGCGCAACTGTAGAAAATGTTGCTGCACCAACGTTGGTAATGGTATTGTTATTGGGGCCAGAATCAGTCAACAAAGCACCACTGGAATTGAACTGTAATAATAATTGTGTGCTACTGATACTGGTCAGCGGAACTGCTGGTGTAAAGTTTGCAGTATATACGATAGATTTAGTTATACGCACACTGGTCATGTAACCGTTGAATTGCCCAGTGCCAGTGGTAAACCCAATGCCCAATGTGTTTGTGGGTGCTGATGCGCTATAAGCAAACGCCACATTAGCAGCAGTACCTGCCAAGTTACCATTTACATAAATGTTTGATCGTTTTGTACTACTGGCAAAAGTTGTTGCCACATGGTACCAGGCATTGGTTGCAACAGCACTGTTCGCATAAGTCCATGTGTTATTAGTTGACACACCCCTAGTGTAAACCACTGTCACTGCTCCCACTGTGGGGTTGTTTATTGACAACTCAAAGCCAATGGATGCAGTCGTGCCACTGGTGCCTAATAGATTTTGATATACAGTAGAGCTACTACGATACCAACATTCTATTGTATAGTCCTGCAATCCATTGTGTAGGTAGGTCCAGGTGGCTGCTGTGTTTGCTGTGAGTGATTGAGTAGTACCGTTCAGCAGTACGCTACCTGGCGGAAATGGATTTATAGAACTAGATGTTGCTGTACCTGTATTTGTTAATGTGAACCCAAACGATGAGGTATCATTGAGGGCAGCTGCATTAAATGGGGTATTCAATAACAAACTAGTTTGTGAGCCTGTAATGGCCGAGATGTTTGTGCCGGAACTTTGGGTAATTGTTAATGGGGCAGTGGGTACTGTGAAATTGCCGGTGTAGACTGCTGCACCTTTGACTATACGTAGATTGCTAATATAACCAGAAAAGAAGTTACTAGTATTATTTGTTTGTCTACCAACGGACATTGATCCAGTGGTACCAAAGGCTTGGGTCAATGCTCCTGCGCTGGTTGCTGCAAGCACGCCGTTTACATAAATTTTTAAGTTTCCAACGGCAGAGCCTGACCGAACCACAGCAATATGATACCAAGAGTTTATGGTCACTGCCGATGCTGCTGTGCCAAAAAAGGTAGCAGCGGAGGTGGAGGTGGCATAAGCAAAAGCAACCGCTCCGGTAGTTAACAATTGAAGTTGGCATTGTCCAACGATATATGATCCAGCTGCATTGCTAAAGAGATCAATTGTTTGTTGAGTAGCAGCCAAACTTGTTGTGTATATCCAACATTCCATGGTGAAATCACCAGTACTAAAATCAAATGCGGCATTTGCAGCCACTGTTAAATATTGGCTAGTACCATTAAACAATATACTACCATACCCCCGAAGGCTTCCAATAACAGCCAGGCCACCAACATTGTTGTTGGTCAATTCCAATACTGGATCAAGTGAAGAGACCGTAGGCAATGTGTTATAAATTAAGAAAGGTTGCTGACCATACGATGCCCCAGTATCCACAACCGGTGTAGCATTGCCAATTATATTAAAACCAAACGGGCGATTACCCAGATCAATCGGTTGAGTTATACTCAATTGACTTTTAATATCCGGCAACGGACTATTTGAGTAGTTAAATGTCTGATTGCCAAATGAATACAGTGGATTGTAGACCTGTACCGTGTTGGACAACTCCCGCCTGGTGTTGATCTGATTCAAGCCCACATTGCTGCTGGTACGTACTATGGTTTCAGTAGGAACGACGTCTCCCGTGGTATTAACGCCTGCAGGTGATGACGGGCTGTACTTGGTGACTATAGTAACTATTTGATTTACTACTAGATCTACGGCAGTTATTTGGCTAAATGACATACTTGTATTTAACTGGTTATAGGTACTGATCCGGCTCAGTGGGATCTTGTTGAGTACCAGTTTTGGTAATAAAGCTGGCTTTCAATGTTAGCTTACGTGGATCATTGGTAGTAGTCACTGGTTGAGCAGTTTGATAATTAAACGGCTTATCATATGTGGCCGGAAAAGCAGGATCGCTATTACGCAGCATCCACTCGGCTTGATAGTTGACGGTCACTGTGATGTCGCTGGCTATGACATTATTGGCTGCTAATGATGCGGTTCTGTATACAGAAACAGTATTATTGGTATACTGTGACTCGTATGCGACTGGCATGTTTACGCTGGTTTGGCTGTATGCCAGGTTCCCAATTACGTTTTGATCAAAGTTCGAGTCCGTTATCACACCTGACACATTTGAAGTAAACTGGGTTGTATTTGTAGATTGTAGATTGCCAAGGTACACCAAATTGATTGGACTGATGTATGGATATGTATAGGTGCTAGATGTAGTTGAATATACCAGTGCAAATGCACCATTTGCTCCCCATCCACGTGAGGTATCCAATGAACTAGTAACGCCGCCGCCACCTCCGCCACCGTAGAGTCCGCCATTGCTGCCAAATCCAGGCTGTGCGCCATTGCCAGTCAGGCCAAGCGTAACTTCTGGACTACCACCAGTGCCGGGTTGACCTGCTGTGCCTCCTGCACCAGAATATCCACCTAGGCCCCAAATGTCCACTCCGCCGCCACCTCCGCCAAATGTTGCACTGGAGCCACCACCTCCCCCACCGCCGCCGATGCCGTAGCTGCCAGCTGCTAGGCTGGCCCCTGCTGCACCGTTGCCGCCAAAGCCCAGGTAACCTGCTGCGCCACCACCTCCGCCGGCGTAAGGTCCACCGTTGCCGCCTGCGCTGCCAACTGAAATATTAGCAGCTATAGTAAATGTTCCTGCTGTGGTAAATGTGTGTATGGTATATCCGCCGATTGATGTTACTGTACCGCCGGTGGCTATTTGTGTGCCTAGATAGCGCATGATGACTATGCCCGAACCACCCCAACCACCCGAGCCACCGCCGCCGCCGGTATATGGCGAGCCATTGGCAGTTGCGTTAACAGTACCAGTGCTGCCTGTGTAACCTGTAACTTGTGTTGCTGCCCATACACTGTTGTCGCCCTGTCCACCACCTCCTAGGCCACCGGCATTTATTAAGTATCCAGCTTCGAGTGGGTATGCTGCACTGCTACCGCCGCCTGCATAGTATGCAGGTACGCCACTTATTGTGTATTGGCGACCTATTCCACCACCTCCAGCATATATGTCTGTGTATCCAGATCCAACGCCGCCGGCGCCGCCACCGCCGCCGCCATATGGCTGCACTCCACCACCTAGTCCGCCTGTATTGCCAAAGCCAGTATTAGTATAAGCAATGCCAGCATAATAGCTAGTGGGGGGTTGGCTTGCTGGGGCGCCAACGTAACCAGGATACCAGCTGCCGCCACCTGACCCGCCTGTATTGGCATTGTTTGTTGTATTATTAAATGCACCTGCACCACCACCATAAGCAACAATACCGCGCACAGGATCAACAAACGGTGCAACATCGGTTTTGATTATGGGTGTACCGGTGTAGATAGTATAGCTGTAACCATATAAGTAATTGTTCACACTGTTGTCTTTATAGGTACTGCTCTGTAATACCAACAAGCTGGTACTGCTGCTGGCATTGCCAGTAATGGCAGCAATGTTGCCTGACACAGTTTGAGTAGCTCGCAGTGGTGTAGTGGGTGGGGTAAATGCGCCGGTATATACAATTCCTCTAGTAAAACGGAAATTACTCAAGAAGCCAAGAAAATATTCACTACCGGTCCTAACACCGCCAATAATCATGGGTTCAGTATTGGTGGTGATAGTGACTGCGCTTGTGTATACTTGCGTCCCGTTTACATAGATAACAATATTGGTTCCAGTGTAAACCCAGGCACAGTGGCTCCAGGTGTTGGCAGTTAATGTTGTTGTGCTTTCGTAATTGGTTCCGTTATAGAAACTGATAACACCACTGGTCAATCGCAGGTAACCCTCATATTCGGTGGTGACTGTGGCATTTACACGTTTGGCAAATACGGTCCTATAAGTACTATAGTCGCCAGATGGGTTAACCCAACATTCTGCTGTCCATCCAGCAACAGGTTGCAGTAACAGGCTGGTTTGTGAGCCTGTGATGGCTGCAATATTTGCGCCGCTAGAACTTTGGGTAATTGTTAATGGGGCAGTGGGTACTGTGAAATTGCCGGTGTAGACTGCTACACCTTTGACTATACGTAGATTGGATATGTAACCAGTTGTTAAAAAAGTTGCTCCTGCGACACCGTTAATTTGTAGTGCCTGTGATGCCACTGATATGTTTGTAGAAATACCAGCGTTTGTGGATACTGATGTTCCATTAGAATACAATGTCAGTGTAGTACCATTTCTAACCGCAGCTACATGTATCCATGTGTTTATGGATAATCCTCCACCGCCTTGATAAAATGTTGCTGTTGTTCCATCTGAAACACCAAATCTTAAATTAGTAGCAGTAGGACTGCCTTGTGTAAAAACCCAAGAGCTGGTTGCTGCGGTACCAGTCCATGGGCCAACAAACGCACCAGCAGCCAAAGCTGTAGTTATATAAACCCAACACTCAACAGTAAAACTACCAGTGCCATATGCAAAGGCGGCGTTTGCTGTTACCGTTAAATATTGGCTACCAGCAAAACTAATACTGTTTACAGTGCCCAAAGGTGTAATTGCAGGTGCTGTTGCAATCACGTTTGGTATTGATGCTGTACTGGTCACGGTAAATTGATTCGCACTAACATCAACAGCAGCTATTGTAGTCAGTGCTGTTGAGTTGGTGTACTGCAACAGGGTTGCACCATTGAAGTAGACGCTGGCGTATCCATCAGTCACTGGTGTACTCTGTGAAAATATGCTGGGACTCACACTACCATAGTATTTTACGATTGGTGAATTAGCTATGCTGTTATCTATTAGAGTTGAATTTTGCAAACTTAAAAATGTAGTACCAATTCCAACCACTAACTGAGTCATTGTCACTGCAGAATTAGTTATAGATATAGAATTTAAACTTGCATCCGCTATAGGTGTTCCTTGTAGTATCAATAAACTGGTTTGTGAACCAGAGATAGCCGCTATGTTACCGCTAGAACTTTGTGTAACTGTCAGTGGTATTGATGGCACAGTAAAATTGCCGGTATATACAGCAACACCTTTAACTGCTCGTAAATTACTTATATATCCATAAAATAATGAAGCTCCCGCCAGCTGTGTGGCGATATCACTGCCTATTGAAAAGTCCAAACTATAGGCGTTGGCCATGCTACCACTGGTAACAATATTGGAATTTGCATCTAATACCCCATTGACATATACTTGAGCTCGACCTGTGCTGGTGTTGCGTACCATTGCAACATGATACCAGGTGCCAAGTGTAAATGTAGTAGCCATGGTGGGTACATAGGCTATATAGCCGCCGCCACCGTTGCCTATGATCCAGGCGCCTACTCCGGTTGCACTTAACCAAAACGCCAACGCCGAATTAGCAACACCTACTCGACCACTTGCATCAAATATGGCAGTTTGCTTGGCAGCATAATTAGTACAATAGAACCAACATTCTACAGTCCAGCTGGGTTGTCCTGTGGCTAAATCCATGGGCCCGTTGCCTGCATAAGTGTGTAGAAGATAACTAGTTGTTCCGTTGAATACCCCTGTGTTTGCTACCGTTGGCGATGAAGAAATAGCAGCAATGTTGGCACCACTGGACTGTGTGGTAGATAAATTTGTAGTTTGCGGTGTAAAGTTGCCGGTGTAGACAGCAATACCCGATACAGTCCGTAGATTTGAAATATAGACATTAGCCGAGTATGTGTTTTGCCCGGTGGCTGCACCATCTCTGTTATTACCAATCCAAACTGTCGTGCTCGTTTGCTGCATCCAGGTAGTAACACCAGTAACCGAGATAGCATCACGATATCCATTTACGTAGAGATATACATTACCGCTTTGTCGAGTAGCTGCGACATGTGTCCACTGTCCACTTGGAACTCGCATGCTGCTGGTCGCCCTACTTGCGCCCCAATAAAAATCCAAGCCGGTGCCGTAAACACCAAAGTTCCAAGTTTGAGCCACCGCACCAGTCCTGGTATCAACAATACTAGTGTAGGTAGATCCATAAGCATTAAGATAGATCCAGGCTTCGACAGTAAAGTCACCACCCAGACTGAACGGATATGCTGTATTTGTAACTGTTAAATAGTCGTAAGTGCTATAACCATTAAACCAATGGCTGTAGGTGGGCACATAAGGTAATATGGCACTGTCGCCGCCTCTGGCACTGACCAATCCGCCACTGCCAACTACAACATTGGCGGTGGTTCCTGCAGGTATTTGTAGATTACCAATGTAGACTAATCCCCCTGCTCCGCCACCTGCACCACGCAGGTTATAGTTAGTTCCTCCGCCACCGCCACCGGCCACTACCAGTGTTTCAACTGTGACGTTTGATAGAAACGAGCTACTTATTGTCATACTAGTATTTACTTAGAATGTGATCGAGCCAGAAGTCTTGAATATGTATGTCCTATATCCATTGGCAGTTTCCAATATTGGGCTACCTGTAGTACTTGCTGCAATGTTATATGCATCTGGGTAACGGATGACGACTACACCTGCACCACCTGCGCCCCCTGCACCTCCGCCGCCGGATTTAGCTCCTGCACCACCACCGCCACCACCGGTGTTGACAGTTCCGGCGGCGCCATTGGCTATTAGGCCGCCACTACCGGATGGTAAAGTTGAATTTGACCAGGTTACGCTGCCGTTGTTGACTACTGGAAAAGCATTTGTACTCGAATCAACTAATTTAGTAAGATCTGTATTAAACAATAATAACACTGTAGTATTGGCTCCAGCCGACAGAGGCGCAGCTGGGGTAAATGCAGTATTGTATAATGACTGTCCTTTGGTTATACGCACGTTGGTGATATATCCGGTCCAACGCCAGGTTGAACTTATGCCCGACTGTCCAATATACAGTGCCGAATGCCCACTGGTGGCGTTGTTAGCAGAAGTCAAGTCGCTGCTGCCTATACTATCACTGGCAGTAACATCTACGCCATTTACCCACATTTTTCCAGTGGTGCCAGATCTTGTCACTGCTATATGGTACCAGGTATTGCCTACAATTTTTCCCGATCCTGCTGTATTATTTCCAGCTATCGACCAGGCCGATATACTGGGAGAATTTGTTGATGACCCATACGCAGCCAGGCGCCAAAAATTGTTATAGTACTGGAATTCCCATTGCCGATTTTCAGCAGTTTCCATGTCACTCATAATTGTGTACTGCCCGGCGTCGGTGGGTACTGTACCTGGCCAGTATACCCATGCCTCCATAGTAAAATCTCCAGGGAATGACCATGCAGCGTCATAGGTGGAAGCAATTTTTAAATATTGTCCAGCACCAGCAAAACTTACAGCACCAGATACTATCGCGCTGCCACCACTTGCACCGCCGCCCACTCCGCCGGCACCAATGGCGGTGCTAGCATATACACCACCGCCACCACCGCCACCAAAATAAACATTACCAGTTACAACTTGTCCAATTACCGCAGTATTGGCCTGCGTAGTGGTAATCAATGGCGTTATGGCTCCTACACCTCCTGCACCACCAGCACTGGCCGATCCCGCCAATCCTGCACCTCCTCCTCCTCCCCCACCACCGCCACCAAATGCTGTCGAAGTACTAGAGCCAGCTGCACCTGCAAATCCTTGGCCAGCCATGGCTGCACCACCAGTACCGGCCGCAGTCCCACCTGCGCCGCCGCCGCCTGATCCGCCCAATAAACCTGCGTAAGCATACGGTGAGGCGTTGGCAGCATAGCCACCTCCACCACCGCCTGTGGCATATACGCCAGTAGCAATGCCGCCTGGAGCAAGTGTACTAAATGTAACTCCACCATTATTTACTGGGGTAAGAGGACTACTACTAGTATCAGTTATATATAATGCACTGGTGGTTACATTTAATAATAATTTTGTATTAGTAACATTCAACGGAACTGCTGGTGTAAATCCAGTGGGGTACAGTGCAGTGGTATACATTGCAGTTCCATTAACCACCCTAACGTTGGTAATGTATCCAACAAACGGATCGTTCCAGCGGTAGTTAACTGATTCATCACCTACATAAAACGGATAACCTGAATTTCCTATACTACCAGTGATTTGATTGCCGGTGTAGCTGTTAAATACCCCATTGAACCAAATATTATGATTTCCGCCAGAGCGAACATAGGCCACATGACTCCAAGCATTCAACGGTGCGATACCAGCAGTGGGGTAAGAATAATTTCCACTACCCGACCTTGTTGCAACAAAAAGACCGCTAGATGCGATAAGAAGACTATATCCGTCGGTGTCGCCACCACTTTGCCCACCGTTAGAAAATATCATTCTGGCATGAGCATTTGGGCCACTGTATGAAGTTGGATATATCCAACATTCTATTGTAAAATCTCCAGTCATTTGGAATGCTGCTGCACTGTAGGGAACACTTACATTGTTGCTACCGTTAAAACTTAAACTACCGCCCACGGTACCCAAAATACTATTAGATCCGCTAGAGCCGTTGCCTGTAGTGCCTCCTGCACCTCCAGCACCTACTGTAACTGTATAACTAGTGCCCTGTGTTACGGCAAATGCTGCTGTACTAGCAAAAGGTATTTGACTGGCGCTATAACCTACAGTTCCAGTTCCAATAACAGAAACCCGATTTGGACCCATGTCCTGTAAAGTGGCAGTAGTAGCAGTCAAGTACACAGTGCCAGAAATAGCTGTTAATGGAGTAGTGGCTACTGCGAAGGTGCCAGTTGTAGTATACAAAGCAGTACCGCTCACTACCCTGACGTTGGTTATATATCCCACAAATGGCCAAGAATTGTTGTTTGTGTATCTGGTACCCAAGGCTATTGTGGTTGAATTATTAGAATATATATTAGTAGTGGAACCTTGATAAACACCGTCTTTATAGAGTCTAATGGTATTTGACTGCATAGTTAGCGCAAAGTGGAACCAGGTACTGGTAGGCAAAGCAGTTAACCAGCTTACAGCACTACCGCCTGCACCATTGGCATTTAAAATGCCACCACCACCATCTCTATACACTAAAAATCCCTGCTGACTGCTAGATACACTACACACAAAGGCGCCCAATGCGTCACATGCAGGATCAATCCAAGCCCAACCTTCTACGGTAAAATCACTGGTGCCCATGGCAAATGCGCTATTGGTTGCACTAACTACACCAGCGTTCAAGTAGGTACTGTACTGCGCTGTAGTTATTATACCGCCAGCGCCACCGCCCCCAGCCGACCCGCTAGAGATCTGTGTATAGCCGCCGCCGCCTCCACCACCCACAACGATATAATCCACCAGCGTTGGTGGATTAAGACCAAATTGGTATAAATTAAGATATTGGCTGTTTACAAATTTGTGTAACCAATAATTGGTGCCGCCATATGAGATATTTTGAATTAAATCTCCGCTAGGACTGCGACTGGCCCCGGCATACCAGAAGTAAGCTACTCCAGCATTGCCCGCAACCCCATATCCAACACGGCCACCACCACCACCATAGTTAACACTGCTATTGGCTGCATATCCGCCGTCGGAATATCTGGCAATGACGTTGCCCAGGATGTTAACTGCGATGGGCCCGCTAGTAGCTACTACTGTGGGAACAATGGTACTGTTATAAGTGGTATTAACACTGGTTACAGTGAGATTATTAACGCTGGAATCTTTTAAGTATGTGCCCGAGCTAGCAACTAATAACAATAATGTTGTATTAGTAACCGCAGATAATAAAGTTGGAATGAACGAACTATTATACATGGCTGTACCATTGACAATCCCGATGTTGGTCATGTAACCTTTGAAATAGGACTGTCCGCTTGTGGTTTCGTTTGGTGTATAGCCTATGCCAAATGATCCCGCGTGCCTTACTGCACCCGACATGGTTCCGGATCCAGCAGCAGTGCCATTTATATAAAATTTATAGGTTGTTCCACTTCTTACAAATGCCACATGGGCCCATTGATTCAATGGAACTAGGGCACCGGCATAGTAAGTTCCACCCGAACCAATATTACCATTTCCAGCTATAGACCAACCAAAATTTGGTTCTCCGGTACCGCTCAACCCCCACAACCAGCCGCGGCCAGGACTTGGGCCAGCCTGATGCCCCATAATAGTACAGGCGGCGGTGGTACCTTGGAAGTATATCCAAGCTTCGAGTGTAAAATCAGCTGCAAGATTGAATGCTGCATTAATTGGGCTAGTCAGTGTGGCGTTGGTGCCGTTGAACAAAAAACTGCCGCCGGCTGTGGTAACTGTAGCGCCTATACTAGGAACTACTGTACTGCTAAATGTAGCACCACTGACTGTTGGGGTAAAATTATTACTGCTACTGTCAACTGCTCTGTTGGTATTGTTGGCAACAGTCAGCAATAGTGATGTACCAGAAACCAGTGCCAACGGTACCGTTGGAGCAAAGTTACTGGTATACATGGCAGTGCCTTTGACTATTCTAACATTGGTTATGTATCCACGAAAGAACCAGGTTGGGCTTGCTGCATCATTATTAGCGCCAATAAACAGTGGGTCAGAGCTGGCTGCAATTGTTGCTGCCGCAGCGGTAGCAACTTGTGCGCCGTTTAAATAAAGATAAAAGCTAGCACCGTTTCTAACAAAAGCTGCATGGTACCAGGTGTTTAAACTAGTAGAGCCACCACTCGTACTGTTAGATGTATTCCAACCAGCTCCGAGGCTCCCACCAGAATTCACATAGAAGTTGAAGGCCCTACCGGGGCCTGAATGCCAAAGCATTACCAAACTGTTACCAGTTCCGCTAGCCGAGTAAGCAGTCTGATAAAACCAACATTCAACAGTGAAATTGCCTGCACCAAAAGCCCAAGCAGCATTATTTGGATAACTTACATAACTAGAACCATTAAACACCAAGCTACCCGATGCTGTTGTACCTGCTGTGTTTGATGCCGATGGTACTACACTACTGCTGTAAGTTACACTACCAACGTTGGTTAGCGTTTTTAGACTAGTACTTGAATCCGTTATTTTAGTAGCATCGCTGTTGACTAATAACAGTAACGATGTGTTGGTGACATTAGATAACGGTACAATTGGCGCAAACGCAGAAGTATATACTGCGGTACCTTTTACTATACGAATGTTAGTGAGGTAACCACGATAATAACGTCCTGCTTCGTTATGTCTTCCTATTGTTTGACTAGTACCTCCGGCATCAATTGCACGAGTCTCGCTGGCATTGTAGTCTATAACACCATTAACAAAAATTTTAAATGTAGAACTTTGTCTTGTCCAAGCTATATGTGTCCAAGCGTTTAATGGAATTATAGTAGAACCAGTCGGATTTCCTGAATTTCCTATTCCCATGTAAGCATACATATTACCTGCAGATAAAATTAAGCCAACTGTCCATGATGTGCTTGCAGTTCCTGATCTTGCATCTATTATCCCTGCATATCCACCATCAGGTGCAAGAGTAGTAGGATACACCCACATCTCTATGGTTAAATCTCCAGTACCAAACGAAAGTGCAGTTTGTGCTGAAAATGTAAGAGACTGACTGGTACCATTGAACAACAAGCTGCCTGCGGCAAATGTGCTTAGAGCCGATCCACCAGCACTGCCACCAAGGCCACCTTGATTTCCAGCTGCACCGCCGGTACCGTAACCGCCCCACGTACTAGTGGGCTGTAAGCCCGCGCCGCCCGAGCCGCTAACCAAGTCGGGACTATACCCGCCACCGCCGCCCGAGCCGCCTGCACCACCACCGGTACCAGTTAATGCACTGCCGCCGGCGCCGCCGCCAATAGCAACTACACCATTAGTCCCAAATACTGCTGTGCCAATTGCACTGGTGTTACCACCATTGCTACCTAAGCTGCCGCCACTACCAATGGTAACTAAACCGCTGCCCAATGTTATTGCAATTGATCCCAACACCACACCACCACCACCTCCTGTGCCCGGACTGGCTGCAGATACTGAGCCATCTGCGCCTGCGCCACCACCACCGGCTACTAATAGATAGTACAAATAAGATTCAGCAGTAAATATTAATGTATAAAATTTATCAATACTGCTGCCACTAGTTGATGTCGCATTAATTGTAATAAGGTAACCATCAGACAGAGAGGGACTTGATTGTTGGCTATAAGACATTACACCAGTAGATGCATTTATTACTAAACCGGTTGGACCATTAGCGACACTGTAAGTTATAGTTCCGCCATTGGAGTCTTGTGCAGTAAATGTGTCAATTGAAGAATACGTGCTATTAATAATACTACCAGCGGTACCACCAGTTAACCAACTCATATTGCCGCCACCGGTGCCGCCGGCTGCATATATAACAGGCGCAGTTGCAGCGGCATCAATAAAATAAGTTGCGTCCCCGTTATCACCGGCCGCGGTTCCTGGACTGCCGCGGCCTCCTACAACAATGGTATAATTGGTACCAGGCGTCACTGTATAAGCATTATAGTAATCAATTAAGCCTCCGGCGCCGCCAGCACCGCCAGCAGCTTTTTGTTGGCCGCCCCCACCACCACCTATGCCTACCATACTTATAATGGTTATACCTTCAGGGCAAGTCCAAGTATAAGTGCCAGGGGTGGTATAAGTTACTGTTGCATATGCACTAACGTTTGAAACTATGCTACCATACGTGTAATTTAATCCCCCGCCAAGTACTGATGTTGCACCAGTAACTGCAAAACTGTTGGCGTTGGCCGATGTAGTTGTGGTTACGCTGTCGACCACTGCAAATTGGGCACCGCCAAAACTGCTGGTGGGATAGGCCACTCTTATTGTGTTGCTTAATTCCGGAGTGGTGTTGATCCTATGTATACCCACATTGCTGCTGGTACTTACAACTGTTTCGGCAGGAGTTGCTGCCAGTGTGGTTTTGAGTTGAGGACCACTCTGTACAACCGTTATGGTTGTAAGGCGGTTGACTACTAGATCAAGACTGGATAGTATTGCAGACACAGGCCGTCCTCATACCGACACGCTGGCAATGATATTGCTGACGCCTCCGCCGGATATGGTAACTGCTGCATTGACATCTGCACTGGCACTGGTGGTGACAGTGGTAGTATAGTTGCTACCACCAAACAACATACTGCCGCCATCGATAACCAGTTTGACTGTGGTACTGATCCTGTTGCCGCTGGCATCCAGTGCTTTAACTGCCAAGTTGCCAGTGATAGGTGTACCAGCATAGGTGTAGGTGGTTGCATCTGGGGTTACCACAATAGTAACTGGTACTGTCAAACTGATCAAGTGTATGCGACCCCAACGATATGGTCCCGGCTCTACTCCCCAGATACGTCCCAGATTGTCCCTACCCACTGCACTAAATTGAAATGGTAAAGTTGCTGTACGAGTCCAACCACTGCTTTCAGTGAAGGTGTAGATGTAAAAGTTGTTCTGACAGAACACGCCCAAGATGGTCAATGCATCATTCAACCAAACAATGTTTTTTGGTGTTGTGGGTACCGGAATGCTGCTGTGATATGTTAAGATCCTAGGATCCGCTGCGTTTACGCTATAGCAGACAAAGGTACATGATTTTGGAGCCGAATCGGCAGTTACCCCAGTTCCATTTAACTGCATGAATATCATATATCGATTAGAGCCCACAGTAAATGTTTCGTTGTACCAAACTGATGACATGCCATATATAGTACTTATTGCTGCTGTTTGGGTAGCGTCTGGTGCCCAGTAGGTACTCAAACTATTACCACCATAGTTTAGAGTACAGTTGGTAGCGTTACGACTGAACGCGTCAGTTGTAGTATTCCACTGAAAGTAGAATGGTGCGTAGTTGCCAGCGGTGTCTACATAGGGTACATAGAAACCACGACTGTTTGCTGTTAGCGGATCTGTAAACCAACGGCTGGCAAACTTGGCTTTATAACTACCTTGGGTAGTGGTTCTGTTGCCGCCCACACTACTGCCACTGGCAGCAGGACTTGCACTAAAAGCATTTAACTGTGTGGCTGTATTGGCACCATCATTGAATTTCCAAAATTGTTGGTTAATATCATCTGTAGTACCAATCTGTAATGTTATCACCAGCCCGTCTACTGCACTTACTCCAACAAATTGATTTGTGTAATTTATAATACCGCCAGTGGTGGCGCCACTGGTGGTTGCAGGAATTGTTGTACCTTGTTGACTAAATGCATTTCCTAAGGTAAACCCAGTTCCTGCACCAGGATATGTTGTAGTAGTATACATTCCATGCCATACCATGTTACCCGTGCTGGGGTTTCTATACATAGGATAGGCATGCGCACAAGTAATATTATTATTAGGCACGGTGCTAATAAAGTTACTGTTAGTCACTATGGTAGCCCCAGACGCTATGCCAGCGCTGGTACCATTTACCAGCACCACGTATCTTGTGCTTTCTTGAGTGAGAGTATTAACTGAGTTACTTTGATTCCACTTGACCCAATAGGCCACTGTGCTTGTTCCATCTGTAAAATACGATGCTGGTTTTGGGCGATAATTAGGGTCCATGGAGAAGAACGGGGCATGGTCTAGATTGATGAGGTAGGTATTAGTTGCAGTACTAAAATGTCTGCAATGAGTAACTTCACCGTTGAGTACTAGTACGCCAGTAAACTCAATAAAATTAATATTATATTGTTGATTAACTGTTCCACTTAGTATAGGAGTACCAAATGTATTCATTATCTGTTGGTCGGCTATAAGTCCACTGTTTGCTGGTGCATTACTCAAGATACCACTGGGACTAAAGTTATACTGTGCATCAAACTGCGGTGTCAGTGTGGTTTTATTAACTCCATCTGTTTGAAAATACAGGTAGGTACTTCCAGGAATTGGATCTTCCAATATGGCCGCTGCTTGCACTGCGTTTTTAAATGTTCTTATTACTGCCACAATATATTCCTTAAATTATTAACTAATACCCATTTGTCCGTCGGCCCAAGCAAACGCATCGGTGGCGTTTGCCCATGCTTGTCTAGTACCATCGGGCATACATTGCCAGGGTTGATATCCGCCCGGTATGAATACTTCATTGTTGTCGTCATCTTGTCTAACTTCACCAATAAGCAATTCACTTCCGTTAAACTCATATCTAACGGTTCGTGTGGTAACCACTTGCCCTTCGGCGTCGTGTTCTTCTACTATACGATCAACAGTTTCACTCATTTACAAATCCTTACAATGTCACAGTAGTAGTTATGGTACTAACACCAGCGCTGACCACAGCAGCGTTTACAGTGGTAGTTGCACTGGCACTGGTGGTCACAGTAATTGCACTGGTAGTCACTAATATATTACTGGTATAGAACACAATGCTGGATCCAGTGGATGTCAGGGTCACGTTGGCAGCAACCCTTGCACCTGTGATATCATATGTGTCAATGGTGTAAGTGGTAGAAATAGTAGTACCACTGTAGTTGTAGCTGGTAGCAGCTGGTGTTACATTGACTGTAGACGGCATACTGCCCGACAGTAGGTGTACACGCCCATAGCCCAATGGTCCTTGATCCACTGCCCATATGCGTCCTAAACTATCTCTACCAATGCTATTGAATTGATAGTTGAAGCTGGCTGTCAAGTTCCAGCCGGTCACTGCGCTGTTAAAGCTGTAGATATAGGTAAAGTTGTGTGCTATGATAGCCATCAAGGTTCTAGCATCATTTAACCAGCAGATGTTCTTGGGTGTGCTGGGTATTGTAGCAGCACTATGGAACGTGGTTTGTGTATAGTCTGAGCTGTTAATTGCATAGGTCATAAATGTACGCTGTGTGGCGGTACCGTCATATATGCCGCCTGCGCCATGGAACTGCATCATGGTAAGATATCTAGTACCGCTGAAAACAAATGATTCGTTATAGATAACACGTTGCATACCTGTTGTGCTGCTTACGCTGGTAGCAGTTGCTGTATCTGCTGCCCAATACGTATTTTGAGTACCAATGGTAGTTGTTGTTACATTACCAAATCTTTGAAAGGTGTCGTTGGTCCGATTCCAAACAAAGTAGAAGGGATGGTATGTACCTGCTGTATCAAAGTAAGGCACATAAAATCCAGTCTGTCCTGAGGGCGCACCAGACGGAACAGAATTGGGATCTGTAAAAGTTCTACTGGCAAACTTGGGTTGGAATGAACCACCAGCTGGTGGTACTCTTGCACCACCAGCAGATCCATTTGACCTACCATCAGCGCCGGGACTAGCTGTGAATGTACCCGGGTTAGTAGCTGTAGTTGCCCCGTCATTGTACTTGTAGATATTTTGCGTGTAATCATTACCAATATTGTTGTTTAAAAACATGGCTAAACCATCAACACTGCTTACGCCTAAGAATTGCACAGTATTGGTTCCAGACGCTTGCCCGGCAACTTGAGTAGCCAACGTTGGTGCTGTAGCACTGAACATGTTGGGTAAATGTGCGCCAGTGGTCGATCCTGGAACATAACCAGTGATATGATAATTGGCCACTATTACCATATGATTGGTACTGGGGTTTCTGTAAACTGGAAATCCGGTATAACTGGTTGAATGTGTGGCATTTTGTATTGGAAAACCTGTGCTGCTGTCATTACCTATGTTGACACGACGATAGTAGGCGATCAGATCTCCTGCGGCTGCTAGTGTCTGCTGATTGTAACTTATAAGTACTTGGTTGTTGACACCATCTGTGTCGTATCTGCTTTGTATAATAGGGCGGGTGGGATCCATACTGGCAAACGGTGCTTGGTCTAGGTTATTACTTTGTACCGCTTGAGTATTAAATGTGGCGTGGCGAACAAAAGTTACTTCACCTTTGAGATTTAGTACACCGCCCAAGGCTTCTGTGGCTCCTGTTACTGTACTGTAGCCAAATGTGCTATACCCAGTACCGGCGGTGTTGTACGAGATAGTTTTATCAAAAAACACGCTCAAGTTGGCACTGCTGTATGCTTCGTTTTGGAAGTAGAGTTTGCCCGAATTTGGATACGGATCCTCTACTAGAGCAGGAACCTGTACTGCGTATTTTGCTGTTCTAATTATTGCCATTTTATAAAACTCCTAGACCTATTGTGTATTTATGTTTAGATCAATCTAACTATTTATAGCTCAATCAACTGGTCTGCGTGTATTTCAGCTGTACGTAAAGTTCACTCCCAGGATTATTACTAGATCCTGCTTGGGTTATACTAATAGTAAGGTAATCACCGCTGGACATGGTAAATGGTGTAGTATATGTGGTAGTCAACTGCCCAGTGGCGATAGTTATAGTGGCTGCTGTTATACCATTCTTTTTGATAGCAAAAATCACACTGGCGTCTGCACTGGTAACTATATTAGCTACAACTGAATTAACTGATAGATTATAAGGTGCATACCATCTACGGGAGCCGTCAAATATATACAAACTGCCCGACGTGTAGATATTAACAAAACTAGGACCTGCACTACCAGTATATCCAGGTGTTGTACTAGCAGATCCGGTATAACCCAAACTACCCGCGGACCCAGTAACGCCACGACTACCAGTATATCCAATTATTGCCCCTGTGGCAACCCAAGCGCGGCCGTTATATATCCAGCTGCGATTTCCGTATGTATACGGATCATTGGTACTTGGGCTGTCAGGGAAATTTATTGGCATGATTCAATATATTATTCCAATGGTATATCAGTTGGAATTGTAATTTCGTCCCAATTTTGTGTTTCTTCATTCCACGTATAACTTATACTGGTTGATTCCGAAGTTGGCATAGCGATCGGAGGATTCCACTGACATGTATTTTCATCTAATATCCAACTTGGGAACGGTTTTGGAGGTATAAAAGCATCTATTTCACTGTTGTATGTGTAGCCCAATCCTGCGTAGTTTTTACGCAATGGTGTTCCGCCCAGTCTATGCTCGCCTGCAAATGTGTTATAGCTGGTTTGAATCCACTGTGCCGGCTCACCAACTAACCCTGTATTGATGAAATCTTGCTCAGCTACAATAACTTGTGTTACTAGGCCGTTTTCTACTCGGGCAAAATGACTCATAAAAATTCCTTTTTAAATAATTTATATATATTTATTTGCTGGTGTTGGCAACATTTACAAATTAACCCCACACGCCTGCACTCATTGCACCTGCTGCGGATACTGGATATATGCTGATAAAACTGCCAGGTTGTGTGCTGTATCCGCCTAGTGGATCTGCGCTTAACGTATACTGAGGAACAAAGGTACCACCTGCGGCTATGTTTACGGTTCCCTCGATGAACAAGGTAAAATACACACTGGCACTGGCAATACCATTGACAATCACAGTCGAAGTGGCAGTTTGTATGAACGGCGTTGATGTTAAGGTGGGGGCAGTGATAAAACTGGTTTGGTTATAGTTAGTCAGTACAAAATAAGATATAGAGTTCAAGGTTGCTGTGCCACCAAAACCTATTGCAAAATTGTGGCTGGTAGCGCCACTTAACTTAGCAAATGCATATTGCGCAGTAAATCTATAAGTAGTCTGTGCGTTCAGTGTTATCCCCAAGCCGCGACCGTCCACACCTACTCCAAACACACCCTGCGCTGTGGTGATCTGACGGCCCACATAGGGCACCTGCAATTGATAGTAGTACTGCGGTAAGTAGCCAGGATAACTGTTGCTGGTGGCCGCGGTGAACAATTCAGTCCAAGCAGGACTGGTACCATTTTGTACCATGAACTTGTACAAGCGATTGGTTGTGGGGTTGAACCACTCGTCGCCAATTTGCAACCCAGTTTGGGGTTGCGTAGTTGACGTCCAATGTTTGGTATAATTTCTTGTGCTCAAGCGCCGTCTCCAGGATTAGGCCTGAGCTTCTGTCCAGGACAAACGTGCAAAAATGTTACCTGATGTGGCACCAATATTCTGGGCCATGACAGTGATTACATCCGGCCCATCGGGATATACACCTACGTTGGCAGCAGCGACCCCGCCACCCAGGATGCTAGTACCCATGTCACGAACCAGTGTCAAGTCCTGCTGTGTAGTGGTATAGCCCGAGCCTGTGGTGTTCAAGAAGAATCCAAAAACTGATTCACCACCTGCAATAGTGGTTGCAGAATTGTGGAATATGTACTGCGCCAAGCTGGAACCGCCCACACTGGCATAGTTTGGTGTTGCGCTGCTCACAGTACCGTTCAAGATTAAGGTAATCAGGAACTGACCATTGGAGAACACGTCCAACTGTCGCAACACCATCTGCATGCGGTTTACAATTTCACGTATGCCCAGTGACGATCCAGCAACACCGTTGCTGACACTGGGCGCGATACGGAAACTCATAACTGCGTTGTTGACACCAGCAGCAACGGATAGTGTTGTGGTCATACCTCTTGTAAACACGTATGATTTATCGTCATCAAATCTACCGTCCATGATAACCGACGTACCCCAGTGACTGATTGTACTGGCAAACAACGGAGCATGTAGGTCAACTGCAACAGGGGCAGTAGCACTATATGTAAAACTTTGTGCTGCGCCTGCCATGGGAGAAAATATCAACGATGACGACCCGTTAGCCATGGGTGCTTGACTTAATGTCACGCTGGTATTAACCACAAAGCTAACAACATAAGTATTAGCCGGAACTACATTGGTTGTAGAAAATACATATTGACCAATTTGCACACCGGAGGTGCTCACACCGGTTATAACTGGAGTTGCAGTATTAGTGGTAAATGTTAATGTTGCGCCAGCCTGTGCTCTAACAACACCAGTTAGTGTGCTGACAGTATATTGACCACCAATATTGGCAGTGCCAACACCGGAGAAGTTGACATATTCATATGCTGTACCGCTGCGTATTACAGCAGTACCACTACCACTAGTGGGCCAGCCTGCGGGCAATGTATTTAGATAAACAGTAACATCACTGCTACCCAGCGTGGTACCACCGTTGGCTTGAATATTAGCTAATTGTGTACTCTTGCTGAATGTATTAGTTTCATAGCGAGCAGGTAAGTTACCTGAACGCATGTAGGCCTGATAGTTCACATTGTTATTAGGACTCTTGTGGCAGTACATGACATCACCATTGAGACCACGGAATCCCCAGCGTATAAAACCTGCGCCATACCAGCTATAGTCTAAGTAGAACATCTGCATTCTGGTAAGATCAAGATTAAAACCACTAACTCCTGTGCCATCTGCTCGATCAATGTTCCATTGACTCTGTGGTACTTTGTAGTCAATGGTTTTACTAATTACTGCTGCCGACAAGTTAACGCTGCCACGATATGCTGGTTGAATTGTCAATGCCGAGTCACTGGTAATTGTTTCTACTCTGTAGCTCATGCCCTTAATAACTATGTAATCACCAGGCACTAGTTGTTTACTAAAAATAGGGCTTACACCATTAAGGGTAATACCCGACACACTGTTACTACCAGCAGCAACACTTATCCATCCGTTAATTTGATATGTACTGCTGCGACGTACTGCATATATGGTCTGACCGTCATATTCAAAAAATACACCATTCTGGCCGTCATACATGCCCACTCGAGTATTGGCTCCATACCAATTGGTAATACTCAAATAAGGCAAGCCAGTAGCTACTGCAACTGACGGGGTCGAGCCAGCAGCGTCAAGTCTGTTGGTGGCTATATAGGTAAATTTGTAAGGATCTAGTACTGTTGCAACCGTATATGTGCCATTATAGGCCGCTTGATCGCATCCAGTCATTGCAATGGTAATACCGGGATTAATGTTGTGCTGTACTTTAGTGACTACTGTAACCGTTGCGCCAACTGCGGTAACAGCATCTAAATTTAAATTTGGTTTAAGCAAAGTACCAGTGCTCATCTGAATGCCTTTACCCGACTGGTAACGGAAGTAACGTCGTGTTTGACGTATTAACTGTTGGTTGTGACTGATAGCATTAGTACTAAATGTAACACCGCCGTCAAACGAACGATGTAAGAAGTTACCTTGTGGACGCACATACAAGGTAGCACTACCAAATCCAATTGTACCGGTTGGTGTGTTAATCACGTTGTAGGTAAACACTGTGGGGCTGGTAACTGTGGCCACTGTCCAAGATCCGTTTGGAGGGAATGTAGTGGCTGTCAATCCAATCATACCAATTTCATTTCCAAGTAACAAACCATGCGGTACACTACAGGTAACAGTGATAACGGTACCACTGAATGTCACAGTACTGAGACCAATTGCAGCACCGGTAAACACATAGCCTTGATAGATGTTGGTGGTATTGGTGTTGTTGATTGATCCAGTGGTGCCGGGATAGGCGATCCTAGCCGTATAGGTAAAGTTGACGCCACTGCTGGAGTCCACCATGAACAGGCCGTCTGCACCAGCCCAGGTAGTATCTTGCATGAACACCGGAGTGCCAACCCCAGGGTTGGCAGTCGAAGTCACAGTGACAGTACGGCTCAAATTGACAGCACCAACGTCACTGTATGAGAGTGGGTTGTAGGTGTTGTAGTAGGCAAATGGACGATTGTTGATCAGGGCAATACTTTCCCATTTGGTGGTCTGTGTTGAATATTCAAAGTCGGTATCAATAAGTGCTTGCGGTTGGCTGATACGCAGTTTGTTGACCGGATCCATTAAAATTTCCATGGGCTGGAAAGTCTCATTAGATTCTTCAATCAAGATGGCAATCTTATCTGTGCTTTGCATCGCACTGGTGGTGTCATACTTCAATACAATACTGGTAGTCGGTACGTTATTAGTTATTATGCTAACAAAACTTACCAATGTATAAGTAGGGTCACTGAAGTTGAACAACACAGTATTTCTGGTGGTGTTGGTGATCAACATCAGTTGCTCTTGCCGTAGGTAACGGGAGATCACAATGGTCTTGGTAGACGGTGTGAATGTGTAATATTCCGGTGTTATGTGTTTTGCCATTTTTGTTTAATCTCCAAATGCTATCGGGTTGACTGAATAACTTGCAGTTCTGCGCTGTACATATGTGCCCAGTGTGACTACCACCACTGATGCGCGGTCGCCCAGATCTGGTGGGTTGTAAATGATAAGGTTGCCATTTGTTACTCGGTAATCTCCGTTTATATCGTATTCTACGCTCCAAGGCAGGGTACGTTCTGCTATATAAGGACGTAAAATCTGCCCATTTATGCTGACCTGTAATTGCCTAGAATCGGTTACTGTATTTATGGACACTTCATCAATGCGCAAAGGAAAGATTTGAGTGCTAGAGTTGAAATCGCCGCTGATGTCATCACATACTGCGGGTAGCGTGTACGTGTCTTGTAAATCCGTTAGTACTCTAGTCAGTGCCATAATGTGTATTTATTGTATAATTAGGTTAGTTCAGCTAGGCATTGAAAACGAGCAGTTAGATTATTGGCAACAAATAATATATTTCCGTTACCAACTGTTAGACCAGTAGAAGTTACACTTACGCTGACTGTTTGCAATGCAGATGTGTCGGTTGAAATAAGCGACACAGCAGTATTTGTGTTGGCAACTTTAACAAAAAACGATCCTGAAGTTGATATTGTGGGTGCTACTCGCATTTGAACTGGAAGATTAACTATTATAATTGCAGTAGTAGTGGTATTATTGATTCCAGTCCCAATCATTTCAAACAGAGTAGTACCGCCAAGACTGAAAAAATATCTCTGACTTAGTACTAGCTCTGTAGCATATGATCTACGCTCAAATGGTGTCGCTACTGTGCCGGGCTCTAACTGTACCGCTCCTATGGTCCATGTGCCCGATATCTGTGCGCCCACAGTAAACACGATTTCGATACCAGTAGTAGCTGCCGAGGGTATGGCGATGTTGGTGGCATAGCGTGTGAGTGTGCTAGATACTGTGAATGTACCGGTGGCTATTTGTGTGCGAGTGGGACTTGCCAGTGTACCAAAGGTGTCTGCGGTGTTAGCATAGTAGGCAGTCCAAGCGACAGTGGTAAGTAAACTGTTGGCAAGATATGCACTCAAGGTCACAGTGGTACCGTTGAGATCATAGCTGTTGGCAGTTTCAATACGTTGAGCAAAACCTATTGCAGTGACACTGGCAGCACCTGTGAATTGATATGCAAATCTCAGTGCAGTATTGGCCACACGCTGTCCCGACACGTTGGCGCCAGTTGAGTAAGCATACCAGCGATCCACAGTATAAGCCAAGGCCGCGGCTGCTGTGATGGTCTGGGCCGCACCCGTGTTGCGTTGATCTATACGCATGTCGCCATTGATCAACCTGTTGCGCATGGTGAAACTGTTGACAGTGTTGAACTGTGTGGTGTCGGCCATGATGATGGCAGCATTGGCCAAAGTCACAGTGGAAACACCGTTGGATTGCAACACCAGGTTGCCCGAGGTGTCTGATGCCCAGTTTAGGCCAGTACTGACTGTTAGTCCTGCTGATATGGTACTCATATTAAGCCCAGCCCCCTATGTTGACGCTGCCCACACTGGCGGCTATGGGTGATATCTTAAAGTAGCTGCCTGCTGCGGTGGTATATGCTCCGCCAGGATCTGCACTGAGTGTGTACTGTGGAATAAATGTACCGCCAACATTAACAGATACTGTACCTTTAAAAGGAACCATCCAATACATAGAAGCAGTTGCGGCACCTTCACTGGGAAAACTTGTTGAGTTAGCAGTTTGCACAAAACCGGCAACTTGTAACTGGCCAGCAGCAGTAAGTGGTGCTGCAAACGAAGTTACTGAATATCCCCAACCGCGTGTGTATGTGATATTATTCAATGTTGCAGTACCACCAAATCCATAACCAATGGTATGAGTTACAGCACCCACTGTTTTACTCAATGCATAAAATCCCTCAAACTGATACACTGTTCCGCTGTTTAATGTAATGCCAACGCCCAACACACTCTGTGCTGTCAACACCTGGGTTCCAGTCAGACTGGTATTCAATCTGTAGATCATTTCACCAGGTATCAAGCCATTGCTCAACGGCAAGGTCAATACATTGGTGCCAGCCACATTGGGGCACTGGATCGTAACTGACCCGGATATATCACCTGCAAAAATTTGACTACTCATAAGATAACCCACCTTGAACCAGATCCCAGTGACACGGTCACGCCCGATGCAACTGCCACTGGGCCTACGCTGAACGCGCCAAGATTAGCAGCAAGAGCAGTATTGGTATTTATCAAGAGATTATTGGTCATGATCACACCACTGCTGTCAGCATAGGTATTACCTTTGCTGCCCACATACCCTATTCCGGTTGCTCCAGTAACACCTTGACTACCAGTGTAACCAATACTGCCAGTGTATCCAAAACTACCAATATATCCGGCCGATCCTGTATAACCATCCGGGGGTCCTCGACTGCCAGCATACCCAAAACTACCAGTGTAACCAGCAAATGCACCAGGCATTTCTCTTATTTGTATAGCCACCCCCGAACTGATAGTACCTGCCAAGGTCAGAGTTGATCCTGATACTGTGTAGTCGGTCACGGGTCTTTGTACCACACCATTGGCCATGACCAAGATACTGTCATTGGTGACACCACTGCTGACTGTGAATGTGTTGCCACCTGAACTGGTATAGTTCCTGGTCAAGTAGGGAGTAGCAGTGGGTCCATATATCTGTGTAGTAATTTCAATTTGGGCTGCGGCAGGGGGGGCTTCGCTGAATATAATCACATTGCCCGACACTGTGTATGAATTTTTTAACTGTATAACACCATTCAAGTTAACAGTGGTATTGTTTATATTATATGGCGTATTGCTGAGTGTATATACTAGTGTTGTGCCATCACCAATAAAGTTATCAACCATACCAGTGTAGGCAAGACTGCCTGTAGATCCAGTGTAGCCTGCGCCTACGCTGCCAGTATAACCTGCCACTGTACTAGCCGATCCAACATACCCCACGCTGCCCGTATATCCTAGATTGCCAATGCTACCGGTATAGCCAGTTTGTCCTAAAAATCCACTGGCAGCAGCTTCGGCCCATTGATAGGATGTGCCATCATACGTGTAAGTAAACAGTATACCAACTGATGTATCAAACCATCTGTCACCTACTATTGCATCAGTTGGTAATATGTCAGTGTAATAAAAAGTTCCGCCAGTGCCCGCGCCGGCGCCGCCAACACCACCACTGCTGAATGCTGTACCATTGGCCCAAAATACTCCACCGGTAGTTACTAAACGACCACCAGCATATAAATTACCGCCAAGTCCCATGCCGCCGGATACTTGTAAAGCACCAGTTATTGTACTAGTAGAAGGATCAGTATTTGATGTTATTATAGCCTGTGTAGTTGTACCAGAGAAGGTGCCAGTATTACCAATGCTTCCAGTATAGCCAGTAGGTCCACTTGCACCAATGCTTCCGGTATAGCCGGTAGGGCCACTTGAACCAACGCTTCCACTATAGCCGGTAGGGCCACTTGAACCAACGCTTCCACTATAGCCTGTAGGTCCACTTGCACCAATGCTTCCGGTATAGCCGGTAGGGCCACTTGAGCCAACGCTTCCACTATAGCCAGTGGGTCCACTTGCACCAATGCTTCCTGAGTAACCAATCGAACCAGTATAGCCATTAGCTCCTGAACTGCTAAAACTTGTACCGTTGGCCCAGAATACACCACTGGTAGTTATTAAATTTGTAGCACTTACGTTTCCTGCAACGGTTATGGGTGTTGCTTGCCAAGTAGATCCGTCATACAGTATAGTACCTTGAGCAGCACTAGCAAACGGTGGAGGCGAACTCTGTGACATAGTTACGCCATTGGCAGTAATTGTTAATCCAAATGATGAATTATCAATTAATGTACTATTTTGTAATGTTAGTAATTTAGTTACTGTTCCAGTAATAGCACTAGTATTGCTACCACCAAATGGATTTGCTGATTGAGTAGCAGTTAGTGTTCCGGTTGGAACTGTAAAGTTACCGGTGTATACTGCTGTGCCATTAACTATTCTTAAATTAGTTATACTACCTACGGTTGAGAATGAGGCCCCAAGCCCGTTATCTTTTGATCCAATCAATGCGCTAGTTGTACCTGGACTTATTGCTCCTGTGCCAAACGATGGTCTGTTTGTATCAAGAACACCATTTATATAATAATTTAACGCACTGCCTGATCTTACAACAGCAATATGTGACCAGGCGTTTAACGGAACAGTACCTGTTCCAAGATTACTACCTCCAGTATAAAATTGTATTCTACCACTTCCGTTAATTGAAAAAATCCAAGATGTTGCGCTGCCCCCGTTTACCCTGGCATCAAATATACCCCAATCGCCGGCTGAACGATATGTAGGATATACAAATGCCTCAAGTGTAAAGTCACCAGTTAAATTAAATGCTGATGTACTACTAACGGATGGGTATGAAGAACCATCAAAATAACCAACATAGGGTGCGCCACTGATACCGCCAACTAGACCTGTATTGTTTGTTGGTGTAACAAAACTACCATTTGTTAGTGTTAATGCATTAGTTGATTTATTAAATGTTAAATTAGCACTGGCACCTGCTGCACCCGAATCATTGAATATTACTTGTGTGTTACTACCGGCTACTGGACCAATGCTTCCGGTATAGCCAGTAGGTCCACTTGCACCAATTGATCCAGTATAGCCAGTAGGTCCACTTGCACCAATTGATCCAGTAGGTCCACTTGCACCAATTGATCCAGTATAACCGGTAGGTCCACTTGCACCAATTGATCCAGTATAACCGACAGATCCTGCATAGCCATTGGCTCCTGCACTGCTGAAACTTGTACCATTGGCCCAAAATACACCATTGGTGGTTATAACGCTGTTTGCCGTAATGTTTCCAGTTACAATTGCCCTACTACCAACATATAAGTTACCAGCAATACCAGCACCACCACTTACTACTAGTGCGCCACTAGTTGTACTTGTGCTTAAACTTAAATCTGGAGGAGTTGTACCTAAAGTTATTGTCCCGGCACCAGTGAATTTATATATTCTATATCCGCCGGCTGTTGTATATGCAAGTGTACCAGTGGTCGACGATGCTGCATCATATGTGTCAGGATAACGAATAATAACAACACCAGAACCGCCGCGCCCCTCGGCGCCGTAATTTGTGCCTACGCTACCGCCGCCACCAGTATTTGCTACGCCGTTTTGGCCGGTGTTATTACCAACTTGGAGAGCCCCGTTACCGCCGCCGCCAGTACCACCCATTGCATACCAGCTAGCACCACCACCTGCATAATATGTTCCAGAACCAGCTGGCCATTCTTTACCAGCGCCGCCTGCGCCAGGATACCCTGATCCAGCAGCGCCTGCACCGCCGCCGCCAGTGACATAGTATCCGCTGCTAGAAGCACCACCATCGTTACCATAACCGCCACTGGCGCTAGCTGGTTGTAATCCATAACCGCCACGGTCAGCAACCCTGGATGTTCCAGCACCCGATCCACCGCTGTTACCAATGCCATATTGTTGGCCGCCGCCGCCACCTAACGCAGTAATAGTTGATGATCCAGATAATTGTAAATTTGAATCAATACCGTTAGTGGCAACAGCGCCGCCAGCGCCCACTGAAATGGTCAATGTATAGCCAGGGGAAACAGATGATGTTCCCATTACAAAACCGCCTGCACCACCTCCGCCACCGTTACCGTCATTGCCTGTTCCGCCACCACCACCGCCGCCTGCAACCACTAAGTAATCAAATGTTGAGGGTGCATTTCCTAAATCGGGTGAGTATCCGACACGTAACCCTCTGCCAATGCCGGCACCGCCTGCTACTATTAATGCGCCAGTAGTAGTTGATGTCGACGGCGTAGTGTTGCTGGTTATGATCTGTTGTGTGGTTGTGCCGCTGAATGTTCCTGCCGATCCTGCATAGCCAATCGATCCTGCATAGCCAATCGATCCTGCATAGCCAGTTGATCCTGCTGAACCAGTATAGCCAGCGGCGCCTGCACTACTAAAACTAGTGCCATTGGCCCAAAATACACCATTGGCAGTGATTAATCTATCACCAGCAGTAATATTACCCGTTGCAACAATACTGTTGGCATATTCTGTATTGGTTATTGTTTCGTAGTTTAATGTAGTAATGTTACCAGTTACTACTAAATTGCCACCAATGTATAAGTCACCGGATACACCCACACCACCGGCAACTACCAATGCACCTGTGTTAGCACTGGTACTTGGAATTGCACTATAGGACAGTACACTATAGTATTGCCCAGCAGTATCTGTTATTACTGTGCCGGTGGTTGTTGCATCGTATGTGTCCTTATAGTAATAAAGATTAACTTTATAGTTGACACTGGCCGTTAAACTTACAGTTTCGGTATACACTACGCTGTCATTTGTGTATAACCAATCAAATGTCAGTGTTGATCCGGTTTTTCGCACTCTAAATCTGAATGCAATATTACCAACACCGCTATATGCATAATTAAGCAGTTTACGAGCAAGCCCCGATGATGGATATGCACTATAGCTAGCCATATCAAGTGCCGCAGTATAAGTGCTTGTGTCGACGTTTAAATATCCTATGCCGATATAGCCTGTGTATGTACCAATTCCAGGGAATTCAATTTTAAAATCAAAGTCTGCACTTGCTGTTGTAAATGTGTAATTTGCAGGGCGATTATAGCTGACTGTACTATTGGTCAATGATATTGACGACAAATATCCAGACGTTACTGCTGTTGCCGATCCAACGTATAAATTGCCGTTAATGCCGGCACCACCTGCTACTATCAATGCACCCGAGGTGGTGCTGGTTGATGCAGTGGTGTTGCTGGTTATGATCTGTTGTGTAGTTGTGCCGCTGAACGTACCCGTTGATCCAGTATATCCTGCATTACCAATGCTTCCACTATAACCAGCAGATCCTGCATAGCCGCTTGATCCGGCATATCCAGCAGATCCTGCATAGCCAACTCCGATTGATCCTGCATAGCCGCTTGATCCGGCATATCCAGCAGATCCTGCATATCCAGCAGATCCTGCATAGCCAACACTGCCTGCATAGCCAACCGAACCAACGTATCCTAAATCACCGCGGTCACCAGTCCTGGCAAATGTAACAATCAGCGATGTGCCATTAGTAAATGATCCCGGACCCGACAAGTAGGAGATGGGCACATGGAAATGGTTGTGTACCGGCGCGCCTTCTTCGGTATGATTACCAATAATTGCAAACATTGCATAGTTTGCATTGTTTCCATTTTCTACTACAGTAAAATGTCCCTTGATGCTGGATGTTGAGTCGTCAATAGTTTGTAAGAAACTGTAGGCCGATACTCCCAACTTATCATAAAAGTTGATGTACATTACCGTAGCAGACGATAGTGTAGTCGAATCAAATTCGATGTTGCCTGATGTGGGATCTGTTATGGTAGTGTCGCTGCTGTAGGTATAGGCAAATGCTTCGCCACCAAAATTACCATCGTTACCTTTAGAACCCGTATAACCAACGCTGCCAGCATATCCTATTCCAATACTGCCAGTATAGCCAATACTGCCAGTATAGCCAATACTGCCAGTATAGCCATCTATACCCTGGCTACCTGTGTACCCTGCACTTCCAGCATATCCAACGCTGCCGGCGTACCCAACACTACCAGTATACCCCTTGCTGCCAGCATATCCTAACGCACCGCTAGCACCCTTTGGACCCTGGCCGCCTTGAATACTATCTTCAATAGCTACATAATCAATTTGAGTTTGATGTGCTACATTGCCGGTGTTACTATGGTATAGTCTAATTGTGGCTGCTCCACTATTAACATAATTAGTAGAATCTATTACTTCTAATGCAAACTGATAAAAGCCGCCTAATCCTGTATAAGATCCAATATTATCCCATACTGTTGTTAAATTATTATATACTTGAACATAAATTATGTGGCCAGAAGCCTGTGTATAATTAATATTTAATGCAACACGATTGAACTTAACGACACCAGTAAATCCAACAGTTACTATCCAAGCAGGTCCTGCATGCGTGCCGTCAGTAATGGTATAATAATTGCCATCGTTAAAAGTTTGTATGTCAGACAAGCCGCCAGACACATAAACACCATCAGTTAGCGACATTGATTGCGCTGTATAAGTCAACGATTCTGGTGTAATACCGCTAGCACCAACAGGGCCTGTTGCTCCTGTTGCACCAAATGATCCTGTATAGCCAATTGGACCTGTTGCGCCTTGATTACCTTGTGGCCCGGTTATATTACCTACATCTGAAAATTGCGATCCTGTCCAAACAGCCAAATGACCGTTATATGATAAAATATATCCGTCGCCAAAGTTGCCCACGATAGTAGTAACTGGCCCGTTTAAGTATGTTAAGTCTACTACAGATCCAAGTATAGTGATACTGGTTCCGTCTATGCCTTTACTGCCAGTGTAGCCAAGTGAGCCAACATATCCAACACTACCAACGTATCCAACACTACCAGCATATCCAATGCCTATAGATCCAGTGTATCCCAATGCTCCTGTTGACCCGCTGGCTCCCATAACACCAGTTGCACCACTGGCCCCAACTGGTCCAACAATTTTTCCAATGTCATTCCACTGTCCCGTTGACACGTTCCAGAACCATAATGCGCCGTCCAGGTGTGCGCCGCCGTCGCCGGTTGTAACTATCCAACCGTAACCAGCATAATCATTCCAATTCATTGGCGCCGCTGGTAGATCTGCTATAGTTGCTTTAGTTCCTTGTAAGGTAACACTAACACCTTGTGCGCCCGCAGGTCCTGTTGCACCTGTTGCTCCGGAGGCACCTGCACCTGTTGCACCGCGGCTACCAATATATCCAGCACTACCTATATAACCAGCACTACCGCTAGCACCTGTAGCACCGGTGGCACCTAAGCCGGTGGCACCAATCGGTCCAGTGGATCCTTGTAATCCAGGATTACCTTTGCTACCAGTGTATCCAGCTGAGCCAGCATACCCAGCACTACCTGCATAGCCTACGCTACCAGTGTATCCAGAACTACCAGTATAGCCAATTGGGCCTGTTGCGCCCGTGTTGTAATACGGAACACCGTTTGCGTAGAAATAGTGGTCAGTATAGACATTCCCAGTAACAGTAACGTTGCCAGATGCAGCAAAATCTACTGTAGATATTAAATTAGCACCAGTGATAGCAGCATAAGTGCCTAGTGACACTATGTTTCCCGCAACCACGCTACCGCCAACATATACGTTGCCTACAATACCAGCGCCGCCTGCTACTTGTAGCGCACCGGTTGTGGTTGATATTGCATCTGTGGCACTAGCCACAATCACGTTACCAGACCCGTCAACTACTAAACTGGTAGCAGCACCAGCACCAGCAGTGCCAAGAGTAAATGACTCTGCATTAATTGACATTGGGGCATACGCAGCGCCTGTGTTGTCCAAACTGGTAATATTATTTTGCCCAGGGGTGTCACCTAAAGTAAAAGCCCACTGATCACCTGTACCAGCGCCTGCCATGGTCAGAGCATATTGATTTCCTGTACTAGTTTGCGCGATTGCCAATGATGCAGCATTCAAGCCGCCGCCAGCATATAAATCGCCAGCAATACCCGCGCCTCCAGCCACAACCAGAGCGCCCGAACTAGTATTACCGCTAGGAGTAACGTTAGCTACAGTAAACGTTGTATCAGTACCTTGCACACCTTGTGCAACTCTGGTCCAGGCGTTATTAGCAGCAGAATAGACGTAGGTTATACCATCAACAACTGTTTTGGTATTATCTGCTGGTGTAGTTGGAAACGTCATATTAGTATTTACCCATTAAAAATCATAGCGATCCTGCAGGAATTGCACCTGATGGTATAGTGTTTACAAAACTGCTAGTGCCCCAATTTATGCTGCCCGACCCAGTACCGCTACTGGTGCCATCGTATACAGCAAAGTAAAGTTGTCCTGATCCCGGAATTGCCACGGCTACGGCGCCATTCCAGGCCACAGTTTGTGCATCTAAATCTATCAGCACCCCGTAAGTATGAGTAGCCACTCCTACCCCTGGGCCCCCAAACGCTGTCCCGGCACCGCCGTTTCCATTCCCACTTGTTCCGTTATGATAGTTGCCTACCCTAGTAGGTACCCGTTGAACTCCTACGTACCAGCCATATCCGTCACCAACCTCAGTAATTACTGTAAATTCAAAATATATTTTACCTGCGGTTTGTACTATAGCATACAGTATGCTAGCAAACTGCCCTGTTGTGGTAACTGTATTTCCGCTGACCGTAAAGTTGCCGCCGCTCCAAGTTTGGTCATAGGTTAAATCAACTGCTGTAAACGGATTAAAAAATCTAATAGAACCCGATGTTGTCCAGGTGTAGGTTCTGTAGCCATTTGCTAGTATGTAACTTGCACCGCTAACTCCAGATTCTGGATAAGAGTCCGAGTAACGAATAATAGAGATCCCAGAGCCACCATTGCCACCATAGGGCAAGCTGGTATATTGACTTGATCCACCACCACCTCCACCAGAGTTAGCCGTGGCATTTCCTCCGTTGGTATTAGACACTATTGCTCCGTTACCACCTCCACCTACACCACCCAGGCCGCCTGATCCACCTGTTCTAACTCCACCACCGCCTCCACCAGCATAATAGTTAGTGGTTAGGCTAGCAATTAAAACAGATACGCCGCCAGGGCCACCGCTGTTGTAAGCCACCGTACGTATGTCGTGATTTCCGCTGGTTAATGTTATATTTACAGTAACTGACCCAGCATACGTGGTGGTACTTGTTCGACTAACTCCATCTATGTAAACAGTTACGCCATTATCGGCTGCTGCTTGGATTGTATACAATCCTGTATATGGAAATGCAACTGTTACGGTTTGATCAACTCCCACAGTCGAACTACCATTAGTATGCCACACAGCATAAGCATTCATAAAGCTGCCCCAACCACTATTGGTTTTTGCTACTAAATCTCCTGTGCCAATTAAATCTCTTGTATCCCAAATAGCTGTGCCACCGATTGTTCCAGTGCCAGCGGGCCAATCGGACCCAATACCGCCTGCACCAGCAATTGATCCCAACCCATTGTCACCAGCAGCACCTGCGCCACCACCGCCACCTCCGGGATAAGGACTTATAACACCTCCGCCCGCGCCGCCTGCATTTCCTTGGCCAGCAATTCCAGCGCCGCCGCTGCCGTAACCATTTCTGTAAGTGCCGCCACCTCCTGAGCCGCCCGTGAGTCCGCTGTCGGTTCCTGAAGATTCATCGCCTCCGCCACCACCTCCACCGCCATAGGCTATAATGGTATCTAATAGACTATTTGATCCATTTGCTCCTCTTGTTCTTGATCCTGTTGCGCCTGCACCAACTACGATTGTCCAAGTTGCATTTGTAATAGCAAATATTGAGCTGGCTATAAAGCCGCCGGCACCACCTCCACCTTGACCGGCAAGATTCGTTGCGCCGCCACCGGCACCGCCGCCGGCAACTAACAGATAATCAACTAAGAATCCTAGATCGTAACTAGTAACTGCCACCCCACCTGTTATTGCTAGTCCTGAAATAGTTAACGTCATTTACACAATTCCATTATACAATAGGAGGAGAACTCAAATATTTTACAGTAGGTCCACTGAAATCCAACCAAAATCCATAGGCACCGTTATTAACATATTCATATAATCTATCGTTATTAGTGTTGTACCAAAAATCACCAGGTGCTGCAACAGTTGGCGCACTGCTTTGTGTTTTGATGCTAGAAGAACTAAATGCGTCACCGTTGGCCCAGAATACTCCGCCTGTGGTGACAAAACTAGCAGTAGTAGTAATGTTGCCCGATGCTGTTATAACATTGGAAAATTCTGTGCGAGTTACGGTTTCATAGTTTAATGTAGTAATGTTACCAGTTACTACTAGATTGCCCCCAACGTATAAGTTACCAGCAATACCAGCACCTCCGGTAACTTGCAAAGCGCCCGTTGTGGTACTTGTTGCCGCGGTTGTATTACTAGTAACAATTTGCTGAGTTGTTGTGCCAGAAAATGTACCAGTGGAACCAGTATATCCAAAGCTACCAGTGTAACCAAAACTACCAGCATAACCAAACGATCCTGCATAACCAGCACTGCCTGCATAACCAGCACTGCCTGCATAACCAGCACTGCCTGCATAGCCAGCACTGCCTGCATAACCAGCACTGCCTGCATAACCAGCACTTCCTGCATAACCAGCACTGCCTGCATAGCCAGCACTGCCTGCATAACCAGCACTGCCTGCATAACCAATTCCAATTGATCCAGTATAACCAATTGATCCAGTGTATCCTTTGGGACCGAGCGGTCCGTCGACACCCTGTGCGCCAGACATGTCTACAATAAATGTATAGCTAGACCCATCCCACCTATATAATTTGCCGTCTTCGGCAATTTCAACACTATTTGTGTTAATTATAGCAAACTGACCAGCAATTATGTCAGTTGGGCTAGTATCTGCTAGTAAATTTGCTACACTTGAATAAGTTTTAGCAATAAAAAATGGTAGCCCCGACGATCCAGTGTAACCAGTATTAAAGTAGGGGGTGCCGTTGGCGTAAAAATAACTATCAGTATAGACTGATCCAGTGACAATATTCCCGCTGGTAACTACATTACCAGTGGCAGCGTCCACTGTTAGATTGCCTACCGTGAGGCCATTTTTTGCTATGAAATTCTTATTGGCCACAGTTCATTTTCCCTATAGGCTTGTATGTTATTTATCCAGAACCGTGCCAGGTTAGGTCGGGCTAATCAGACTACATATGTTTAAATTGCTGCCCAATCGTCGACTTGTTCATTCCACTCATATAGTTTACCATCCAATGGATATGGTTTATTTGCAACAGTTATACTCATATCCTCTAATTTTTTACGTCTTTCCCAGTACTCGGGATGAACATCATTAATAAAATACGGTGTTGATGTTTCTGGCACTATGTCAGATACCTCTCCGTCAATATCTCTTATAGCAAAAACACAGTACCAGGCTACATCGTCTGTTATTGCTTTAAATTTATGTGGGCGTTCTTTTTTGATAACAATAAATGTGGGCGCAGTAAAAATTCTAGGAGGATTACCTTCTACTTCAACTTCAACTGTACCACTTACTAGTAAACTAACATGGTCAAACAAATGATAATGTCCGGGAGTTTCGTCTCCTGCATATTGCAATTCATTTTGCCTTACCCATATATTGCCAAAATATCCTAAATCATGTCTTTTTTTCATACTTACCCTAAAATTACAATATTTGGTATTTCTACCCAATCTTCAATGTCTTCGTCCCATGCGTAAAATTTACCATCTGTACCATTGTATTTTGATGGTACAGGTGCTTCCCATCTACAGGTATCTTCATTTAAAACCCAGCTGGGATATAACTTGGGAGGAATAAACGCATCCCTGCCTTCATCATATGTGTATCCTATACCTGCAAGATTTTTTCTAAATTGTTGACTAAAACTGGTCTGAACCCACCTGTTGCTATCGGGCCAAAGTGTTTTACAGAAGGCTATTCCTTTTTGTTCACTTTCAACTCCGTCTTCCATAATGTCGGAATTATTGATGGCCACAACCCGTATTGCAATATTATTTTCGTCGATTTCTACAAAATTTGCCATTAAATTTTCCTTTCATTAAATGGTAATAAAGGTTCCGCTGCCAGTGAATATGTGTAGATACCATCCAGGCCTGGTTGTGGTATCAATTGTTCCCCCGGCCGCTTTTTGCGTAGGAGAGTTGTATGCTATGATTACAATGCCGCTGGCGCCAAACCCCTTGGAGGCTCCTCCATTTATTGGATGCAGATCGGATGTACCGCCACCGCCGCCACCGGTATTTGCAATGCCGGGATTACCCCATAATCCAGCAGATCCATATCCAGCCACACTGGGTCCGTAACCACCTGCGCCGCCGCCACCAATTCCGCCAGCACCACCTATAAATGGAGCCACTTGTGAGCCACCCCCACCACCACCAGCAAACCATCCGCCAGCTACATTTCCGGTTGGGAATCCTGCTGCGGCTCCGGTTAATACGGCAAATTCGGGATATCGCAATCCTGCACCGCCATCACCACCAGTATTGCCAGATGCGCTACCACCAACTGCGCCTGCGCCACCGCCACCGCCATAGCCGCTGGCATTTGGTCCACCTGCGTTTCCTTGGCCAGCTGTTCCGGCGGCGCTGGGTCCACCACCCGAGCCGCCGGCTGCACCGTTTTGCCCGCCGCCGATGGCCACAATGTTAACAGCACCCCCCACAACTGAACTACTAGAACCAGGTGAATCGGGTCCCGCAGCACCCGATACAGTTACTGTATATGTAATACCACTTATAAATGGTATTGCATTGCCATTTGGTGTTTTTGGTGTTGAGAGCACACCATAATAAAGCAATCCGCCAGCGCCGCCACCGCCTGTACGCTTACCTCCACCCGAGCCGCCACCGGCAACCACGAAATATTCAACAGTGAATAACGACGTCACGGATGATATAGAATTTTGCCTAGCAGCTATTAATACGCCGCTCATGTTAGTCCGCCGCCACTTATGAGCCAAGTGGTGTCAGTCATTTTGATTGCCGTTGCCGATCCGCAGTATGCTAACTGTCGGGGCCCGGTTGTGCCCGCAGTGCCCAGATACATGGTGTCTGAGTTGATAGAAATTGTAACAACTTGGCTGGTCATGTTGATAAATGTCAGTGCTGTGCCAAGTGGATAGGGCACCGATGCATTTGATGGAATAGTGTATGTTCTTGCATTGGGATCTGTACTTGGGTGAAAAATAATTTTTCCCGAATCCGACAGAACTGTTATATATCCTGCACTTTGACTATTAATTGGTATGTTTCTAAATCCAACTGGGTCTGTTCCGTCAACTGGAGTGGTTGAAAACGTTGGTGCTGCTGATCCATTGGACACAAGAAATGCTCCCACAGTTCCGGGATTTGTAAATGCTACTTCTACTCCGTTTCCGTATCCTACAGATCCTGCGTTTGGAATGTTGCTACCATTGAGAGTAACCGTCATTGTATTCTCCTAAAATTAAATTATTAATTACAGTTTGTTTTCCCTATTGGGCTTGTATATTGCATAATTATCCTTTGCGGATTACATACCCAATTGGTGTACTGGATCCCAGTGTAGTGCGCTGATAGGTAATTGTTACACTACTACTGTCGCCCTGGGCCAATAAATCAATATTGCCAGTTGTAATGTCTGATGCATAGTTGGCAACTTCATAATTGCTATCACTTAATAATACTGCGTACTCAGTAAAAAATACTACAGTTCCATCGTTAATACAATCAATAGTACTAAACTTGTATCTATTATTGATATTATCTTTAGCGGTTAATAACCATCTCACAGTAGTTGTACCTGCCACAGGCACATAGTCTGCTACCTCCAACTCGTCATTGATAGTTATTCTACCGTTATAAATATTGCTGCTTGTAACATAAGGCGAGCCGTCGGTATTCAAAACGTTACTAGTTTTAACACTAGAAACAATAATATTACTAGTCCATATACGCTGACCCGATGTATTTGTAGTTAGTATGCTATTATTTGCCGATGTTCCTAGATTTGGTTCAGCTTCATTTACTGAAAGAAATTCATATCTATCACTGCTTAATTCAGCAAATGGTGTTACTGCAACACGCCCGCTAGTAAGAACACGATTTGTTTTCATATTATGGATTTATACTTTCAATAATACTAATAATCATCTGACTTGCATTTGAAATTGATGCATTGGCTTTTAGGGAATCACCAGTTTGTAAAATCAATTTGCCACCAATGATGTTTATTGCATCATGTCTTGGTACTGGACCATTTTTAATTAAATTAGTTGGAATTGAGCTCCTAACAAAATCGGATGTAACCGAAATAGTTGATTCGCTGGTATTACTGATTTGTGCCAGTAAAACAATACTGGTATATCCATTGGGTGTCGTATATACTGTGGTACTAGTTGGTGTTAAGTTTGCTGTATATGTTTTAAAAACATTAATTGCGGTTGTCATAATTATCCTTCAAGAGCTAATATATATGGTGTCATCATAGCAAACATACTGCGTGTAAAGCTATCACCAGTGATAGAACCCGTTGTTTGGTTAATAGTTAAATTTGTTCCAATTTTAAAATTACCTTTATGATCGGTTCCAGTAAATGTAACCCGGCCGCCATTGATTGCTGTTACTTCATTGGCCTCAATTGGTATTCCGCCATATTGTGGTAATGCTGTTAGTGGATTTGTGCCGGCGCCAACGTATTCAAACGTATGTGCGCTGGCAATAATAGCACTGCGTTGATAGAATCTCACTGTGGTATTATCGTCCAGGATGTTTATATAGTTTTCTTGTACAGTAACTTCGTATGTTAATCCGTCAACTTGTCTGACTGTATCAATACTATAATAATTGCCGTCGCCATCAATGGTCATTGTTTGATTGACTTTTGGTTGTGCTGCCAGGCCTCTGATTTGAAATACACCATTGGTGCTAGCACCAAATGTAGTTCCCGACAATGCTTCTGGGCCCTTGCCATCTGCTACCAATCCGTAATTACCAATACTAGAATCGCTTCCATTTAATGTACAAAATGCACCAGACTCACAATGTATACCAATGTCGCAAGCAATTGTATATATGTTAACCAATTGACTGTATCCCAAATTGGTAATGTGTACACCTTTTCCGCCTTTGTTGATTATTGTAAAGAACCCTAAAATCATTGCTTTGGTACTACTAGCACTGGTCAAACTACCATCAATTTTAACAGCGGTACCAGTTGTAGTGCTACTGGTAATGTTCTGTATGTATGGACTTACATAGACGTTTTGTGTTGGGGTTGAGGGATTGTAACTAAATCCGTTTGCCAGATAATCCTTAATAGTTAGCCCCCAGACATAGCAGCCAGCTTTTAAATAGAATAAATCAGAACTTGCTGTTTGTGGTATTACTGTTACTGTGCGCAAATCGTTTCCAACTAAGCTAACTCCAGCAGGGACCGTAACAGGATTATCTTCAGTATAGATGCCGGGTGCTACATGTACACTAGTCCCTGATGTAGCTGCTGCCAGGCCTGCTTTAATAGTTAATTTGGGCGTAGTAAGGCCACCTCGACTGGTATCATCGCCATTTTTAGCTACATAAATTATGTTACTACTGGCATCTAAACTAATATTACCTGTAATTATTGTTGCATTTCCAATTGATTTAATGGAATTATCTGAATGTTTAACATAAAAAACGCCATCGGCTGTATTAACGGCCACTTCGCCGATTTCAAGATCCGCAGCGTCTGGTATTTTTCCAGCTACCGCTGAGCGTTTTAATTTAATTTTATTTGCCATAATTATGGTCTGTCCTAAGTGCTATATAGCCAACGTATAAAATAAAACCGGGGTATCGAAGCCCCGGCTATTATACTTCAATAAAGTATTTATTCTTTAATACTCGCCACCGTCAATTGTATCTGTATTAGTTAACACAGAATTTCCATTCTTTTTTATGTCTGTTGTTACTGATATATTACCTGCAGATAGTGTTCTAGTAGCAATTGCATAGCTAAGGTATTGGTTATCTGTTATTAACCCAGATGCTCCTGCTATCAATACTCTATTCTCAATTAAATGTGCATCTTTAAACCCATCGGCAGTAACTGCGGCAGTGAATGTACCGGTGCCCTCTACCCTGAGCGGTCTTCCAATTGACCATGCATCGTGCCCGTAATCATAAAGTATTGTTGCAGTACCATCTATGCCTAAATTAAGAGTTAAGCCGCCATTGGCCGATTCGGCCGCTGTAGTTGAATTTTTACCTAATTCAATGTTTAAATCACCAACAGCAACAGTAGTAGAATTTACAATAGTTGTATTGCCGCGTACTGTTAAATTTCCACCTACTAATAAATCGTTTGTTGTTTCTAGTGTTGTAAATTTACCAGTAGACGGAGTGGTATTACCAATTGGAGTATTATCTAATGCAAAAAGTGATACGTTACCGGCAACATTTAAATTGCCGCCAATTCCAACACCACCAGATACTACAAATGCACCTGTATTTTTACTAGTTGATTCTGTTAGATTTGTAATAGTTACTTGGATATCGGTTGTGCCAGTTAACACACCCCTGCTGCCAACATATCCATGAAACCCTTGGCTACCAGTATATCCAACTCCAGAAGCACCAATTGGGCCAATTGATCCTCTTGATCCTACATATCCTGTTGCGCCAGTAATTGATAATCCTTGACTACCTGTATAACCAACCACGGTACTAGCAGACCCGGTGTATCCAATTCCTTGCGGGCCAGTTGAGCCGGTTGGGCCGGTTATACCCTTAGCGCCAGACAAATCTGTTACATAAATGTAAGAACTACCATTCCATAAGTAAAGTATTGCATCTTCCGAGTTTTCAACATTGTTATCAACAATAGCAAATTGCCCTGCTGTAATCCCAGTAGGAGCAGTATCGGCAGTTAGTGCTGCTACAGAAGCATAAGATTTAGCAATAGTAAATCCTAAACCAGTATCGCCTTTACTACCAGTGTATCCGTATCCTGTTGCGCCAATTTGTCCGGTGGCTCCCATTATACCAATCATACCAGTAGCGCCTGTGATTGATACACCAGTAGCTCCTCTTGGGCCTGTAGGTCCTCTTTCGCCGGTAGCGCCAGTGGCTCCGCCTGGGTCGCCAGTTGGACCTGTTGGGCCTGTTGCACCAAATCCTGTTGCGCCTACCGATCCCGTATATCCAGAAATGCCGAAGCCGGTTGCACCAATCGGTCCTGTTATGCCTTGTATGCCAAAGCCGGTTGCACCAATTTGGCCGGCTGGGCCAGTATCGCCTTGTACACCTTGAAATCCAGTTGCACCAATCTGTCCCGTTGCACCAATTGTTCCCTGCGTCCCTTGAATTCCAGTTGCACCACGGACTCCTGTTGCGCCATTAATTCCTTGTAATCCAGTGGCACCTTGTAATCCAGTTGCACCAGTATCGCCTTGTACGCCTTGTACGCCTGTTGCACCAAATGCCCCAGTTGGACCAATTGTTCCCTGCGCACCTTGTACTCCGGTAGCACCACGAGAACCAGTTGCCCCTGTTATTCCAATTCCAGTTGCACCAACTTGCCCAATAGCACCAGTATCGCCTTGTACGCCTTGTAGTCCAGTTGCACCAATTGTTCCTACACCAGTGGCACCTCTTGGACCCAATACACCCGTAGCGCCAACTGCACCGGCGTTGCCCGGCAACCCCTGTAGTCCAGTCGCGCCAAATTGCCCAATTGAGCCGGTATCGCCTTGTACGCCTTGTAACCCTGTTGCACCAAATTGTCCCGTTGCACCAATAGTACCAATTGGTCCTTGTACTCCTGTTGCTCCTGTTAATCCTGTTGCACCTTGAGTGCCACCTGCTCCGGTTAATCCCTGTGCGCCGTTAGTTCCTGCATCACCTTTGGCTCCTGTTAGTCCAGTTGCACCTTGAATTCCAGTTGCGCCTGCTATGCCTTGAATTCCAGTTGCACCAACTGCTCCATTGGCACCTCTTGCACCTGCTGCACCTGCTGTACCAGTTGCTCCGATTGGGCCAGTATCGCCTTGTACGCCTTGCAATCCTGTTGCACCACGAGAACCAGTAGCTCCTGCAACACCAGTGGCTCCAAAACCAGTTGCTCCAGGGGAACCGGTGAGACCAGCAGCACCTGCTGTACCAGTTGCTCCTATTAATCCTTGCAGCCCAATTGGACCTGCAGGTCCCTGGGGCCCTGTTGCGCCCTGTATTCCATTGGTACCAGCTGGACCGCCTAATCCAGTGGCACCAATAGTTCCTGCACCAGTTGCACCAGTAACCCCTTGTGCGCCATTAGCACCCTTAGACCCAGTATATCCTGCTGCGCCCGGGGCTCCGGGTAAACCAAATCCAGTTGCACCCTTTGATCCAACATATCCCCTGGCACCAGCTAATCCGGCTGGCCCAGTTGCTCCTGTGTCCCCATTAGGTCCAGTGTCACCTTTTACGCCTTGAAATCCAGTTGCACCAATTTCTCCATATGGTATGCCATTGGCATGATACAATTGGTCTGTATAAATTGATCCTGCGTATACATTACCAGCAATACCTGCGCCGCCTGCAACTACTAGCGCACCAGTAGTAGTGTTAGTACTTGCAGTTGTATTTGTTAAATTTACCGAACCAGCATCAATAATTCCAGGTGTTCCGGATATTACTCCTCCCAGACTAACAGAACCATTGGATATAAATTTTAAGTGACCAGTTGCATTATCCCAAGCAATAAATGCAGAATTTTGTGAGCCAATAGCAGATTTAAAGTAATTAAATTTAAATCCAATATCGGCACCGTCATCAACTGTTAATGTAGTTCCACTGGTGTGTAATGTTATTAAAGAATCACTTACAGACGTATTTACAGAGCTGACTGTAGTAGGAGTACCCGTTAAAACTAAATTTCCAGTTATAGTAACATCTACTGCTGTAAAAACTGGTTGTACACCAATTTGTGTAATACCAGGTTGAGATGCTGTTTTTATTAAACCTGTAACTTGATTGGCTGAAATGTTATTGGCATATACATTACCTGTTACGCCAACTCCGCCCGATACAGTTAACGCACCAGTTGATGTGCTGATACTTTGCGTTGCATTTGATACGCTAAATTGCGTACCAATTACAGTCGAAGTTACATTGCTTGCTGTTCCTAAATTTCTTAGTACAGCCGGTTGGCGTAAATATCTGATCATTTATATATTAGCTCATAATTTCATAGGACAATACATACTGTAATACTCCTGCTATGTCAGCCGATATTCGTAATGCATCACCTTCTTCAAGATATATACTGGTATCTTTAGCAATAGCAACTAAAGAATCACCAACCGGGACTGGTATTGCACTACCAATTTTATAGCTAACAGAATTTCTATATATATCAATAGTAACTGTAGTGTCAGATGCACTCAAATTTGTAACATATAATACATTTATACGGTAAGATTCCGAACTATTCACTGAATTTTCTAAAACTATATCAAGTGTATCTGCCACCCAATCGGCTTTAGTTTTTCCAAGAATGGAATTTGTAGTAATTAAATTAGGAGCAGCCATTTAAAATCCGATCTATTAGCGTGAGTTTAGTTCTCAATTTATGTATTTATGCACTGTTATAAACCATACTATCCTAAGGATTGAAATTCATGCTAACTGTTAAACTCTTGGGCAATGTAATAGTTGATTCAAAATAATCAGCGTTTTCGTAAAGAGCACTGATTTTTATAGTATGCCCGCCCTCGCAAAATCCTGTCACAGATCCAGTTGTGGGGTCTATTGCCATGGTGTCAGACGAATTAGCAGGAGATACTACAAGTAATTTATAAACAACAGTTTGTCCTGGATTATTTATATTCAGTAAAAACATGTTGCGTACTAAACAATCATACGAAACACTTCCTGCCTTTAACTCTTTTGTAAAAGAATCAGTAGCAATAGGTAAAGAAAAAGGATTTCCATATACACTGTTATATAAATCTCCACTAACCGACTCCCATACTATAGTCCATTTTCCAGTGGGTTGCGAAGAGTCATTGACTAATAATGTAGCCGACGTAGCAACAATTGGCCCGGCTTCTCCCTGAGTGCGAATGTTTATTTTTATTGTTTCTGTTCCTTCTTTTAGTTTATCGTTATACAATGTCATGTTAAATGATGCTTGTCCATTTTGTACAATAACACTACCTGAATTAATTTGATTAGAAAAATCTCCAGAATTAGTTGTTCCGTCGTTGGACCAATACAACATGGTATTGTTGGGTACATTTATTGTTTTAATAACATATGTCACACTGTCCCCTTCATTGATTGATGAAATCAATGTACCTCCGTTACGCTCAGATAAATTTATAACCAAACCGTGCCCTTGAGAAAACAATCCTACTGGATTTTCAATAACTTGCCCAGATGCAAGTATGCTTATAATGTCTCCCGAATAATAAGAAATTGGTACTATACGTCCTAACATATTAACATCAATGTAGTATCCCCCGTTATATTCTTGATGATAACCGCCTCGTATGCTTGGTGTTGTTTTTGTTTTATTTTCGTTATTAAATATACTAGTTGAGCTATTTCCCTCACCTAAGAATATACTTAAACTTCCCACTCCTATATCGTATTTAAATTTTTGCTGTGCTATTCCAGTTCCAGTATTAGACTTTGGTTGTGGCTTATAATAGGATGGTTCCCATCTTCCTGGTATTACTATACTAACAGCCAGCATGTTTAAATACAATTTTTTATTTTTATCCCAATCTGCCCAACGCCACGAGGCAAACATTTCAGTTGGAGGATTGGCTCCTACTACTTGATTTATTTTTAATATATGCCCGGGAGATTGATATTTACGTTCGTAATCTTGAGTGTCAAATCTTGGTTCTACTACCCAGGCGGGTAAATCAAATGCTGTGTGCGAAGTGACCCAAGTTACAACTGTCCAAACAGCCACACTATTAGCTATTAGAAATTGATCTGTTTCATATCCTTGTTTAAATTTAAATGTAGCAGAATGAACAATTGGTGAACTATCAAATTTGTCGTATTTTGTAACTTGATAGTCATCTCCTGGATACGAATCAGCAATGGCATATGCATTAATATCATTCTGATTAAACAAATTAGTAGTACTTGTACTTCTTACTAAACCATTTCTATTAGCCCACCACCAATTTAATAGATTACTTCCTCTGTCAGACTCAACTGGAAAGACTGAATAAATTGGTGGTGCCATGATAACATTATCAGCAATTGTTACAGATTTTGATACTGCAACAATGAGACCATTAACACTGTTGTCAATTCTTACTTTTAAAATTATACTCCTAATAGGTCTGTAATTCTTAGATATAGTTTTAGTGAAAGTAGAAGTATTATTTACTATTACTACTATACCAGCATTTTCAGAATCGTCAAAGTCATCTCCCGCTGCTGTTCCAACATTACTCCAATACAAGGCAGTACCATCTATTACATTAGTTGTATCAACTCTATAAGTTACAGAACTTCCTTCGACCACTAAAGTGACACTTGGGGTTATGGAACATTTTATTACTGTTTTAGATGTGTCATTTACTATTACTGTATTTGCATTTGCAACCACCGGGCCATTTAATGATTTAGTTCTCAATTCCATTTTTAATTTTTCTGGGCCCTCGGTTAATTTGTCAATGGTTGCAATTCTAGTAAAAGTTGCCAAATTATTTACTATAGTAATAGTATCTTGATTTGCTGTTGCAACAGTCCATTTAAATGCCACTGAACCAGACCCGCCAGCACCAAATTCATTTGTATTACCAATACTGCTATAAGACACCGGTGTATTAATATCATAGTCAACGGTTCCGTTATTATTAAGATTGTTTACACTAAAATTGTTAACGCTTGAATCTGCCAGATATAACAAACTAGTTTGAGATATTAATAGTAAAGACGTAGAGGTTGGTAATGTAATTGATTGTGTATTACCACCACCGTATGGATTTGCTCCTTGTGTAGCAGTCAGCGGCCCGGTTGGTCTTGTAAAATTGCCAGTGTATACAGCTACCCCTTTAACTATGCGAAGATTAGAAATATACGAATTATGTATATAGTATCCCCAATACGCTGCGTATCCAATATACATGTCGGGTTTTTGTCCACTGAATGCAGCAGCAGAAAATATATCAGTGTCTACATTAGTATACTCGCCGCAGACAACACCGTTACAATACCATGATAGTGTAGTACCATTTCTGACCACGGCCCAATGTTCCCACGCACTACTAGTTGGGGAAACAGTTGTGGGATAATCGGTTGTTAGCCCCAATCGGATTGTTAATTTATCCGAGTTATTTAAAGGATCTCTATATATTACCCATCCGTTTGTAGTATTATCAACTTTTTGTCCAATTCCTGGTCCACTGTAGTTTGTAAACGGTTCTAATAGATACCACCACCATTCAATAGTAAAATTACCAGTGTCAAATTCAAATGCCTGGCTATAAGGTATACTCAAATAGTAACTATGATTATTAAAACTTAAACTGCCACCTGGTATTGATACCGCTATTCCGCCTGCTTGACCACCATTATCGCTGTAGTCTTGTGAAAAATTTAATGCAGCAGACGGTATTAAATTTTTCCCATCACTGCCACTGAATCCACCTTGATCGTCGTCGCCCGGGCCGCCACCAGCTCCGCCAAACAGTCCCCCGCCGCCACCGCCGCCACCAGCTCCAATGTATTGACTAGTATATCCGCTGCCGCCACTATTACTATCTGACATGTACCAAACATCTTGTTCTTTTCCTGGTCCTAATCCTGCATTGCCTCCACCACCACCTCCGCCACCACCTGCGGCAATTATTTTAATATTATTATTAATCAGTAATACTGATGCGCCACCACCGCCACCTCCAGTTCCGGCAACTGTTTGTGGGCCGCTACCACCACCCACTCCTCCGGCTAATCCAGAAATTGGAACAAATAAATTATATGCCATAACATATAAATTACTATCGTCAGTTGCAATCCCTTTATATTGCCCGGGGCGAAACAATCCACGAGCAGGCGGAACAGTATCTGAAAATCTAATAATTCCATTTACTACAATTATCCATTGCACGGCATTATACGGGTCTTGACTTGCTTCTGAATGTTTAGCAAACCAGCCGTTGCCGTCGGGTAACAATTCAGGATTGGCAGTTACAGTTGCTAGTAAATTTGAAAAATAACTTGCACCGGTACCCAAACCGCCTGTGCCGCCTACTCTGTTAATTCCAGTGCTTCCTTCTTTGCCGCCGCCGCCTATATAAACTTTTAATTTGTCCCCGGGATTTACAGGTAATGTACCAGACACAATCTGGCCCGGATATCCGGGGTATCCTAGATATAGGCCATCGCCACCTTTGCCTCCGCCTGCACCTGTAATTGTCACTTGTAATTGATAAACCTTGGCAGGTACTGTCCAATCATAACTACCCGATCCTGTTCTATATAAAGAATCTGCTACACCAAAATCTGTAAGTTGAGTAGTTCCTTTATTTGTCAGATATAAAATTGTTCCGTCTTTGACTCTGGCAGTAGTAACAGTATAATTAATTGTATCCCCTTCATTAATTGATGTTCTATCTGGCACAATACTATATGTAGGAGGATCAAGTATTTCAATTATTTTAACAACCGGCGGTGATGTTCCTGTTAATGTCACAGTTAAGGGTTCAGCTGGCTCTGGCAGAAAATCGGATCTAACATTTATTACTAATTGTAAGTAGCCAGGCTCGACTGGGCCAACAATAAAATTACCGCTTAAACTAGTGGGCAATTGTCCATTTATAGCATCTATGTCTGTCAGTGTGATGCCAGCGCCAGAGATTACATATGGTATAATTGACCCATCGGGTTTATTAGTTTTTAATGTAACTATTACATTTTTTCCATTTTCAAAAACTTGGTAAGCCAATTTTAACTCCAATTCTTATATTATAGGACCATTAATTATATTAACTTCAAGTTCGTATATGTAACTTATTGATCCAATTACATTTATATAAACACTTTTAGGTGGTCCCATTTGTCCAGTTTGGGTTAATAATGTATATGTAAAAGTATCCAATCCTTCGTAGTCAGGAAATGGTACATATGCAAAGTTTCGTCTATCAACTGTTATTCTAACATATCCGTGCTGCGGTTGAGATAATACTATAGGTTCTGAATACTTACCAGGTCCTACTCGTTGCATAATATGTGTATTATACAATTTTAAATTATTAGTATCTGTTGCAGTTTTAACCACTGGGGTTGCAAGAGGTCCAGTGCTTTTAACAGGAATAGGAGAATTGCCAGCTGGTTGCGTCATCCAAGATACAGGAGCAGTGGGTGCTCCTTGTGCCCATCTACTATGAGCAAAAGTCTGTTTAAAAGTATCGTAACTTTGTATATTTTGTATAGGTATAACCAATGCGTTATCTGAAATATCTGCTACTGTATCTGAGATAATTGTAACTATTCCAGATAATGGTTTACTAAAGACAATTGTGTTGTTACTTTTAAAATTATAAGTATCAAATTTTGTTTCATGATTATCTGTACTATATTTTGAATTTATTAACCTTGTACCATTTATAGGTGGTACATTTTTTATCATGTCATAAAATGGTGCATTAATAGGTAAAACTGCTCCATTTGAATCTATTCTATTAGGACTTGGAGGATATATGTCAACTACAAAAGGTGTTCCGTTTTGAGCAATGTCAAAGTTTATTTCGCAATATGTATCGTACATATCGCATAGTTTTTCTTTGCCGTATTCGTCTATATTTTTAAGATTAACGGCATTTCTAGTATTCCATATAGTCGATCCTGAGGTAGTTCTAATAGATGCTGCAACACCTTTTGCTACTATGTCCTGTGGGTTTTTAACTCCACTAGAATTCCATATTACATCATTATGATAATCTGTTATACTTGCTGCTAGTGCTGCCGAACTGCCAGTGGTATCTGCTATAATTTTAATTATGTAGTCTCCCTGAAAGAGAAATTTTTCTACTGTAAATATATTAGTAAAATTAATTGTTTTCGAAGTTTGATTGGTTTCTACTACCAATTCAAAAGTAGCATTAAATTCGTTAGGGGCCAGATATAAACTTCCTATATCATCCACCGATAAATTAAATTTATATTTGCCAGAGTTGTATATAGTAACATACCATCTATACTCGCCGGAGCCGTCCCATACTCCAAAACTATTAATTAATGTAGACCATTGCCCATTTATTGTTGTAGGTGCTGGGTAATATTCTGGTGCTTTGATTAAACTATTTGCAGATTCTGCATAAATTTTTATGTCATACCATCCTGGATCTTCTATTGTATATGTAGTAGTTTCGACATTTTTATAATTTTCTACAGGTGAGCCGGTTGTGGCCATAATTTTTTTAAGATCAGGATCCGACCTAATTCCAATGTTTGATTTTAATTGTAAATTAGCAGAGGTGTCAGCTGACAGAGAAAATACATAGTCATCTGCCTTAGGAAAAAATACTTCCCATTCATAATATTTTTTTGACCAATTTAAATTAGTAACAGACTGATCAATTGAAAATGTGACATCGTTCATCCCTTGCAATGAATCACCCACACCAAATACCAAAATAGAAGTACTAGTAAAAGATTCGGGCACTGTAAATAGTCCCGATTGTGTGTCGTGGTTGCGACTAATATATGTAACATCTTGCAACAGGTCACTAATACTAGGTTCCGTTCCGTCAACAATGTCTACTCTAGGATGATAAAATTGCAATCGTGTTGCGCTGTCATTGCAATAATACAAATAAGTTCTATGTATTCCTTGTGTGGAATTGAGTCCCCATTTTATATCACCGGTGCCGATGGTGCCGCCGTTGTTATCACCAACTTTTCCTGCTGTGGTATAATACCCAGAATCTGGATGTTTACCAGTTGATGTAGTTGTTGCAGGATATACATGCCCTACAAAAAGGTACCATTGATTTTGTGTTAATTGAGACGTTAATCTATAGTCCCAATAAGGATTAAGTTCTGCATCTCCAGTATCCATACGGCATGCACCGCCATTATTACCATACATACCTAAATAAAAATAACCCCCAGCGGCAGTAGAAGTGCGCTTAACCCATACAGAAAACCTATACATTTTAGTATTATCGATGTCAAACCACGGTGTATTCCACCCTCCGTCAGCCTGATTGTCAGACGTTGGTCTTGCCTCCCATACTACGTCAGTTTTAGACCATGGATTACTGCCAAGAACACGTTCATTTTCATTTACGTTTCCATTATGAGTATAACCGGTTATTGAACCAGAGCCAACGTACCATTCGTTGTATTTTATAATTGATGTAGTATCTCTACCTGCATAATTATTATGGTATAATACCCCTGCCATTGGGATGGAAGGAATTTCTGCTACATTCCATATCCAATAACCAATAGTATAATTAAATTCCACAGTAAATTCACTTGACCAATTTACAATATCGCCATATTCAACTTTTCGTATATTGCTAAGTGATGTTTGTATTCCAAAATTTAAAAGATCAGTAGCCGATACATCGTACCCAACTAATATCATATCTTCAGTGGATGCTGCTCCAACATTTATTGTAAGATTTTTAAGTAACGGAACTACCCCTATGTCATAATAAATTGATTGTACAGCTCCTAACGCATTGGGTAAATTCATATATGAAAAAATATCCCCTTGAGCTCTAGCTTCGTCCCATATCCTGATATCAAAAATATAAGCATACAGTTGATTAGCTGGAGTTGCATCACCTTCTTTATTACCCAATGTAACAGGGCTAGTACTAGGTTGGGCAGTCCTATTTAAATAGAGAGTTAAATTATTTTGTATTCTAGGTGTTCCGTTTACATATAAAAGAATTTGTGTTCCGTTAACTACTACTGCTACGTGTGTTAACACAGTTAAAGGAATTATTACTGTAGTAAATATTCGACCGTTACCGCCAGCAAGAGATATGTCTGTTCCCTGGTTCCAATCTGTTGCAATTGACATTGTTCCATCTTGTTCAATAAAAATTTCATATTCGGTGTTTTTGGATATCACTATGCCGCCACGATTAGCAGTGGTACGATATATCCAAAACTCAATAGTATAATTACTTGGTGCATAAAATGACAAATTATATTTAGGCATACTGTCAATTGATATGTACCCTATTTTATTATTATCTCCAAATAGCATTGCAGGAAGAACCAACGTTGGATCTGGCACTGTTGAAAGTGTCACAGATCCTATTTTAGTTATTGTTGATGTAGGGGCTATAGTATCTAATATTTCTGAAACCAGTGAATTAACAATAATTCTTGCCAATAATTTTGACATAGTAGGTTGCAAAACTAGTGTACCTTTTGCAACACCTACATTTGTTTTTGATCCAGCTAAGATTGTTGTTTTAGTTACAGCCGTGCTTGTTACCAATCCAGATATATTATCATCCCATATACCATATGCATTTAACAACGAAGACCATTGATATTTTGGATTAGTAAATGGATACGTAACCAAAAACTCATTGGGTTTCAATCCTAGTATTGGTTTAGCAGTTGTTGGGTATCCGTCAATACATCCGTTATATGCTTCAATCCCGTTACCTTTTCCGCAGCCAGGAATTCCCACTAAGGTATATGCTGATCTAAATTTAAATAGTGCAGACCCAAAAATTGTTTCACTTGCCCCACACCTATACATTGCCTCAGTTAACTCAACAGTAAGTCTATTCTTTTTTGGTTCGTCGGATGTTGTTACTACTACTATATAATCGCTAGATGTAGAATTTAATGCTTTGGCAAGATTCTTTGCTTCCGCTGGATTACCGTATACATCAAAATTTTTATTAAAAATTACTTTGCCGTCTGTGCGTCTGATTCGACATAAATTATAACTACGTTGCGTATAAAAAAACGCTACATCTTTTTTTGAATCCCAGAGACCGGCATCTAATTTTCCGTAAATATCCAATGCCCCGCGTGATACAGCTCTAAAAGAAAGATTGTCTCTGTAATATACCTCTACCCATCTATGAGATCGAGGAACAAACGATAACTCAATTAATTTTTGATTATCTAATAGAAATTTCTCTTGGTAGTCTTTTCTATACCATTTATAGGGTACATACTGTGATCCGTATTTTCTTATAATTGCAGAATTTATTTTGCTGGTTAAACACAGATCCACTAATTTATAATAACCCAATTGTCTAGGATGTATACCGTCAGGAAGTTCATTTAACCAATTTGGCATTCTATTAGCATCTGCAACTACATCTTTATACTTTGCTGCAACTTCGCGCATAACTTCTGCATAAGGATTAGTATCCCAAAATTTAGTTATAGTTGGTGTTTGCCAGATCATTATTTGATCTGGTTTTAATCCGTTTCGTAATGAAATTAAATTATGTCTGTATTCGGTCAATGATACATTTTGTTTAGCATCATTTAGACCGTGATTTATGATTACAATATTTGCTTGTATAACGTCCGGCCATACTTCATTTACTCCATCTTTTCCGTACAACAATTCTCCACTGGTACTATTTCCTTGGGATCTGGTAGTGACTATAAGTTTATGCTGTGGCATTAATAAAGTTAACAGTCTAGCCGGCGGTTCTGGCACTCTAGCAGTAATTTGATCATTTTTACTACAAACTCCTAATAAAGGAACAAGTTCGTCAGGGTCTCGGCCGCACATAATGCTATCACCAAATAACTCTATATGTATGTAATCGTTGGCCACAGACGATACCGACTTAGTATTCATTGCTATGTCTTTTGTATTGGGAACAATTACAATCTGATTTGATATTAGAGCAGCCATATTATCCTCCGCTTATATACCATGATGTTGGGAATAATCTACCTTTTTTAGGTATGCAGAAATGTCGTGTGTCAAAATATACACGGTAATTCCAATAATCTGTTCCAACTTTTACTACATCAGCAGCATAGTATTTACCCGCTTCTATAGAAGCATCGTAGCGTGTTCTGTAGGCCGCAGATACATATTTGTATTCTCTGCTAAATGGTTTCCCAATTGGGCCAGTGGCCGGATCAATGTATTTTGTAGTGTCTCCTACATTTCCAATAGCATATATTTTTATATATGTATAAAACGAAGATACTTGATCTAGCTCTTTAGTAGTATACATTATTTGCGCTTGGAATTCACTAATTAAAGGTATCATGGTGCGACGCTCAACATCAAGTTGCGGAGGCAATTCTTTAATTATAAATGTTTCTGCTTCAAGTTGTGGTGGCAGCTCTTTAAGAGTGCTAGGTTCAATATCAAGTTGTGGTGGCAGCTCTTTAAGAGTGCTAGGTTCAATATCAAGTTGTGGTGGCAGCTCTTTAAGAGTGCTAGGTTCAATATCAAGTTGTGGTGGCAGCTCTTGTAATAAACCAGTATCAACATCAAGTTGTGGCGGCAGCTCTTGTAATAAACCGGTATCAACATCAAGTTGTGGCGGCAGCTCTTGTAATAAACCGGTATCAACCTCCATAACTGGTAACAGAATCTGACTTGGTAAATGGTCAAGATCAAATTTTGGCACCAATGGTGTGCTAAGTCTGAAAGGATCCTCGGATTCTAATATTGGATCCATTGGTCCAACTAGCTCAGATGGCATACCAGCTGCCGGTGTTAAATTATCTTGTAATACTGTTTCTATATCCATTATAGGATATAATGTTTGACTAAACATAGCTTCATTAATTTCAGCAGCTGGTTCAATTCTACCTATATGATTTCCTTCATTGCTTTCAAGACTTGGTGCAAGATTTGTTTTTAATTCAATTGGTTGTGTAATAATAGGTATAGCATTTGCACTAAATTCTGATATAAATTGTTCAGTTACTGGTGATACCCTACCTAAAATATCAGCATCGTGCATAATTATTGGTGTTAAAAAGATAGATAAATCAACATCTGTTATTTTTTCTGGCGGCGTGTTTGAACTAAACTCTGATGTTATATATTCAGTAGTTGCATCAATTTTATGGTATAACCCATTGGTTCTTGTTTCTTGTCTGAATGGTACATGAATTTCAGGGTATTGAATAGAAGTATCGTTATGAGGAGTTGTCTTAGATTCAATTTGTTGCCCATCGCGTAACAAATTAAAATCATTAATTTCTTTGATAAGTTGCGTAGAATTTACTTCTTGACCAGCACTAAATGTATCATTGACATAGTAAGTTGATAACGAATAAGTTTTAGCATTACCTAAGGTATTCTCAATATAAGTAGTCATTGAATCATTTTTAGCATTGCCTTGAGTTTGTTTATAATAAGTTGATAACGAATAAGTTTTAGCATTACCTAAGGTATTCTCAATATAAGTAGTCATTGAATCATTTTTAGCATTGCCCAATGGTGCTTCAACATAAGTTGTTAACGAATAAGTTTTAGCATTACCTAAGGTATTCTCAATATAAGTAGTCATTGAATCATTTTTAGCATCACCCAATGGTGCTTCAACATAAGTTGTTACAGTATCGGTTTTGGCATCACCCACTGTATGTTTAAAATAGGCCGAATTAACATCTGTTGCAGCAATAAATCCTTTATTTTCATAATATGTTGTTATAGCATCCGTCTTAGAGGCTAGTCCTTTATTCTCAAAATAACTTATTGTAGAATCAGCTTTACTTTGATAACCTCCATTTACAATGTAGGTTGTTATAGCATCTGTCTTAGAGACTAGTCCTTTATTCTCAAGATAGCTAATGCTATGAGGTAATACTGGTGTATACGAACCTATACTAAAATAACTTATAATATGAGGTTTTGCAAAGGCTATCTGAGTTGATTTTATATAACTAAAATGTTCCATGGCATGTGGTACAGCCACAGTTGACATTATATAAGAATATGTATTATTCAAATCAATTGGAATTTTTTTTGATTTGACTAAATTTATACCGGGTAATTTTATAGATAGTGGGGCAAGAAATCTGTTATTACTATGAGAAATTTTAACTGTTTTAATTTTTGGTGCGTTGGTATATTTTAATTTTTCTAAGAATATTTCAGGTGCTTTAGCTTTAATGTCGGGCGAGTTTTTTATATCAACATTGGCTCTGATTTTAATTTTAATTTCATCAGTATTAAATACACTATTTGGAGCAATGTTATGTTTAGATGAATTTTCTTTAGTAATTATCACTCCATTGGTAATAATTTTATTTTGCAATCCCCAATTTCCAATTGGTATATACACTTTACTTGATAATGTAGTATCAGTTTTAACTTGGTATAAGGTAACGTTTGAATCTAAATAGTTTACTATTGTTCTTCTAATAGAAATAATGTCAGAAGTTGATACATTGGTTGCATATTTTCCTTTATCAACATTATTGATTATTAAATTAGCATAGGCTGTGTCTATATATAAACTAGCGCCCGAAACTGTAGTATTTGCTGTTAAGGTCAAGTTTGATGTAAAAAATACTTCACCTGCATAACTTAATGAACCGTTCAATGGATTACTTGTATATGTTATTCCCCTGGCATACGGTTCGACTAATGTTCCAAAATTAATGTAATTAAAAATTACGCCAGGACCAGTTCTGACACTAATTCTAAGTATTCTACTTGAAGTAGAAATTAATGTATCACGAACGTCGTATATACTAGCAGGAGTTAATATATTTTCAATTGTAATAATATCTCCTGCACGTAAATCAAAATAATTGCCAGATTGTAATATACCACGTATAATAGTAGTACCCCTGGTTAGAAAGTATGATTGACCAATACCAGCACCCGGGCTTCTATAATAGTCTGGTATATAATAAGTATCTGACAGAGGAATAGTAACTGTAGCAGTTATAGAAGTATTAGGATTTTGATTATCATATAAGAATAATATTTCCTTTAATTGATATCCATAGTATGGCGCTGTAGTACGACCATTTGGAAAAAATACAGAATCTGAAATCATCGGTGCTGCAAATTTATAATTTCCAATGCTAATCAACGGCGTAACTAACTTTTGAGATGTATTAAATGGCACCGTCAATGAAATCATATCATTTTCTTTTATTGCTACTCCGTCTGTGTACTCAGACCCGTTTATAGCTAATATTCCAAACTCGGCACTCACATAAATATTCTGACTAGTTAATATAGATTGACTCATTAAAATTTCAATTTTAGTTTCGTTTTTTCTTGGTACTGTAACTGGTCTAAATATTTGAAATTTATTATAAGGCTGAAATCCTTGATCGACATAAGAAAAACTACCAGTGCCTAGTAGGGACCAATCGCCAGTTCCGGCTTCACTAGCAAATACAATACTACCATTGGCATTTGTTGTTTTAGTATAAATTGATTTTATCGACGAAGATGAAATTCCAACATTTGCTGTACTCAGATGATTAGAGTTGTCATAAAAATATTCAATGTATTGCAATGCTCTACCAACATAAATTCCAACCTCGTAAGTAAGTTCTTTAACTGGTAATATAGTCTTAACCAGTAAGTTTGTGCCAAAGGTTATACTTGCCGGATTATCTAATGTAAAATATTTTTGTTTTACTATTATTGTAGCGCCATTTGGTATAAATGTTGAGTTTGCAACTTCAAATCCAATTCTATGAAATTTAATTGGGATGCCAGTGAACCCAAGATTATTAACTGATGCATAATATATTAAAAAATACCCATTTGGCGCTGTCAAACTTGCCATTTGAATTTTTGTAAATTGTATAGTATATGTGTTACCAATTGTTATATTATTATAATCTTCGGTAGTAATTATATAATCACCGTTGAATCTTTTTCCTGACACTCTGCCAAAAGTAATATTAGTAATAACTGTATTAATATATACTTTATCATAATCTGCCGCACTTACGTAAAATTCATTTACAGATTGTGTAGATGATCCTGCGTATAAATGCGCTATACAAACAATTGAAATACTAATCCTGTCTATAGTCTGTATACCGTCCAGGTAAACTTCAGTTGGTCCAGTATAGGAGTAAGTACTACTATTAAATACTACATAAAAAGAAGTGTCAACATCAGTGTCAACTGTTCCATTGAATAACAATAAATTATTAAAAGTGTCGATTAAAATCAGTGACGTGATAGGGGGGTTAGTTATCACAGTGCTTGGAGCCAATACTATAAATGTACCACCATACAATACAGATCCACCACTGTCAGTTACTAGTATTGGATCACCCGATAATGTTAGATTAACAGAATTAGTAAAATAAGGTTTTGTTGTAGCATTATATTCAACTCTTATAAAATTAGAAATAACATTAACATCAATAGCAATAAAAGTAAGATCAGGAGAGTTAGTAAATGATGCAATTCTAGTAGAGACTGTAATTCCCGGTCCACTGACATAATCTCCTACGTTTACAGATTCTATCTGATTAACAAAAACTTTAGTCGAACTGGTTGTTGGTGCAGTAGTAACAACAACATTTCCTAATGGATAGGGTTGGGCTTCTGATCCTACCCAGCGAATTCTAATAAAATTAAAATCACCCAAAATTCCTTTTTTGTAATATACCCCGGGTACACTACTTAAAGTTGATGTGTGTATATTTAAGGGATTGGTATTGTCAATTGGTGCACCAAGATACAGATCACGTGCTGCCTCAACATATAATGCATCCGTAGTTAGGCTTCCAATTGCTACATTACCCATTGGAGTATTTTGTCCAAAAGTTATATATCCGTCGGTTGCTACATTTATACTTGTCTTGGCAAGGCCATACATAGTTAAGTTAAACGGCAATGATATACTATCCACTCCCGTGTCACGGCTTCCAATATCAACATCAGCTTTAATATAGCTGTATTCCGTCAGGCTACTGTATCTGGTTAATGCTACTGTACCAGGCACAAAGAAATCAGATTGTTTACTTGACGATACTACAGTAAAATTACAATCAATTGCAGTTTCACCAATAACAACAGTACGTCTATAAATTCCATTTGAATATGCTTTAAAACTAATACCTAAATAGTCGCCTGTGTTAAATTTAGTATTTGTTGCACCTTTTGCACCGTTGACCCAATACGACAAATCTCCACTATTAGTATAGGCTGCAATTGATTCAACTCCTAACATTTTTACTCGGATTGGTCTGCTACCAATATGACTTAATGGTCCAGTTTTATCATCAAATTGAAATGGTATTATTTTTTTAACAGTAATACCACTGGGTGCTAGAAAATTTAAAGTAGAAAACTCTTGTAAGTAATGTACCGCAAGACAACTATTATCTACAACTGATACCAATGTAATTTTATTATCAAATGCATATTCTTTTATTTGATTGTTTCGATCAATTGATAACGCAACATTATTATCATGCCCCGTGACCCATAAATTTTGATCAAACTGTCTTGCATATGCAGGAGCCATATTTGGGGTTGAAATATAATAGACGCCTGCGCCGTCGTAATTTGTAACTATGATTCGACGATTATTGGGGTCCGGAATCGCCACATAACTGCCATCGAGTATACTTGATGGCGTACCAACCGAGTTAACATTTTGTCCCAAATTTGTTAGCTGTGTGAGGTTACCAGAATTGCTTACATAGTATATTACTCCTAGAGTAGTAACAACAATTGCGCCGTTGTCAATACATGCAATTGAGGCAAATTTATCCAAGGCGCTGCTAAATGTATTAAGTAATTGAAACTGATCATTTAAATAGTATATACTACCTTGTCCGACTACCCATATATGTGCGTTTGCACCGCGTTGATTTATATCAAATGATGTTACTATAGGATTTATTTTTGATCTATAGTATGCGCGTCTAGCATCTGTATATGACTGACCACTAGGAAGATCGGCTTCAAACGGCAGATTATTATTAAATGTTCCAACAGGAGTCACAACTGGATCAAACGTATTAGTGTTAATAGAATACGTTCTAAAAGTAATTCTGTACATTTTTTTATCTGCACATAAAACTACTGCTTCGGTAATTAATTTATTAGTAACAGGATCAATTTTTGAAAATTTTCTATAATCAATTGGCCCGGCTGGTAGATTTACTTTAGAAATTAATTCTTCATATTTTGTATAAAAGCAAACTGCATCATTTATATGATCTAATACAATATGGTATGATGAAATATTAGGAATAAAATTCCTATTGAATCCTAGTAGTTGTTGATTATTTTTTGTACTTTTATAGAAGCTAATTAAAAATTTTTGTGGTACATAATTAAACCATTTTTTTCTAGCATCCGTGGTTTTTACTGACGGTCTATAATCATTTTTATTAACAATTGCAAATTCTTGTTTTAAACTATCTAGTACATACGTATAGATTTGATAACCCAAATAAGACAGTGGTGTAGTCAATGTAGCTTCTACATGGTCACCTGCTAGCAACTCTACTACGCCAGATGGAATTACACTACCATTTACTGATAGTGTAACCGACTGCTGGATACTTAATGTTTGTGATTTACTTGAGAAAAAATCTACAGTAACAACACTATTGGGGGTGCATGCCGAAACGCTGTTGAACATCATGCCCTCCGATTGAGTTTAACATAGTCAATTATTAGTTCCTTTAAAATAAAGGAGATTTAAATATGACTGTCTTCGGCGGTAACATTATATGTATCGTCTGAAACAGGAGCAGATTCCCAACCCATTTTAGTCAATACCATTAATCTCATACCAGTACCATATCTTTCAGATCCATACAATGCTTGATAAACTCTTTTACCTCTTGTTGGACCGGTTATTTTTGCTCCAGTATTATCATATCCGCCGTGTACCTCATTGTATACATCAACTTCAATTACTGATCCTGCTCCGACTACTTCGGACGAAACAGTACCTAGCATATCCAATTCATCAGCATAACGGAATCTTGGAGTACTAAGATTATTTAAAAAGGTAACTACAAAGTCGCCATTTTCAGTTAACGACTGCTGTGGATACGGATTTAACAATGCTGGATTATCCTCAGTTTGTATAACGGCAGATTTCTTAAGACTTGGTGCCGATACATCAACTTCTCGAAGAATAAATTTTGTGTAACTTTGTGGAGCGCCCATACCGCATACTACAAATACCGGGCAACGACTAGTTTCAAATTCAACACCGGGATTTCCTGTAATTTGATTACGCATAGTCGATCCACCTCTGACATGTCCAGTTATTCGATCAACTGGCCGCTGAACTAGCACCCAACGCAACGGACTGTTACCAATTGATGCTGCTGTATATGGATTTGAGTTATTATCTTTATCAAATGTGCTCTGCGGAACTTCTTCTTGGCTTCCTTCCCAAACTGCAAAAAACCAACCTCTATTAGTCATTGTAATACAATAACTCATTGGATATGCACCCTCGGATCCCCTGTCAGGATCTCTATTGAGCCATATTTGTTGCATTTCTTTACCAGTAGTGGGCGTTGACTTTGTCCAATCGTTTCCAAAAGAACTTAAATTACCAGCCGGCTCGGTTTGTTTTGGCAGTGCGGCAAGGGTGGTTCTATCGTTTAATTGTGCAATATTTCCGGTATTTGGTAATTGTAATTCTGTAGCACAATGTATTGCCATTCTTGTGTCAGACAATGCATTAAAACAAATTCTAAAATTAGAACTATTACCAGCTGCTGACCTATATGATCCAACTTGAAGTTGATCTGCCAATGGATCAACTGCTGGTGTTGATTCTAAAATCCAAACTCCCCAACTTGAGCCCGCGGCGCCATCGGCTGGAGTTGTTCCCGGATCCCATGGCACATTAAGCGTATTGTCGTCGGCATCCACAGGTGCCGGATCTGCCAATGGATTTGCAGGGTCTGGTCCGACATATCCACCTGAACCCCCGGGCGGTGTATGCGGAGCCGGTACAGTTTGTGTGTAAGATATACTAAATGTACGTCCCGCTGCGGTGCCTGCCGAAGTTGTTGGTTTAACTATTCCAGGAGTAAGACCGCCGGCTACTAGCACCGGTTGCGTAACTAATGTTATTATAGTAGTTGCGCCCGATGCAGGAAATGATTGATAAACATAATAGTTACCAGCTGCTAAGGTGCCAACACCACCCGTCGAAGGTGTGCTTCCAGTAACAGTTACTTTAGTTCCAATTGGAACTTTATAAGTAAACCCACCAACTGATAAATTTCCAGTTCCGTTTGCACCAATTGATGTAACTGTCATCGATATGCGAGGATATGCCATTCTAAAATACGGAATAGTATTCACGCCTTGCCCAGTCATTTCTTTCATCACATCGTTTACAAGGTCCAGAATGCTAGTGAACCCGTATTTTGTAATATTAAAACATGCCATTATTATTTAACTCCTGATTAATGTGGGATATCTCTTAAAACACAAACCCTAAGACCTGTATTATATGGTAAATTAGAAGGCATAGCCCTATATGTTCTAGCTGTTGGTTCACCGTACACGCCACCACCACCCGGTGCAGTTAAAACTACATCATTTCCCGACATGCAAACATCGGCTGATGCTTGACCAATCATATCTAGTTCTTCTGAGTATCTAAATCTAGGAGTAGTTAAATTATGTAAGAATGATATAAGGTATGTATTATACTCAGTCAATGATATTTGATTAGTTGTATTCATTATTGCATAACTATCTTGTGTATGTGTATCAGCCGGTATTCTGTAATAAGAAGCAATTTGCTGAGTTATAATTGTTTTTCCAACTGTACTAGCAGTAGGTGTTGCCGACGCCACGGCAGCAGCAGCGCCCACACCTGCTGAGCCAATGTAACCCACGCCAGACCTAGGATCTATATAGTCTCTGACATTCCATGGATCTCCCTGTTGTGGATGCATGATATCTTCTTCTCTGACTACAAATTTCCAATACTTATATCCAACACTATTAACACAAAATACAGGCGCACGGCCTTTGCATAATGTTCTACCATTTTCTCTATCAACAGGACGCTGTATTAAGAACCAATTAAAGAAACTATCTTTGTCGGTGATACTAATTGCTGCCGGTTTTTGCATGTTACTCCAATTGCCTTCCCAAACTCCAAAGAATATTCCACGATTGGTTATAGTTAATGTATAATTTAACGGGTATGCTTCGGGACTGCCAGCTACTCTAAGTTCTCTATTTACAAATCCTTCGGTTGGTTTTAACGGATCTGGCTTTACTATTGGTGCTGCACCATGTGCAGCATATCCTTGAGCTCCAGATGCGAGTGTTGCTAGTGTGCCTGTTGGCAGCTCTCCCATCATTCCAGCTCTATCTTTAATGACGCCTGCACTATTTGTAACATTTGCAATTGCACCCAAATTAGTTAACTGCAATGGTGTAGCTGTATAACAATTCATTGCTTGTGAACCTGCTTTGGCCTGCTGTACTGTTGATCCGGTGGTATTTCTTAATACCTCAAATGCAATTCGATATGGTTGTAATTCGGAAAAAACACAATTTAAAGTTTCTTGGCCGGCTAATGAATATTGTTCATCTAATTTAATATTAGCGCACCAATTGGTGCCTGCGCCAAACAGATTGTATCCTTCTTCAACTATATCACTGACCATAAGAACGGCAGCTGGGTCAATACTACCAATTGTGCCAGCTGGCATTTGTAACGTTTGCCCAATATATATCTTAGGACGTTTTACTGTTGCTGCTGCATAAGAATCGGTCAGATTTTGTAACTTTACATAGTATGAATTGGTTGTTGTTGTTACTACCTCGCCAAAAACACCAACACCGTCATTCAGAGGATCGACTTGCCCGCCTGCTTCAAGGATAGCAGTAAAACCAGCTGGGTTTTTTGTTACATCATCAACAGTTAGTCCTTGTCCTCTAAACCAAAGTGCATCACCTAAGTTTATTTTTACCTCGCCGGTCTCATTGGGTGCAAGAGCAACAGTAATATATGTATATGTAACTGTTTTTTCAGAATTATAAGTCACCGGCGATTGCCCAGTTGTGGTCAGATCGGGCCTTGGTCGTGGGCCGCCAACAACATCAAGGGGGAATACGCCAGTTACTGTTGTACCCGGTGGTATACTACTTCGATTATTATGATTTGCCGGTGTGTCGGGATCTAATAGAATTTCTTGCCCTACCAGTAAAGTTTTACGTAAAGTAGCATAATCAGTTGCAATCCATATGCCGGCTGAGGCCGCCTCGTATTTTGTACCATAGTCAGCAGTTTTACTGGGATCCATTTCTACGCCTCTAGGCCATAGATTTTTACCTGATGCCTCGTATCCGTTGGCTGCTCTCCACGCTTCTCTAGGGCGCGGATTTGATCCCGAACCCCACGCGCTAATGACAGGCGGGCCGTTTGAGGCGTCTGCCCAACTAACGCTGGCGATGTCAAACGGAGTATCATCTGCTGTAAATGCAGAGGGTTTTCCTGCGCCTGCAGCTAGACCAAGGTATGTCCCAGCTGACGTATATGTGTACGCTTTTTCACTAGCTGTGTTCTGTAAATCTTTGTTGGGATATCTAAGATATACGCCGGCGGAAGTATTTATTCTGTACCAATCGTTTACTTTTCCTGATTTAATAGATATGGCAGTTACTGCACCAACTGAGTTAATTGCATCAACATTAAATTGTGGAGGTTTTAGGTCTAGTGGTTTTACTGTTCCTGTACCAGATCCAACTCGATCATTATATACTGCTCCAGGGAAAGACACCGTAAAAATAGTATCAACCATATTGTCCGGAGATCCAAAAGCCATAAAATCAGTTGGGCCGCCTGTTGTACTAACTGCTAAAATTTTGTATGTATGGCCAACCAGTAAGTTTTGATCTGCAATAATTTCATCAGGTGGTACTAGTTCAAGGATGTCGTTTTGCTTGTATCCCAAACCACCGGTATTTATTTGTAATATTCTTTCCGCTGGATTGTTGCCTGCATCACCAATTTCGTTACCAGTTGTATCAACTATAACTACGTTAGCAGTTGTAAATCCGTTGTTTGTTAAATTTCCAACAACGTCAACCATTAAATCGCTCATATTGGTAAATCCGGCTTTTTCGACAGAATAAAAGTTCTGATCGGCGTAAGATGTTTCGTAGACTATTCTTGGTGGTATCATTATTTTTTGCTCCTTGCCCAATATTTATCCAATTGGGATTTTAGAATTATAAAGTTATTTATCAAAGTTAACACAGTTATTATTCATTATACGGCCGATACCCACGCATTATTAACAAATACATGTAACTTGGTTGTTGGTACAACAAATACAGTTCTTCCATTATAATTACCTGTAGTTGGTAAACTTTGAAGAATTTCTGTTCCGGGCCTACTGTCGGTAACTGCTGGGAAATAATATACACTAAATGTTATAGGAGTTGCTGCCAAATACGGTGACAAACTAGTAAGTGTTACATATACATTAGAATCTGGCGGAGTCTCCATATTTGAAAATATACTATACTGTCTACTTTGAAAACTACTACCATCATTTAAAATTACTGTACCATCATCTACTAGATGATCGGGGGTAGCAATAAATGTATATGGGTTATCCTCATCTTTTGCTGCTGTTCCAAAAACTTCAACTTTAACAGGTCTACTAACGCCCACCGAGTATACAATAGCACTAACACCTAAATTTAATTTAAATTCTGATGTCCCAAATCCTAGTAAGTTATTAATTATTGTTTCGTACTTGTGTCTTCTGATTGCAGAATCTGGAAGCCCGGGAGCCCAATAAGTAGCAGGGTCCCCGCCACCCATTGATGTAATTACTTGTCCGTAGCCTGGAATAGTAGTTGGTAAAGAATATTTTGTACCAACCGATATAGTATCTTCTGGGCCAGTACCAACAGTTAAATTGGCACTTATTTTAGCATTTCCAACTACATCAAGTTCTGTTGTAGGAGTAAAAGTATTAATACCAACTCGTCTGCGACCAACATCAAAATATATAAGGTCTCCATCAACTGCTAAATCAATTCCTTGACGTTCCAAATTTGGAACAAGCATTGGGCCCGAAATGCGTCCTATTGCCATTATGTTGCGTATCCGTGTAAAATTATAATATTCTGACCCAAAGGTGGCACACTAGTAAAAGTTATTTGACTGCCGTCGACTGTAAATGCTACTCCTGGATTTTGAAAAACATTGCCAATATAAACTAAAAGAAAAATTTCATCACCTTTTCTATAACTACTTTTCATTGGTCCAAAAATTACCTGAGCACCAGTTCCTAAAAATGTATCTTTCCCTACAATTGCGGCACCTATTCTAGTAACTATAGTTTTCCATGACCCGGTTACTTCGCTTGCTGTTTTTACAAAAATTTCAGGAGCAATTGTATTTTTATTAAATCTGATTAATCCATTGACTGGAGCATTTGGTCCTACTGAACTATAGCCCATTGGCAATCTGATGCTATAGCTGCCAGATTTTAATTCAGTATTTTTAAGATATCGTCCCATTTTTATATGCCAATAGTAGAAACAGTTGCTACAATGTCAGGTAAATTTATCCCAGCGGCTGCACTATCAGTGTAGTAAGTCCAGTCATCGCCGTTGCTACTAGCTGCAACTCTTGCACCATATCCAACTGCTAAAAATTCTGATCTTGCATTGTTCCATAGTATACTCGATCCTGCAACAGAATTCCAAGGTAGATTATTTAAACTATGCGATACAGTCCATTGAGTACCATCGTATGTAAATATATCTGAGCTGCTACCTATAACATAAAAACCGTATCCAACTTTAAAAGTTGCACCGCCAGATCCTAACACTGATAAACTGCCAGCCTGTGCTAGTCCAGGATTATAAGCCCAAATTATGCCATCATAACTAGTTGCTGCTTTATTATTATCCAATGATAATGCTAAGTATCCGGTTGCCAATGACCCCGAATATACTATTGTTGTTACTCTAGTAGATTGTCCCCATGCAACATTATTTTTTAAATCGTCTATAATAGTCCAAGTAGCACCATCGGTTGTTTTTGCCATGATGCCGCCTTCGCCACCTATTATAAAATTTGTTCCATCCCAAGTAATGGCTGTTACATCAGTTTGTTGCCAAGTTGTACCCGATAGGCTTGGTTGATAAGTCCAAGTTTGCCCGTCGATAGTGGTAGCAATACGAGCACTATTTCCTACTGCTATAGAAATTGAATTATTTGTTGCAACTGCATTTATATCATTTGATCCCCAGTCTTGTAAACTAGAAATACCAGTGGCATTAGTCCACACTAGCCCGTCTGTACTGATTCCCATCCATCCTTGCTGCCCTACTACTATATATTTTTTTCCTATCATTCTGACTACACTAGTGGCATCTACTGTACTAGGCCAGGTAATATTAATTAGCCCCGGCTGATATGTCCAGCTTTCGCCAGTGGGACTAGTGGCAACTTTACCACTTTTACCTACTATTAAATATTCGTTTCTATCAGATGCCCAAATAGCTGCACTAATTTTATCAATTGCGCCCCATAAAGTTTGAGCTAATCCTATACTTGCAATTGATGTAGGATCAACAATGCTGGCACGTATAGTATCCCCATCGTCGAGTATTAATTTTTCAGATTCAACAACATAAGTATCATGCGAAGTTAATGGTACATTATAATAAATTAACGTTTGAATTCCAGGCTCATAATTTTTTGGTACAGCATACACATTAAATAAAATTGGTATGGTGCCGGTGTTGCAGAAATACATAGTAGTAACTGCATTACTGCCGTTACTAACGTAAATATTAGCTATAGTTGGTGTTATAATTGTACTTGTTAATGCCATAAAATATCCTATAACACTAATGAAAATATTAGTGCTTTTCTTTTTGTGATCAATTCTGCGTTTAAAACTGACGAATTTGATACATATAAACCTGCGGCGCCCGCACCAGGTGCTTTACTATATACCACTGTAGCATCATTCACTGCTGGTAATACATTTGTAACCGAATGACTAATTTGTACGCCGGCATTTGACCCAGTTGGTGCATTTCCCGGTACTAATACTATGTTCTCTCCCGGTGAAGATCTAATTTCGTATCCGGCTAAATTTAAATGCCCGCCCAATGTTGGTGTTGGGTCGTCTGCCACTCTTGACATAATGTCTCTATATAAAACACTATCATATGTCATTTGCCATTTATTTAATTGCTCAGTCCATTGTATTGCTGCTTTTGGACTATCGCCGCGACTGACTTCTATACCAGCATTTAATACAGGTGTTCCTGATGTTACATTAGCAGCCAATGTAATAAAGTTATCAGAAATTAATGTTTCAACAGATCCAATATTAGTTTGATTACCAACTACTAGTAAATTGCCAAAAATACTCACTGAGCCGCGGCCGCCTAAAGCGTCAATGTAGATATTACCGCCTAAAGCGGTTAAATACCAATCGCCAGATGTACGATCAACCGTAGCCATGAATTATTCCTATTTTAGATATTTATCATCTAAGATAAGTTAAAAAAATAGCTGCCACAGCAGCTATTTTTATTTAAAAACGAGTTTAAGCGTTTGATATTTTGATGTTAACATCGGCTGCAAAGTACGGTTGATTGTCATATACTTTAGTACCGCTAGTACCATTTGCAGTCCATGCTACTGAACTATCACTTGCAAATTGATGACTAGCACCAGTACCACGAGTTACTCGTGCTCGATGATTTGATAACTTTGTAATGTAATATTGATTGCCAGCAGTGTCGGTTGCTGTGATAGAAGCTTCGCCGGCTGCATTTACAGCTGAATCTTTCAACTTGACAATACCAGTTCTTGTACCATCTGTTACTTTATAACGACGACCAGAAACTTGTCTAATTACATCAACTGCGGTTGCCGAACCACCAGTTAAGTATGCTGTCATAGTAATTGCATTCTCGTTTTGACCAACTACAGCCGATGATCCCATTACTGCATCACCAGTAACCGATTGGCTAAATGATACAGCCGCATCGGTTGGATCGGTATATCCAGAACCGTTGTTAATCATCAACACTGATTTGGCACGATAACGCAATGTTAATGTTGCGCCAGTGGCTGTACTTGCTGAGCCGTCGGCGTGTGTTACTGTAGTTGCTTGTGCCCCAGTTGCTAAAGCACCCGATGCATACAAGAATGTGCCACGGCTCAATGGTGTTACAGCAGTAACATCGTCGCCGCCGGTTCCACCAATTGTATCAACTGTAAAAGTTGCTGTGCCGGCGGAAGTAGTAACTGTTAGAATATCACCGGCTACGTATCCAGCCATTGTACCGCCAATGTCAGTTGCACTTTCAACTTCAGATGTAACGCTACCAGTTGCACGTACAGCACCTAGTGCTAACTTGTCCGGATCACTGAATGTAGTTGATGGTCGTACCGTATACGCACCCAGGGCAGTTAATGTTACACTAGCAATCCGATTACCACCAAGACCGTCATCGCCTTGATTTGCAGAATTATGTGCGTTTGTACTTTCGGCACCATTAGCGCCGATGTTACGATTACCAAAATATTTTTTATTTAAAGGACGTCCCATTTTATTTTCTCCTTAAGAATTTATGGCGTTCTATGCCATACGCGGTTGGATTTCCGCATAAAACTTGCCCTATGCAAGTCGTACTGTCTATTTATCAATTTAATTCAAATAATATTAAATGAGGTGTTCCAATTGGCACTACAAAACTAATTTGATCTATTTCTATTGCATCACCTTCGTTTAATACGATATCGTTAATAGTGCAGCTTCCTTCTAGTACCAGTAAGTAACTAAAGTCATTCGTTTTTAGATTTTGATCTAGTATTCCTGCCCAACAACTAAATCTAGTATTTTTAAACACTATAGGCAGCAGAGCAAAGCCTACAGGGCGATCAAAAAAATTGTATTTAGGAGTTTGATCCCAATCTATTGTATTAGGATAAATCCATATTTGCAAATATCTATTAGACTCTGAGCCTTCATTAGACAATTCGTGCCATATACTATCACCGCACCAAAAATGTTGCACTTGCCCGGCACGAGCTATATTATCATTGCCAATGTTATCCCGATGTCTACATTGTCCAGCAATGACATAATTGATTATGTCTAGTCCGCAATGTTCATGCCAGCTGGTAATAAATCCCGGTTTAGTTCTATCATCATTGATTGTTGTCACCGGACCCCAGTTTGTATACTTAGGATCGCGATAATTCATACAACTAAAACTACGATAACTTTGATAGTTGTCTTCCCCTAAACGATTTAATGGAATAAATCCTCTAGTGTCTGCTGGTCTAATTTTCATATACAGTATTTAATAGCCGTAAAAAAGCCTACTATAAAAGTAGGCTTGATTTTTAAATAACTACTGATTAACAGTCGTTAACAATACTGTAGCCAACTAACTCGCCGTCCCAAACACGAACACTAGTTAGACCAGTTGTTGCATTAATTGCATCTTCTAGTAGACTGTTACGTTGCTGATCGGCTGCTGCACGGTTTGAGGGAAACGGTGCTGTTTCTGCACTGGCAATAACTGTAAACCAATGATTATCTGGCTTACCAATTCCGTACAATTCAATGCTTTGTTGCAATCCTCTAATAGCTTTTGAGTACAAACTATTTGGTAATAGATAGTTGGTTTCTACATCTTGCTGCATATCAACTTGAAAAAACGCTAGATTGCGAGTTCCCATAGTTGTTGTTGGTTGTGTTTTCTGATAATTAACTGCTAAGTCTGTTCCGGTTAGATTTGCCATAATGGCTCCTTATAATTTAGTAATAATATTTATCAAAACTTGATAATTTATTATTGATTAGCCAACAAAAAAGGCTCCAAAGAGCCTTTAATGTAACTTCCCATCCCAAGGGTAAAAAGTTTGGTTCCGTTTTTATTGGAACGATAGATTTTGTACAGCGATCTCAGAAACGTAGTCACCTGCGTTGCCTAAAGAACTTGCTGTATTTGTTAATTCAACATATCCATAACGTGTCATGAAACCAACTACTGGCTCAAACGTTTGTGGATCTAGAACAACACCACTGCTCATCAATGGAACATATGGGCAATAGAATGCTGCTGCGTCAGCTTCGCTGGAACCTTTGTATCCAACTAAAACTGGCTTTTGGTCGTCAGCATAGCTGTCAACGAAAATACGCATTGCGCCATTCAATGTACCAACAAACTTAGTGTTTGTAGGTGCTTCAAATGTACCTTCTGTAGTACGAGCAAAAGCACTAGTTGTAGCAGACTGTAGCACAGTTAGTGCAGCAGATGAAACAACAGCCCAGTTTGCAGCGCCACGACGTGTACGTTGTGCAATTGAGTTAGCTGCGCGGTTAATTAAAACAGCTAGAGCAGCATGCTCGTCACCAACGAATGTTGCGGTTCCAGATACAGCGGCCTGATTGTAATAGAATTCAGTTGCGGCTAGTGAGCGCAATGATGCTAAAACTTCCTGGTCAATTTCAACTGTAATTTCTTGTGCTAGAGCAGCCATGATTTCTGCTTCAACATCCAAACCGTGCATAGCTTGTGCGTCTTGAGCAGCTTCAAATGTCCAACGAGCAGATAGCTTACGAGTACGAGCCTCAACTACTTGCTTCAAGATTTGAACATTGATACGATTTCCTGGTACACCTTCTAATGCACTTGTTGAATATGCTCTTGATGTTGCTGGGTTACCAGAATATGCTGTAGCAATTTTGAATGGGCTTAGTGCTTCGTCACCAACGCTAGCGCCATCGTTTCCTGCGGAAACATTATCAGCATAACGAACACGTAAAGTGTGGATCTGTGCAACAGGTCCGGTCATTGGTTGTACACCAACAATTTCGTTAGCAATAACGGTAGGCATTACACGACGAATAACTGGAAGAATTACACGGTTAAGTGTAGACATATTTCCAGATGTTGTTGCACCGGTGCTTGCTGTCTCAGCTAGATTTCTGCGAGTATTTTCTAGGATAATACTCATTGTTGTGCGGCGTGATCCTTGTAGACCTTCTAGCAGGGCATCTTTAGTTTCGCCCCAACGGCCTTCTAATAGTTCTTGTGTCATTTTCTTTCCTTTAAGGTTTAACTATATTATTTTAACCCTGCTAATCGACGTAACTCAACAACATTAGTGTTGGATTGAGTTGTCACTTTAGCAGTCTTATCTCCAGTTACTGCAACATGTCCTTCATTTAGAGTAGTCGTAGACTTCTCTTTTGTAGAACTTGATGTTAGTACTGCTGGAAGATACTTATCAAATGCCGACTTTAATTTATCAGTCTGCACGTTTTCAAGAAGTTCGCGCATTACCACTTGCTTCTCGCGGGTAAGAGTACCCAATAATCCAGAAATTACTTCCTTACGATTAATACTCTCAGTAATCACGCGAATTTCGCGATCTTTCGATTCAACAAGCTGACGTGTATCAACTGCGGCTTTAGAAGCCTCATTGATTTGTGCTTGTTGTTGATTAATAACTTGTTTTAGTTTTTGCAATTCGCGATTTTCATTAAGATGAGTCAATGAAAATTCACCAGCAAAAGCTTCGAATATACGACGGCCAAACATGTTCTCACGAGCAAGTTGAATGTCTTCTTTGAGTTGTGATAGTTCAGCACCTAGTTTTGTAGTCACTGATTCTTTAACAAGTTGTGCGCTGCTAGCAATGAAACGTTTTTGTAATTCGCTAATTTTTTCTCTAGCTTCTGCAACTAGTTTAACTTTAGTTTCAATTACGGCTTGTTTGTCTTGCGCAAATTCTCTAATTTCTCCCGCCAATGAGCGAACAATGAATTGTTCTAGACGACGATAGTTTTCAGTTTGAATTTTGCGGTCTTTGTGCAACTCTTTAATTTCTTCAGCTAGTTTAGTAGCCATGAAATTATTGAATCTGCCAGCACTTTCCATCATGTGGTTTTTAACACGCACACGATCTTCTACTACAGCTTGTTTTTCGCCAACAAATTCTTCAATTTCTTTAGCGAGACTTTCAGTAACCATTTTGTCTAGGGCTTCTACCATTACTTGTTTGTCATGATTGTAGCGACTAGCCATTTCTTCGCGCAATTCGGCGCGAATACTTTCACGAGCTTCATTTAACTTGGTTTCCCAAGCTTCACTGATAGCTGTACGAGTTTCCTCGTTAACAATGCCACTATCTAATAATGGTTTGATAGCATCAAACATAATAGCTTTCTCCTATAATTTTAAGTCATTGATCAAGCGAGTTACCTGCTCTTTCAAATACTTTTGCACTTTTTTGTCGCCCTGAGCATCACGAGCTATTTCTAGCGCCTTGTGCCCATGTTTCATATTAAACAAACCTTCATAGATGGCTGTTGGATATGCATGTGGCGCACTAGGTTGTGCTACAATGTCAACTGTGACTATCTCGAATTCACTGACGTGCCCAGTGCCTTCGCTGACGTTACCGCTACCGCGGCTTGAAACACCTAATTTAACACCACTTTCTAACATGGTTCGGACTAACTGTCCCATAGGTGTTGGTAGAATCTTTAACTTGCCGCAGCCTGCAGGACCATCCATCCACATTTGTTCAATCATGTGGCTGACACGGTCCAAATTAATTTTTAAATCATCTGGGTGATCTACTTCGCCTAGGACGCTGTAGCCACCTTTGATTTGCTCATTAATCTCTGACACTGCTTTGGTAATTTCATTAACAGGGTAAATACGCTCGTTTAGATTTCTTACGCCGCCTTCAATGAAAATACCTTTCATGTAGCACTCTTTGACTGAGCCAGACTTGCTATCCTCGTAGAGGACTTCCATGCCAGCACGGTCAAAGGTAAGATTTTCTTTTAAATAAGCCATTATAACTAATTAACGAGTGGTTTTACGTGCTACTTTACGTGACTCAGCTACTACGCTGCCTTTAGCAACCGGAACTGAACCATCGGTAGTTTGTCCTTCTTTGCCATGATTCTTTTCATAGCTGGTTTCATTCTTGTTAAAGAACTTGTTAGCACCATTGCCGCCAGGAACATTAACATTGCGTTTAGCGATGTCATTTTCTGTAGCACCTTTGCTATATGCATTGTTTGGTTTGGTATAAGCCTTACCTTCGGGCGCCGCTTCCGATCCACCTTGGGCAATATTTTTGTTAGTTCCGCCCATGTTGTTCTTAGGTTGATTTAGGCTTTTAGAATTAACAGAGGTACTACCACCACTGCTGCCAATTAGTTTGCCTTCAGATCCGCCCTTTTTTTCAGCGCCATGACCGTCTTTAACTGGAATAACATATTCCATCAATTCCGAATCATCCATTCCCGGTGCTTCACCATGCATGCTGTGTATACTTACATCACCATGTACACCTGGCTCGCCGTCTTCCTCATTTTCTTCGCCAGCAATGATTTTATCAAACTTTGCTTGCAATTCGTCTAATTCTGCTTCTAGGCCCATAACACGGTTGGACAAATCTTCTTCGCCTTCTTCGCCGCCTTCTTCGTCGCCAAATGGGTTTTCTTCTTTGCCTTCTTCGCCGCCTTCTTCGTCGCCAAATGGGTTTTCTTCATCGGAATCTGACGATGGCATTTCCATTTCGCCTTCTTCTTCTTCCTGTTCTTCGCTCATGCCAAGATGATCATTGGAAATTTCGTCTACTAGATCGTCTACACCGTTTGATTCGCCATGTGGGCTAACTTCATCGATTAGATTTTCATAAATTGATCTTGATTTTTCAACAACGATTTGGTGAAAAAGTTCACGTGCTTTGTCTTCTTGCTCATTGATGATATATTCAATTAGCTTTTCAAATTGGTTCATAGGAGGCTCCTTGTAATTATGTGAGTTAACCACATTATGTGGTCGCTTAATGATATTTACATAATATCGTAATATTATGCGTTAAATGGCGGTTTTTTGACGGTTTTTAAATTAAAGACCAGGCATTCCAGCTGCTGCTGGGGGCTTGTACTGCTTTGCTACGTCTTCAACTTCTTGTTGACGTTCAAATGTACGTAGGTCATTCATAACTCTCAGGCGTTTAATTTGTAGTAGAGTTAATCGGCTTTTACGAGAATCTGTCATTTTTTTAACAGATTGGTCGTCATTTTCAGAGCTGTAGCCTTCAGCTGAATTAGTACTAAAAAATTCGGTTATAAACATATATGATATTTATCAAACAAATTAAAAATTATACCACACCTGGCATTGGGGCATTTGCACCGCCTCCCATTGGGGTTGCACCACCACCTGCACCCACTCCGGCAGCACCGGGCATAGCACCAGGCATGCCCAGGTCGCCGCCTGGCATACTGCCATCCAATCCAGGCAATGCTTCGGCATTGGTCATATCTCCGCTGATTGCACCTGGTGTGATGCCTACGCTACGTAAACCAACATCGTTCGCATCACCGGCAGTTTTTGTTTCCCCTTGCTCTTCAAGCCAAGCTTCTTCGTTTTCGCTCATCTCTTGTTCGTTTAGTCCCAAATAACGTTTCATTAAGAATCTCTTAGAGAAATACGGATATTGCTCTAGCTGCGTATATGTATTAATACGTGCTGCATCGACTTCTGTTTGACGATATTGTGCAAAATTCTGCGGTTCATTGAGGTCTAATGTAAACAATTGACTGTCTATATTAATACCTCTCCAACGCATAAACATCTTAAATTCGGTGTCTAGTTTACCAACAATCATGTTTTGTAATCTAACACAATAACGATTAAAACGCCACTCTTGAATTAAAGCAGTGCCTACTCTGCCGTCGGTAATTGACGCTGTTCCGTCATCTGCACCAGTTGGTAAATAGCTGCTGGGAATACGCAAGCCACGGAATAACTTGTTAGTAAAGAAACGCAAGTCCGTAATTTCGCCCAAATTTTGTCCACCTTGCAACACTTCAACTTTGCTGCCACGTCCTTCGGCTGTTTGCGGAAAGAAAAAGTCTTCGTTAGTGGATATGGGATTGTATGTAGCATCCATCATATTGGCGCCGCCGCCAGTCTGACTAGGAATTCTACGTTGTTGAATTTCGTTTTTAACACGCTCAACAAAGGCCATAGCCATATGACTCGGCATATTACCAACGTCTACATAAAATGCCCTGCGTTCTGGCGCACGTTGCACACGATAAATGATAATAGCATCTTCAATAAGTTCTTTTTGTTTGAACACTTTGAAAATGTTTTCTAATACGCTATTACCAAAAGGCCAATTGACATCGAGCCCTTCAGTTAAACTTAAATGTACTATATGTTCTGCATTTATTGCAGATTCGTTTTGTGCTTTTTGGAATCTGCTACCGCCGGTATAAGGTGCAGCAGGTTGTATATAAGAACCGTTTGCTCCGCCTACTTGCGGATGGTTTGAATATACATCGGATGTGCTTACCGCAGTCACAGTTAAATTTTGAAAATTGGGCTGAATATCTTTTAAAATATATTGTTCAGGTTCTTTGCCTTGCGTTTCGTTTACAATAACCTTAACTACTTTACCCATTTCTACCCACATGAGCTCAAATGTTTCTGGGTCACGCACAAATACTTGATCGCCGTATTTTAAAGTATTTCTGACAATTTTAAATATTCTTCTATTAAATTCGTTCAATGATACCCATTGTTGTAATTGCTCTTTAATGATGTCAACTTCATTATCTGTTGGTTTTTCTTTATAATTTAATTTAAAAGGTAATCCAGTGGTTGCATCAGGTTGGCTACTGAATTCAGCTAAAATGTCCAATGCAGCGTTTACTTCCGAGTCTTGGTCCATTTGTTCGTATTGATTGTATCTTTCAAGACGGTTTGGATGCCCAACATATACCTCTGGTAAATTACTTTGATAATTCCTGTATGAAGGGGTATTCCCAGATTGCAATGGCACAGGACTAAGCATTGCTGGGTTTGGCGATTTAAAGTATTTTTTCCAAGACATTTTAAATGAATCTCTCTATTAACTATATTTATTACTAATGATATAGCGTTATGTTTTAATATGCTGCATTTAATAACTGTCGGGTATTATTGTTGCCTTCGGTTAGTAAATTTATTAAATTATCAGTTTTTGTTATACTAGTTTCCATTGCTAGTAATTGTTTACTTACTAATTCAAGTAACTGTTGCTGATCAGACCCTATAGGAGCAGATATTGGTTCGTTGGTTAGAGATTTTGGTTGAACTTGAGTTGCTTTTTCTGCTTGAACATTTTTATCCCTGAGTTCCCCAATCATTCTAGACAAAGCACCATCTAACTGTTGATTGCTATCAACTATTAACGATTTTGATATACTATCAAAACTTTTATTAATTTGATTTGGAGAATCTTGATTTGTTAATAATAACTGTGATGTGTTTTTATCTGTTGATACACCTAACGCTAACATTTGATCAAATGTTTTTTGTATAGACGTTGAACCCAAGTCAAATTGATTAGTTGACATTGCCGAATTGAACATCTTATCAGTTAGTGTTTGAAATTGTGTAGTTTGATCGGTTGATTGTTTGCTTGCAGTACCACTGAAGTTAAGTAACTGCCCCATTGTAGTTTCCATTTGTGACATCAATGAGTTAGATTGCGCAGTATCTGCTTTTGTATTATTACCAAAAGAATCAATTGACGATTTTAATTGTGCAGTTTGATCTGCAAACTGTGCGGTGGGTAATTTAATAGCACCAGACATCTGATCAATCGACGATTTTAATTGTGCAGCTTGATCTGCAAACTGTGCGGTGGGTAATTTAATAGCACCAGACATCTGATCAATCGACGATTTTAATTGTGCAGCTTGATCTGTAAATTGTGTATTAGGTGCTTTAACAGAACCAATCAATTGATCAATTGAAGTTTTTATTTGCCCAACTTGAGTCGCAACTTGTGCAGTGGGTAAATTTGCAGAACCAATCAATTGATCAATTGAAGTTTTTATTTGGCTAGCTTGATCTGCAAATTGTTTATCTTGCCCGTTGGGTAATTTAACGGCAGTAGCCAATTGGTCAATTGACGTTTTTATTTGTCCTGCTTGATCTGCAAATTGTGCGTTAGGTGTACTAATAGATCCAATTAATTGAGTGATTAAACTTTTTATGTCACTGGTTTGATTTGCAAACTGTGCATTGGGTAAATTAACAGCACTAGTCAATTGATCCATTGAAGTTTTTATTAAACCAGCTTGATCTGCTACTTGAGTATTCTGTACGTTAGGCAGTTTAACAGCAGTAATTAATTGATCAATTGATGTTTTTATTTGACTTGACTGATCTGCAAACTGTGCATTGGGTAACTTAACAGCATCTAATAATTGGTTAACTATGCCTTGTAATTGAGTATTTTGCCCCAACGACTGTTGATCCATGGATTTACCAATGGTAGTTAATTGATCAATTGCCAATTTTGTAACTTCTGCGTTATTTGATCTAGACATTTCTGCCGAATTCATTTGATCAAATATAGTTTTAAGTTGTGGTGCAAAATCAGTAAAGCCCGGAGGCATCATTGATTCAACTTTAATGTTAATATCTTTGTTCAGTATGTCAGATAACTTATTTGCTCCGCTTGATAACAAGGTCTGCAGAGAAGTACCAGCAGCAGACAAGCTAGAAAAAAACTCTTTAAATGGAGTTTGAGCTTGCTCGTTTGCTGTTGATATAATACTACTAGGAGTAGCAAGCCCTTTATTGTATTCATCGGTTTCAGCTCGATTTAATACACGCTCACCTTCATGTATTAATAAAATTTTGGTACTGGGTTCAGCAGCGGCACCGTAACGTTTGCCTGTTCCATCCAGTCTGGTATTTTTAGGTTTACTAAAAAATCCCTCAATTGCGCCGCCAATACCGCCAATTATGCCGCCAATTACGGTTCCAGTAGCTGCTCCGCTATAAAGACCTGCGCCTGCGCCTATTACTGTACCAAAGCCAGGACCAACAGCACTTCCGGCTATACCGCCGGCGACCATGCCAACGCCAGCACCTGTTTCAGCACCAAATGCGGCGCCATCGGCGGCGCCGCTAAGAGCGCCCGCTTTTACTCTATCAAACGTACTTCCCCCACCTGCAGCGGATGCTGCACCGGTGCTACTGCCTCTATCGTGTATCTCTTTGGCAATTTCAGCAAATGTCTCTTTTATGCTTTCAAGCATTGCTGCGGTTACCGACGCATACCCTTTAATCAATGGATCCATGGCCGATTGTAAATCTAGTGCCATTTTTTGCGATGCTTGCAGTGCTTTCATCAGATCATTAGTTAACTCGTCTTTGGTAGTTTCTTGCCCTTTGGTGCCTTGTTCGGCCAATTTTTGTGCATCGGCAGTCCATAAATTTCTGAATTTCAACTCATCGCCCATTACTTTAGATAAATCAGTAACAAACCCACCAATACCTGCCATACCTGCCATACCAATATCCGACTGCTTGAGCATGTCATCTTTAATTTGGCCAGTATACTGCCCATTTATACGTCGTTGTTCAGCATCATCAAGTTTACCAGCTTGGAATGCTTTATAGCTGGAGGTAACACTGTCGGTTAATCCTTGACTCATTGCTGCCGCTGCTGCGCCTTCTTTGTTAATAACACTGCCAAACATGACCATGTCCATGAAGTTTTTGCGCTCCAATTCACTCATGTTACCCATCGCACCAATAACACCCTTGCGCTGATTTTCATCCATGCCGGCTAGTTTTTGTTGGAAACCAAGTTGACTGGCTTGATCTCTAACTCTTGCCATTCTTTGTTTTGCATCTTCGCCAGTAATAGCAGATATTATTCTTAAATTTTCAGCATATTTTTGTGTTTCTGCTGCAATTTGCGTGTCTGTGGCCTTTAAGGGTCCACCAGACTGACGCATATCTTTCATGGTTTCTGCCACTAAACCAGCTTGATCTTCTAAACTGTATCCCAAATTTAATAGGCTGCGTTGCATTGTGTCGCCACCAGCTTTTAGTGCTGCACCTACTTTTTTAATGCCGCCAGATACACCCAATCCGGAACCTGCTAGGGTACTTGAATTTTCTTGTACTACTTTAGCAAATTGATTTACTGTTAACCCAGCTGCTAAGGATGCATCACGCATGCCTTGTACACCGTCGGCAAATAGAGCACCACTGGCACTCATTGTCATAAACGATTCTACTGATTTTTTTAGTTCTGCACTCAGAACTTCTATACCAAATTTAGCTAGTTTGCTTGCCGATTCGCTGAAAAAACTAAGTGCAGTCCCTGCTGCCATTAGCCCTAATCCAAATAGTTTTGCTTTTCCTGTGCCATGCATCAGGGCTTCGCCCAGGCCTTGTGCACCTCCAGCCGCAGCTTGTAGTCCACTGTTAGCAACATCAACGCCAGCGGTCATTATTCCAGCAGCTACATCTATACTAGACGCACCGCTTTGTAGATTTTTTACAAAAGTCCCAGCGCCACCTGCGGCAATTTGTCCTATCGCTGCACTGGCTTTTTGCAATCCTATAGTAAAGTTAATGGTTGCCGCTTTAGCATTAGCTTCAAAATTTTCTTTAGCTATCTGGGATTTCTCCCACATGAGAGTATCTTTTTCAGTTTTTTTAGTAGTTTTAGATATCTGTTCGTCTAGTTTTTTTAACTCATCTGATATATCCCGATATGGTAATTTTTGATTTTTAATTACACTACTAAAAAATCCAGTGTCCTTTGAAGCTTGCCTGATAGTCTTTGACAGACGTAACAGCGCATCATTGGCTTCTTGTGCCCGTGCTGCATCTTCCGCACTGGTGCGAGTCTGTATGCCTGCTTGTAACGCTTGAACAATTGCTTCTGCTAATCTAGTTT
>Ga0304728_1000027_pt1 | contig 123962 bp, 162 predicted proteins | sample C_130625_MF_Meta_FD_190476 | JGI IMG/M metagenome (GOLD analysis project Ga0304728, IMG submission 190476) | Freshwater microbial communities from Lake Croche, Canada to study carbon cycling - C_130625_MF_MetaG (v2) (version 2) | ecosystem: Environmental > Aquatic > Freshwater > Lake | place... | reverse complement strand
CAGCTACTACAATTAATAAAGTAGCTATTACTGCTCCAGCAACTGGCTCTACCCTAACTATTGCAGAGGGTAAAACATTAACAGCAAGCAATACCCTAACATTTACAGGTACTGATCTAAGTTCAGTTAATTTTAGTACGGGTGGTACTGTTGCCTATACAGCTAATAAGTTATCAGTACATGCTGCTACTACTTCCTCAGAATTAGCTAGTATAATTAGTGATGAAACAGGTACGGGATCATTAGTGTTTTCAGCAAGCCCAACGTTTACTGGCACTCTATCAGCAGCGGATATTAGTGCAAATATAATTTCAAGTAAAAGTACTATTAATGGGTATAGTACTACTATAACTAATACATTAACTACTACGTTAACTAATTCCAGTAATTATCAACAATATTTTACGGGTACTGCAACACAAATTGTAGTACTTCCAATTACAAGTACATTAATAACTGGCCAACAATATCAAATTGTAAATAATAGTACTGGTAGCATAACTGTACAAAGTAGTGGATTAAACACTATCTTATTAGTACCGCCAAGCACTTCTGCTACTTTTACAGTAACAGCAATTACAGGGACTTCGGCAGCATCTTGGTACGCATCATTTGATGGATTTACCACAGTTACTGGTACTGGTACTAATGTTCTTGCTACAAGCCCTGTATTAGTAACACCAACGCTGGGTGTTGCCACAGCTACTACAATTAATAAAGTAGCTATTACTGCTCCAGCAACTGGCTCTACCCTAACTATTGCAGAGGGTAAAACACTAACAGCAAGTAATACCTTAACATTTACAGGTACGGATGCAAGTTCAGTTAATTTTAGTACGGGTGGTACTGTTGCCTATACAGCTAATAAGTTATCAGCATTTGCCTCTACTACATCAGCTGAACTACTAGGTATAATTAGTGATGAAACAGGCTCTGGCTCATTAGTGTTTTCAGCAAGCCCAACTTTAAATTCTCCAACATTAGTAACACCAACACTTGGTGTTGCCTCAGCTACTACAATTAATAAAGTAACAATTACTACCCCAGCATCTGGTTCTATACTAACTATTGCTGATAATAAAACTCTTACCATAAATAATACTCTAGCATTTACAGGTACTGATCTAAGTTCAGTTAATTTTAGTACAGGTGGTACTGTTGTATATACAGGTAGTAAATTATCAGTATTTGCTGCTACTACTTCCTCAGAATTAGCCGGTGTAATTAGCGATGAGACAGGTAGTGGAGCACTAGTATTTGCTACAAGTCCAACTTTAAATTCTGCAACTTTAACTTCTCCAACATTAGTAACACCAACACTTGGTGTTGCCTCAGCTACTACAATTAATAAAGTAGCTATTACTGCTCCAGCAACTGGCTCTACCCTAACTATTGCAGAGGGTAAAACATTAACAGCAAGCAATACCCTAACATTTACAGGTACTGATCTAAGTTCAGTTAATTTTAGTACAGGTGGTACTGTTGCCTATACAGGTAATAAGTTATCAGTACATGCTGCTACTACTTCCTCAGAATTAGCTAGTATTATATCAGATGAAACAGGTTCCGGATCATTAGTGTTTTCAGCAAGCCCAACACTAACAACACCAACACTTGGTGTTGCCTCAGCTACTACAATTAACAGAGTAACAATTACTGCTCCAGCAACGGGTTCTACACTAACTATTGCAGAGGGTAAAACACTAACAGCAAGTAATACCTTAACATTTACAGGTACGGATGCAAGTTCAGTTAATTTTAGTACGGGTGGTACAGTTGCCTATACAAGTAATAAGTTATCAGCATTTGCTGGTACCACTTCCTCAGAATTAGCTAGTATTATATCAGATGAAACAGGCACTGGCTCATTAGTATTTGGTACAAGTCCAACAATTACTACATCATTAACTACGCCAAGTACAAATTTTGCATTATTGAATACAACTGCAACTACTATTAATGCCTTCGGTGCTGCAACAGCATTAAGCATTGGTGCAAGTTCTGGTACTACAACAATTAATAATGATTTAACAATTAGTGGTAACTTTATTGTTAATGGTACACTAACAACTATTAATGCTACTACTGTTTCTGTAGATGATATTAATATTACCTTAGGCGACACAGCTAGCCCAACAGATGTAACTGCCATAGGTGGTGGTATTACTCTTAAAGGTACAACGGATAAATATATTACTTGGAGTGCCTCAAATGGCTGGACTTCTTCAGAACCTTTTAATGTTGTAGCTGGTAAAACATTTAAGATTGCTGGTATTGATGTATTAAGTGGAACAACACTTGGTTCAGGTGTTATTACTTCCAGCCTAACTAGTGTTGCTACAATAGGTACCGGTACTTGGCAAGGTACAATTATTTCTGGTCAATACGGCGGCACTGGCGTAGCTAACACTAATAAGACTATTACTTTAGGAGGTAATTTAACTACTAGCGGTGCATTTGATACAACATTTACTGTAACAGGTATTACATCACTAATACTGCCAACTAGTGGCACATTAGCCACAACAAGCAATAAACTTAGTGCATTTGCTGCTACTACTTCAGCAGAATTAGCTAGTATTATATCAGATGAAACAGGCACTGGATCATTAGTGTTTGCTACAAGTCCAACACTAATAACACCAACACTTGGTGTTGCCTCAGCTACTACAATTAATAAAGTAACAATTACTGCTCCAGCGACTGGTTCTACCCTAACTATTGCAGAGGGTAAAACATTAACAGCAAGTAATACCCTAACATTTACAGGTACTGATCTAAGTTCAGTTGCTTTTGGTACTGGTGGTACAGTTGCTTATACAAGTAATAAGTTATCAGCATTTGCTGCTACTACTTCCTCAGAATTACTGAGTATTATATCAGATGAAACAGGCACTGGCTCATTAGTATTTGCTACAAGTCCAGCATTAGTAACACCAACGCTGGGTGTTGCCTCAGCTACTACAATTAATAAAGTAACAATTACTGCTCCAGCGACTGGTTCTACCCTAACTATTGCAGAGGGTAAAACATTAACAGCAAGTAATACCCTAACATTTACAGGTACTGATGCAAGTTCAGTTGCTTTTGGTACTGGTGGTACTGTTGTATATACAGGTAGTAAACTATCAGCATTTGCTGCTACTACTTCAGCAGAATTAGCTAGTATTATATCAGATGAAACAGGCACTGGATCATTAGTGTTTGCTACAAGTCCAGCATTAGTAACACCAACACTTGGTGTTGCCTCAGCTACTACAATTAATAAAGTAACAATTACTACTCCCTCACTTGGTTCTACATTAACTATTGCTAATGATAAAATTCTTACTGTAAATAATACCCTAACATTTACAGGTACTGATCTAAGTTCAGTTGCTTTTGGTACTGGTGGTACAGTTGCTTATACAAGTAATAAGTTATCAGCATTTGCTGCTACTACTTCCTCAGAATTACTGAGTATTATATCAGATGAAACAGGCACTGGCTCATTAGTATTTGCTACAAGTCCAGCATTAGTAACACCAACGCTGGGTGTTGCCTCAGCTACTACAATTAATAAAGTAACAATTACTGCCCCAGCATCTGGTTCTACCCTAACTATTGCTAATGATAAAATTCTTACTGTAAGTAATACCTTAACATTTACAGGTACTGATGCAAGTTCAGTTAATTTTAGTACGGGTGGTACAGTTGCCTATACAAGTAATATTACTAAATCAATGGTTAACTTAGCTAATGTAGATAATACTTCTGACTTAGATAAACCAGTTAGTACAGCAACTAATACTGCAATAAATTTAAGAGCGCCAAAAGCTTCTCCTACTTTTACAGGTATAGTTACATCAGGGGCATTTCAAGAAAGTTATACTACTCCAACAATAGTTTCTGGTTCAGTACAATTAGATTATAGTCAATCATCTATTTTTTATTTTCCTAGTATTACTGCAACTTTTGTTGCAAATTTTACCAATATACCAACTACTGCGGGTTACATAAGTAATGTTACTTTAATAATGGTACAAGGAGGAACAGTTTATTTACCTTCTAGTATAACAATTAATACAGTAGCGCAGACAATAAAATGGCAGAATGCTGTAACTCCCAATGGTACAGCTAGTAGAGTTAATTTGATGTCTCTATCCTTTATTCAAACAACCCCTAGTACATGGACTGTAATAGGCGGCTTAACTTCGTACGCATAATATGTCAAGACTTTCATCAATTTCAATAATTACTGCTCTTAGTTCAAGTTCAAACAAAACTCCTAGTGTTTACTATCTAGTAGTTGCTGGAGGAGGTGGAGGAGGTGGCACTAACTATGCTGCTACAGCAACAGTAGCATCCGGCGCTGGTGGTGGTGGTGGTGGTGTACTTCAAGGTACCTCATTTGCTATTGATTCTGGTATTGAATATCCTGTTATTGTAGGCGCGGGCGGGTCTGGTGGTTATACAGCTGGTACTGGTACAAATGGCGATAATTCAGTATTTTCAATAATTACCGCATTTGGCGGAGGTGGAGGAGCCGGGCGCAATGCTACAACCACTACAAGTGGTGCAAATGGTGGCTCTGGTGGTGGTGCCTCTTCTGGCTCCTACTTGGGACGCGGACTTGGAGTTTCTGGTCAAGGTAATAATGGTGGTTATGGAGCTGGTACTGGTATAAATGGCGGATCTGTTGCAACAGGTGGTAGTGCTGGTGGAGGTGGTGGTGGAGGTGGTATTGGAACAGCGAACGCTGCAGGTGGCGCAGGTGGAGCCGGTACCTACGTTGCTTGGCTGGACCGCACAGCTAACGACACACTTAAAGTTGGCCAGATGAATGTTGGTGGATATGGTAATCCTTATTTTGGTGGTGGTGGTGGCGGTAGTGCCACTTATATTTATTATGGTAGTAATTATAAAGGTATTGGAGGGCTTGGAGGTGGTGGCCAGGGAGAATATTATGAGGGACCTGCTGCCTACCCTAGTACAAGTGTAATGGTATACAGCGCAGGCGCCGGTACTCAGGGGGCCGCATCCAATAGCTCTGGTGGTGGTGGTGGTGGTTCTTATGCTAGAAACGGTGGTGCTGGTGGTTCTGGCGTTGTCATTATAAAGTATCCAAAAGATTACCCAGCACCTGCTTCCTACACAGGCTCACCTATAGAATATACTGATACTGATTTTAGAATATATGCATGGAAAACTGTAGGTACTTGGTCAATAACATTCTAATATTAACAAATTATAAAAAATATCCCGCTCCTTAGAAATAGGGGGGCGGGAATTTTTTTATCTTGACATAGTAGTGCCAACGTGATATAATAGAACAAAATCATATAGGCGTCTAAAATTTGTGCCTAAATTACATATTTAAAGGAACGCCTTATGGAAATTATAGATTTAAATAACACGTCAAGTTTATTTACAGCTTTTATATTAGCCACAATAAGTTTAGCAGTTGGAATACAGCTGATAATCAAAAACTGGAAAAGCAATTCGGCAGAGAGTAATTTATTAAAAATTATGCAAACCGAATTAGAGCGCATGAATGTACAAAATACTGCCTTTTCCACTGAAGTTGGAAAATTACAGGCAGAGCTCATTCGTTTGAGTCAGCAGTTAACTGACCTTACCTTAGAAAATCAGAAACTGCAACTAGAAATATCTAATCTTAATAAAGAGATTGCTAGATTACATATAGTAATGTCGCATAGCGTTAATACAGGAGGAGTGTAATGACAACACCTGCAAGAATAAATTTTACTATATATCAAGGGACGACGTTTAATGAAGAATTACGTTGGGAATCCGAATATAAAACTTATATACCTATTACAGATGCAAGTAGATCTGCTCCTATAGTAGTAACTGCGCCAGCTCATGGTGTACCATTAAATTGGCGTGTAAAATTTACTAATATACTAGGTATGACGGATTTAAACAATAATGAGGAATATTATCAAGTATCTAGTTTAACTACTAATACTGTTACTATTAATGACATAAATAGTATAGGATTTAAAGCCTATACTGGTGGAGGTATATTAGAGTACAATACTCCTATTAACTTAACAGGATACACTGGACGTATGCAGATACGTGAAAGTATTGATAGTACTACTGTAATTCAAGAACTTAGTACCACAAATGGTCAAATAGTTATTAACAATACTAATAAGACTATAACATTAAATATACCTGCAGCCACTACTAGTACCTTTTCTTTTACTACTGCTGTTTACGGTTTAAATCTTACCTCTAGTGGAGGACAGGTAACACCTTTTTGTACTGGTATAATATCCTTAACTAGGGAGGCAATAAGATAAGATGACTGATTATATTGTCGTAGCAAATAATACTATACAATCTGTAACAGATTATACAACTAATATAGTTTCCTATATTACTAAGGTAAGGGAACCTGTAATTTCATCCACTCAGGGACCACAAGGTCCTCCAGGTGTAGCTGGAGCAGCATCTACTGTTCCGGGACCCCAAGGCCCTGCTGGTCAGTCTGCAGCTACCTCAGTTTCAACTCTACTAGATGTAGACTTTTCATCAGGTGTACCAGATGGTGCACTACTAATATACGGTTCTTCTGACCTAAAATGGAAAGCCAGTAGAATTTTAGAAAAACAGGCCTTTGAATGTGGCCAATATTAAGGACATAAAATGGCGTCAACAATTAAGATCAAAAGATCAGAAACCTCGGGTAATCCAAGCACATTAGGTGCAGGTGAATTAGCGTATTCCGCATTAGTTGATAATGGTTCAAATGGTGGAGATAGGCTGTACATTGGTACCGGAACTGAAACTAGTGGAAATGCTGTAAATCACGTAGTAATTGGTGGTAAATATTTTACCGATATGGTTACAGCGGCTACTAATTTAAACACTATTTCAACCTTAGTCAAGCGTGATAGTAGTGGTAATTTTGCAGCTGGTACAATTACAGCCAATTTAACAGGTGTTGCTAGTTCTGCTACTAAATGGGTTACAGCGCGTACCCTTAGTTTAACAGGTGATGTTACATATACATCTCCATCAATTGATGGTACTGGGGATGTAACTGCTGTAGCAACACTTGCTACAGTTAATAGTAACACAGGTACCTTCAATAACGTCACAGTAAATGGTAAAGGTTTAGTAACTGCAGCTTCTAATGTAAGTTATCTTACTAGTATTACAGCAAGTGGCGATGCCACCGGCACTAACAGTGGATCAGCTCTTGCACTTACTCTAGCTACGGTTAACTCTAATGTAGGTACATTTGGTTCGACAACAGCAATTCCAGTAGTTACTGTAAATGCTAAAGGTTTAGTAACTTCAGTAACTACTGCTGCAATCTCAAGCAGTCTTTCAATTGCCGGCACCACAGGAACTGATACAGTAGCTGTTGGTACTGATACTTTAACTTTTGCTGGCGGAACTGGTGTAAATACTACAGTTACAAATAATCAAGTTAGCTTTGCAATCGGACAAGCTGTCGGCATAACAGATAACGTAACATTTAATAATGTAACAGTAAATGGTACCCTTACAAGTGATGACATTACGAGCACTAATATTAGTGTAAGCGGTAATGCTACAATTACAGGTAACTTAACAGTTCAGGGTACTACAACAACAATTAATTCAACAGCAATAGCTGTAGCTGACCTAAATATTATCTTAGCTAAAGACGCTACCACGGCTGCTGCTGCTAACGGTGCTGGTCTAACAGTTGTTGGTCCTACAACCCCTGCTACCATACTCTATGTTTCGGCTGATAATAGCTGGTCATTTAATAAAGATATTCGCACTTCCGGTTCAATCTACGGTAATATTGTCGGTACAATAACCGGTGTTGCCTCTTCTACAAATAAGTGGGAAACAGCTCGTAACCTAAGCTTAACAGGCGATGCTACAGCTACACTAACCGCAGTAGATGGTACAGCAAATGTATCTGCAACAGTTACCCTAGCTACAGTTAATAGTAACACAGGTACATTTAATAATGTTACTGTTAATGCTAAAGGTTTAGTAACTGCGGCCTCTACAGTAGCATACCTAACAGATAACCAGACAATTACAGCCTCTGGTGATGCTACTGGCTCAGGAACAACAAGCTTAGCACTTACCCTAGCAACTGTTAATAGTAATGTAGGTAGTTTTGGTACTTCAACTAGTGTACCAGCAATTACTGTAAATGCAAAAGGTCTAGTTACTGCTGTTACAGCTAACGCTATTCCAACGGCTACTACCTCAGTATTGGGTCTAGCATCTTTTGCTACAACAGATTTTACAGTTACAGCAGGTACCGTAACCATTAAAGCAGTTGACGGCGGAATATATTAAAATTATAAACTTAACTCTATAGTTAAGTAAAACCTTTTTAGGAGCCACAATGACAACTCAAGTCATACTTAAAAAATCATCGATAGCTGCTCGCGTGCCGGCTATCGGTGATTTGGCGTTTGGAGAACTCGCTTTAAATTACCAAGATGGTGTACTTTATTACAAAAAAGCTGACGGAACCACTATTGGTTCTTTTGGTGGTGGAAACGGAACAGTAACATCAGTTGCAGCCTTGACTATTGGATCAAGTGGGACTGATGTTACCTCAACCGTAGCTGATAGTACAACTACACCAGTTATTACTTTAAATATCCCTACTGCTTCAGCTAGTAATAGAGGTGTGTTAAGTAGTACTGATTGGACAACTTTTAATAATAAACTGGCTACTACTAATGTAGTATTTATAGGTACTACAAGTATTTCTCTTAGTAGAACTACTGGATCACAAACACTAACTGGTGTTAGTATTGATGGTACTGCAGCTACGTCTACAACTGCTAATTCTTTAAATGTTTCAAATTCTTATGTTGGTACAGGTTTTACAGTTAATAGTACAGGTGTAATTGGTCTTGCCAGTAGTGGTGATATAACCTTATACCGTAGTGGTGCTAATACTGCTGCAATTTATTTTACTCCTTCAGGTAATAATCGTTATCTTTTTTATGATGGTACAGATTTCCGTTTTAGCGGAGGCGACTTATACGTTAAAAATTTAAAAGTATCACCTATTACAGTTAAAAATAGAGGAACAGACTTAACAACCTCATTAACTAGTATAAATTTTACTGGTCAAAATATATCATCTAGTACAGTTGGAAGTGACGTTACAGTTACATTAGGTAATAGAGTAGCAACCATAATAGATGGAGTTTCTATTACTATTAATTGTGATACAACTGATACAGCTTTTCAAACTAATACTCAAGCAACTGGCACACTTAGTATAAATGCCGTTACAGGTACTCCTGTGAATGGACAAAAACTTATCCTTAAAATTAAATCTACTAACGTACAGACATTCTCCTGGAATGCTGCATTTAGTGGATCAACTGATTCAACACTTCCTAGTGTAACATCAGGAGGAAATAAGTACGACTATATGGGGTTTATTTATAGCTCAGATATATCAAAGTGGCAATTAATTGCTAAGAATTTTGGATTTTAAGGAAGATAATTATGAATGATATTATAAACATAACTGATGGTAAAGTACAAATAATTTTTGAAAAAACCGATGGTACTAATACTTTTAGAGACGCCTTATGGTTTACTGAGACAGAGTATGGTCAACTAAATCAGCAACAAATTTCAGATATGCAACAGGATAGATATAATAATTGGTATGCAGTAATTAATGCAATGCCTACTCAGGAGTAGTCTATGGCAGATAGATATTGGAGAGGCGGTGCAGGTACATGGAATACTACTTTAACTACTAACTGGGCTACTACATCAGGTGCAGTAACAGGCGGTGCAAGTGTTCCTACTGCAGCTGACAATGTTATATTTGACCAACCAGGTACTTATACAGTTACAATGACGGGAGCTTTAACTTGCCAAGATATTACGGTATCGGCAGGCACTGTCACGTTTGCAATAGGTACAACACCTACACTTGCAATTTCAGGTTCTATGTCATTGATAGCTATGACTTGGACTAGTACTGGTGCAATAACATTTAACAGTACAATAACTGGTAAAACAATTGGTACTGGCGGAACAACAATAAATGCTCCTATTACATTCAATGGAGTAGGTGGTGGCTGGAGTTTGACTAGCGCATTAACAACTGGTGCAACACAGACTACTACATTAACTAACGGTGCATTATCTCTTAATGGTTTTGATCTAACTACTGGTATATTCAGTTCTAGTATCATTAATACACGTTCAATTGCATTTGGTTCCAATAATATTATTTTAGCTCATACTACAGCTGCACAAACTGTGTTGAGCATGGCGGATGTAACCAATTTTACATATACAAGTAGCGGTACTTTTGGATCAGGAACAGGGGGTTTTCAATCCACAATGTCGGTTACCAGAACATTTACGTTTGGAACTACTAGTGGTTCGGCAATAAATGCTCCAAAACTTTATTTAGTTAGTGGTGTTGCAGTTGCAACATTGACAACGGGTAGTTGGTTTAATGAAATTAATTTTGGCACAACAGCATATACAGCTATAGCAACAACTCTTAATTTAGTTAATATTTACAATAATTCTACATGTGTTCTTACCAGCTTAACAGCCAATATGGTAGGAACCGGAACAATTAATACACAAAATACTATAGGACCATTAATTATAAATACGGTTGGTGCAACTACTACCGCTCAAGCAGGCAATACAAGTAGATGTACCACATTAACAGTAACACAAGGCTCTTTGGTACTTGGTGCTGCAAGTTCTCTAATTTGCTCAAACACAGCTACATGGAACAGTGGTAGTTTAGATATTACAAGTGGTACACTTCAGTGTATAACATTTACATTAAATGGGCCAACATTTACCCATACTTCAGGTACTATTTCTAGTAGTTCAAGTTTTACTATTACTTCTGGTATATACACAAATAGTGGAGGTACACTAACAGGCCCTGCATTTATACAAACTAATGGTACAGTATCGTCAACTATTGCATGGACATTACCAACTAATTGTACATATACACTTACTGCTGGTTCATTAACATTAGGCGGTAATTTATCAGTTGGTATATTAAATTCTAGTAATGTAAATACTCGTTCAATTGCATTTGGTACTTATAGTGTTACTTTAACAGGAGGTGCCGTTCCTGTATTAACTATGGCTATTGTTACAGGTTATACGTTCACAGGAACTCAAAACTTTATTTCAGATACGGCAGGGGGTAGAACATTTACTTTTGGTACAACTGGTGGAGCCTTAGTAACTGCACCAAATTTAACCTTTACAGGAGGTGGCACAAGTAGTATCGGACTTACAACAGGTAGTTATTTTAATAATTTAGATTTTACTACAACTGCCAATTCGGTGGCCGGACCAACTACCATAAATATTACCGGAAATTTAAATCTATCAACTAGTGGTAATTATAGTGTATTAACCGTAAACATGATAGCAACTGGTACTCTTACTGGTTCTGGAACATCTGCTGGCGCACTGGTTGGGTTAAATATTAATACTACTGGAACAGTTACTTTACTATCAGCATTTGCAGTGACGGTACTTGGTACAACTACACTAACGGCTGGTACATTAAACCTAAATGGTTTTAATTTATTAACAGGTGCATTTAGTTCATCAAATACAAATACAAGAGCTATTCAGTTCGGGACTAGTACTATTACTTTAACACATAGCACAGCTGCAACAACTGTGCTAAATATGGCTATTGTTACAGGTTATACGTTCACAGGAACTCAAAACTTCATTACAGACATGGCTGTAACTAGAACTCTAGTATTTGGTACAACTGGTGGAGCCTTAGTAACTGCACCAAATTTAACCTTTACAGGTACAAGTGCAGCTATCCCAACAATTACAACAGGTAGTTATTTTAATAATTTAGATTTTGGTACAACTGCTGGCATCCCTGCAGCAGCAACATTAAATATTACTGGAAATTTAAATCTATCAGCTAGTAGTAGTTATAATGCAGTAACCGTAAACATGATAGCAACTGGTACCCTTACTAGTTCTGGATTATCATCAGGTGGTTTAGCTGCACTAAATATTAATACTGCAGGAACAGTTACTTTATCATCAGCGTTTGCAACAATTCTTACAGGTACAACCACATTAACAACTGGTACATTAAACCTTAATAATTTTGGTTTATTAACAGGTGCATTTAGTTCATCAAATACAAACACAAGAGCAATTTATTTTGGAACTGGTACTATTTCTTTACAACATACTACGCTTGCGACTGTTGTATTAAATATGGCTACAGTTACTGGTTTTACATATACTACTTCAGGTACTTTTGGCTCAGGAACTGGCTGTTTCCATTCAATAATGGCAGTTACCAGAACATTTACATTTGGAACTACTGGTGGTACTGCAACAAATGCACCTGGCCTTTATTTGGCTAGTGGTATATCAGCTCCTACACTGACAACAGGTAGTTGGTTTGGTGAACTTAATTTTGGTACTACTGCTTTTACTATTGCTGCAACAACTATAAATTTAGTTAATTTAACAACTTCTTCAACTACAAGTGTGCTCACTGCACTAACTTCAAATATGGTTGGTACAGGTACTATATATGCTGGTATCAGCATAGGTCCTGTGATTGTTAATAATGTTCTTGTAACTACAACATTTCTTAATGGTAACACTAATAGATGTACTACCTTAGCTGTAACAGCTGGTACAGTAGTTACAGAAAGTAATTGTATACTTATTTGTAGTAGCACATGTACACTCAATGGTGGAACATTATCCAACAATGGACAGGTTCAATGTACTACACTTACAATTGCAGGTAGTACATATAGTATAGCTGCAGGCTGTTCTTGGATAATTTCAACAAGTATTGTTATAACTTCAGGTTCTCTTACAGTTAATTTTTCTGCAGCCGGTGGTTTATCAGCAGTACCAACGTTTACGCATACAGCAGGCTCAGTAACAATTAATACAAATTATTCATTAACTACTACAGGAACATATACCCTAACAGCAGGTACATTAACATTAGGCGGCAACTTAACAACAGGTATATTTACGTCTGCTGGTACTGGTGTACGTTCTATTGCGTTTGGTACAAACAATATTGTATTGAATCACCCTACAGCAGCACAAACTGTATTAAACGTTGTAAATGGTACAAATTTTACTTGGACAGGTACAGGTGGATTTTTAACAGATGCATCAGTTACAAGAACAATTGCAGTTGGATCTACAGCTAGTGGTACTTTAGGGGGTTTTAATGTAACATATACTGGTAGTGGTAATCAAACTCAAACATTAACTAATAGCGACTTTAATAATCTTGATTTTGGAACAACTACTTGTTCTGTTACAACAGGTCAAATAACTGTAAGTGGACTAATTTTATCAACTGGTGGAACATACACTGGTGTAACTTTAAGAATTGGTAACCAACATGATGGCGCTGTTGTTAAAAACATCACAACTAACGGCAAAACGATTGCCGGCTTTCAGAATGTTGGACTTATTACAATCTCAACATTGACGGGCCCAGTAACTACTAGTACATTTACTCAAACTGCAGGTAATTTAGACTGTGCTGGATTTAATATAATTTGTTCAGGCGCAGCTACGTATACTAGCGGTACATTAAGCAATATTGGAACTATTACTTGTACAATATTTACTAACTCAGGCACATTTGATTTTTCTAGTGGAACAATCACACCTTCAACTAGTTTTGTAAATACAGCAGGAACATTTACTTACAGCGGTACAGCTGTATTAAGTGCAGTACCTACATTTACACATACAGCTGGTAACGTAACTTTTAATAAAGCGTATACTTTAACCGCTACCGGCACTTATACCCTAACAGCAGGTACACTAACACTAGGCAGTAATTTAACAATAGGTATATTCAGTTCTACTGGTACTGGAGTTCGTTCAATTGCTTTTAGTACATTCAGTATTGTTTTAGTACATCCAACTGCTGCTACTGTAGTATTGAGTATGGCAGATTTGACCAACTTTACTTGGTCAGGTACTGGTGGTTTTACAGCAAACGGTTCTGTTACAAGATCATTTACATGCGGATCAACAACAGGCGGTTCTATAACAACATCGCCCAATCTAGCAATAACTGCTGGCGCAGCTATACCAACTATTACTACGGCTAGTTGGTTTAATAATTTAGATTTTACTGGATCAACTGCAACTCCAGCAATATCAACAGTAAACGTCACTGGTAATCTAACTTTAGCAGCTGGCGGTACATATACCAACTTATCAATAACAGCAGCTGGTACAGGTACTATTACACCTAATGGTAAAGCTATAGCAGCATTTAGCGTTAATGGTTCTGGCACAGTCACATTGTCGGCTGCACTGAGTGTAACATCATTCATAATGAATGCCCCGGTAGCTGGTACAATTAACTTTGCTACATTCAACTTAACGTGTAGTTCAACAGCCACATATAACTCAGGAATATTAAGCAATATTGGAACCATTACTTGTACAACATTTAACTGTACTGGTGAGTTGACATTTTCTAGTGGAACAATTACACCTAGTGTTAGTTTTGTAATGAACACGGCAGGAACATTTACTTACAGCGGTACAGCTGTATTAAGTGCTGTACCTACATTTACACATACATTTGGTAACGTAACTTTTAATAAAGCATATGCTTTAACCGCTACCGGCACTTATACATTAACAGCTGGTACCATAACACTAGGTGCTAATTTAACAACAGGTATATTCAGTTCTTCTGGTGCAGGTACTCGTTCAATTGCGTTTGGAACATATAATGTTGTTTTGGCTCATACTACCGCAGCGCAAACAGTATTGGCTATGGCAATTGCCGGCGGTTTCACTTGGACAGGTACTGGCGGATTTACAGCAGATGCATTGGTTACAAGAACATTTAGTTTTGGAAATACTAGCGGCGGTCTTGGAACAAATGCACCAAACTTAACATTTACAGGTACTGGTACTACTTCCGCAACAATTTCAGGTGGTAATTTTAATAAACTTGATTTTGGAACAACCGCGTTTACAATGGTATCTGCTTCTGCTGTATATGTCAATGAGTTCGTATTATCTACCGGTGGTACATTTACCGCTTTAAGTTTAAATATGTTAACAAAAGCAGGCGGTACTGTTACAGTTACTCCCAATGGTAAAACAATCGCCGCTTTTCAAGTTATTACAGGCGGAACAGGAACCATAACGCTTGCAGGTATTTTAAGTTGTACTACCTATGCACAAACGTCAGGTAACTTAGATTGTGCTGGATTTAATATAGTTTGTTCAAGTACTGCAACATATACCGCAAGTACACTAAGTAATATTGGAACTATAAGTTGTACAACGTTTAACTGTATTGGTGATTTGACATTTTCTAGTGGAACAATTAATTCTTCTGTTAGTTTTGTAATGAACACGGCAGGAACATTTACATATACTGGCGGTACGTTAACAACACCTGTTTTCACGCATACGGCAGGTACTGTTACTTTAAATAATTCACTTACAGTAAGTACATACGCACATGCAGATGGAACATTATCGCTTAATAATTACACTTTAACAACTGGTGCATATATTGCATCAGGTACAACTACTACACGTTTTATTGATTTCAGTACATCTTCATTAATTCAATTAACAGGTAATAATACAACAATATGGGATACAAGTTCTTCTAATCGTGATTGGTCTTTAGGAACAATAAAAATACTTAGTACATATAGTGGTTCTATTGGAACAAGAACTATTAAATTAGCATCGTCAATTAAATCATACACCCCATTACTTGATGTTAAATGTAATTCGTGTGTTGGTATTCAAATTAATTCTGGTGCCACAGATACTGTTGCATTATCTGGTAGTCTTTATACTTTAGATTTAACAGGATTAACATGTACTTTTACTGTGCCATTGACATTGAATATTTTGGGAGATTGCACCATACCAGCCACTGGCGGAACTGTTACTTCATTAACTGGACAAATCCAATTTGGCACTAGTCCAAGTCCCCTAGATCTTACACTTAGAACTATAACGATTTCAAGAACTATTCAAGCTTCAATTCTGATTGCTGCTGCAACAGTTCAATTAGGTGCAGATCTAGTTATGACCTCATTAAGTAGTGTTCAATTATATTATGGAACACTGTCTCTTAATGGTTATAATATAACAACTGGTTCTTTTAATAGTAATGATGCTGGTGGACCTAGAACACTCAATTTTGGTTCTAATTCTATAACTGTTAATGGTACAGGTAATATTTGGGATACTAGTACAGTTACAACTTTAACAATCACAGGAACTCCTGTTGTTAATGTAACCTCTCCATCAGGAACAGTTAGTGTATCTCCTGGACCACTATCAGAAGCTCAATCAATTAGTTTTAATTTTACTGGTGCCTCAACACTAAGTTTTATAACAAATGCTAATGATTCAGCTAATAATGTTGATTTTACAGGATTTACTGGTACTCTGGCAGCACAAGTAAGTCATTATATTTATGGTAATTATACATTATCTGCTAGTATGACTTTTACAGCTATGACTGGTAGTCTTAACTTATATGCTAGCACTGGTACAAAAACTATAACAACAAATGGTAAAACAATTCCTGGTAGTATTTATATTGGTAATGGTAGTAATGTTACTTATAATTTAGGTTCAGCACTTTCATGTACAAATATATTTTGTTTTAGGGGAACATTTAATACAAATAATTATAATATTACATGTACTAATATTGCTACTTCACTTGGTTTTCCTACTATATTTAATTTAGGTTCTTCTACAATTAATCTAAGTGGTTATTTTCAAACTTATGAAAATACTACATTTAATGCAGGAACTTCACAAATTAATTTAAGTGGAGTTTCTTCGTCAACTATAATAAACAATGGTAGTAGTAATAAAACATTTTATAATGTATCATTTACTCCAGCACAATCACCAGATAGTATAACAACTATTACTGGAACAAACACATATAATAATTTAAATTTCACCAATCCAACAACAACAGGAACTGTTACAGTATCAATCACTGGAACTCAAACAATTAATGGCATATTAAGCAATACAAGTACATTATCGTCTGGTCGTTTATTATTACAATCTAGTACAACTGGTACTCAAATTACATTGTCAGCTGCTACATTGTCTTTAACTGATATTGATTTTAAAGATATAAATGCTACTGGTACGGCTTCTCCTTTTACAGGAACAAGACTTGGTAACTTAGGTAATAATACAAATATAACTTTTGTTGCAAGAACACTCTATTGGAGTCTTACAGCTGGAGGTACCTGGAATGCAATTGCTTGGGCAGAATCATCTGGTGGAACACCAAGTGTTAATAATTTTCCATTACCCCAAGATGTATGTATTGTAGATAATACAGGCCTTACTACGGGAAATACAATCACTATTAATGGTAACTATTCCATTGGTACATTAGACATGTCGTCAAGAAATTTATCAATGACGTTAAATATTTTAAATAATTTCAATGTCTACGGAGATATTAAAACAGGCGTAAATTCCACAGTATCAGGCAGCGCTATAGGAGTAATTTTTTTAGGAAACGCTGTTACTCAAACATTATTAATTGGTGGCACATTTCAACCAGATATTATAGTAAACTCATCAAATACAACAGTTTACTGGCAAAGTGGTAATTTATCCGCAACATCACAATTTACTTTAGTAACAGGTGTGCTTCAATTAGGAGCAAATGTAAGTACTGGGATTTTTTCTTCTAATAATACTAATATACGTTCAATACAATTTGGTTCATATACTATAGAATTAACATCTCCAAATGCAGGAACAACTGTATTAGTTATGAACCAGGCTAATAATTTTACTTTTACTGCATCAGGTACTGGTGGATTTTATTCAAATATGACTATTACCAGAGGATTTAATTTTGGTAGTGTTTCTGGTGGTTCAACATCTAATGCACCATCTCTTAGATTAACTGGCAGTTCTGTTCCTGCATTAGTAACAAGCTCTTTATTTAATATACTAGATTTAAGTGGTACGGGAGCAGTTACTGTACCTACAACAAATTTAAAACTTAATAGTTTACTTCTGTCTTCTGGTGGAAATTTTACAAATTTAACAGTAACTTTTATTGGTACAGGAACTATTAATAGTGCTGGTAATTCAACTTTACCATCATTTACAATTAATTGTACTACAGGTACAGTTACTTTAGCTGCTCCATTAACAGTAGCTGTTAACTCTACAGTAACATTAACAACTGGAACACTAAATCTTGCAGGATTTACCCTAACAACAGGAATTTTTAGCTCAAATAATACTCTTTTTAGAACTATTGCATTTGGTACAGGTAATATTATACTTGCACATACTACTACATCTATAAATGTATTGGATATGGCATATTCTTCAGGATTAACTGTTACAGGAACAGGTGGATTTGTTTCCGCAATGAGTGTGGATCGCACATTTACTTCTGGATCAGCTAATGCTACTCCTGGCAGTGTGTTGTTAGATGGTACTAGTCAATATTTAACAGCACCAGTTGGGGCAAGTTCTTGGGGTACTGGTGATTTTACTGCTGAGTGTTGGTTTTATAAAACATCAGCAACAGATGGGACATTGTTAACTAATGCTGAGTCCAGCGGCACCTCATATTGGGAACTATTTACACGTTCAGGAGGCACCATCGGATTTCAACTAAGAGATAGTTCAAGTCAGGCATATGTTGAGGGTAGTATAGCTATCTCTCTGGGTACATGGTATCATGTGGCAGTGACAAGACAGTCAGGACTTGTTAAACTATTTGTTAATGGTGTATTGGATAACTCGGCAACTATTACAAAAACAGTCACTGCTAGAAAAACTATTATCGGATCTTTCCAATATCCTGGATTTTTAGATTATTTTGCTGGTTATATTTCTAATATAAGATTAGTAACAGGGGTAGCAGTATATACAGGTAATTTTACTACTCCAACTGGACTTTTTACTTCTACTCAAACAGCAAACCCATTTGGTGGGGTTAATACTGGTGCTATTACAGGTTCCCAAACATCATTATTATTAAATACATCTTTTGGTAGTGGGTCGTCAGATAGTAGCATTAATAATTTTACTATTACTAATACAGGAGCAAGTGTATTTGTTAGTTCAGCACCTACATTTACTAATACAGTATCGGGTACACCAGTTAATTTATCAATTTATAGTGGAGTAAGTATACCCACACTATCAATAAATAGTTTATTTAACAATTTAAATTTTAGTGGAAGCACATCAATTCCAGCCAGTACAGTAGTAAGTGTATACGGAGATCTTACTTTAGCAACTGGAGGTACTTATACCGCTCTTGGAATAATAATGAATGGCACAGGTACTATTACACCTAATGGTAAAACAATAGGTGCTTTTACTGTTAATACGTCAGGTACTATCACACTAGCAGGTGCTTTTGGATGTACTTCATATACTCAAACTTTGGGTACAATGAATTTTGCTGGTTTTAATTTAACTGATACTGGTACGGTAACATTTACTGGTGGTACACTATCAAATATTGGTACTTTAACATGTACAACATTTACTGTTAACGGAGCTACATTTGTTTTTTCTAGTGGAACTATAACACCTTCAACCAGTTTTGTATTAACATCAGGTTCATTTACATATAGTGGTACTGCTGTACTAAGTGCAGTACCACTATTTACACATACCGCTGGATCAGTTACTTTTAATAAAGCATATTCATTAACTGCTACTGGTCAGTATACTCTAAGTGCAGGATCAATAACATTGGGTGCCAATTTAACAACAGGTATTATTTATTCTCCTACTACAAATATTCGATCAATTGCATTTAATACTTATTATATTTTTCTTGCAACTACTGCCGCTAGTAATACCGTGTTAAATATAACAGACCTTACTAACTTTACACCAACAGGTACTGGTGGATTTAGTACAATAATGAGTACTATAAGATCATTTGATTCTGGAATAACTGCTGGTGGTTCTATAACATCTGCACCTAATCTTTTTATTACAGGTGGAGCTGCTAGTCCTCCGCAATTTGGTCCTGGTTGTTGGTTTAATAATTTAGATTTTACTGGAAATACTGGTGCACTTAGTGGTTCATCTATAAATATAACAGGTAATTTAACCCTAGCAGCTGGTAGTACATACATTTCTCAGGGATTTACAATGGCTGGCACAGGTACTATTACACCTAATGGTAAAACAGTAGCCGCATTTACCGTTAATACGTTGGGTACTGTAACACTAGCCGGCGCTTTTGGTTGTACTTCATATGTACAAACATCGGGTACAATTAATTTTGCTGGTTTTAATTTAACTGATACTGGTACCGTATCATACACTGGTGGTACACTATCAAATATTGGAACTTTAACATGTACAACATTTACAGTTAATGGACCAGCGTTTGTTTTTTCTAGTGGAACTATAACACCATCAACCAGCTTTGTATTAACTAGTGGTTCATTTACTTACAGCAATACAGCTGTATTAAGTGCAGTAACACTATTCACACATACAGCAGGATCAGTTACTTTTAATAAAGCTTATGCCTTAACCGCTACTGGCACTTATACATTAACAGCTGGTACCCTAATACTTGCTGATAGTGTAACATTGACAACAGGTATTTTTAGTTCAAATAGTAACAGTGTCCGTTCGATTACGTTTGGCACAACAACTGCAGGAAATATAAACCTTACGCATACAACAGCTGCAACAACAGTTTTGAATATTCAAGGAACTAATATTACTTGCCCAGGTCTAGGCGGCTTTACTGTTGCGGACATGAGTGTTACTCGTAGTTTTGTTCAGGCGGTAACGACAGTCAATCCAAATCTTACTTTTACAACAGGTGCCTCTGTTGCTACAATAAATTCAAGCTTTTTTAATAACTTAAATTTTGGTACTACAACATTTGCTGTACCATCAACAGGTATAACTTGTTCTGGTAGTTTAATATTATCAGGCACTGGTAGTTACACTTTATTGAGTGTAACAATGACAGGCACAGGTAATCTTAATATTAATGGTGCTGCTCTAACAACATCTACTGGTTTAGGTGGATTAACTATTAATACTGTAGGAACAATTACATTACAAACAGCATTTCCTATTTTAATCACAGCTACAACTACATTAACTACTGGAACATTAAACCTTAATGGATTTACATTAACAACTGGTATATTCAGCTCTAGTAACTCAAATACAAGAGCAATTCAGTTTGGTATAGGTAATATTGTATTGGCGCACACTACTGCTGCTATAACTGTATTGAATATAGCAACACTTACTAATTTTACTTGGACAGGAACTGGTAGTTTTCAAACCGATGCATCTATTACTAGAACAGTTACAGCCGGTCTAACAGGCGGTTCATTAACAAATGCTCCTAACTTATCATTGACTGGTTCTGGTACGGCAGTTGTTACAATATCAAATAATAATTGGTATAAAAATTTAGATTTTGGTTCTACTGCTTTTACTGCGGCCGCATCAACATTAAATATAGCAGGTAACTTAACATTATCTTCTGGTGCTGGTATATTCACTGCTCTTGCTATTAATGCTGTTGGTACTGGTACTATTACACCTAATGGTAAAACAATAGGTGCTTTTACTGTTAATACGTCAGGTACTATCACACTAGCAGGTGCTTTTGGATGTACTTCATATACTCAAACTTTGGGTACAATGAATTTTGCCACATTTACTTTAACTGATACTGGTACCGTAACATACGCTGGAGGTACTTTAAGTAATATAGGAATAATCACTTGTACAACCTTTACCGTTAATGGACCATCATTTACTTTCTCTAGCGGAACAATTACACCATCAACCAGCTTTGTATTAACAACAGGATCATTTACATATAATAGTCCGGCCGTTTTAAGTTCAGTAGCAACATTCACACACACTGCTGGTACTGTTACATTAAATCAATCACTTGGTTTAACCGTCACTGGTACATATGCATTAACAGCAGGTACCCTAACACTTGCTGATGGTGTAACATTGAATACTGGGATATTCTTTTCATCAAACGCTAACACACGTTCAATTAATTTTGGTAGCTTGTCGGCAGGAAATATCAATCTCACACATACAACTACCGCAACAACTGTATTGAGTATGGCTATTGTGACAGGATTTACCTATACCGGGCCCGGTGGATTCACCGTGGCTGATATGGCTAACACAAGAACACTTACTTACGGAACTACTGGTGGGTCGCTATCAACCGCAGTAAATCTTACATTCACAACAGGTGCTTTTGTTGCGACACTAACAACAGCCAGTTGGTTTAAGAACTTAAATTTTGGAACAACAATATTTAATCCAGGAACAACAACCTTAAACATTGTTGGTAATCTCACACTTTCTTCAGGTGGTGTTTATACTAGTACAACAATTAATCCGTTAGTTAGCGGTACGTATATATTCAATAGTGCATCGCTTGGACCATTTATAGTTAATACACTTGGTATTACAATCACACTTGGAAGTGCTGGAGCATCCACAACATTGGCAGTCACATTGGGCACATTGGATTTTGCTGGTTTTAATTTTACTTGTTCTAGCACAGCAACTTACAATGGTGGTACACTATCAAATATTGGTACTTTAACATGTACAACATTTACTAACTCAGGTACATTTGTTTTTTCTAGTGGAACTATAACACCATCTGTTAGTTTTGTAAATACAACAGCAGGAACATTTACATATAGTGGTACAGCTGTACTAGGTGCAGTACCAGCATTTACACATACAGCTGGATCAGTTACTTTTAATAAAGCTTATGCCTTAACCGCCACCGGTACTTATACATTAACAGCCGGTACATTAACATTAGGCAGTAATTTAACAACAGGTATATTCAGCTCATCTAATGTAAATACAAGGGCGATTTCATTTAGCACAAACAATATTGTGTTGGCAACTACTACTGCAACTGCAGTAAATTTATCAATGGCGGTTACTACCGGTTTTACATGGGACAATACTAGCACCGGCGGATTTACTGCGGCCGCAGATATAACTAGAACGTTTCAATTTGGGGTAACTACTGCTGGTGGAATGGAACCAAACTTAACGTTTACTGGATCTGGTACTGCAATACAAACATTGACTACTAGTAGTTGGTTTAAAATACTTAATTTTGGTACTACTGCGTTTACTATCCCAACAACCAGTGTAAACGTTAATAGTTTATTATTATCTAGTACTAGTACATATACTGGTTTATCGGTAACAATGTTTAGAACAGGAACTATTACTCCTAATGGAAAAACAATAGCGGCATTTACTATTATTAATGTAGTAGGAGACCCTACAATTACTACATTAGCGAGTGCTTTAAGTTGTACTACCTATACACAAACTAGTGGAACTATTGATTTCGCTACTTTCAATTTGACTTGTTCAGGCACAGCAACATATACAGCAGGTACATTAAGCAACATTGGTACCATTACTTGTACAACATTTACTAACTCAGGCACATTTAATTTTTCTAATGGAACTATAATACCATCTGTTAGCTTTGTAAATGCAACAGGAACATTTACATATAGTGGTACAGCTGTACTAGGTGCAGTACCATCATTTAATCATACAGCTGGATCAGTTACTTTTAATAAAGCCTATGCCTCAACTAATACAGGTGGATATTCATTAACAGCTGGTACATTAACTCTTGGTAGTAATTTAACAATAGGCCAATTCTTTTCATCAAACGCAAACACTCGTGTAATTTCATTTGGTTCAAATAATATTATATTAAATTATCCTACAGGATTAGCATATGCCTTGCAAATGAGTAATGTAACCGGACTTACATGTACAGGTACAGGAGGCTTCCAAACCGATGCATCTGTAACAAGAACAATTCAATTAGGAGCAACAGCCGGTGGTTCTGCTACATCAGCTCCAAATTTAACATTAACAACTGGTTCCTCTGTTATAACATTTATAACAGGTAGCTGGTTTAATAATTTGAATTTTGGTACAACAAGTTTTGCTATAACTACAACTACATTGAATATAGTAGGTAATTTAACATTATCATCAACAGGAACATTTACTGTAATGAGTATTATTGCTTCTGGTACAGGCACATTTACTAATCAAGGCAAAACAATTTCTGGATTAACACTCAACACAATTGGTACAATTACACTTGCTGACGCAATGATAGTTTCTGGAACAATTACATTAATGTCTGGAACATTTAACACTTCATCATTTACTTTAACTAGTTCTAATTTTTCTGGTACAACTTTTCCTAATGCTACAGCTAGTTTGACAGGTTCTTCTACTTATAATATTACAGGTTCAGGTACTGCGTTTACTTCAGTAATAAGTTCTTCAACTAGTTTATTATTAAGTACACAAAATGCAGATAATTTTACAACTGATAGTAGTAGTAATGCATTAACTGTAACAAATAATAATTCGGCTACGTTTAATTCTTTGACCCCACTTTCTGGTATAGGTAGTATTTTATTAGATGGTACTACTCAATATTTAAGTATACCTGGTCCAAATAGTAGTGTACTAGATTTAGCAACAGGTGCGCCAAATTGGACAATTGAATGTTGGTTCAATAAAAATAATATAACAACAGATGGTGCTTTATTCGGGAAGGATGGAACAGTAAACTTTGTTAATGAATCATATGGTGCATTTATACAAGGAAGCGGAGCAGATCAAGGAAAAATACAGTGGTTTATAGGTGATGGTATTGGTCCAACTGCGGTTGCAATTGAAAATTATCCTACCGTTATAACACCAAACACTTGGTATCATTTTGCATTAGTTAGACAAGGAAATATATTTACAGGATATCTTAATGGTGTACCAGGTACTCCACAAACAGGTTCTGGTACTATGGGACAACAAGGCGGTAATTTAAATATAGGTGCTTGGGCGGATTCTACATATAGACTTGGTTTTGGTGGTTATATTAGTAATTTCCGCATAACTAAAGGTGCAGCATTATACACCACTTCATTTACTGTTCCCACATCACCATTAACTTCTTGGATTTCTTCTACCAGTTCTCCAATTATAATTACAGGTCTAACATTAAATATGTCAAGTGCATCGGCAAAGACATTTACTGGTAGTGGGGGAAATTATTCAACATTGAATCAAGGTGGGTCCGGTGCACTAACTGTTCTAGGAAATAATACGTTTGCAGATATAACTGCAACGACAAAACCAAGTACAATATCTTTTGAAGCAGGTTCAACACAAACTGTTAATAATTTTACAGCATCCGGAACTTCTGGTAATCTTGTTACAATTAATAGTACAATACCTGGTACACAATTTACTTTAACTAGAAATACAGGAATAACTAATACGGATTATTTAAGTATTAGAGATTCTAACGCTACAAGTTCTGGTACAGGTTCATGGTACGCTGGAAATAATTCAACTAATGTAAGTAATAATCTTGGTTGGGTATTTGCTATCAGCACACCAGGAAAATTCTTTAATTTCTTTTTCTTTGATTAAAATTAAAAACATACTACCATAGTACAAACTTTTAAAAATAGCAATTTTTAAATAAATTGCTTTAATAACTTAGAGTTAGTAGGGTACTTATCATAGTTAAGTATCCTACTATTTTATAAACTTTTTATGGAAAATAAAAATGCATAATGAAGATTGCCCAATAGAGGCCCAGTACAAAGAGGTTAATCTCTCTAACCATTTAATGGCAATCAAACTTGCTAATTTGGGCCCTGCAGATCCACGTCAACCTAGTACATTATACTGGGGAGATAAAATGACCCTTTGGGGTGTAGAAGAAGGCGTAGCCCGTTCACAATTATGCATGAATTGTGGACACTATGACAATAGTCCCTACATGCTTGAGTGTATAGCCTCAGGTGAAGGAGGTACCTTACTTCCATCAGAGCTACCAGTAGAGCCTAAGTGGGCAGATATTCAGGGAATGCCTTCTGCTATTTGTACTCGTTGGAATATTACATGCTCAGCCCTAAGAACTTGCGATAGTTGGGAATCTGATGAAGAAGATTGTGAAGAAACAGCTGTAGAAGTTGACCCAGACTCTATGCGAATGTCGGAGATGTGATGACTGATAGTTATGAAACTTTACTAGCCCAATTACGGGACTTAAATGAAAATATTAGAGCTACTAAAGATAAAGTAGTTTTGGATAGACAAGCCGTTGAGGTACTAAGGCAAGGTACCACAGAGCAACAAGAGGAGCAAAAATGAGAAATATCCAAAAAGAATTAGAAGACTTACAAAGTTTAGTAGATTTTGCTCAAGATAATCTACTTAAAAGTGATAAAACATACACTCCAACAGATGGAATGGCCACAGCAGCACGTCGTGCTTTAAAGTGGCATGAAGAAGGCCATCCCGGAGGCACAGCTGTAGGATTAGCTCGTGCTAATCAGTTAAAAAATAAAGAAAATTTAACTGAGAGCACAGTCCTACGTATGCATTCCTTTTTTAGTCGTCATGCAGTAGATAAGCAGGCCACAGGATTTTCAAGTGGAGAAGAAGGATTTCCTAGTAAGGGTAGAGTAGCTTGGGATCTTTGGGGTGGAGACGGAGGAGCAAGCTGGGCAGAGCAAAAACGTGATCAAATAATGAATGATAGGAAAGCATAATGCAAATAACTAGAGATCAACTAGAACAAATTATACCTAGTAATAAACACCTAGATAATTGGCTAGAATGCCTAAATACTATTCTTCCTGAATATGAAATTGACTCACCAGAACGTGTTGCAGCTTTTTTAGCTCAGTGCGCACACGAGTCAGCTAGCTTTACAGCAATTAAAGAAAATTTAAACTATAAGGCTGAAAGTCTTATGAAAGTTTTTCCCAAGTACTTCCCTAATCAAGAATTGGCGGAACAATATGCACATAATCAAGAAGCTATTGCTAATCGTGTGTATGGTGGTCGTATGGGGAATGGCGATGAGCATTCTGGTGATGGCTATGCTTACTGCGGTAGAGGTCTTATTCAGTTAACTGGCCACGATAACTATAAAGCGTTTGCTGATAGTTTATCCTCTAGCATGGAAGAGATAGTAGAGTTTCTTCAAACATTTGAAGGTTGCGTACAAAGTGCTTGCTGGTTCTGGGAAACAAATGATTTAAACACTCTAGCTGACTCAGGTGATATTAAGGCAATGACTAAACGTATTAATGGTGGTTACATTGGACTAGAAGATCGCGTTAAACATTACGAGCACGCCCTAGAGGTATTAGGAGTATAATATGTCGACACAAGAACATGATATAGAAACACTACTAAAAGAAGTAAAAGAACTACGAGATGCACAAGCTGCAGCTGTTAGTAAAGGTGCATTAGTTGAAAAGATAACCTTTGCGGGTATACCCATAATGTTTTCATGTATAGTATACTTAATGACAGCTTTAAGTAGTGCCAGCCACGACCTTACTATTCTTCAAAGCAAAATCAATGTGGTAGTGAGTGCTGAGAACAAGGCCATTCCGCCTCAAGGCACTACCATTGAGATGGAAAAGATCAAGGAAGAAGCAGCACTGGCCCGAGCAGCAATGACTTTAGAGCGTGTAAAAGATTTTGCTGCCCTGAGAGAAGAATCAGCATTGGGCAGAGCAAAAATCCGTGAAGACTCGGCCTTGGCCCGTGCAGATTTGGACAGCCGCCTTGACCTACTTGAATACAAAGTGTTTGGAAAACGTTAATATGTGGATAATTAATTTTTTACCAGACTGGGTAGTTCACTTAACTGTACTACTAAGTATATTAACTATACTAATTACAACTATTTTAACTAATATTATACCAGCCGCTTATAACCTACCTTTAAAGTTTACAGCTTTAGTACTATGTGTATTTGGAGTTTACTTAGAAGGTGGTATAAGTAATCAGGAATCTTGGCAGGCTAAGATAGTAGAAGAACAAATTAAAGTTGCCCAAGCAGAGGCTAAATCTAGTGAAGTTAATACAGTAATAGTAACTAAAATATTAACTAAAACTATAAAGATCAAGGAGGATACTAATGCAAATCAGCAATACATCACACAAAATGTTGCTAAAGACTTGGATAATAATTGCAAGCTTACTAATGCTGCAGTCGTGCTCGTCAACGCCGCCAGTAAAGAGGAAGTTCCCGGAAGTACCGGAGGAGTTGCTCAAGGAACCTCCGATGTTAAAGCAAGTGACTTTATCTCCACAGTTAACGAAAATTACGGAACCTATTACCAAGTAGTAGAGCAAGTAAAAGGTTGGCAAGAGTGGTATCGTAAACAAAAGAAAATATTTGAGGAGTAATCTATGAGATATATTCTTTTAGCACTTACGGTTATCTGTTTAGCATCTAGTGCTGATTCATATAAGCCTTGGCCTAATACTGAATTAGTACTTAAAGAAATTTGTGAAACAGGTAGAAAAACATATGGTGTTAATGAATATGTCAAGGCAGGAAAAGTTTGTAAGATGGAGTTAGTATGCTGTAAAGATACTATTAAAAAATGATTGATCCAATTACTATAAGTCTTGCTTTTTCAGCAGCGCAGTCAGCAATTAGCGGTATTAAGCAAGCAATTGCTATGGGCAAGGATGTTAATAGCATTATTGGGCAAGTAGGGCATTTTTTCGAATCTGCTGATCAAGTTCATATGGCTAGTATTAAGGCTAAGCATGAATCTATTGGAAAAACTGATGCTCAACTTGGGCGTCAAGCACTTGAGTTTGCTATGCGTAGTAATCAACTACGTGAGGATGAAAGAGCTTTAAAGGATATGATTTATTGGCAGCTAGGTAAACCTCAAATTTGGCAAGAGATGATTGCTGAGCGTACTAGACTAATAAAAGAAAAACGTGCGGGCGAAGAAGCAATAGCAAAAGCTAAACAGTTACATAAAGAAAAAATGGCTAAGTACTTTATGATGACTATGTATACAGTGGGATTTGGGTTAGTGTTGTCTGCGTTTATTATGTTAGGTGTACAGTTTTATAGTATGACCGAACAACAAAAAGAGTTTGAAATTGCACAAGCAAAACGTGCAAAAATTATTAGAGAACAACAGTGGGCTAGAGAACAAGAGCAGAAGAAACAAATTGAAACAGCCGCAAAAAGTGGAGGATAATTTATGCATTTTAATATAATTATTACATTTAATGATGCCTTATTTTTATTAGGATGCGTACCTTTAGTAATGATATTTTGGGTAATGTTTAAAGACTGGTTAAATGATAGACATAGATAGGAGTATTTATGGAAGATGATAAAGAACATTGGGTTACTGCTAAATGGAGACCAGCTATGGGCTGGATGTACATGGCTGTATGTAGTTGTGATTTTATGGTATTTCCTATATTATGGAGTTTACTACAACAAATAGGGCACGGACAAATTTCTACACAATGGCAACCATTAACCTTGCAAGGCGCAGGCTTATTTCATATTGCTATGGGTGCTGTGCTTGGTATTGCGGCTTATGGTCGTACACAAGAAAAAATAACTGGAACTAGTATGCCTGCTAGCTCAGTTACTCCTACTACTCCAAGTAGGATTGGTAAGGTCATTCCAAATTCAAATGATCCAATTTTATAAGGCTGTTATGAGTAAAGTATATTTAACTCTGCTTTCATTAGTGTTTTTAGTAAGTTCTGGTTTGGCAACTGCCTCAGTACCAGAAAAACCTGTAAGTACTACAACACAAACCGCAAAATTTAAAAAACCCGCCAAAAAGGTTAAAAAGTTACATAAAAAACATCAAGGAACAAAAATTCCTGTAAAAAAGAAGTAATTTATTAATCATTTTTGGAGAACATATGGCTACTGGTAAAAAGAGTCGAAGAAATGAAGGTGAAAGTTATAGTGCTTCTTTTAAAGAAGTACAACCATTAAACTTTATCCAAGGAGAATATCTAGATGCTATTAAACATAATGATATTATATTTGGAGTAGGTAGTGCAGGAACTGGAAAAACCTATGTAGCAGCTAGTTATGCTGCCTCAGAATTATTTCATCGTAGAGTAGATAAGATAATACTAACAAGACCAAATGTTGAAACAGGTAGAGGTTTAGGCTTCTTACCCGGAACACTGGAAGAAAAGTATGCACCTTATTTAGATCCTTTTGATAGTGTATTTGCTAGGGCTTTAGGTAAAGGATTTTATGAGTACGCGTTAAAAACTAAGACTATTGAACCAAGACCACTTGGTTTTATGAGAGGAGCAACATTTGATAATGCAATTGTATTAGTAGATGAAGCTCAGAACGCCACCGTTACTGAGATGAAAATGATTTTATCCAGAATCGGTAAAAATACTAAAATGATTTTTTCAGGAGACTCTGAACAAAGTGACATCGAAGATTCAGGATTAGATGACGCAGTTCATAGACTTGAAGGTATTCCTGGCATTGAAATAATCAGATTTTTAGATGAAGATATAGTACGAAGTAAACTATGTAAACAAATCATAATGGCTTATAGAAATTAAAAAAGCCCCTATAGGTAGTAATACTTATAGGGGCTTTTTCATGCTTGGATTTTATAGCACAAATTTTTGGTATTGCACTTTTTTGGTATAAAGTATATAATTGTAAAATAAATTGGTACAAAAAGTTTTGGTATCTATAAAATAAAGGTAATCCGATGTTTCAAAAGTCCTCTGGAATAATATCAACTAGTTTTGTTACCGATTCCCCATATACCCCTACCAGCGAAGAGCATTTTTTAGCTACAGATGAAGGCGTAGAGATTATATTACCATCTGATTCTAAACCTGGAAAATTATATATAGTTAAAGATTTTAGTGGTAGAGCAAAAATAAATAATATTACGGTTAGTAGTGAGTCTAATACTATAGACGGAAAATTAACTAAAGTTATTAATAAAAATTTTGGTAGCATAACTTTTATATATAATAGTATAGAGTGGAGTACGCTATGAATAAGATATTAGTATTAGCCCCGCTTCCATATAGTGTAACTGAATTAAGTCCTGCTATGAGTGCGGAAACTTTAGATTACCATTACGAGAACTTAGCTCGTGGTTACGTAACAAGATTTAATAATAATGAGGGCGACCCTGTATTTAATGAAGCAGGTGCTTTTTTACATAATATCTTTTTTCAACAACTACAACCATATTCGGAAACTAATCAGCCTTTTGGCAAAAGCTTAGACTTTATTAATCATTACTACGAAGATTTTAGTAAATTTAAACAAGAAATTAAAAAGGCTGCTTTTGAAATACAAGGCAGCGGATGGGTATATCTTTCTAGTGATGGTAAAATACGTACAATAAAAAATCATGCAATATTTAATGACATTGTTGTATTAATAGATTGGTGGGAACACTCATGGGCTTTAGATTACCACGCAAATAAAGGGGGCTATATTGATAATATCTGGAATACTATCAATTGGTCTATAATTAATGAAAAATTACCTAGTTATCATAGGGATAACTAGGGATGCAGTAATCGTAAGATTACAAATTAAGAGAAGGGAAATATAATGTGGTCAATAGTAAAACCCATTACTGGGATTACTAACACAGTTATTATACCCACTGACGGTATGATAACTGTCAGCAAACCTGATAATATACAAGTGGTTGCGTATGTTGACGGAAACTTAACTACACCAGTAGATAAGTTCTGGGGGCCTGCAGGAAAACCAGTATATTTTGAAATCAAGGATGCTCCAGGGGTTACAGGTACTGTAACTATAATGTACGGAGATACAGTCAGTAACATAGAGGTTCCTTTTGCAATAGAGTCAACAGGAACAAATTATTTTGATAATGAAACAAGGAAGAAAAAAATGGCAGAAGTTCTAAACCCAGCAGGAATGATGATGAGTGGCGGCGGAGATGGTGGTCTAGGTTTTGGTAGTGGTGGCGGATTGATTGGTGGATTAATCTTAGGAAGCCTCCTACGCCAAGGCGGTGGTGGTTTATTTGGTGGTAATGGCAATGGCGGCGAAAGTGCCGTAACTGGTCAAGCTACGGCTAATATGCAATTAATGCAAAGTATTGGTCAAGTTGACAAAGCAGTAGCAGTAGGTCAAGCAGCAATGGAAGCTAGTCAAGCTAACCAAACAATTGGTTTGACAAATCAATTTAACTCTACTACAGGTAGTTTAGTTAATCGTATTGATGGCGTAAAAGATGCTGTTAATGCAAATGCAGTTGCAGTAATGCAACAACTAAATCAAGTTAACACAAATATGTTAGTTGGTTTTAATAACACAGAACGTGCTATTACTGCTGATGGTACTACTACTCGTGCACTGATTGTAAGTCAATACGAACAAACATTAAATCGTCAACTAACTGATGCAAATGCAGAAATTATTGAACTACGTGGCGATGGTCGTCTACAAGCAGCTACAGCTGGTATTAACGTTACTACTACAAATAACATTAATCAAATGCAACAACAAGCACAGCAACAACAGCAATACGCATCATTGGCTAATCTAATCTACGGATTAGGCCAAAACATTACAAATGGTGCAATTAATGTTGGTTCTGGTACACTAACAGCTAACCCAACTAACACAAATACTTCTATTCGTTAATATTTGGTGTAGTTTTAAGCCCTCTCAACCATAAGTCGAGGGGGCTTTTTATTAAGGAAACTTTATGTTTTTTCCACAACAAATGCAGAACCAAGGACCAGAGGGACAAATGCAAATGCAAATGTTTCCTCCTATTTATCCAATATTTCCATATATTCCTGACAAAGACTTATTTATTAATAATAGTCTAGTAGTTGGACCACCTGGACCCGTTGGACCGCCTGGACCTCCAGGGCCTCCAGGACCACCAGGTACACCTGGCGTAGTGCCTGTTACTGATGTAACAACAGCAACTTATACTGCTTTAGCCACAGACTATTTTCTATGTGTATTAAGCGTAGCACCAGTAACAATTACATTACCTACAGGCATATTAGGTACAGTATACGTAATTAAGGATTGTAGTGGAAATGCAAATAATGCACCTATTACAATACAAGGAACAGCACAAAATGTTGATATCGGCACAGCTACTATTGATGTACCATTTGGTAGTATTACAGTAGTATTTAATGGCTCCAACTGGAGCATAACTTAATTTTAAGGACACATATGTCATATACAAATAATCCTACCAGTATTATTGCAGGTACTGGTATCATAGTCACACCTACTACAGGCACTGGAGCAAATAGAATTACTATTAGTGCTGGTGGTGTAGTAATTACAGCAATCCGAATTGCAGTAGCAACACCCATAGCAGTCTTAAGTGCAGATGCTGCAATTGCAGTACAAGTACCTGGACCAGTTCCAGTAGCAGTAAACCTACCGGCTGGCGTAGCAGGGCAAACTTTTATTATCAAAGATGGTTTAGGTCTAGCTAGTGTTGCTACACCTATTACTATTGTTCCAACTGCAGGTACCATTGATGGTGCTGTAAACGCTACAATTAACACACCTTATGGTTCACTAACACTTATCTATGATGGTGTACAGTGGTTATTAACTTAAACTATTATGGCTTATAGTAGACCACCAGTCCAACCTGGGCGTGGACTAAAAAGAGTCCCAGCTGTACCTAGTGAAAGTAGTTCTGGCGTATTTGATTATTCGCTGGAATCTGATATAGCAACTACTACTAGTTTAGGCATTATTCAAGTCGGTAGCGGTTTGTCCATTACATCTTTAGGTGTATTAAGCGCAACTACTAACAATTTACAGACTGTAAAATTAACTTCTATTAATTATACTGCTACTGCTAACGATTACTTTATCGCTGCAACTAAAAAAGATATTACAATTACCCTACCATTGGGTGTATTAGGTAAAACATATGCAATAAAAACTCAGGTTACCGGTAATATTAGTGTTACTGGTACTAGCGGTCAAAAAATAGATGGTAATTCAACACAAAATTTAGAAATAAATAAAGGAATTATAGTAATATTTGACGGCACACAGTGGAATATAATGGCAAATAATAATTAAAGGATAAATTATGTACAAATTAGAACATCTACCTTTTTATATGGAAAAATAATGCTGGAACAATTACTTAAACTTATTTCCCCTCAAATGATAATGCCTAATATTAATAATAATATGGCACAAGCTCAAAAAATGTTATCATTATTTGAAAGCACTTATCAAAGTTTTGGGAAAGCACTAACCCAACCCCAGCAAGTATTTATTTCCAAAAATTTGGATAAAATGGATGCTTACTTTAAATCTGAAACAGGCAAAGAAGCAATTAGTATGCTCATAGAAGAATTTGAAACATTTGTAAAAGCTTAAATGCAAAAAGCCCCTAAATCGCAAGATTTAGGGGCTTTATTTTTTATTCTTCGTTAGCTAATTGCGTATGCTCTTGGAATTGTTTAATCATATTAGCAATTAATGGATTAGATACCTTGAAAGGTAGTTCTGCTAAAGCATTAAGAATAATATTTGCTTCTTCCTGTGTGAATAAGAAGGAGTATGTTTGTGGAGTAGTATTTTCTTCTGTTGTCATATTATTTTTGTGGTTCCATTTATTTTTATTAATTAAATAGGCGGAGATTTCCAGCCTTTATGTTGAAGAGTATTACCTCTTAATACTTCCCCTAATGCACCTGCATTAAGGGAATGTTCTTTGGAAAAAGTAATTATATTTGTTATAGGATATATTATATTATCTGGACTTAGTATATTATAATTAAGCCCTTTTCCTTTACTAGTATTTATACTACGTTTACCTTTAAATGCTATTAATTTATTATAACTTTCAGGTATTCTTTCCATTAACCATCTATGAGATGTACCATTAGCAATATTTTTAATTGTAGAATAATGCATACCTAATATAGAAGCTGATAGTTTAAGTGGCTGCTCTAAATTTGCAACCAGATATTCTACTATTAGTATAATATCGCTATCTCTATACTTAGATGAGCCATTATATTCTCCATTTAATATAGGAAACTCTCCTGCTGCAGGAGATATATTTAATCCATTATTAATACTATCAAAAACCTCAATTGCAGCTATTTCATTAGCATCTAGTTCATCTTTAAGACACTCTATTAAAATTTCTAGAGAAGGTATTCCGTATTTAGTATACGCTATAGACATTTTTGAATTTATATGAGTACCTTTAATTAATTTATTACAGTGTGCCTTATACCGTCCATAAATATTAACTGACTGCCCAATATATATACTACCGTTTGAAAATCTTAATAAGTAAATACCTGAAGCCATAAATCATGCCCAATTAAATAATATAAAAATTATTATAACACAAGGACATGATTTATACAATACTAAATTTTAATACCTCATTTAATGGGACAACTTCCAGTTGAGCAGTCTTCAGCTACAATTTCATCGAAACTATTTGTATCCTCTAGACTAACGGGTTGAAGAAGTTTAACGTAGTCGTTATAATCTTGTTCACTTACTACTTCTTGTGGAAGATATAAGTACCCAAGATCTTTAGCTGTCATACTAGGGTCAGTACGATAAATAAAACTAACACCTACATAACAATCCCAGTTATTTAGCAGCCACTTAATAATTTCTTCTACTTCATTTAAGCCATAGGAGATAGTTACAGAAGTGTTCTGCTGAGTCCAGCTGGTCTGGATTAATTTGTATTTTTCTAGTTGTTCTATTGCGGAGTCTAAATTTACCTCTTTGCCGTTCACTTTGTGAAAGGGAACGTCATCCCATCTTACTGGAAAAGTAATTAATACACCTGAGTCATCGGTAGGATGATTAATAACATTATAGTTAGCAGCCCGTAGTTTATCAACTACTGGGTCATACTTACTAAACTGAACATTATTAAAAATGTACTTACCTAAAGGCTTGTGAATTCCCTCGGTAGTATCCATGATCTTTGAAAGAGTTCCCGAAGGCTTAACACAGGTTATGTTTTTTGGGCTAGGAAGGTCAAGCTCGTCAGCCATACCAATGGCAGCAGCGGTAGCAGTACGCTTGAGGTATTCGTAATCATAACCGCCCATATCAGGGCGTTTGGCAATACCAGTAAGGCCAACTCCACACAGACGAAGGAAATAATTATTGAGATGCCAACTCTCCTGAAGGATTCCGTCATTTAAATTAACGCAAGTTTGCCTGTAGTTTGCACGGGCGGCAAGCCTAATAGCTTCGTGTAATCCTGCGGTATCCCCTTTAAATTTGCCGATGTCGGTTTCAGTGAGATTACAGAAGGACTTATTTCCCAGTAGGATTTCGACACAGGGATTGCATCCTGCAAACCATGGTGCTCTTCTAGTAGCTTCCACTGCATTAATGAACCCTGGCTCGGATCCTCCAGCGTCTTCCATAAGATCAAAGATTTTTCGTAAGTCAACATATAAGGGTTTTTCCTTAAAAACTAAGCTATTGTTTGATTGCTGCCTATGCGAGTTATTATGCAGCCACCAATCTTTTTTAGCTGTAGCAAATTCTTCCCACTCAGGTTGCCCATACTCAAAAAGAGCAATTTCAGCAGAACGGCGGCTAGATAGGATAGTACCAAGCCAGTTAATAATATCCATGATATCCATTCTTGTAAGAAGGCTATCAGATCTACCATTAAGAATTTTAGCAATAGCTAGGTAGGCAGTACTAATAGCACTATCGCCACTAGAAATCCAACCATATCCTTTTAATCTTTCGCCAGCAGGACGTAGTTGACTGAAGTCTAAAACTAACTCTTTTGCAGGATACTTACCTGCCATTAGTTTACCTACTGACTTTGCCCAAGCTTCTGCTGAATCACCTACTTGAATAGTCCACGTTTTAGTATCACTATCCCAAGTTTCTGTATTATGTTCACTTCCGCCTTTTGCGGTACGAGTACTGCGTACTACTCTAATATTTTTAATAGGTTTCGAAAAACCATTTAGTGTTCCAACTACGGGTTTAAACCCAACACCGCAACCTTGTAGAAGTAACCATAAACAATCTACTACATCGTATACTGTTTCAACTTCTGTGAAACTACAATTAAATTGTGAGGCTTCTCGTTTTTGTGCAACTGTTGTTCCACCAAGCCAAAGGGAACGACCACTCATAGAAACTTTACGATCTAACATTAGCTGTTCTAAATCATATAGTTCAGCAAACTCTAGGTCTGTTAATTCTCTACGGGCTGCTCGTTCCCATAACCATTGTTGGTGGTCTATTACTCTTGAAACTGTCTCCTGCCAAGTTTCAAAAGTTTTTCCGTCATCTGATAAAGGTCTGTTGTATGTTCTGCGTGTAATTACTTGTGCTCTTGTTGAGACCGTCATTATTCCCCTTCTAAAGTTTTTAACTTTTTAGTTAAAATAAATGAACCACCACCTGCATCTTCCCAATTAAGAACGTCTCCTTCAACTAATTTTAGTTCTGCTAAAACTTCTTCAGGAAGTTGGAGTAGTAAATCCTTTGTTTCTGGATCTTCTTCTACTATTACTGTATAATGGCTCATTTACTTCTTTCTGATTATAACTGATTTACTTCTAAGGTAAAATCTTCAATGTGTTTGTCGTTTTTATTATTAACAACTACTAATTCGATTTCTTCTTCAGGGAATTGTTCCTGTTCAAAGAACTCACATAAGTCAAAAGCGGCTTGAGAACTAGGGGTTTCGTCGCCCAGTCGCACGCTATTAACCAAAACTGCAATAAGGTCTAAGTGATACTCATTTAGACCTTTAAGTGTAATACTACCATCTTCTTTATATTTAAGTTTAATCATTTTATTTCCTTTTTTAATTAACCAGTACTTCCAAATCCGCCTGCACCTCTAGTAGTATCATCCCAAGGCTCAGTAGTTGAATCCCATCCTTTAAAATCAGGAAGAACTATTGGTACAACTACTAGCTGTGCAATTCGGGTTGTATAACGAGAGATAAAGTAGGGGTCTTCCCCGTTATTTTGTAATAGGACTTTAATATTACCACGATAGTCTGAGTCAATTACTCCAACTGAATGAGGTATAGTTACATGAATTTTACCCTGTGATGATCGGTTAAATACTAAACCAACATAATTCTCAGGAATTTTAACCGCAACACCAGTGTCTACTAATTTTGTTTCACCAGGATATAGTGCTATCTCTTTATTAGAAACTAAGTCTGCACCTGCATCTGTAGGGTGTGCCCTAAAAGGCACTGCTCTACTATCATCTGTTTTAACTAATATCTTCATTTAAATAAAAGTCCATTACTTTGTTAATATTTTTACAATTTTCTTCACCAATTGCTTCTTCGCAGTGGGTAACTAAATCCATTAATTTGTAGTTTAGCATTAAACCTTCACTACCGAACTCATTAAGTGCGGTAATATATTTATACTTACTACTGATAGGCAAAGCTGCGATAATGTCATAAGCACTACCATAATCTTGGACAAGCTGAAGCGCACGTTTTGGCCCCACACCAGGAACGCCCACAACATTGTCGCCTGAGTCACCCATAAGGCATTTAATAGAAATATACTCATCTTGTGTACACTCGTAATGTGTATCCCAGTTATCATGAGTTATCTCTTTGCGAGTAACGTATGAGAAACGTGAAACTCCAGGAGCTACTAGCAAGTCCCAATCTTTGTCAGATGATACTAACCATACTTGATTAATACTATACTTTTTACGTTTTGATACTATGTAAGCGGCAATATCATCTGCTTCTACATTTGGGAAACGCACAACAGGAAACTTACCTTCATCTTCGTATGTTGAAAGGATAACTTGTACTTCTTCAAAGAATGCCTCAAACTCAGCAGCCTCTTCCTCAGTTTGATTCGCATACTTATCTTTGCGATTCTGTTTGTAGAGAGGGTAAAGAGCTTTGCGATATGAACTAGCGCCCATATCACCTGCAATAATAAGTTTTTTAGTTTTGTAAGATTTCTGGAGACTTTCAACAGTCCGCATATAATCTGTGGCAAAATCTACTGCCTTTGAATGCTTATAGCGAAAGGCAAGGTTTAGGGAATCCAAAATCATTAACGATTTAGGGTCAGACTGGTTTAGTTGTTCAAATGTTTTTGTCATGTGTATATTATACCAAATCTAGTGACCTTTGTCAAGCGATAAATTTTGGTTGCTCGTTCTCATACCAATCTTCTAGGAGACTAATATATACTTCGTACCCATGGGCATTTACAAACATATAGTTGTATACGCCAGAAGGTATATCCTCATACCCTACGAATAGCTTAGATCTATCAAATTTAAATATAAGTAAAGGTTTTTGTTTTACTTGCTTACCCTGCCTTACCGCCTGCTCCCACCACTCAAAAAATTGCGGCTTTTTATGGGTTAATAAGGCACTAGTAAGATGATCTTCTGCGTAATGTTTTACTTCTACTACATAAAGATTTTTCTCACCAGGTATGTACAAGTCACCTTTTAGCAAATGTTTAGGGTCAAGAGCGCCAGATCCTGGCGTTCTTTCCCATTGTAATTTAGATAGTTTTCTAAGAGCGTCTCTAGCTAATGTTTCAGCCCTGGCGCCTTTTTCTCTACTATCAACCATTATCTATCCTTGACATATTGCGCTGTTTAAGCACCTGTAGTTTTTCTAGTAGAGGATGCGTAAATCCGTGAGATATTAAGAAAGTATTTAAGCTTTCTTCTTTTAAGAGAACTTCAATCAACTTTTCTTTACCTTCTGCATCAAGATTTTCCACTGTTTCGTCGAGGATAAGAAGATTAGTACGCGAGTTAGATAAAGTCTGCATAAGTTTACGAATAGCAAGCAAAGTAGCCACATTAACGCGAGCACGCTCACCACTAGAAAGAGCAAGGATATCCACGTCATGACTATTGTCAATAATAACAACATTTAGTTTATCCGAAGAAGCTATTTTAAATGCTAACTGAAATCTACCATCAGCTAACTCGGCTAAGTATTCGTTAGTAAGACTTTCTAGATCTTTGACTAAACACTCGATCTTATATGCTACTAATCCAGTAGTAGAGAACGCTTTAACTAATACTTGTAAATTAGATAACTCTGCTGTATATTTTGATAATTCTGTAGAGTATTCTGCTAATTCTTCTCTCATATCAGCCATTTGACTACTAATAACTATTACCTTAGAGTTATGTTCATTAACACTCTTATTCTTAGTTCTAATTTTAGTAATCGCACTATTAACTTCATTTATAGATTTTTCTAATCCAATAATCTTACTAGATAGTTCGTCTTTATTTAATAACTCACTAGTTAGATCGTTATCTATTAAAGCATAGTACTTTTCCCACTCAATTACTTTTTTCTGGTGTGCTTTATACTTAGAAATAATACTCTCAGAGGTCTCTATTTTTGCATTTAGACCTTTAATATCTTTTTCAAGGGATATTTTGTCTATTTTGAATTGTTCTACTAGGGTAAACATAGTGCTGTTATCCATATCTTGAGAACAAGTTGGACACTTAATAGTAGGACCTAGACACTTTTTAGATAAAGTCGTACCTTCCCTAAGTTTTGAGTCTTTGCTAGATAATTCTACTTTTAAAGCATTAAGGAAGCTATCATCTATAGAAGGTGGAGCAGGGTCATCAAGTACTATACTATTAATAATCTGTTTGTACGTGTTATTTTGCACAATCTTTTTATTAGTAGTCTCTATATTTAATAATTCGTGTTTTAATAAAGTTAATTTAGAAGTTTGTTCTGTTGGCGGCTCTATTTCTTCTTCTAGTTCTTTAAGTGATAAATCTTCTTTTTCATATTTAGATAACCAACTACGTACAGTTGAAAGTTTGGCTTGAATAGCATCTACTTTCTTATTCATATCTGAGGTAAGTTCTTTGAAACACTCAGAAGCTTTGGTATACATAGATAGATTTAATAATTCTATTAAAAACTTCTTTCTTGCCGTATCTGTTGCTGTTAAAAATTCTAAACTAGAAACACTACTTTGATAAACTATTTGACTAAAAGTTTTATGATCAAAACCAATTATAGTTTCTATGGCTTTATAGGTGTTAGTGGCAGTATGACTGCTAATATCTACACTGTCTCTTAGCAATTTTACAGAGGTAGATGCATTGGTTCTTGATGTTTTTACTGTATAGTCTGCACCATCTTTATTAAAATCTAACTCTATTGAGTAGGTTTTATCAGATGTGTATCTATTAAGTATATCTGCTTTCTTTATTTTTTTGGAGTTTTGGTTGTAAAGGACTTCTTCAAGAATTAAAGCTATAGAACTTTTGCCGTGTCCATTCTTACCAACAATTTGTGTTAATGGAGCACTGTCTAATTTAATTACATTATTAGGTCCATATGAGAAAGCATTACTCCATCTAATTTCTTTAAATATAATCATTCTGTAGTAATCTTATCTAAGTTATTGTTTAAGATTTGTACTATATCTTGAACTGTATTATCTGGAAGCTGCAAAATATATAGTAAGTATTCGGTTAATTCTGCAGCTAGTGTCATACTAGGATCAAGTATAAGAGCAGTATCTGTTTGTCTACGAACTACTTTTTTATCTATAAGCGTATTGTCCTCCATGGCGCCCAGTTCGCTCATGTCACCTTCAACTTCGTATATGGTATGATCGTAGTCAGTGCCAGGCATTTCATCTCCAGCCCTAATAGTTTTACGTATTAGCTGAGGAAGTTCGAGATGTACCCAGTCATGTTGAAGAGTAGTAGTATCAAAACAGATGACGCCTGTATTAACTCTATTTCTATGAAAGCTAGTAGTACAAGGGCTGCCAGGATATAAAATGTTTCTCTGTGAATTCTCATAACTATGTAGGTCTCCGGCCAGTACTACGTCCCAGCGATTAAATACATCTAAGTCAACTTCAGGTTTTACATGCGGAGGGATTTCGCCACGTACATGAGTAAAAAGAATATTACCAGTAAAATCATTAGGATTAAAATCTTTTAATTTATTATATGGAATAAAGTCCATATTCTCCAAAGAGTAATAATCATCTATAACTGTAACTTTTGAGTTAAGTCTTTGAGTACTACGCTTAAGGCTAGTAAAGAATGTTGTGTCTTTCTTTAATGCCTCGTGGTTCCCTGCATATATAATACAAGGTATTGAAATGGATGCTATAAGGTCAAAATAGACTTCTAATTCATCCATTGTTGGCATACGATCAAATATATCGCCGCCTAATACTAAAAGGTCACAGTTTTGTTGTAGAGTAGATAGTTGTTTTATAAACTTATCATACCTGCTTTTAGCCCAATCAATTGGGACGTTTTTTTGACCTAGTTTAATATGAATATCTGCTGTAAATAAAACTTTCATAATTTATAGTGAAAAAAGCCCCTAAGTTACTAATACTTAGGGGCTTATTTATTAATGTGCTAGATCGCTAACTGCTTCGTTATCCGTTGTTGAGTCTGCTGCTTCTTCTCCGGCAGGGCCCTTCAAGATACGCTCCAGTGTGGCTTTTACCTCTTCTGGAGTTTGACGAGGATATTTCACATCGATACTCTCAGAAGCTGTTGCAGCCTCTATTTCAGCTTCAGTAAGTGCCCGCTTTTTGCAACGTAGAACTGAAAGAGTATATTCAACGTTGAAAGGCAGGGGGCCAGTCTTAACACGTTTAAATACTACATCCCATCCACTATCTGTATCAGTAGGGTCGCCTAAATCTTCTGCTGCTTGACAAATTTGTTCAAACAATTTCTTTTTCAAGTTTAAGATTTTGACTTTACCGTCTTTTAGATCGATGCAATTTGTGCTATAAGACCAAGAACATTTTTTATCTGAGAAGTAGTCAGGAACATGATCATATTCCTTGTTGTTGAACTTTTCAGCTTCGCGGTCAAATGCTAAGCATTCAACTGGAATATCCTTAGCATTTGTGCCTTTGAGCCAGTAAACATAGCGAGGTAAAATACCTCCAACAATTCGAACAGTGTTTTCTCCGTCCTTATATTCATAAGCATCAAAAGATTTTTTGATTGCTTTACCTTTGGTTTGTGAAAAAGCTAATGCCATTTTTTAATTTTCCTCGTATTTAAAGAGTATCTCTGTATTTGTTATTATTAATAACGGATTGTATTTGATTGAAGTATAGTCTATATCAGGGTAGTATGATTTTTGTAGTGCCCGATAATTGTACTGTTTATATAAATTATAGTCACGCCTAGCAGCTAGTTTGATATATTGGATTTTAAATAATATATCTGTTGGTTTGTCCGCAAATAGTGCCTCTGGATTTAAAATAAAACAGTTACCAGCCAGTGATACTTTACTAGGTTTATGTTTAGAATATTTATAAGGTAATCTTTTAGAGTAATGATACTCTAGCATTGCCATAAAACTACTACTATCACCATTTGATTGTTGTTCAAGAGTTTTTAAGTTAAAGAACAAAGCCATAATTATCGCTGGAATACATATTATAGCATTATTGGAATACGTTTGCAAGTGTATTTTTCATAAGCCTAGTATCGTCCAACCCTTTCTCATATAAAATGCTATGCGATCTTTGTTTTGCTTTCTGTCGCTTGCACCACTAAACATCATATCTACCACTAATGGAGATAACTTATTTTCATGTTGTCTCATTATTCGTCCAATAATCTGCTCTAATAGACCGTCATTTGCTATTGGTACAGCTAGTATTACACAGCTAAGGATGTTGACTGATATACCTTCTGAGAAAATCTGTCTACTTCCAGCAATGCAACTTTTTTCTCCTGATTCAATTTGTTCTTTGAGTAGGATTCTTTCTTCAAAGGTTGTCCCACCAACAATGCACACACACGTTTCACCAATTAGTTCTCCTACTTGTTTAAGAAATTCTACCCTATCTGCAATAACAAGGACTTTGTGGCCTTTATCAATCTGTATTTTAGCAGCAGCAGCTATAAAATGTTGATAGTCTGGATCGTATAATAGATTATTTATTTTTTTAACCCAAGGTTCTCCAGGTGAAAGAGAAATACCTGTTTTAATAACCTGTACTGTGGGAGTAAGAGTGTTTTCTTGTGGGGGTTGATATAGTTTTGTACCAAAGAAGTCTTTAAATAATATCTGTTTACCGTCTTTACGTTGCATAGTACCACTAAGCCCAATTTTATAACGGGCATGCATACTATCAATAAAAGCAGTAAAAGTACTAGCCGGGCAGTGGTGGGCTTCATCAACTATTACTGTGCCAAACTCTTTTGCAATTTGTGGTATTAACTTTACTAAAGTCTGTATGTTTCCTACTACTATGGAGTGATCTATATCAAATTTGCCAGAACCAATAACTCCAACAGGCATTTCATATAATTTCTCAACTTCTTCTATCCATTGATCTCTCAGCATAGTATTGTGACATACTATAAGTGTTTTTTGACCTAATTTTCTAGCAATATGTAAGGCAGTAAAAGTTTTACCCCAACCTACCATTGCATTAATAAAGCAGGTATCATCAACCTTATTATATACGTCAAGCTGACTTCCTCTTAGTGGAAATTTAGGATTGGGAAATGGTAGCTCATTTATTATTCTTTTGTCTGTAATTTCATACCCTTCAGGAATTAAATCTATTCTACCCACAGGTATAGACATAACACCCTTAGGCATTACTTTATAATTCTTAACTATGTCAAATTGAATAAAATGACTTTTAGCACCAGGAATATTTCTACGGATTTTATAAGTAAGAGTTTTAATTAACTTCTGTGCTAATTCAGTTGTGGTTTCTAGGTAAATTTTATTTGATATAATTGCTTTAGGCATTAAATCTTTCTCCAAGTTTCTTCATACGCCTTATCATAAAAGCCATATAAAATCAAAGATTTACCATAATGTAAGATTCCTGCGTATCTATTCATGCTTTCGGGAGTATACAGAGCTTTAAATCTAGTATTTAGATCTTCTACTTCTATTATTACTCCGCCTCCTTTTATTGGTATTAGTGCTTTTATTTTATGAAATTTAAGTTTAGCTTTAGTAGTTTTTGCATATTTAAATATTTTTCCATTAGAGTCTATAAACCACGTATGTGGTGTAGCTATTTTAATTAAGTCGCCAATAAAATATACAGCTTTATTAATTTTGAATAGGTTAGCACCTTCAGATTTTAATTTTAATCTTCTAAGTGCTAAACTATCTTTGTCTATATTTAAATCGTCTACTATTTTTAACTTTGCAATAGTTTCATTATCTTCTGACTCATATTGATATAGGTAGAAAACTACTTTATCCATAGTTTCAGGTTTAATTAACCCTAATTTAAATACTGGATAAGCTATGTCCTTCAACGAGATACTGTTTATCAAATTTTCCAAAACTATAATCCTGTCCTACTTCTTGATCTACACCAATTGGATAACCTTGTATAGAACAACCACGATCTTTTTGAGTATTTCTCTTCAATATTTCGCAATATTCTTCTACACACTCGTCTTTAACTAAGGCTACAATTGAGTCATGTACTAACATGAATATTTTAGCGTCTATACCTTTAGCTTTGATTTCATTAGCAGTATCCATAGCGCCAAATAGGTTCATATCACTTGCTAAAGATTGTACTTCTGCATTGATTCCGGAACGTACCTCGTGGGCAGCAATTCCCTTATCTGTGGAGAACACATTGATAAGACGACGCTTCCTGCCAAAAAAGCTATAAGTGTAACCATTAGCTTGAATAAATTCTTTACGGCTATCCAGCCACTTTTTAAGTTTATTGAATTTTTCAAAGTAAGATTTAATATCTTGTTTTGCTCTGTCGATACCATAGTATTCACCTGTTGATTTTGATACTGTATCAGATACTTTTTGAGGGCCAGAACCATATAAGATTCCGAATGAAATTGCTTTTGCTGATTGACGCATAGAACCAAAAGTGTTCTTAACATCTTCAACCTCGCAAACTAGATCAAACACCATTTTAGCAATAGTACTGTGAAAGTCGCCGCCTGATATAAAAACTTGTTGAAGATTCTTATCAGTACTAAGAACGGCCGCATAGTACATTTCAGCTGTTGTTAAGTCTTGTGATACTATTTTGTAACCTTCAGGTGCCTTAATACATCCTTTGATGATTGAATTATCTCGTGGAATCTGTTGAGCATTAAATTTCCCACTACTAGACAAACGCCCACTAGTGGTAAAAATAAGATTAAAATTTGTACGAATTCGGCCATCTTTGTCTAACTCTGGTAGGATTTTACTGATGTAAGTATTCTTGATCTTACCAAGCTGTCTAACTTTAAGTATGGCTGCTGGTAGTGGGTGTTCTTCGGATAGTTCTTCAAGCACTTCGGCATCAGTTGAAATAGCTCCGGTGCCGGTCTTCTTTCCGGTGGGAGTAAGTTTAACATAGTCGAACAAAACTTTTCTAAGTTGTTGTACTGAGTTTGGATTAAATATAATTCCTGCGTCTTTTTCAAAGTCTTTAACTTCTTGAAAAGCATATACTTCTTGTTTTGCTTCTGCAATTTGTAAGTCTAAGAAACCCTCGGCTGAAGTCATTCTTTCACGATCAATTGGAATACCTACTTCTTCCATATCCATTAAGAATAGGGTACCAGGTATTAAAATGTTCTTATATACCCATAATAGCTTAGTATTCTTTTGAACATTAGGCCAGAATTTATGGAATAAAGTAATAGTTACTGCTGTATCAATTGCAGCATATTTTGCAATTACATCAAAAGGAATTAGGTCATAAGTAAAATCTTCAAGTAATAATCCCTTGCTAGAGCAGTATTCCTTCTTAAAACTATCTAATTCTGCATCATAATCACCATACTCAGTATATTTAAGAGCCAAAGGTTTTAAGCCGTGACTATCGTTTTCGTCTAATGCATAGTGCATTAGCATTGTGTCATGTACTCGTGCTCTATTGAATTTAATTCCTAAATGATATTCGATCATCTTAATGTCGAACTTCATATTATGAAAAACTATTTCATATTTATCAGCAATCTGCTGTACTTTTTCAAGACACTCTTCGTCTAAACACTCAGTGCTAATATATGCGCCATGCTTATCTTTATAGCTAATAGACAATCCCAGCACATATCCATCTCTAGGATATAAGGCTGTTGTTTCTGTATCCATTGCTACATAACCTTCAGCATTATCAAAAACTTCTTGTAAGAATTTTAATGCTTGGGTAGTATTTACAATACCCAAATAATCTCCAGTAATACTTGCATTCTTAATAGAGCCTTCAATGTACTTATGAATACGATCTACTGATCTTTGAAAATCAGGCTTACCTTCTGGCTTGAAGTGTAGCATCGCTGGGTTGCTAATACATATGAATTTATCATGCATTAGTTGTCCGGCATAGTTAGTTACAGAACTAACTTTAGCATATTCTTTTGCTGCTTCAGCCCCTACTAGGATAACAAAGTCATACGGCTCTAAGTCAATATCTAAGTCCACATCTTTCTTAAGGAGTTTAGTAATAGGTACTTGACTCATGTGAAATAGTTCAAAATCAAAATTAAAGTAGATACTATAATTATTTCTACTTGGGGCTTTATCTATAATGCAAATTTTTGTCATTTTGTATATTCTATTAAAGAGTTTACATCCTCTTGTGTAATTACCCCAGGATCTTGTCCTTCAGGTAAATCAATGATTTCTGTTATGAAACCTGCTTCTTCTATCAACGGCTTAATCTTCTTAGCTGCTTCGCGTCCTGCATCGTCTCCGTCATAGAGAATAAATACTTTCTCAATACCCATTACTTTATAGCTAAGTAGTTTTTGTGGAACATCGTTTAGTAATTTACTAGTACCAAAGGTACAAACTGTATTCTTTAAACCCTTATCGTAGCAATTTAGCATATCAAATATGCCTTCTACTAGGACTACTGTTCTATGCTTTTCCGCAAACTTAGCTGGGAATAAGGGAATTGTAGCACCACTAGGGTAATTAACATACCTAGGATTACCATTTGACATTGAGTGACGCCCAACATAGCAAACAGTTTTTCCTCTAACATCTGTAATTGGAAAGACAATGCGATCTAGCATTTTTTCTACTTGATCTGTTTCAAAAGCCTTAAAGTATTTTAATGTTTGAGTAGAGATACCTCTAAAAGACTGTGTAACAGGTTTTGCTCCCTCTAGGGGATCTAGTCCTGCACTACTCTCTTTTAAAATATTTAGTTTTTCTTTTAATTTTGCTACTCTTACAGAAACATTATTAGTTAGTAGACCATAGTATTTAAATATATTTGTCTTAAATCCACAAGAAAAACAGTGAGCTATTCCAGTCATTCGGTCAATACGAAAGCTAGGGTTAGTGTCATCATGCTCTGGATTAAAACATTTAGTTACATAGTCTTTTCCAGAAATTTGAAAAGGTACTCCCTTATCTTTAAGTAAGTCTAATACTGGATCGCTCATTATGTATCCCAGGGTAAGTCTGATGCAGGTTCGTCCACTTTAGTTCCTGCTCGTTTAATCTTTTTTGGTTTATCTTCTTTAACAGCAGGTTTTTCAATTGAAACAGGACTAATACGTAAGCTATCCCAATCCATGCCACTAGTAAATCGCATCTCTTTGGCGCCGCGTATCTTTGTTGTCTCAAAACTCATTGCTGCGTCCTCTTTTGCGTTTGCTTCCATTAGTAGGGCAATGTCTGCTGCATCTAAGATGCCTTTTGCAAAGCGTGTTTCGCCACTAGCATCAATCTGATATGGGCTTACCATTACAATATCATACTTACGAGCAAACTCTTTTAGCTTCTTAGATATAATAACTTGTGGTTGCCAGTCAAACTGTGATGCGCCCTCTACAACGATCTGATTTAAGTAATCAATAACTGCTACAGTAAACTTATCGCCAAAACGAGATTTCATCTTACCTAAGTGCAAATCGATAGAGCTTAGGGTCAATGCTCTATCATCAATGATAACCATCTGGTTTTGATCCTTAAGAGCGTATTCTCGTACTAAGGTTTCCTCAAACTTATATTGATCTCTATCTTTAATAAATGCCATAACTAATTTGTCTGAATCTTCATACATACCTGCTCTAGATTTAACTACTTGTAATAGTTCTGAATCTGTTAAAGTATTATTTTTAAGATTTTGGTGATTTACATTGGCTAAGATACTCATGTTACGTTGTAAGGTTTCATGAGCTTCCATTTCAATTGTAAAGTATATGGAGGCATTACCGGCCTCGTACTGATTAATCATAATATTACTGCAAGTAATAGATTTACCAGATCCACGCTTTCCGCCAATTAAAATAAGTTCTTGTCTAGCTACGCCGCCAAGCACACTATCGAAAGTATTATTAAGTCCTAAGTGTACGCGATTTTTAGCTAATTCATCTGGTCGTATAAAAACCATGATATCGCTCATGGTATACACGCCTTCAGTTGTTAAAGTTTTTTCATCTAAGGTTAGTACTATACTCGCTAAATTTTCTTTGATTTCTGTACTATCATAAACTGGTAGTTTGTCAATAAACTTATCCAATAAAATAATAGTTTGATTCTGAGTATACTGATCTATAAGTGCATCTAGGGCAACTTCTGCAGTAACGTCAGTTTCATCAATAAGACGAAGGGTTGCTAGCGTCTTTTGCGCCAACCCCTCTCTAGCAATAGCGTCTAAGTCATCGAACGATGGTATAGTACTATACTTGTCATAGTATCTAGTAATTAAACTATATACTGAGGAGTAGGCAGGGTCAAGGAACGCGAGCTTTAATTTGCTCCAAACATCTAAATTCTTTTCTGTTAGTAGTTTATTAATGACAACTGCGCTAATATCCATTACTCTACCTTACTTTCGTTGTCAATAATTACTTGATCTAAAATTTCTTGTAACTTATATAGAGTCTCATTGCGTAATTTTTGCAGGCTAGCTTGATAGCCGAACTTATCATTAAATAATAGTCCTAGCTGTTGGTGTGTTATAATTTGTTGTAACCCGAAGTATATTAAATCATGGGGTTTATTTGATTCAGGGGTAATATCTACCTTAATAGATTTACCGTAATTATGTTCTGCTTGTTTAACCACTTCTTCCACAGTGAACGACTCTGTATCGTGGTAAGTAATTGTTATTTTCATATTACAAATAAAAAAGGCCAAGAGCTAAAATTAACTCCTGGCCTTGAATAACCTACAGGTTACAATTAAGCTGCTTTAGCTTCGGCTTTAGCCTTCTTTGCCGCACCATCGTAATCTTTAACAGAAATACCACGACGAGTAAGAAGTGTTTTCAGACCACGCTCTGTTTTATCAACAGCAGCTGCAATTTCTGCAACAGTCATGTTAACAATGCTCATACCAAGTGCAGTCACTGGATCAACAGTGTTCTTAGCATGGCTATCTTTTTGTGCCGGAATGCGGTCAATTTGACCTTTACGTGTCAGGCTAAGTGCCTTGCCACGAACAGAAGGAATGCTCTTACCTAGGGTAACTGCGATTTCTTCAATGTACTTACCTGCTTGAGCCATCTTGATGAAAGTGCTTTCTTCAGCATCAGAGTAGGTACGAGCTGCTTCTACTTTTTCAGCAGGCTTAACATTGCCAGTCAATTCCAAAGCAAGTAATTTGCCCTGAATTTGTTTAGCAGTGAAAGTACCGTGCTCAAAACGCTCAGCAATATCTTTATAAGTATACACACCAGAATTGCTGCTAACCATACTAGACAATGCAGCACCTTGCTCGGGGGTAAAGGCCGATACCTTTTCTTTTGCCATAGAAGCAACTTCACGGTCTAGTTGACGCAGTTTAGATGCAACTGAGCGTTCTGTAACACCCAATGCTTCGGCTGCTTGCTCAACCCGCGCGACGCTTACTGGACTATCATGACCAACAATCGACAATAGTTGGGCTACAGTTTCGTCAGACCATTTTTTAGCTTTTTCACTCATTTATTTTCTCTTTTTTAAAATTTTGATACAAAATCGGTTAGATTTGTTACTATTGTTACGCCATATTCTTCTGCTTTTTTGCGCTTTGTACTTCCTTTGCTGTCCTCATCTACTAGATACTTTAAAGTCTTTGTTACGGACTCTACTACTATAAAACCTGCTGCTTCCAATATCTTGGTTGCTTCTGATTTTGTTTTAAATGAGGATAACTTACCAGTAATACAAATAGTTGGGCCACTTGTACTAACAGGTTTTACTTCACTGGACTTAAAAGAGAATGGCAAGAACTCTTTTACTTCTGGATAATCCATACTAATCCAGTTCAATAGATTAGAAGTAACTTTATCTCCAAGGCCTGCTTGTTTGCAGGTTTCTTGTGTAATTTCTTCTATAGAACTAACTACACTAGCAATTTTCTTAGAAGCAGTTCCACCCACTAAAGGGATAGAAAATGACGCTAAAACGGTGGCTAGATCTGCACCTTTAGCTCTTTCGATTTCATCTAGGAGCTTATCTGTTACTTTCTCACTTCCAAGTGCTTCAACAACGGAAGCCTTATCTAAGTAAAAAAGTTCTGTAATATCAGCTAAACCAAGTTTCTCAATAGTCTTAGGGCCAAAACCTTTGATACCTAAAGTCTTTGTAAAATGCTCTAGCTTTTTACCTAATTGAGCCTCGCAGGATAGATTTCTACAGAACAGTTGTTCATTGACTATTTCTAGCTTGTAGGAACAGCATGGACAAGTTGTAGGAATTTCAATCTTTTGCATAGTATTATCAATTTATGTGTTATTATACTGTATTTAGAGTGCCTTGGCAAGTCTATTTTTTCTGTGCTGGTCTAATGTGTATGATTGAATTTATTATGATTCTACTTTGTGGGTAATGCATGGAATAATCTCTCCGCCTAGTATAACTCCTACTCGGTCGCCTATGCAGATATTCAACATTTCAATAAACCCAGGATTGTTTAAGGTTGCTTTACTCACTAACTTATCACCAATATAAACTGGGTCTAAGTGGGCTACGGGGGTTACTTTACCTGATTTACCTACATTCCACTCTACTGATACGATAGTTGTCTCAACAGCGGCTTGGCGTTCTTTTTTTGCATATGCTCCGCGAGGATGTTTTGAAGTATATCCAAGTTTTTCAAATTCGTGATTGTCATTTACTCGGAATACTAATCCATCACATGGATAGATTTTATCTAGTTCTTTAGCTATTATGGTTTGAAAACCTTGAGTAGTCAAGATAACCATGTCTCGGACAAAGGTAGGCTGCTCATAAGGAAATACGCCGTAAGCATAGAAAGATACTGCACGAGTCCTAAACTCATTCATATCTTTTAAGTTAAGAGCACCTGCCGCATAGTTACGACTATTTGGAATTTCCTTAGACGCGACAATTTCACCAGTAACCTGAAATACATCAAGCCTGGGTACTTTTAAGGGGGCTAGATCTCGGCGGGCAAGGAATTTTTCTGTAATATCTGTGCCTTCAATGCCGTCTCCACGAGTAAGAGCTTGAACTAACTCTCCGTTCGCATAAAGTAGGCTGACAGCAGCGCCATCTAGTTTAACACTTACAGTAATGTCTTTGACCCCTTGAATGGGGGCTACACCTTCATCCTCGTAGTACTTTTGCAAACTGTACATAGGGTAGAGGTGTTTTGCGATATTATCGTGTTGACGAGCGCCTACCTTCATATAGCCTGAGGTTTCGGCTAATCTGTCGAATGCTTCATCACTAATAATAGGACTACCCGAGTAGTAGGCAATCGAGGCTTCATCTAAGTAGGCTTTTATCTTGTTCATAAAGTATATTATAGCAGTTTATTCTAAATTCTTCAAGTGAGTAATTTTATCGCTAAAATAGGTAAGTATTGCCTCTGCGGATTCTTCCTTAGAGCAAATTTCCATTAATCCGTCTAACAAGGAGAATATATTATGAAGTGATGCCTCCATACTTACACCTTCGCGAGAGGGTACATACTCTCCCTCATAGGAAAGAAAGTATTTGCGTATGTGAATATACTGCTTACCACGAAATTCATTGACTACTAATTTTAGTTGATAGCCTTTGATTTCATTTTCATAAACTAGTTTTTCGTAATATGGTTCTTCTGTCATTGATACTCCTTATTAGCTTTAAAGTATTTTTCACACCACTTATTAAACTTATCCCAAAGTGCTTTCATACTCGTACTCCTGCTGTTCGTAAGTGTTCTAAGGAGGCTAACTCACAAGCCTCTTGATACGCTGACTGTTTCCACTTTTCAGAGAGTAGCCAAACTCGATAAATCCATCCGTGCCGATGGTCATGTTGCTCTGCGTCGATGCGTGCCACAGAGTCATACCTAGCCGAGTAGACGACTTCTCCAACCTGGAAGCGGTCACGCGTAGCTCCGTCTGGAATAAGTTCAGGTTTGAAATAGTCGTGAGAGGTTTGTCGAATAGGTACCTCGTACTTCTCTAGTATATGTTTAACAAAGTTACTACCGCGATAGGTAGCCTTGCTAATGGCATCAATTGTAGCACCCTCTAGGTATTCCTGAATTACATATACTACTTCGTCTTGAGTTGCAGGCTTACCGCGAAGGTTTGCTCGACGTTGAGCATCTCGTGCCTTCTTTTCCAAATATTTTTCAACTAGGGAATCCAGGCGAGTTGTATTGTATGCGATGCCTAAAATGGCACACGCATCTTTTTTAGTCATCTTAGGTGTTGACTCAAATCCTGCAATAACTCGCTCGATGTTAGCGTCTGTTAACAGTTCGTTTTCTTTAGCTGCTCTTGCCATTATACTAACTCCTCTACAATTCCTAGCGCTTCTGCAATCAAGAACATTAAACCAGCCGACTTAAATACACCAACAGCTAGTAGTACTGCCGCAATAATGCGACACGCACTTTTAGCAAAACTAATAAGCATATGCAATTTAGGGTCGGGCTGTTTCATATTATCTCCGTTAAAGAATAATTATAACACTTTAAGGCAAAAATTACAAGTTAAGATTTATTGAGGTATTCCTTTAACTCTTTGAAACCGCCAATGTGTTGAGTTGCAGGAGCTGCTCCATCAAGACGTTCAAAGATTTGAGGCACTGATTGCACACCTGGTAATATTTTTTCTAAATCATGTAAGAATACATACTCAGTATCAGGTTTGTGGGACTGGCCCAAGTCTAGCATTAGTTCTATGTACTCTAGTCCCTTAGACTTGAGTAGGGCTTTAGACTGCACACAGTAGGGGCAGTTTTCTTTTGAATATACTATAAACATAATTGTATAAATAAAAATGGCAGCCTAAGCTGCCATTAATTACGCCATTACTTTGGCGAAGTAAGCTGCGGCTTTGCCAGTCAGCTTTGTAAGAATCTCGTCATCCACTTCAGCGCCTTTAGCTTCAATGAGAGCACGCAACTCTGCAATCTGTGAGTCCTTAGAAACACGAGGAGTACCTGTAGACTTAGAAGTACCGCCTTTGGCAATAGATGTAGAAGCTTCTTTCTTCACATATACACCTGCCTGTACTAGAATCATACGAACACCGTTTGCACTCTGTTCCATTTCTTCTGCAATTTCTTTAATCAACTCTGTTGAGTTTTCGGGGGTCGGGTCACCTGCTTTATATGCTTCGATAACTGACTGTTTTTGTTCTTCTGTCCATGCCATTTTTAAATTTCCTTAGTGGATTTGGTTTCTGTTTACGGGAGTGCCATTAGTCTGAAGTAAATCTTCAGCTAATATTTTTTCATACATTGCTATATAACAAGTAACAATGTCATATAGTGAGTTTGTAGGTATAGTTGAATTTAATACTGGAGTATCATCAATTGTTGACTGCTTTACTGCTTCTTCAATTGCAGTTTGATACTGTATACATACTTGTAAATTTTCGTGTAGTGCATTACTATCCCAAAGTCTAAATTTTCTAGGATTACGTTTTTGTTCCATAATTACTACATATGTGGTGCCGGATGTTAGAATCGAACTAACGACCTCCCGCTTACAAGGCGGGAGCACTACCACTATGCTAATCCGGCGTTATACTTTTTCCAATTCATTGATCTCAGTCATTTTCTTGGGGTCAAAACGACGATAACTGTGCTTAATGTCAAACTCTTCTTTTAGAGTATTAATTTCATTAATATAATTATTGTACGCTGAACTCATTAGGGACTCAAATTCAGCTTGGTCTGCTGACTCTAGTTCTGAAATATCCAGGCCCTCATACATAGTATTAGGGGATACCATCACTAGAAGTGAGCGATAAGAAACTGAACCATCTGCTTTTGCGTATTTAAATGTTAGTGTTTTCATAGTTGTTTATTGGGCTGTTTAAGTATATATTATACCTGTTTAAGCATTACAGTGCAACTGCAAATTTTTTATTCTTTGGGAAAAAGCCCACTATGTAACGAACTTCTAAATCTATCGCTCATAGAGGGGATTATACAACTAAGAAATACTAAAGGAGCTAATATAATTGACATTATAAAAAACACTATATATATTAGTTTTTCTGCGTCAATCTTACCCATTTCTTCTTTTTCTGTATTCATTACAGGAACTAGTAGTTCCCATACTGCACATACTGCTGTTGTTAAACTGAATAGTAAATACCAGTCAATAAAACTCATGCAAGCGAGCCACTACTTAGGCGAGCACCAATGGAGAAGAAGTTTTTGTCTGCAATCTGGATTTTACTTTTTTGTTGCTCTGGTCTAGATGCTGATTTCTGAATAGCTAAGGATGCTGTATCTTTATTTGAGCTTAAAATATCTCGATCAAACCTACCTGTAAATAGTTTAACTATTTTAGCCATTCTAATCGTAGTGGCACTCCATTCACGTACTACAGGAGTTTTACGTCTGTAATGAATATTAGAGAAGGCTTTCTTTACTTGCTCATTGTTAGGCTGTAGTTTAAGTTGACGTTCTAGCTTCTTCCTGCGATTAGATTCCCAACGCTTTGAAGTTTTATATGATGCAAAATGACTTTCTGCTGATTTACCACGTTTAATTGCCACTTAGATTTTCCTTATTAAGATTACAAAATTTGGTTCCTGCCCCGGGAGTCGAACCCAGACTGTACGAATTATGAGTTCGCGGCACTACCATTATGCTAGACAGGAGATTTTGGTACGGGTGACTGGAGTCGAACCAGCACGCATAAAGCGGGAGATTTTAAGTCTCCTGTGTCTACCATTCCACCACACCCGCATTAATTATATCGCGTGCCACATAGCTGTAAATGCTTTTTTAACTGCCATGTTAATATCTTCCTGACCATAAAATTCTAACAAGGGCAACTCAATTACTTTTTGTGAGAAGAATTTTTCTAGGGCCATTTGAGTACCGATTTTACGGCTAAAAGTATCTTCTGGGCTACAAACAGCCACGGCTACTTCTACCATACGGCCATACTTATATTGATTAGACTTTTTAAAGGCAACTGTCATACCGCCTTTACGCCACTCGCCTTCTGCACTTTTAATATGTACAATACCAACACCACAAAGTTTAGCTTTAAGCAACATCTCTTTACGAAGATTATCCTCAGCTAATTTAATATGGTTAATAACATCCTGTACATTAGTGCCATCGTCACGAGCATTTTTGACTGTAATCATTGGAAAGGGAAACATAGGGTTTTTCATAATATAATGTGTTTGTAAGATATAATTATATCAAAATTTGAATAGTATTTCAAGTATATAATTTTTAAACTAAAAAGAGGACTAAAGTTGTCTTTAGTCCTCTTATTAAGATTACGATTATAGAATATCTATTGTACGTACTTTTTTGGATTCTGGAACAATACGTTTAATTAATACTTGAAGTATTCCATCTTCCAAAGTGGCTGACTTAATCACCATATTTTCTGCAATAGTAAACTGATGATTAAAGTTTCTAGCACTAAGTGCATGGTGAAGATACTGCGTTTTTGTATCCTCTTTCTCTTTAGAACCTTTTACTGATAGTTTATTATTGTCAATTTCTACTTTAATTTCCGGTTTCTTGAAACCAGCTACAGCCACTTCAATGATATAATTATCTTCATCAGATTTGATTACGTTGTACGGTGGATAATTTGTAGTTTGTACATATTCTAAGTTATTGAATAGTTGGTCAAAACCAATTAAAGCACGATTGAGGTTGGATCCAAAGTTTACTTGACCCACGGTTAGTTCTGTCATATTTTCTCCTTTTATAAGCAAGAACTTTTGGGCAACATGCCCAGGTGCAATCTCATAATGAGCATTGCAAAAATTTGGCGGTCTCAAGGGGTAACGATCCCCTTCTTCAACAGTGACAGTGTTGTGTGCGTCCATGAACACTTTAAGACCTGGAATAGGCGACAGGACTCGAACCTGCATTATGAGGATTTGCAATCCACTGCCTCGCCGTTCAGCGCACGCCTATATATATCTGGTGCAACCTCTAGGAATCGAACCTAGTTCACTGGTTCTTCAGACCAGCGCTATGACCACATCAGCTAAAGTTGCGTTGGTACATCCTCACGGTTTCGAACCGCGGACCCTCTCCGTGTAAAAGAGACGCTCTACCCCTGAGCTAAGGATGCATTAAATAAATCTTTTGAAGAGAACTGCGTCAAATTTGGCCTGTTCAATAAGCCAACGATCATATTCATCTTTGGGTCTACCACAATTCTTTAAGTAAACTCGGGCAGCTTCATATTGTTGGGCGGCCCAAGCATAGAACTGGTCGCCGTGAAATTCTTTTTTACTAAGCATAGTATTTTAGACTGGAGCGGGGTAAGGGAATCGAACCCTTGACCGAAGATTGGAAATCTGCTGTTTTACCATTAAACTAACTCCGCATTAATTGGTCGATCCTGAGAGAATCGAACTCCCACTCCAACGTTCGTAGCGTTGTGTAATATCCATTTTACTAAAGACCGAAAGTGTTTAGGGGTGACCACTGGGAATCGAACCCAGACTAAGAGAATCACAATCTCTGTTGCTAACCGTTACAACATGGCCACGCCTAAACACTTAGGTGGCAGAGGGACTAGGAATCGAACCTAGGATAGCGGAATCAAAATCCGCGGTTATACCGTTTAACTATCCCCCAGTATTTAATTTGTTAAAGTAGTTCCACCCATATTATCGGAACCATTCACCTTATTATACAAGGCCGGCAAGGTCTCGGTACGTTACTTGGGATTCATCCAGTTGATACGCCCCTGTATACCTCCACCGTAAACGGCGATAAGTCGGGAATCGAACCCGCAACTTTCTACTGATTAGTACCTTCGAAGAATACTAATCAGCGTGATTTCTCTTGCTAACACTTTAACAAAACTTGGTGTGTGGAAGTGGGTTCGCTCACTCTTTCACTGAAATACATCAGCACCATCACTAATCTGGCTCTCACACATAACTTGGTGGTAATGAGTGGACTCGAACCACTAGCATTCTCCGTATGAAGGAGGTGGACTACCATTGTCCTACATTACCATATAGAAACACACTGCTTCTGTCTCTGAGGACTTCTGATGGACTAGGTCACAGCCTAGGACAGTGTATTTTTATATGGTAGGGGCACAGGGAATCGAACCCTGATTTACTGGTTAAAAGCCAGTTACTTTAGCCGCTAAGTTATACCCCCGGCAGTTTGTCACTCTTGTCACTTGTCATGACAGCTCTCCTTATTATTAATTTACCAAGGCACGTCGCCAAAATATATAGGGCCATAACCATGCTCATCTACTTCTTGAACTTCACGAGGGTCATACCCTACTTCTATAGAATCAGCTGAAAACTTATTGGTTAGTGCATCCATTACACTAGCATCAAACTTGATACCTTGTGTTTGCATATAACGAAGGTAGTCGTCATCCATAGCAACTATGGAGTCTACACGACAACCACGATACTTACCAAACTGGATAAAGTCTAGTAAGCCTAATGATTTTTTAATTTCTGCAAACGACTTAGCCATACTAACGTCGCATACTTGCTGCATCAATAGCCTCTTGTTGACTAAAGATAGGTTGTAGGCAGGACTTATGAATGATTGAAATACCAATCATTTGGTCGCCTGTATACTTAGGTGTTTCTTTTAGGGTACAGTTACCCCCAGGAGTATACAAGCTCGGAATATCCGTGCGAGTTACTCTAGGTGTAGACATTTGCGGCGAGAGAGATTGGATATTAAATTTCTTTTTCATACTGATATTATAAAGAATTTTAACTCACAGTTCAAATCTAAATTTATGGGTTTGCTTTAAAGAAAGCCTCTGCAAATCCTAAAGGAGTCATTGAGCGTAATTCTTTTGTTCTCTCCGATTTACCACCTAGTTTCATTATCCAAGAATTAGGATCAGGAATTACCTCCTGTTTTACTAAACTTTTATTGAAATTACCCCATAACCCTGTTTTCTTAGTATAGGCATCACCATAATGCCAAGGCTGAAAATACCAGGGATCTCCTAGTTTGGGTCTAAGTTTACTTAGTCTACCTACAGGATTTTCCAGCACCCAAAATTTAGGGTCACACCAAGAAATAATTTCTAATGTTTTATCTACTAGGGCTAGACTACTATCAGTACGTCCGTCTATGTCTTTAGCTTTCCAGTACTGTGCTCCTGAGCCTGCAAAATCTGTACAAGGAGGAGCAGCTAATATACCATAGACATTATCAGGTATGTCCTCGGGTTGAAGTTCTAAGATATCTATACCTAGTTTAACGTCAACTTGATACACATCATACCCTGCCCGTTTATAAGGGCTAGGCCAATTACCTGAGTAATCAAATAGTGATAATATTGTTTTTTTCATAATATTGGCGGAAGACAGAGGAGTCGAACCCCATCCCTGTTAAGAGAACCTGGTTTTCAAGGCCAGTCGCAGGACCAACCCCGCTGCATTATCTTCCATATATAAATATACTACTCTTACGACACCTTCTTTTCAGAACTCCAGTAGTTAAACCTGACTCAGCGGGTTTAGTAGTATATTTATATATGGAGCGGGCAGCGAGAATCGAACTCGCAACTTGTCCTTGGCAAGGATATGTGTTACCACTAGCACCATGCCCGCTCATCTTTTATTCTAGGGGACTTAGTCGTCCCATATCACCTTCGTGTGTAATTTTAATATTATTAACTGTTGGAGTCAATAACTCAAAACTGCCTGGTGGAATATCATCCATATCAGTACCTGTAGGACTAATATCCTCTACACCCATATCAGCATCTAAGGAGGGGGCATCTGCTCCGTAGCTTACGGATGTAGGTATCTTGGCATTTGCCATTGCACCTGGAGTAGATTTTAATTTCATACAATTTTCCTTTCGTATTGGATGCAGAGGTTGGATTCGAACCAACGATTTCAGGCTTATGAGACCAGACGGATGACCACTTCCATACTCTGCGGTATTTGAGATAAGTTTATTCTGTTACGAGGAAAACTTATCAAAACCCTAAGCAGTGTTTAGGCTGCTAATGCGAACTGTGAGTCGTTTGCGTTTACTTGTTTTGCTTGATTAACGGTCATCGCCTACCGAGTTGTCCATTTTCCTACTCTTTGCCCTGTCGAAACTATGCAGGCCCATCAGAAGTATATTCTGTTATATTTCACCTCTCCGCGTGTGAGGTCGAATATACTTCTGGTGGACCTGGGGGGATTCGCACCCCCGTCCAAGACACTTTTCTGTCTACTTCATACAACTATAAAATAAAAAACACACTACCTATGCTGGGTGCTCCCAGTTACCCGCGGAATGACACAGTCCGGAACGTCTCCGCATATATTTATTAAGTGGCAAGTAGTGTATTTAAATTAAAACTTAACTTTAATTCCAACAGTAGCCGAGTTACCATTTTGAGCACTCACGCGGTCCTGTCCCCAGAACTTCTGTACGCCAGCAACTACGTCAACGTTTTTATTGACCGCAGCAGTTGCTGTTACCTGAGCTGCTAGGCCATAACCACTATCATTTTTAGCAAGAGTACTTTGATATACTCCGCTTCCGCCTGCTGCTAGTTGTAGTGGTCCGACTTTAGCAATATCAAAAGATTTACCTACTGAGAAGCGGTCATAAACACGATCAACGTGTGAGGCTCCAAGGGTAACGCCTTTGACCTGTGTACTAATGGCATATCCATCACGTCCGCTATCGGTTAAGTAGGAGGCTGTAATTTCTCCGGCATTAACAACGCCAGCAAAAGAGATAACGGCAATTGAAATAAATTTTTTCATAAAATATCCTGTTAAAAAGTTGGCATCCCCCCAAGGACTCGAACCCTGACCTAACAGATTTGGAATCTGTGATGCTGCCATTACACTAGAGAGACACTTAAAATTAGCTTTATGAGCGTGCTGGTACTGTACCCATTGCTGCAATCATATCCTCTGTTGTAGTACACGAGGGGTCTGTAGCCATTTGTTGGGCTGTTACAACCATCTCAGGTTGATTGTCTGCTTCTATCTGCACGCCGATCTGTTCAACCGCTGGAGTAGGGCTGTAATCGCCCCACATTGAATTTTGGTATTTCATATTATATCCTTCTAATGATAATTATGGTAGCCATGGACAATTCCGAGATGTCGACCTAACGCTTATCAAGCGTTTGCTCTTCCTCTGAGCTACACGGCTAAGTGGCGGAAGATATAGGAATCGAACCTATCGGCCTATTTCTAGACGAAGGCTTAGCAAGCCTCTGTTGCACCTTGCAACACATCTTCCTTATTTTTTGCGCGCCGATCTTTTAGCCATTGCATTTAGGCTTCGGGGCTTAGGCGGCTTCTTCCCCTTTAAAATCTGACTGGTTCTACGAGGACTGGGCATACTAAGCCTTAGGCATCGGAGGTTTAGGTTTAGGAGTCTTCATTGGTTTTGAAGGTTGAGGCTTAGGCGGTGGACGGTTATACGTTCCACCACCCGCCTCGACGGGACTTACTGGACTAATCATTGAACTTCCTTGTACTGGAGGCATAGCCGGAACGTGTGGACCTTCTGGCTGAATGTCGATAGCCCCCGTGGGTTTACGTTTTGGTTTAGGTTTCGCCATTATGCCATCCTATCTACATTTTGTCCTGGACGATTCATTCGACGATTCATTTCAACTCTTGCTTGCTCATTGTCTATAAGATCTAACTTAGCACGTTGTTCTTCTATTCGAAGTTCTTCGTGCCGCTTGTCTAACTTTTTAATTTCCCACTGGCGGTACACTTCTTCCTTTTGAAGAGAAACTCTGTTTACGTTCATATGTTATCCTTTATATTTTTCTACCATTTCCTGAATGGCTTGTTCCATAAACTCATTAATAGTAATGTCTAGTTTATGTGCAGCTTTTGCGTATAAGAGGAAGTCTTCGTCTTTAATATCAATAGGAACAACTATTCGTGAATCATAAGGCTTATTAAAGAAAATAGCTTCAGCTTTTTCTAAAATATCTTCTTCTGCTTCTAGCTCAATTAGGTAGTCGCGATAGTTGCCTAAACCTTTAATGTCTGAAGTTTGCCACACATAACTTTTACCAGCAGCATCGTCTTTGGCTATGATTTCTAGGACTTCTTGCGATACTATATCATATACGCATATTAGTTTATTAAATTCAAAGCCATAGACTTCAAGACTAATAGCAGTTTTGCCATATACGTCTTGTTGATGGACAACCTCAAGGTGTCCAGTTTCATATTCGGTAATGTTTAAAAAGTCGTTTAGTTTAATCATAAGTGTTCCTAGTTAAAGGATTATTTTAATTGATTTTTAAGGAAAATTCAAGTACAAATTCCAGGACTTGCACCTGGACTAGCCTGTTTAGGCCTATTTTATGGCTCCCCAGCGTGGGATCGAACCACGGACAACTTGATTAACAGTCAAGTGCAACTACCGCTGTGCTACTAGGGAATTATTTTAATTGCTCTAATGCACCAGGAATTAAACTACGTTGTAGTACACTCATAGATTCTGATAGATTTCTAATATGAGCGTGTGCCCGATGCATTTGAAAGATTGGATTCAGGCTAACATATTTACCAATCTTAGGCATTTCATCCACAGTTGGCTTCTGATAAACTACTTTACGGTCTTTAATTACTAGGGGCATATTACTTAAGTTTAAATATAAGATTGTCGTACTCTTTTTGCAATCGTTCTACATCATAAACCGATTGAGGATTATGACGCTCAATGAAATCTTGCATTGGATTTTTAGGCTCAAAGAATTGTTTTAAGCACTTAAATAACTTCATTTTGTTTGAACAAAACTATAAAATTCTGTTGCCTTTTTAATTACATCTTCAGATGTAAAGTATGTAGGCATTTTAACTAAGGCTTCAGTAGCAGCAGCAGTTCCTGCTTGGAACATAGCCTTGTTATATTCTGTTGCAAACTTTACATTTGCTGTAAACTGTTTTTCTAGGTGATCTGCTGCTAGTTTAAGCAGGTCTGCACGAATTTCAAACGGTGTCATTTTTGGTCGCCTTTGGAAATGCTTTGTTAGTAACAGCGTCGGCGGAATACTTTAGCATATCTACTGTATTTTGTGCAAGCATTTTTGCAAACTGAGTTTGTGCGTCAATAAATTTATTTGCAGCCTTGTTCAGTTTAGGGTCAGTAAAGACCTGATTGGTTAAAGCTCTTTTTGTTGATTGAAAAGAGTCAATGTAAAAATCTAGTGAAAACATATTATGTCCTTGTGTGTGTAAGTGGTGGACCAACGGAGAATCGAACTCCGAATTGAAGCTTGCAAAGCTACCGTTATACCGTTTAACTATAAGCCCGTTTTAGCTTTTTATAGAGAAGCTACGCTCTTTAAAATACTGCGAATCATCCACTGATGTTTCTGATGCGCGTCAATTCTTTCAGCAATAAAATTAGCAATTCCTTGCTGTCTTTCCGCAGTAGCTACATCAAACGTATCAGTTAAAAACTTTAACATTGTTGCATTATCATTGAACAATTCTTGAAACATTCCCATAGGGGGTTGTTGCATAGTTTGATCTTGAATAAAAGTTAACTCTTGAAAACGCTTTAAACTTGCTGGTGTATAACTATCTAGGGCACGAATATATTCGGCAACTTGATCAATTGTACCATAAACATCATTATAATAATTATCTAGGAAAGCATGATATTGAGGAAAATTTTCCCCTTCAATGTTCCAATGAAAATTAGCAGCTTTAATGTAAAGGCTAAAGGTTGACCCTATAAGGGTTTTCATATTATCTACTAACATAGTAATTCCTTTTTTTATTGGTCCGTATAGAAGGATTCAAACCTTCGACCCTCTCGTCCCAAACGAGATGCGCTATCAGGCTGCGCTATACACGGGTAAGTGGTGCCCTAGGGGAGACTCGAACTCCCAGAACCTGGTTTCTAAGACCAGTACGTATACCATTCCGTCACCGGGGCGATTATTTTTGAAACTACTACTAGTAGTAATACTTTCAAAGATAATGGTGGAGCCGGTAGGACTCGAACCTACAGCGTTTCTTATGTGGGGGATTTACAGTCCCTTGCCTTCAACCAATTCGGCACACGTCTCCATATAAATCTAAGATGTGCGATGCGCCCTATATATTAAAATCTTCGCAATTAATATTGCCAAGGGGCTAGGTGGTACGCGGTGCACATCTTAGATAACTAATTATCCTTTACGACCCGTTGCAACTTTAAATTCCTTAATGGCATCTGCATCTAAAGATGCAAGAACACGGAATTTATCTTTACCAACTTCATCGTATGTTTTTTCTGCTAACTGCCTTTGTCTAGCGACTACTTCGTCACTAAGTACCTCATAACGGCTAACAAAGGCATCAATTAAAAATTCTCTTGAATATCCTGCCATAGTAGTCTCCGAAAAGATTTATTATAACTGATTTTAACTAGAGATTCAAGTTAATAATTTGGTCCGGCATGCAGGAATCGAACCCACATCTAGGGAGTAGAAATCCCCTGTATTATCCATTATACTAATGCCAGTCATTCATATCACCGTCCCAATGCCTGTTATCGCGAATTTGAAAATCAACATTGTAACCTAATAGGCCTAAGTGTATTCGTAATCCGCCATGATCTGCGCGAGGATAGAATTGAAAGTCTAGGGCAAATAGTATGCCTAAGTAAAAACTGTGTTCAAGTTCTAGTGTTTTATTTTTAGTAAGCTGTTTATTATAGCAACCCAAATTGTGGTAGTCGTGCTCTCCAACTGGATTATCTAATCTTGCGTATACGTGTATCATACTAATAACCCCTATAATGAAACCATATAGCTATTACTATAGCTGTAAGTATTTCAAATAAATAAATACCCACTATAACTTGTAGTATATTATACATGACCTACTTCTTTGGCAAACTGTTCAGAGGCAGTATTTTTCTGCTTAGACTCGCACATAATGTCGGCGTGGTCTAGGAAAGTGGTAGCCCACTGATTTACATCTTGATTCCAGTAGAACTCTGAGTGTGCTCGGAGTTTAGCTGCTGTAAATCCCATTGATTTAAGCTCTCGGAGGTCAGGCCGTGTTCGTCCACAATGATCTGGGAGTACGTCCTCCCTACTAACTGAATAGTGGATAACTGGTCTGACACCGCGCCAAGATTCTTGAATTCGTTTAACACGACTATCCTCTGGGTTAATATACTCTCCTGAATGAATCCAGTGGTGATGAATGTCTAGGACTAAGGCACAGTGGTCTACTAGTTCTAATGAGGCATCTAAACCCCAGGTAAACTCTGCGTTCTCAATAGTTAAACAATTACGGGCCTCGGGTGTTAGTCGTTGTAGGGCTGAGATAATACCTTTGGGGCCTTGTTTACCGCCAATGTGTACATTACATTTAAAGTCTTGAAACTTTTTACCATAGCCCATGTACCTGATAAGGTCGGCATGGTACTCGAACTCGGTAATTGAATTTTCAACTACACCTGGATTATCTGATGCTAAGACACAGAACTGACCTGGATGAAAGCTAACACGTACATCTGCTGCACGGAACTTATCACCGATTTTTAGTAGATTCCGTTCTAAGAAGTCTACTACATCTGATTGAAAGTAAAACCACATCCAGTCATCGTGAGAGTATGCAGTTAGTAAGTCGCTGCTTAGGCGAAACATTCGCAAACCTGGTGGTTGCTGTGCTACCCAATCTGCTTGTGCACTAAGGGCTGCTATATTAGTTTGCATTAAGGTCCACAGTCGCTCTGCGGCTGCTTGTTTAGTTTGGCTATTTAGCCATGTAATTGTAGTACCTTTGGTCTTACAACTGGCTAAATCTGTAGATTCTTGGCTTTGAATTTTACACGCAAAGCCAACGCGTTTTTGATTTTGATTAAACATAGCCACTATTATAAATAGATTTAACTACTAAATCAAGTTTATCTTTCTAATCCTGTTTCTAGACGTTCTGATACTAGGCGTGCGTAACCAGCAATATCAACCCAGCTATCTGCGTAGTCAGGGTTTCCGTTAAGAATTCGCGCCAGCTTATGCACTATCATCTCCAGGCTCTCCTTTTGATCTGGCTGCATCCCTTCCCATGAGGGGGCTTGGCGCATAATCTCTTTAAACGTCTGCGTAAGTTGTCCAATACCTGAGAACTTACCGTAATTTTTTGCACGTTCATCTAAGACTTGAAGGGTTGAGTCTTGAGGAAGAGTGTTTAGGTCTATTGCTAAGCGGTTCCAGTCATGGTCTATTTCTGGAAACGGCCACGATTTAGGGTCAGTAAATGTTTCTGTTGTTGCGGTATCCGTACTATGTGCTGGATGGTCTGGCCAGAGGGCTTTTAGCTCTTCAGGAGTTATTGCTGGTATTGCTGGTATTGTTGTAGGTGTTATCATGTTATTATAAAGATTAGTATAGTACTTACCTTAAATACTATAGTAATCTCTTGTAAAAGAGACTACCGTATATGCTTTCTGCAAAAAGACTTATTATACTACATTCAGTCTGTCCTGCGTGGCTGTGCAGAGCCGTGCTTCGATGATGAATTGTAGACAGTTATGATTAATTTAAATAAACGCGGACAACGCCAAATTCCGCGCAATAAGTAATTATACTTGAATTCTCTGGCCAGGTCAAGTGTGTTTTTCCTTAGCCCTAAGGAGCGCAGGGAGTTTTTTCTTTGCTTTTATCTGAGATAATAAATCTTGATTAATACCCTGAAAGGGGCTTATTACTCCTTGAGACTTCTGGTGCTTTTCATAAACAGGAAGTAATTTATCCAAAATTAATAACTCTAACTCTTTGACATAGGTATAAGAAGAACTCATTGGTAGACCTTTATTTTGCCTTATTATACCAGTTATGGCATCTTATGTCAACAGCTAAAATTTTTATGGTAACATATTTTAGTGAAAGCAAAGCCCTGTAAGGGCAAACCTTACAGGGCTAAGAGGAATTAGTTCCAGCGGCGACGCAATACTATAAGTGGCAACACGGCTATCTTTTTTATTCCTTGACTCGTAACGCCTCAAACTAGGTTGAAAGGGTAAGACCCTAGCGGGTTGTGTTAGAGTTTCGCTTGAATTTCACAAGCTCATCAGAAGGATAAGTTATGGGGTTAGTTGTTGGCTAACTTAGGAATTCCAATCATCAGGGCTTAGAGAAACCCTTACATATCACCCGTACTCTCCCATATATTAGCACTCTGGTAGATACTTGAAATCTACACGACACCCCATATTAAAGGGCTTCTCTGCCTCTTGAATTACAGAATGCTAATATATGGCGAGTCTATGTTTTTATTACTTAATAACCATATTATCTGTAGCGGTTAGTTGATCTCTAACCTTTGCCCACGCTTCTCACCTGACTACAAATTAAAGGAATTGAACCTTCAAGAACGGATATTTTGAGTACCCATTTTTAACATTAACTCTCTACCATTATTTAGTGCTATCGTGCCAATTTGCCAACAAAGGTGCTTCCTCTGGCAAGCGACTAGCAGTTATATTAGGACCTGTTCCTCGCACAGTTAGGCCCGCATAGTCATAGCGTCCTATGACGATACCCTGATAACACTAAATAATAGGAACTAGGTCAAGGCGACAGCCTAGTTCAGTCAGTTGTTACGCCACCGCAGGTTTCGACGGATTATAAATAATCTATCATTACTAACTGTTGGTCTGATCTTGGGTGTCTAAGTGCTCTAGCAAACTAGAACAACATAGAAATTTGGTACTCGATACCGGAATCGAACCGGTCTTACCAACGTGAAAGGCTGGTGTCCTAACCGATAGACGAATCGAGCAAAGATTACGGTGGGCTACAGGTAGTGATTTCGCCTGCAATTAAGTTGTTACTCCCTATCATGGGCGGGGAACACATAACACCCATAAAGAAAAGTTCAGCAAACTATTAACAATGTCGTAGCATGGACGCTTTCGGTGCTCGGCCGAGCACTACTAGTCGTGGGTTATCTACGCACAGTTGCTAATCCGGCCAGTCTAGAACTGTCTGAACTTTTGTTTATGAGGGCTTTGGGCTGTGGCTCGGATAAGTTATTCGCCACAATTAAGGAAGCGTGCCGTGAATTGCATCCGCTTTCCACCCTTATAAATATCAATTATACAGTAAAACACTATATAATTCAAGTAAAAAATTAAACAGTCGTTGCCACTATGACTTAACTTCGCAGATGTAGGCCTATACAATGCCTGAGTAGTGGTCGAAGGTGTCGTTGACAAACGCTAATTGCACCCCCTGTGCATATCGGCTTCCCGACTGTTTATAAATAAATTATACCGGATTGAGGACTCAAAGTCAAATATAAATTTTTTATGCTTTATTTTGCCTGCTTTGCAAGAATTTGAATTGCATCGTGTAATTCTTGTAAGGCATCATGTGTTGCCTTCTCTAAGGTAGCGATCGCGTTGACATCAATATTTACCATCTCTGCAATATGTGTTATAAGCTCCACTTTAGTGGCCTTTGTTGACGGAGGTTTCGTTTTAGAAACATATACGCCTTCTCGTGAAAGTTTTGCAATAATAGATCGGTGAGACCTACCAGTACTCTCAGCTATAGTTTCCGTTGTTTCACCTGCTCGATACCTACTAACTATAGTAGTGGTATCTTCCTCGGTGTAAGGTTGTGGTTTAGTTAGCGGCATTAGTAATCCTTTTTGGATATATTCCTTTTTTTGTTAAATAAAAAATTATCAGACTTTGTCAGACTATTTTTAATAGAACATTTATTATACCTTAAACACCACACCAAGTCAATACCAAATTTTTATACTCTAAAACTGATAGCCAGCGGCCTCAAGAGCTTCATGAGCAGTGTCCTCAGGACTAATGCCAGCATCGAAGTTATCCCAGTAGTTGTAGTCAGGTATGTCATCAACTCCAAGTCCGCAGAAGCGCTCAACTTGTAAGTTGACCATTGTCATCCAGGTATCAAAATTTTCGTATTTCATTTTGTAAGTTCTTTAATAAAAATTTTTTAAGCTATGGGAGTATCTTGATGAATCTCACCAAGCAAATCTCCTAAAATCTCATTGATAAGGCTGAAGTCTCCGTAGAAAAAAGCTGCTTCAATCTCGGTCATAGTCGTCTCCTTCTAAAGATATATTTTACAAAATTTTAGAAAAAGTTTCAAATTTAAATTTATATGCTTAACTCAGTAGACCAAGGGCAGGAGTGCGTAAAAATTGACTTGATTTTATGAGCTAAAACACGTATAATGTTTCTTCAACTATCATTATTTTATTATTAATATGGATATAGCAACAGCTTTAACTAACGGAACTATGGAAATTGATGCCAATGGTAATCAAATTGTCCGTCCACCAACAGCTCTGGCTACCAGAGCAGCATCTCATATCAAGAGTCTGGAAGATCAACACCAAATACACTTGCAAGCATTAATGCAGCTTCAACAAAGAGAAGCTGCCTTGCTACAAGAGGTAGAGGTGTACAGACAGACTATTAAGGAGCAGGATGCACAGTTACAAAATTTACGCAAAGATAGACAGTCAACTAGCCCAGTGGGAAGTACAGGCTAATTCATACTTAGAAGCAATTGAATTGGTTAAAGCAGATACAGAAATAACAACAGCTATACTATGTTTACTAGAGGAGAATGCTAAATGAATATCATAAAAGCAGCAATCCTTTCTACAACTTTAATTATACCCCTACTTATTGTTGAAAAGGTTTATGAATTTAGAACTAATAGGTTAATGGAACAAGATGGTGATGTAATCATTAAGTTTAAATCAATTAGTGAAATGGATAGAGAGTTAAAGTGCTTGACTCGCAATGTGTACTACGAAGCTAGCGGTGAGCCAGTTGAGGGTAAGATCGCAGTTGCCCAGGTAACTTTAAATCGTGCAAAAGATGGCAGGTTTGGCGCAGGTATTTGTGGCGTGGTCAATGCTAAAAATGTTGTCTATGAAAAAGTAATATGTCAATTTTCGTGGTTATGCGATGGCAGCGAAAGCAGACTTAAAGTAAACAAAAAAGTTTGGGAAGACAGCGAAATAGCAGCTAAAAAGGTATTACTTGAAGGTTTTACCCTGCCTAGCCTAAAGAACGCCTTATACTTTCACGCAGACTATGTAAAGCCACAATGGAAAGGTCTAGAAGAAGTATCTAAGATAGGCCACCATATTTTTTATCAAACAAAACCGGAAAGAGTAAAATGATAGACGAAATAGAGAAATTTACCATTAAAGATACAATAAATAAATTTAGTCCTATGTCTTGGATAGGAGAACACGTTGCTAATATTAGCGCTACTAGTTTGCATCTTATATCAGTAGTCCTATTACACTCTTCAACCCTACCAACCCTATTAACACTTATGTTCGGGTTAAGCGATAAGACACCTATCCTAGATATGGTATTATTAATATGGGCAGCCCTATTTGCAATGTTTGCTCAAGCCTTGATTCAAAAGAACCAATTAATAGTAATGGTTATTACTATTGGATTTATGATTCAATCAGTTATTATGGCCCTTATTTTCTTCAGGTAATACAATGAGCAATGAGCAGGATAAATTTAATCATAGTAAAAGACTTTTAAAAGATGACGCCGCTATTGCTAAACAATTAAAAATTGCTAAAGAATTTGGTATAGACTACTACCTATCTCAACCGCATAGATTAGCCAAGCATCATGCCTTAGATTGTGGTAATTCTAAGTGTCTAATGTGCTCAAGAGAAAAAGTTTTTAAAGAACGTACTATTCAAGAACGTAGATTTAGTCAACGCGAGCAATACTCACTTGACTTAGACCCTGAAGATTAGTATAATAAAGGATAAAATATGATATTTGCAGATTTGGTTATTACAAACCCGTGGAAAAAAGCAGGAGCTTTTAGAGAGTATTTTCACTATTCAAAAGTGTTCAAGAATGGGTATACATTTAACCTAGAATTATTTAGATATAGTTATATCATATTTGGCATAGAAGCTGCTTGGAATACACGACTATTTGCGGGACCAAAACTACAATTAAGTTTACTAGGTTTTAGTATTAAACTTCAGCTAATGAGTAATAGAAGAGATTAAAATGAAAGTTAATTTAGAACACGACCTCTATGCTTCCACCTATATGATGGAAAAAGTACAAAGCAATGAGCTTTATGCTCAACATCTTTATGCCTCACTATGCAATATTGTGTGGATTAAAGGTCAAGAAGATTGGCACTGTAGTTGGCGTCACTCAGGCAGTGTAATCGCCACTATGCGTGGTGAAGGCGATTACATGAGCTGGTATTGTTCTGGTATCTGGGGTGACTTTGATGATCCTCCACTTACTTGGAAAGTAGTCCCAGAGGGTACAGTCACAGAAGAAGTAACAGAAGATTTAAAAACTCTAGGATGGACCTGGAAACATTGGAAAGATCATGACTTTAGTTGAAAAACAACAACAAGAATACCTAAAAGAAATGGAACAGATAGTTAATCCAGCCATAGTTGAAAGATTCAAAGACTGGCCTACTGAAACTAAACTATATATGTACTTACATCATTTTCAAATTGAAAGCATGGGTAAATACATGGAATTATTATCAAAACAAGTATCTAAATCATAAATGCCACTTATATACAAATACGTTGCAACAGCAGTTTTATTACTGTTCTTTGGCACTCATGTTATATATGGGTATGTTAAGTGCGTACAATCAGACTGGGCCTTGTGCCCGGGCTCCTTAGCAGACCAAGATACAGAAATTGAAGAAGAGGAAGAAGAATAATGTGGATATTATTAGTTATAACTCTTATTGATGGTGGAGCACGTCCATCTAAATTTGAAGAGTTTAAATACCTCACATTAAGTAGCTGCTTAACCGCACAGGCTAAAGCAGAACGTGCTAACTCCGGCACATATGCGTACTGTAGTATAGAGTCTACTAGGAAACCAAAATGAACGCATTTATAAAATATTATATGGATAAGGCAGGGATACACCTAGTAGCTAACGAGTATGATGAACTTATGCTTGTAGCCCTAGAGGACAGTAAGTTAAGTGATCCTGAAACGGCACTTAATATGTTTGCAGAATCTATAGTTCGTCACTGTGCTGAGGTTGCCTTCTATAACGATTTTGACCCTTATGCTGGTATATTAAAAGAATTTAAGATAGAAGAAGTAATAGAAGAACCTAACTATACAGATAGTTGGGTTCATAAGATAGTTATGGGAAGAATAAAATGAGTTATTCCACAAAAGTTTTGGATCACTATGAGAATCCTAGAAATGTAGGATCATTCCAAAAAGATGATCCAGAAGTTGGCACAGGCATGGTAGGGGCACCTGCTTGTGGTGATGTAATGCGATTACAAATACGAGTAGTTGAGGGAATTATAACAGATGCCAAATTTAAAACATATGGATGCGGCTCAGCGATTGCGTCAAGTTCACTTGTTACCGAGTGGGTTAAAGGTAAAACACTTAGTGAAGCTTTAACTATTAATAATTCTCATATTGCTGAAGAGCTTGCCCTGCCTCCAGTTAAAATACATTGTTCAATCTTAGCAGAAGATGCTATAAAGGCGGCCATAAATGATTACAGTAACCGATGCTGCAAAGTCTAAAATATTAGACATATTAATTGAAGAAGATAATCCAAGCATATGCCTTAGAACTTTTGTTCAAGGTGGTGGATGCTCGGGATTCAATTACGGATTTACCTTAGATGAGGTAACAAATGAAGATGATTTCGAAATACCCTTAGACAACTTTCGTCTACTAATAGATGCGATTAGTATGCAATACCTAACGGGTGCTACTATAGACTATAAAGGTTCTTTTATGTCTAAAGAGTTCGTTATAAGTAATCCTAATGCTAAACATAGCTGTGGATGTGGTAATAGTTTTTCAGTATAAATAATATGACAAATGAACAAAAAATTAGCAAAATGCGCGAAATGATGATCTTAATTGATAGTTCTATTCAACTTGCGGATAACCATGCAGAATTATTGTTACTAGCATCTGCTATGTTACAACGATCAACAGATATTTTTGACGGTCTTTTAACTAAACCAGGGCGAAAAATATTATACGAGGACGTATTACAATGCAAATTTTAGATGTTATTCAAAAGCAGTGTCAACTTAAAGAAGATTTAGGTGATTACAATCGATTAGTATTCACGCATCTTTATGCAGTAGTTAATGATATTGGTATGCATCATGCTGCAACAACTTACGACCTAGGAATGGCTCAGGCTACTCGTGAGATAATTCTTAAAGAAATTAGAAAATACTTTGAAACATGAAAGATAGAGATGTCAGGATTTAATTCCAAAAGGCTAATGGCCTTAAAACGATTTGATGAACACCATGAGTTTGATAAAACTCGTGATTGGAAACCCGTACAGATATACTTATTAGTTATAGTTGTATCCTTGTTTGCGGTAGCAGTATTAGTCCTATGAAAGTAATATTCTACATTGAACCTGAATGGGCTTATGGTGTTATACACTATGACCTATCAAACTACCTAACTGAGCATGACATTACTTCTGCTATTATGCCGTGGAATCGTGCATATACCCTACATGAAGTACAGGAGTTAACCAGTCAAATAGATTGTTTTATCTCCTCTACTACAGGTATACGTGGACTTTGTATAGAGCACTATGGAGTGCCTCCTGAAAAGTGTATTGCTGTTGCTCACAGCCGTGAAGACCTAGAATACTACCAACAAATGGATATTCTAATAACTGCCCGTTTTAAGGGATTTGGAGTAGTCTCAAAATGGCTGCAGGAACAGGCTAAGGAACTGGGCATCTCTAGAGTGCCTACTATTATTCCAATTGCTGTGAATGTAAAACGCTTTCGTGCAGACCCACCCGATCGACTAGAAATCTTAGGCTATGCAGGTGCCTACAAGGTTAGTCATAACAACCACATTAAACGTGCGCACCTAATTGACGAAGTTGCTGAAAGGGTAAAACTGCCCCTAAAAATAGCGCAACTTTACCACAACTCTTTTGTTACTATGCCAGGATTTTACCCTACTGTAGGCTGCGTATTAGTGTCCTCAACGTGGGAAGGAGCAGGACTACCTGCCCTTGAAGCTGGAGCTGCAGGCCGCCTAGTTGTGTCTACACCAGTAGGTCACTGGAATAGAATTGGCCCACGTGGTGCAGTTGAGGTTCCAGTTGAGGAACGAGAGTTTGTTGAGAGGTCTGTAGAAACCATACAATTCTACAAAAACAATCCCAGAGAGTTTAAGGAACGCTGTGTTAGTATTCAGCAGCACGCAATCAGAAACTATGACTGGAAAATGGTAATTGATAATTGGATTAATTTAATAAAAAATGACAAACACTAAAGTACGAATCGCGGGCCTACAGTACGATGTAGTCTATAAATCAGGTGAAGAAATGCAGGGAAACTTAGGTCTTGCTAACTTTAATCAGCAGGAGATCTCTATTAATGCAGCTGCCACTCAGCAAACACAACAGGTTGCAGTCCTACATGAAATCTTACATATTATAAGTGATAGTTTTAACCTAAAAATGAGTGAAGAACAAGTTAAGATTCTTACTCATGGTATAATTGCATTTAAGCACGATAATCCAGGTAATACAATATTGTGAAATACTGGAAATATGTTCTCGAAGAGGATGGTGGCGGTATTGGATACTCAGTTATCTCAGAAGCTGAAATCTTACGACAATTCTTCTCTGAATGGAGTCAGCAGATGGAAGAAATGGGACGAGAAGACGAAATAAACGAACAAAATTGTATAGATGAATGGCTTACCTATTACTCAGCCTGGCAATAATTTACTTGAAATTTAGATAAAGAATCACTATAATGAATAATGAAAAGACAGTACGCCATCCCTACTTTTCAGGATGGGCAATGCTATTTTATGTGGGGGGCATCTACATTGCCAAAGGATTTTGGAGCGTATTTTTTGCAGTAATATTTCCTCCTTACGGCTACTACCTCTTAGCAGAACAACTAATTAAACACCTACTACCATGAAAATCTCAGTTTGCAGCGATTTACACCTTGAAGTTAGGTATCTTGTATTAGAGAATGTGGATTCGGCCACAGTACTAGTCCTGGCCGGTGATATCTGCGTTGCAAATATGTTAGGTGACAAGGACAACTTTGAAGATAACTGGTTTAACAATAAATCTCAGACCTATCACCTATTTTTTCAAGATTGCTGCCGTAAGTGGCCTCATGTAATCTACATCATGGGTAATCACGAGCACTATCATGGTGACTATGCTAATACCTTGGAACACTTACGTGCACAGTTAAGCTACTTACCAAACTTACGTATCCTAGAGCAAGAGTTAGCAGTCATTGAGGATGTTACCTTCTTATGCGGCACTCTTTGGACTGATATGAATGCGGGGCTACCCTCAACCTTACAGATAACAGGAGGCATGATGAATGACTTCAGATGTGTTAATAACTCCCTAAAACCACATTCTAGGGGACGTCCTCCAAGATTCTCTCCTCTAGACTCAGTAGAGGTTCATCAAGATACCAAAAGGTATTTTGAGTTCATGTTAGAAGGTCGTTGGTATGATAAGTTTGTAGTAGTTAGTCATCATGCGCCTAGCCGATTAAGCACTCACCCGAGGTTTGCTCATGAGCGGGACATGAATGGTGCTTTCTCCTCAAAGCTGGACTGGTTTATAAAAGATCATCCACAAATCAAGTTATGGATTCATGGTCATACTCATGATCCTTGGGACTACCAAATAGAGGGTACTCAGGTTGTGTGCAATCCGCGTGGATACGCGGGACACGAGCCTAGTGCTGTTGGTTACCAACCGAAAACTGTAGAGGTTTAGGGTCAAGGGGCAGTTTAGGTCAAAAATATTGACTTGAACTGCCCTTTTTTTCGTGTTATAATTAATCTTTTAGGAAAATCAAATGAAACTCACATATAATGAAAATAAAGGCACCTATAGTCTAAAAGGTTTGTCAGATACAGACCTACAAGTTATTTCTACTCTTATGGCGAATGTTCGTCTAGGTGGGACTCATCCAGGTGCTGAGAGTTGTTATCGTATTGGTGAGTTCTTGGAAACTAAGGGATGGGACTTCTCTGATATGGAATTGAACGTCTATAAAGACTCAGAACATAGCTATGGAATGGAGTTTGTATGAGCGAATATTGTCCTGATAAATGGTTAGTTATTAAACTTAAATACGAAACTGGCAGTCATTACAGAGTATTTGGCTCTTGGTATGGTGGTTATCTAGGTTCTGACTCTTGGAGAATGAACAGTGGTATTACCTCTGTTACCCAAGACGACAACTGCTATTACTTTAAAGGTACTAGCGGCTCTACTTACACTTGTCATAAAAGTAGTTATGGGGCTAGTGGATATGGTACCAGAGTTCTTGAAGATATGATTGATGCACAGAAAGGTCATGGTGTTGATATTGACATCTTAGCCGATAGTACTGACTTCTTAAACTTAGAGTATAAAGATACCTATGCAAAATGATTTAGTATATCGCTTACGCTATCGTGCCGAGATCAGACGCCAAATCCCCACTAGAAAAAGTGTGCAGGAGGGAGCGCCTGATCGTATTGTAGACTTACTAGAAGAAGCCGCAGATGAGATTGTAAAATTAAAAGAGACTATTGCAGAAATTAAAAATGAAACTAAATCAGCTAATGGTTTAACTGGTATGCTTATACATACATGGCATGGTATGAAGTTTAGAGTTTATACCAATAATCATATGTTCACAGACTATGATATTAGACACTGTGACCTAGAAGTTACTATCGTTGACCCAGATGCCTATATATACGACAACAAATATTTAGATCATTCACCACAAACATTAGGAATTGAAAATGAAAGTCGTAATTAACACCTGCTTTGGCGGTTTTGGCCTATCGGATGCTGCAATCGAGCGATTTTGTGAGTTGGATGGTTGCAGCCCCATCAACTTCTGGCCAGGTATGATAGAACGTAACGACCCTAACCTAGTAAAAGTAGTACAAGAACTGGGCGAAAAAGCTGATGATACTTACTCACAACTTAAAATTGTAGACATTCCAGCAGGTATTAAGTGGCACATCCACGAGTATGATGGTTTAGAGTATGTTGCCGAAGATCACCGCACTTGGGATTAACTATGCGAGATTATATGAAGTTTATAGAAGAATTTGTAAAAGGTCCACGATCTGCTAGTATATACATAGGTGGAATAGATAATGACTATTTAGTCCTTTTCTTCCACGAAAATACTTGGATTGAAACCCGTAGTTTAGTTGGACAAACTAGGAAATACGCACAAGATTGTGCTGAAAATTGGGTAGAAGGAGTTATACCATGAGAGTTAAAATCGGAAATTATCCCGACTGGATTGGACCCTACCAGATTGCTGAAAAGTTGCTTTTCTGGTTGGATAAAGACGAGGACAAGCGCGTTCACAAATTTGGTACTTGGCTTGCTGGCGGCGATAAAAAGGACAGCTTGTTAATGCGGGCGTGCACCTGGATTCACTCTAAGCAGAAGCGCCAAGTAGTAGTTAAGCTTGATCGTTGGGATACTTGGAATATGGACGCTACCCTAGCCCATATCATCTTGCCAATGCTCAAACAATTAAAGGCTACTCAACACGGAGCAGGCTTTGTTGATGACCAAGACGTACCCAAGGGTATTGGATTGCAGAGCACAGAAGCAGATCCAAAAGAAAATGAATATGATACTGACTCCAACCACTTCAAGCGTTGGGAGTGGGTACTAGATGAAATGATTTTTGCCTTTGAGTGCAAACTAGATGATTCATGGGAAGACCAGTTTCGTTCAGGTGAGACCGACTGGGATACAGTCGCCTGTGCTTGGGATGAAAAAGGCGAGCCTACCATGTATGAAATGAAGGACGGCCCTAATCACACCTACAAGTGTGATTACGACGGCATGAAAGTAGTGCAGGATCGTATCACTAACGGTTTCCGCTTATTCGGCAAATACTACCAGAACCTGTGGGATTAAAAAATGAGTGAAGAAGAATCAGTTGAGAAAAAAGATAATAATCAGGATATGATTAAAAAGATTAAGAAACAAAATCCAGGCGTTAAAATTAAACGCGTTGCGGGAGGCGGGTTCCAAATAGTTAATCCAAGAGCTCCTAGTAAGTTATTACTTAATTTAGTTAAACGTATAGACAAGGATATTTAATATGAATATTTACATTGCTGTACTTTTTATATGTTTAGGCGATAGCTGTAACTTTATGCAGGGTAGTCAGGCTCATAAAACAGAACTGCAATGTAGAATGTCCATTGAGCAACAAAAAGCACAATTAACAGAAATGGCACAACTATCTAAAGATACGGAGATAACTATCTTAGAAGGTACCTGCATTGCTGTAACACTTAAAACACCAGGAAAAACAGTATGAGCTTAGATGTAACTTTAACTAAACTGATGCCAACAGATGTTTATGGGTCAAATATCACCCATAATTTAGGTAAAATGGCGGACCAAGTAAAATTGTCAAATGGTATGACTTTATACAATGTTTTATGGCGGCCGGATGAACAGGCAGGATTGAAATTTGCCAAAGACATTGCAGAGTTGCTAGATGAAGGTTGGAATATACTCCTTGCAGACCCTGAACAGTTTAAACAATTTGAACCAGAGAACGGTTGGGGTAACTATGAGGGGTTATGCAACTTTGTATACGATTACCGCAACGCCTGCTGGGATAATTCAGATGCAGAAATAAGGGTGTCAAGATGACATTTTATAAAGTTGAATATTCTGAGCAATATGATGCTAATTATAGTCCTGTTCGTAATGAGTGGTTAGATGATCGTTGCGATGATCCTACTTGCGAGTATTGTAAGGATAGACCTCGTCGTCCCTTGGAGATAAAAGATGAACTATGAGACATTTAAGGACTTAGTAGTCGCTATGAAACGGCGTATTGGAGCGCAGGAGCTCTACATTAGTTCTATTCCTAAAGATATTCGAGACTCATTTTTAGAGAATGCATATACAAATATTGATGGGGCAATGATTGACTATTTAAGCAGGCTACTACTTGGTGACCTCTATGAAGATGTTGCCTGGTTTTTATACGAGTGTAATAGTCGTTGCAACAAGATTTGGTATGATGATAGAGAGTACATTATTAACTCTACTGAGGACTATCTCCACTATGCTAAACGGGAACTGTTTAAGGATAAATAATGAATATAGAAAAAGAAGCAGAACTCATAGAAAAAATCTTTGAGTTAAATGAAGAGATTAAATATCTTAGAGGTCAGGTAACCTACTTACAGGAACAACTTTCCTCAGTAGAAGATGAACTCCAAGATGTTAGAGCTAGACTTAATCATGAGATTGATAATCTTGAAAAGCAACTAGGAAAAGCAGGATAAACAATGAAACTGAGCGTATATAATTTAAATAAAATTAAAACTATCTGTGAAGATGTTGGTACAGACTACTTTACGCTAACACAGACTGCTGACTGTGGCATTGGCAGTACGCTTACTATGACCTATCATACAGAGGTTGCAGGCTACGATGCAGAAGTATCAATTCTAGTATCAGGTGTGGAGGATTGGTAATGAGAAAAATTGAATTAGATGGTGAAATTGCTGACCGTATTGCCTTGCTTGTGCTAGAGGAGCACCGTGACCTACTCCAAGAACAACTAACAAAGTGGCGGAATAACCCTACCGGATACTATCTTAACGCAGATGATGTCGTAGGTAATATGCAGCTTGTTATATCCCTAGACTTACTTATCCGATATTTTGGAGGTAAAGATGAAACGTGAACTAGACCAGTTGCTATGCCAGCGATATCCAAAAATGATGGTTAATCGTAACAAAAGCATGATAGAAACTTGTATGTGCTGGGGATTTGAATGTGGTGATGGTTGGTTTAATATCTTAGATCAGCTTATGGGTAGTATTCAACATCACCTAGACTGGAAGAATAAGAACAGTTTGGTTGTTGATCAAGTTACCTTAGATCAAGTCAAGGAGAAGTTTGGCACCTTGCGTTTCTACTACTCAGGCGGCGATGACACGATTGACGGTATGGTACGCTTAGCAGAATCAATGACCAGTGTTACTTGCGAAGAGTGCGGTAATCCAGCTACGCAAAGTAGCAGTGGATGGATTACAACCCTATGTGAGATGCATAAACGATGAACGAACGAATTAAAGAACTTGCCAGCCAAGTGCTCGATGAATTAGTGCCTGAAACTTGGACCAGGTTAGGTTACGATAAAATCAAAGAGATTCAGTTTCGTACCGCTGAGTTGATTATATTTGAATGTAGTAAGATTGCTGTATTTAGTGGTAATCCCGCCACAGCTAAGGCAATTAAAGAACGTTTTGAGGTTGAAGAATTAACGAGATAACTAAAGCAGATGTCAATCATATTTTAGGCAAACTTTTTTTTTTCAAGATCATGCGCTAATAGAAGTTTGGTGGCACACAGCAAATAAACATTTTGAATTTAATACTCCTAATTTTATATTTCAACAAGATGCTGATGGTAGACAAAGAGTATATGACTATGTGCAAAAATGTTTTTTAGGACAATGAAATCATGACATTTTTTTGGGGATTCTTATTGGGTTATGTAGTGGGTGTGTTGTACATGTGTCATCGTTCTAACGTAGATTCCAAGAGACATATAGAATGAACAATATCACAGTATCCGACGTTTCCTTGACAAGGACCGTTACGGTGTTGAATCATCACGGCGAGATGCAGACATTACAAATACCTACTGAACGTGCCCTGACAGTTTATGTAGATAAAAAAGAAATTGTCACACTGATGACCCTAGGAGCCTATCCCGAATGGTTGGTGTTGGGGTACTTGCTCAATCAACGACTGATTGCTTCTGCGGCAGAAATAGATTCAATAACGGTAGATTGGGAAGTTGGGGCGGCTGCGGCAAAGACCCATAATGGAATTAGGAATTTCAATAGGAAAACAGCCAAACGTACAGTCACCACGGGTTGTGGGCAAGGTAGTATGTTTGGAGAGTTGATGGATAATATCAGTGATATACAATTGCCTCCAGCCTCGATCACGCAAACTCAGTTGTATGCTATTGTAAATACTATACGCACAAATGACAGCATTTATAAAACTGCTGGATCTGTACATGGTTGTGCATTATTTCAAGGTGAAAACATGCTGGTGTTTATTGAAGATGTGGGGCGACACAATGCATTAGATGCCATTGCCGGATGGTTGGCATTACAACCTAAAGATAGCATATCAGTAAATGGCCGAGTATTTTACACAACTGGAAGACTGACCAGCGAGATGATTATTAAGTCTGCACAAATGGCGGTGCCTATCGTTATATCTCGCAGTGGTATTACTGAAATGGGTTATGAAATTGCAAAAAAACTAAACCTATGCGCCATAGGCCGAGCCACCAACAGACGCTTTTTTTGTTTTACTGCACCTGAGCGGTTGGTGTACGGAGTTGAAGAATGAACGAACGAATTCGAAAACTTGCTGAACAGGCACAAAAGGTTGCGTACTACACAGATGGGGGCTACACACCGATTATGACATTGGATCAAGAAAAGTTCGCCGAGTTGATTGTAAGAGAATGTTTAGGTATAGGTTACAACCATAAGGCCTACGCATTGATGGGTGAGATTATGGAACACTTTGGAGTTGAACAATGATTCAAGAACATTTTAAGGATAGTAATGCAACAACTTGAACTTAAACTATTTTGGCCCATGCAGGAGCAGATTCCCTTAGACTTAGACGACCATTTAATACCTAAGGCCTGGACTACTACCTCTAAGATTATTGATAGTGGATACCTTATTACCTCTAGTAATATTTCAGGCGGTAATTTCTATATTAACACAGATGAATTAGTGTTCAGGACTAAGAGGCCGCAGAACTTTTTTAGGCAACTATTTTTCCGCTTGCTAGGACTTAGGATAAAAAATGTGGATAATTAAAGTAACACACGAAAGTGACTTTCACAAGAATCAGTCGTGCTCTATTGAGCATAGGCTAACAGATTTACACGTAGACCATTCTAACATAGACGTACTCACAGAGACTTTAAAACAGTGCGTTCGTCAGGTTCAGATTAGCATGGAAGATCCAGAACAATGATTAAGTATGTGTACTGTAAGCACTGTAAGCAGAATCACGACGTCCAAGACGTTAAATTAATAGACCAAGTGGGAATCCGCGACGGTCTATTTATTTACTCATTTATTTGTCTTTTTGAAAATAAACTTTCAACCAGCACTTTAGGGGCACCCCTTGTAGAGGAACTAGATGAGTGAACAAAGACAACAACGACACGATGAGTTACTCGTACTCATCGATCAAGCCATCATGCAATGTGATGACCACAGAGATATGCTAATCCTAGCTTGTGGAATGATCTCTCGCACTAGAGAAATGCTAGACAGGGTCCTAGGACCAAACATAAGAAGATCACTTTTTACCGAGATTACCAATGAAAACAACTAATATTACCGCTAATGTAGTTCAAGACTCCATAGCAAACGGAGTTCGTATCACTACCCTGGAGTTAGAGTATCCTCGCTTTATCCACGCTGAAGTACTTACGCATCGTCAGTTCTCTAGAAACTCTGCCAGTTCAAGAGCTGTACCAGTTGATGATATGCTTCAGCTAGTCAGCGCAAACCCAGCAGAGCCTGTATTCTGGGGCCGAGCGCAATCAGGTATGCAGGCTCGTGAGGAGATTGATGATACCCAAGTTGCTGTTACCTACTGGAATGCAGCACGCTACTCAGCCTTAGACTACGCAGAGACCTTAAAGGGTTTAGGTCTTCACAAGCAGATAGTTAACAGAGTCACTGAGCCTTTTCAGATGATTCGTGTAGTCCTAACAGCTACTGAATGGGCGAACTTTTTTGAATTGCGAGATCATGAAGACGCTCAGCCGGAAATACAAACCCTAGCTAAGGTAATGGGTCAAGCATTTCTGGAAAGCAAGCCCCTGCAACTACACGCAGGTGACTGGCACGTTCCCTATGTGACTCGCCGTCAGGATGAGTCTGGACAAATTTTTTATGGTGATGATACCATCTTAGATCGTGCCTCTGCACGTTTAATCTCAGCTAGTTGCTGTGCTCAGGTAAGTTACCGACTTCAAGACCGAAGCCTAGAGAAAGCTGAACGTATAGCTAAACGACTGTTAAAAGCACGTCCTTGGCATGCGAGTCCATTCGAGCATCAGGCAACTCCTATGCGCTCAGGCTCGTTCCTAGATGTTGAAAAGGGCGTGACTCATATGGACGTGCTCAACACCCTGTGGTCTGCTAACTTCAGGTCATGGATTCAGCATCGTCAACTACTAGAGCAAGCAGCAATTAGTTGACCCTAAACCGCCGCCATCGGAGGGAATTCCTACAAAGGGAACCCTTCCTCAATAAGTTAATCTCCCACTATCCTGGTCATATTCTAGTAAATTTTCACCCTTGCTTAAAAAAGTAGTTGACTTATGAAAAAAAGTGTGATATAATTATTGTATATTCAAAGAATACAGTACAACGGGGGGCCTCAACAGACAGCGCAAACCCCTGTTCGTACACAAAAATCCCATTTTTTGAAGCAACAGGATATGTTTGCAGCAACCGTCTGCAATTGAGGGTCCCCCTGTTCCTCCATCTAAGTTGGAGAAATCCCATTTTAAAAAGCTAAAATTAATCTTAAAAATGCAAAATAGAACTGAAATTCCCACCCCCGATAAGCTGCCGCGAGGCAAAAAACGGGATTTAACGGCTTGGCCGATCCAAGCCTTTAACACGGCTAACCCACTTATCTTAGCTCAACTAGCTGACTCCGTAGGACTTGCTAGCCAGTCTAGCTGGTTCTTAGACCAGCTCTTACACTATTTTGGTCAATGGACTTTAGTGTATAAAGATGGTTTAGTAGACCCAAGAAGCACAGCTAAGCTCAACTTAGGGTCAGAGTTTAGTCGAGGATGCTGGTTTTTAGCCTGCAGATTACCTCGTAGCAAGCTAGTGCCTAAACAGATTGCACAACCAGAATTCTCCTCATTAACTCCACTTATCTTAGCTGGAATTAAGCGTTATCAGGGAGTGCCCTACTCTAAGTGGTCTCGTGAAGGTTTAGAGGCTGTAATGCCAGAAGACTTAGCTGAAGCCTGTATCACCGAGTGGCCTGAGATCGAGATAGGTGAGTTACTAAGGCTGCGCCAGGAAGGACTCCTAGTCCGATCAGGCCCTCGTGAAGGTACCAGCAGAGACCCTAAGGCTGCTTGGATTTTATATGGTATTAATGATTCCGAGATTGGCTTACTTAATAAGCTATCAAGACTAATGATTACACAGTGTTGGGTCTGTCATCCAGACCTTAGACATCAAGACATGATCTGTGATCCCTTAAATTGGGATAGTCACCCAGAACCTCTTATCAAAACAGAACCAGTAGCCAAGTGGACTACCCTAACTAAATTACCTTGGGAATAAGCAGTGAAATACGACGAACTAACAACAAAGAAATTACAAGCGGATTACTTGGCCGGAGTGCCAGTGTCTGCTTTAGCTGAGGGTCTGGGCGTTCCAGAAAGATCAGTCATCGCTAAGCTAAGCAGTCTGGGCGTGTACAAAAAGAAGGAGTACTTGACCAAGCGTGGTGAAGTTCCTGTGAAGAAGGACGAATATATAGAGCGCATCGCTAAGCTACTAGATGTAAATTCGGATATGCTTGAATCGCTGGAGAAGGTAAATAAGTCAGTTTTAGCCTTAATTGAGAAGAAACTGACCCTAAATTAGGCCAATTAGCCCCCTATGTCAAAGTAGGGGGCTTTTTTTCGTTTTAAAGTCCTAAATGTCTAAATTTCCGCAGGTTTCTCGAATTATGTCAGATTAAGCTAATTTCGGGCACTCAGGGGCAACTGGGCCCTGATTTGGGCAGCTTAGGGTCAGAACCTAGAGGTTACACTAATTTTTAAAAACAAAACCTATGAGTTTCATTAACAGACTACCTATTAGAGGGCACCTTAAAAAACAGACTTGTATTCAGCGGCACTTCAGACGATGAGGAATCCACACTTGACAAACTCACTCAGGCACTGTATAATTTTGGCGCCGGACGTCCAGAATTCTGCAGGTTCTTTATTTTTAAGCAACAAAAAGCCCCTACGGGCATGACTCCGTAGGGGCTAGTTGATTAGCTAAGGCTTGACAGGCCTACAGTCGTAAGGTGAGCCTCTAGCCGCAACCTTGTCAGGGGTTATATGGTAGTAGAGAACGTCAGAGCTTATCTAACTGTGCTAATTTTAATCGGTTATCCTATAGAGAACGTACACAGCCGGAGCTTACATACTGCCTTTCTCTGCTGGTTTCCTCAGTAACAGTTTTTTGTTTGGGATAGTTACTGTCATTGTACTCTCCATGTTGGCTCAGGGCACCACACCCCTTACCTGACCCTAAACCTGAGCGCCTTAGCCAGTGGTTAGCTGGAGTATGCTTCAAAGTTGCCTAGTCAAGCCTGTAACATAGGCTATTCGACCGCGTATATTTTATGACTCTACGTGTATAAGTCCGTGCGCTAGTAGGAGTCCATACCTACATGGCTGGATGAAACCCAGATCTTTGTTAGATGATAGCTGTATTTGATCGGAAGTTCTTTCTCCCCTAACTTTTCATGATGGTGTTAGTAACCCCAGGGTTCCTATCTTCAGATGTTACCCCCAACCACAGCCGTTTTTGGAGGATCGGTACCTCTCTGCAGGCTGGAAGTGGTCGCTTTACCTACATAAGCATACCCGGCACCCTAAGATGACGGGGCTGGCATCGAACCAGCTACTAACTTTTCCGATTCCTGCATTATGAGTCGGCGAATTATAATTTTTATTATGTTATCGCCTAATCATAAATCTATTATACAAGGTTTAGGGTCATGATTCAAGTGAATATTTCTTGACCCTAAACTGCGGCGTTTACTGCAAGCCAGCCAGGATTTTAGTCAGGGCGGTCTTGTTAGCCTTGGTCAGGCTATCTGCCTCTGCTTCAGTAAGCAGGAGGATATTGGCAATCTGGTCAGCAACCAGGTCCTTTTTAACAGGCTTTGCACCAGTCTTAGAGACGTAGCTCCTAGCTTGGTACACGCCTTCACGACTGAGCTTAGCCACAACCGAGCGCACCGACTTGCCTAGGCTGTCAGCAATCATCTCGACCGATTGGCCCGACTGGTAGTCTGCGACCAACTTCTCAACTTGGTCTGCGGTGTAGTTTACGATTTTTGCGGTCATTTTGCTTCCTTTGGTTTGTTTGTTTATGAATAAATTATAAGGCATTAGGGGCTGAGAGTCAAATAAGAAATTTTGCGCTTCTTGTACCCGTTTGGCCCTATCTGCCTGTCTAAGTAATTATTATAGCGGAACCGACTACCAGGTTCAAGTAAGAAATTATTTACTTGACACGCCCTCAGTCTTTCTGTTATAATTTGGCGCAGCCACTGGCGCAGGGCACACGAGGTAGCAGAATTTCATATGACCACTGGCGCAGCCACTGGCGCATGCTTTAAGCATGCGAAAATAACGGTCGCTTGAAGCGACCGTTATCGATTTAGTGGTAGTCGCCAAAAAGGCAACGATTCGCAAAAATAGTGGTCGCCTGAAGCGACCATTATCACCCTGGTGACCATTACCAAAAAGGCAACTATTGCGGAAAAAGAAAACCCGCCTAAGCGGGCTTTCATTGCCAAATTTTACATGGGCTTGCTATTGGCAAGCGCCGCAAAAATTTTAGCCAAAGCCGTTTTATTGGCTTTTGTCAAGGATTCGGTCTCAGCCTCAGTGAGCTTGAGCACCGCGCCGATTGCGTCTGCAACGGCATCCTTTTTGGCAACGGCCTCGCCCGTTTTGGTAGTATACGTTTTGGCAACATATACTTTTTCGCGAGACAATTTCGCAACCACCGAACGCACCGATTTGCCAAGCGACAAAGCGATTTGTTCCACACCTACACCCGACTGGTAATCGGACACCATTACCGCAGTTTGTTCTGCGGTATAATTGACGGCTTTTTCTGCCATAGTACACTCCAAGAGAATCAGGGATTTTTTACAGTTTCCCTTTACTGCCTGCTAAGCCTCTATTATATAGACAAAAGGCCAGGAATTCAAGTTATTTTTTATTTTTGTGAAAATACAACATAGGGGTAAACACCTATTGACAAAGGGCCAGGGTTAGAGTAAAATTTTGGCGCCAGCCCCTTGCCAAAATGACAATGGTCGCTTAAAGCGACCATTATAGAAAAAAGAGGGTTGCCAATTTGGCAACCCTTGTTTTATGCTAAATCATGTACAGAAGTGGCATCACGAAAGTGTAGCAAAAATAATTCTGCTTTTTCGCCTTGGACAATGTGCGAGTGCCATTGACCAGTATTAAAAGAGAAGCAGTCGCCGTCTTTAATCTTTACCGATTCTGTAATTGTTCCTTCTTCGAACGATGCATGATGCAAATCGAAAATATGGTCATCGGACAATTCATCAAAAAATTCTGAATCATTGTCAAATTCGTGAAAGTTAACAGTCCCGCCATTATTGCCGTTTACTAGCAGGCACAAATTCATTGTTGAAGATTCATCATAAATATGACGATGAACGCCCCAATTACCAACATAATTTTTGCCGATATAGTAGTGCAAACCATGCTTGTCTAATTCTGCAATTAGTGCAGGAAAATGTTTCACGATTTTTTGCCAAGTAATGCCCAAGGGTTTACCCGTCAAACCATCTGCCAATTTGACAATGGTATCTTCTTCGCCACCTTCTTCGCATACGCCCCAATAATCCGCAGTCATTGCAGATTTATTCTTGCCAAAAATATAACCTTCAAGAATTGACAATTGACGCCGTAATTCTGAAAAATCAGATTTTGCGAATCTCACATAATTATCGCCGATAGATTTAATCATAATAGCCTTTCATTTAAAAATTTATTATAGCAGAAAACCCCACCAATGGGCAAGTGTGAAAAAATACAACATAAGGGTTTATCCCTATTGACACCAGGCCAGGCTTATGATAAAATTTTGGCGCAGACCCTTATCAAAATGATAAGGGTCGCTTCAAGCGACCATTGCCAATTCTATAATGAAAGTTATTACCCCATTACCCGAAAAATTACCCCATTACACCCGATTAAAATTGTGGTCGCTTCAAGCGACCATATCCAACCTGGCGACCATCGCCAAATTGGATACCGTTTTACTTTGCGGTAAAGTGATTTTTTACTTGAAAATCTTGCCAAGCGTAAGCAGTGATATTATCGCGCCAATTGCGTTTTTTGATAACTGTAGTCAAAATAGGCAGTTCAAAATCGCGGGCATCTTCTAAGGCGGTGTGTGGTTCCTCAATGAAATTATTATTAATAAAACCGCATACAATCTCGGCATTGGTTTTGAATGTCATATTGCCTAGTTTAGTCGCATTATTAAATGCGTGATTATCGAGGGCAAATTGCTTGAATGCTTTTTTATTGCAGATATTACCTACCGCCGCTTGCCATAGGCAAAATTTGGAAGTAAAGCCTGATAAATCAATATCAGTATTGGCACATTTTGCCAAATCGAATGCCAAATTGTAAGCAGTCAATGAGGGGTTATACTTGCCAATTGCTTGATTAATCCATTTATTGATAGCATTAGTTGAAGCAAGCATACGATTGCCCGATTCTAGCATTGTCGCATAATTTGCTTTACGTTTTTCTAAACCAGCGTACCCCCAAATATCATTTGCATTTTTATCATGGAATAACTCATGATTGCCATAATGACCAGCAACCAGTACCGCGCATTGATTGTGAATTTTGCCTTCGCGGTCAACGATAATAATTGCAAAATCGGCAACAGTATCCGAAATTGTAGTCTCGGTGTCGAGAATCGCGAAAAATTGTTTTTTGGCCATTATATGCTTTCAGTTAATAAGAGAGTTATTATATCACGCAAAACGTGCATTTACTTTGTGAGCACATAAAACAGGAAATAATTTTCTGAGTGCTGATTTTACGGGTTTAGCATCATCGAACATAACAACTTGCCGACCTGCAAATTGTTTTAAATTTAAGAATGGTTTAATCCAGCGCATTTTATATTCGCCGTCTTTCATTTTGTAATGCTTTGCCGTTGCTTGGTCACGCGACATTATTTTATGATAAGGCAAATTGTAATCATTTAAGAATTGATAATCGCATGGTTTCATATCGCGAGCAGTCAAAACAATGATATAATCGCCCATTGCATACCGAGCACGCATTAATTGTGCAATTGGCAATAATGTATCTTTTGCGACATTTTCGGGATTATGTAACCGAATATAGGCATCTAAATTTAGAGTGCCATCAGGGTTATTAGGTGTGCGATGTGACGAATTTATGACAGTTTCGTCTAGGTCAAATATGATAATGTTTTTCATAGGCGAATTATAGCATGAACACGGCCAGGTTTTGCGATTGAATTTTTCTATTGACCAGCCCCAGGCGATAGTAGTCAAAATGATAATGGTCGCTTGAAGCGACCATTTTTGGTGCCTTCAAAAAGGCAATAGTTGCCTTTTTGATTAATCTTTCATAAAATCTAGGTATGCTTCACGGTTATTTTTCCAGAAGTCGCGAAGCGGATAATTTGAAATTGTCCAATCTAAGAGGGCAATTACAGGAAAGAAAATAGTTACCAAAATTTTACCAAGCATTATATATCCCCAATATGTTAGCCAAAAAGAAAACGAAATTCAAAACGATTAGTGATGAATCCCTACGCGCTACACCCACAATCAACCATGATGCCGACCCGACAATAAATGCCAAATAGCCAATGAATACAATTTGCGATGCTACCAAAAAAGCCCCAATGATTGAAGCGATTGTGCCAAGCCATGAAGTGATTTTTATCATATTGTGAGTGAGTGATAACGATTAGCGGGTAAGCCTAATTTTACCATGATTTCACACCAATTAGGGCCATGCCCACCATGTTTTTCATATACGCCGAATAAATTAAAATCGGCCTGATGCGCTATTTCATGCGGCAAAATTTCCAGCATCATAGCTTTATGATTATTAGCGAAGAATTTATTGCCTAAATGAATACGATTTTCTTCCTGATAATTTTTGCCTGCCGTGCGGGTAAGCCGATTACATAGCACAATTTTTGGAGCATCGAATCGTATCAATTTTGGATATGATTCCATTAGCGCAAGCCAAATGCCATTGGTAACAAAATCAATTTTGTGTTGTAGCGTTTTCATGGGTAAATTCTACCATATATAATGACCCTACAAAAAGTAGGTTATTAATAAATAAGTTGACACAGCCAGGTTTTTGTGGTATAATTTTTGGCGCCCCAATGCTTACCAAAATAGTAATGGTCGCTTGAAGCGACCATATACCAAAAAAGAAACCCTGGTCAAATTGACCAGGGTTTCCAAACCTTAAACGGGTTTGCTATTTGCCAAAGCAGCAAAGATTTTCGAAAGCGCAGTCTTATTCGCTTTGGTAAGCGATTCGGTTTCTGCTTCGGTCAAACCGAGAACATTACCAATAGCGTCGGCAACCATGTCCTTTTTGGCAACGGGTTCGCCCGATTTGCTAACGTAGGTTTTAGCCTGATATACGCCTTCGCGGGACAGTTTAGCAACAACAGAACGAACAGTTTTGCCAAGGGATTCGGCAATTGATTCAACAGTATTGCCCGATTGATATTCGCTAACCATTTTGGCGGTTTGTTCGGGGGTGTAATTTACTGCCTTGGCAGTAGTTGCCTTGACAACATGGGAAACGCCGCCATTGGCAGAGGTGAAGGATAGGATAGTCATAATAAAGGCCTTTCAAGTAAAATTAAATTATATCACATTTTTTCGTGTTGTTGGCGATTTTTTTCGCGTCCCCTGATTTTTTCTTGTAATTTTTTCTGGAATTTTTCAATTGTCTTTTTAGAAATCTTTTTCAGTTTCATTTTAATGATACTCAGGGTGAAGCGTAACGGGTAATTCAACAGTACCAGTCACAAAATTAACAATTGCCAAATCGGCATGGGGTACGACATTTTCTTCATGCTTGTGAGGGTATAGGTAGTGCATGATATAATCACAAGCCTTATTAATTACCAGCGCGCGCGCCATTTGAGAGCTTCGACCATTGAATTGTCTAGAATCAATTGCCAATTCCATAAAAGATAAAATCATAGCCATTCTCCATCAATTTTTTGAACATACATAACAAAGCCAACAACTGCCAGGCCGACAATGATTGACAAAATGATATTTAATATATACATGATAAAGTCCTTTCAATTACAAATATCGCCATAAGATTCTGCATAATGCCTACGCATTATAGCATCACGCGCCGCTGTTTCAGCATCCATTGGAGCGCGTTGTTGTTCGCAGGGTACACCCACGATGGCAAAAAAATCATTGCCTAATTCGATATCATTTAAGGGTTGGGGGTTTGTCGTTGTCATGGGTTTATTATAGCCTAGAATCAGCAGATAAAACAACCCTACAAAAAATAGGTTATTAATAAATCGCTTGACAAAGGGCCAGGATAGGGGTATAATTTTGGCGCCTCAACCCTTACCAAAATGGCAACCTTTGCCAGGTTGCTACATGGTGGGTATGGGGGCTGGTAAGTGGTCGCTTGAAGCGACCATAATGGTCTTGACGACCATTATCATTTTAGGTATCAATACCCTTTCGGTAAACACCCTCTAACCAGGTGAAATTTTCAGTCATCAATTTGGCAGCTTTCTTGAATTGTTTACCATGCCATTCCTGGATACCATTTTCCTCATGATAAGCATGGATAAGCTCATGGGCTAGTACAGTATCAAAGTCGCGATTCATACCATCTAGCCATATAGTAATGCGATGCTCGATCAGCTTACCCTTTGCGTTATACTTAGGTAAGTATGAGCCCTCCCAATGCTTATGAGATCTTGTATTAATTTTGATAACGATAGGCTTTGTGATGCCTAAGTAGTTAGCATAATCAAATAGGTGAATCATTCTAGTATAACCTTATAGAGTATTAATATGCATATCTTGATAAACAGGCAGGCAAGGATACCTGCCATAAAGGCAATTATAATTGTTTCAGTCATACGTCCTGCCTAGTCCAGCCTTCGGCCTTGCGTTGTTCTTCAGACATATTGCTAACAATGTCGTCAAGTGTAGCGCATTGATCCTTTAAGAAAAGGATACTATTCCATTGGTCATCTGTCCAATGCCTTGGCCTTACGCCGTGAACGTCTTTGTAGTAATCCCACAATTCTGTCTGTAATTCTTTAAGTGTTATCATATTGTATCCTTCTAAGTCTTAATTATAACACACACCAATAACCCTGTCAACAGTAAGGTTTTGCGCTAGAAAATCATATAGGTACTAGGCGCAAATTAACAATCGTACTTAGTATAGTAACTATATGCATTATGCTAACTATTGTCGATGTGGCAATAATATGCATTGTGGCAATAGTATGCATTGTGGCAATAGTATGCATTGTGGCAATAGTATGCATTGTGGCAATAGTATGCATTGTGGCAATCATATCAACCATAGTAATATTGTTCTATTGCAGAATTATATTCAATAAGGTTATTAAATGTAATCCCGTGACGTTTGCAAAATTGTGCAAATTCTGCAATTTGTTTAGTAGTGTATGATTGTTTCATTTTAAGTAATCCTATTAAATATGAAAAGGGTTTCCCCTTTTCATTATACCATTGCACCTATGCGCTTGCATAGTGCGCGGAATTGTTTTAAGGGCATATCCGAACGCATACGATTAATACCATCACACGCTAGAACAATGTTACCAATTTCATAACCTTTAGCATTATCGATGCGGTCGAATGTGCATAGTGTAGGGCATACCGCGCCATCTTCTAGGCCACGCTCCAAGGTCATAGTCTCACCAGTATGGAAACAATTACCATTTTGGCCATAGTACAAACCGCAGAGATAATCTACAGTAACGCGAGCGTCAGAGTCACGGCCAGCCATTTTATCGCGTGAACGTGCGCGCTTTAGGGATGTAGCCATGAATTGTGCTAAGGGAGAGCGGGTAGTAGTGCGGGCCATAATGATTTCCTTTTTGGTTAGGTTGTTACTTACTGTCTATCTTTGCTGTCTATGTGTTTATTATACATGAATTATGGTCGCGCGACACATCCCAGGGCATCTTTACATAACTTTACAAAGCGTTGTTAATATGCTACATTTACAGTTTTGGTGACCATTGCCAGGGTGGGTATGCTTATAGGGGGGTTATTAGACTCCATTTTGGCAACTATGTGTGGGGCCCTATCGCAGACGATACATTTAAAATTTTTGACCCAGCTTTTCGGTGCCAATCACCATTTGAAATTTACACATTGACGTGGCCCACCTTACATGATATAATTGATAAAACTTAGGAGATACTATGAATTTTAATGATATATGCGAATATGATGATGGATTACTATTAAAAAAAGGTACTAATCATGTTTATGGATATGTTGATATGCATGGATATATACAAGCACACATAAATCATAAAACTTATCGAGTACATAGAATAATATGGGAAATGTTAAAAGGTAAGATACCTGACGGGTATGTAATTGATCATATAGACGGTAATAGATGTAATAACAGGATTGAAAATTTACGTCTTGCTACACCTTTACAAAACACTGCTAATTCAAAAGGTTTTGGAATATATCCTAAAGGTGTAAAAGCGCATAGAAATAAATTTCAAGCGCGTATAAAGCATAAAGGTAAGGAGTATCATTTAGGAACATTTGATACACCGGAACAAGCTAAAGAAGCTTATGATATTAAAGCAATGGAACTACATGGAGAGTTTGCTAGACCATGAAAATTTTACAACTTGACCCTAAACCCCAAAAGGTGGTATAATCCGGGCAAGGAACAAAATGATGAAAAACTTACCAACCACTACACCGTCTGAGGTTCTTGAAATCTCACCTGAGTCTCTTGAAGTTGCAAACTGCTATCTTCAGAATCAAGATATTCTCGAAGTTGCCAATATATTGGATATTCCAGTACACATGGTCTCCACGACCCTTGCTCGCAGAGATGTTAAGGCTTACATAGATCAAGTATTCTTTGATGTTGGGTTTAACAACCGTTTTAAGATGCGCTCCGCGATGGATGCCCTAATCAAGAAAAAGTTTCAGGAATTAGAGGAAGCGGACGTAGGTTCTAATAAAGACATTGCTGAATTACTACAGCTATCTCATAAGATGACAATGGAGCAACTTGATCGACAGATTGAGTTGGAAAAAGTAAAGAACTCTCAGATCAAGTCGCAGGTAAATGTGCAGATTAATGAAGGTCAGGGAGGCGATGGTACTAGATATGGTCGACTTATTCAACAACTAGTTAACATTGAGGCAAAACCTCTGTGAACACCTACCGCTCGATCTTTATATCAGACGTGCACCTAGGTACACGTGATTGTAAAGCAGAGGCCTTAAACAACTTCTTAAAGCACAACACCTGTGACACACTCTACCTAGTAGGAGATATTATAGATGCCTGGCGTATTCAACAAAATAAGTGGCGTTGGAAGCAGTCACATACTAATGTAGTCCGTAGAGTACTAGGCCATGCTAAACGTGGTACTCGTGTCGTATATGTGGCTGGAAATCATGATGAGTTCCTCAGACCTATGATTCCCTACGGGTTCTCATTTGGTTTAGTGGAAATCTGTAATCAAATAGAACATATAGGTGCTGATGGTAAGCACTACTTAGTAACACATGGTGATTTATTCGACGGGATTACCCGTTTAGCACCGTGGATTTCATTTTTAGGAGATAGAGCATATGATGTTATTTTATCGTTTAATTCAAAATACAATTGGTTACGTCGTCGCTTTGGTTTTGGGTACTTTAGTCTTAGTCAATATCTCAAAACAAGAGTAAAGCGTGCAGTAGACTTTATCTTCAAGTTTGAGGAGAACTTAGCTCAGTACTGCAAGAAACGTGGATACGATGGTGTTATATGTGGTCATATACATCATGCAGAGATTAAAGTGATTGATGGTGTAGTGTACATGAATGATGGAGACTGGGTTGAGTCGTGTACTGCCCTAGTTGAGCATTACGATGGACGTTGGGAAATAGTTACATGGACAGAGGAAGCTGATGTTAAGTGATTTAATTACTATTATTATACCCTCGAAAGATGAGGAACTATATATTGGCCACCTCCTTGCAGAATTGCGTCAGCAGGGGGTTGGAAAAACTAGGATTATTATTGCTGACTGCAGTACGGATAGCACGCGTGAGGTTATTAAGGATAACTCAGCCGGTTTGAATGTTGAAGTTATACAAGGTGGTCCGGTCTCCTTAGCCAAGAATAGGGCTGCTCGCTTAGCCACAACTCCCTACCTACTATTCATCGACGCAGATGTACGCTTTTTTGATTCTGCAGTTATAACAAATGCTGTGAATACTATTACCAGATATGATTTAGACTTAATTGGTCTTCGAGCGCGTTGCTATGACGGTGACTTACGAGCTCAAATAGGGTTCACCCTATTTAATTTAGTAAATGGGGTGCTAAAGTATCGCGCACCCTTTGCAGTAGGAGCGTTCTTTTTAACCAGACGTGATCGTTTCTGGGAGTTTGGCGGATTTGCAGAGAGGTTATCTACTTCTGAAGACTACTTCTTATCCCGTCAGTATTCTCCTAAGAAGTTTAGGTTACTAAAATACCACTTTGGTCAAGATTCTCGTAGGTTTAAGCGGATGGGTTACCTAGGAATGGCTACCTATTTACTAAAAAACTTCTGGAATAGAAATAATCCAGATTACTGGTCCAAATTAGATAATCGTTATTGGAGTTAGGGTGATAACAACAGATGAAGAAGCATGGGTATCCACTGCGGTTAAGGACCTATGGCTATTTGATAAATTAATACTCTCTAGACAACTAGGCTATCGTTGCGGTCCTGCAGGAGTTCCAGTCCCCGAACCGGCTGAGTATGTAGTTAGACCTATTAGTAATCTCAAGGGAATGGGTTTAGGTGCTAGTATTCGTTATATACAAGATACAACAGACTACCTACCCCTAGGGTACTTTTGGTGTGAATTGTTTAGGGGCAGACATATAAGCGTAGATTATGAATGTGGTGTTCCCGTATTAGCCGTTGAAGGTTTTAGGGCGTTAAATGCTCCCCTATACCGCTTCCTGCGCTGGGAAAAGGTAAGTGATTTATATCCCATTCCTTTAACGCTTTCAGTACTACGTAAGTTTCCCTACCTCAATATTGAGTTTATTGACTCAAAGGTAATTGAAGTACATCTCCGCCTAAATCCAGATTTTAAGTATGGTAATACTCGAGCAGTACCGGTATGGGAAGATGAAGAAATACCAGAACTGGGGCAGTTTGTTGCTGCCAAAGATTACCTAAGAAAAGGTTTTATAATTGATTAGGAGATAGGATGATAGTCAGATTTGCAAATTACATTGGTCGCCAACATGGAAAGTTTTTCCTTTGGCTAGGGCATAAGGCGGAGACTAATCCTTGGTGGGCCGTTGCCCTAACTGTATGGGCCCTATATGAAATAGCAGAACATATTGCAGGTCCTGTAATGGCCCTACTATATGCTAGTGGGCACCTAGTAGTACAATGACAGAAGAGTTTACAAATTATATGGGTACAAATGCTTAAAATTTCACGACCAGATATTGACTCTGAAGCTATAACTGAGTTTGATCCAGCTCGGAGGTTTATTAAACTACCGATTATAAACTATCTTAAGCTACTACCAGCCTATGATATAGAGACTGGTATTACAACTACGGCATGGGATCAAGTTAATAGAGCACAGGTTGCCCTTATTAACGCAGTAAATAATCCTAAGTACAGATTTATTTGTGCTGCCTTAGCTCGTAGATTAGGCAAAACCTACATTGCTAACGTAATTGGGCAACTAGTAATGCTGGTACCTGGATGTAATATCCTTATTATATCGCCTAACTATACACTCTCCAGCATCTCATTTGAACTACAGCGTAGACTAATACGTGCATTTGACCTAGAAGTCGAACGCGATAACGTAAAAGATAAAATCTTAGAGTTAGAGAATGGCTCGACTATCAGACTGGGTAGTTTATCTACTGTTGACTCATGCGTTGGTCGCTCCTATGACCTAATCATCTTTGACGAAGCCGCCCTAGGAGATGGTGAGGCTGCGTTTAACGTCGCCTTACGACCGACCCTAGATAGACCAGGCTCAAAGGCTATATTTATTTCTACACCTCGTGGTAAAAACAACTGGTTCTCCAGATTCTATGATCGTGGATTCTCAGACAAGTTTCCTGAGTGGGCATCTATTACCGCTGACTATACTGAAAACTCACGTATGTCAGAGTCAGATGTACTAGAGGCACAGAGTGTAATGTCTAAAGCGGAGTTTGAGCAGGAGTACATGGCTTCATTCTCGACCTTTGAGGGACAGATCTATCAGTTTGATGCAATTACTCACGTTGCAGACTATGAGTATACGGACGGCGATGAAGTTATAGCTGGATTAGATCCAGGATATAAAGATCCTACTGCTTTTGCAGTTATAGTATATAAAGCAGTGCAGGACAGCTACCACATTGTAGATGAGTATCAGGAGTCGCAAGCTACAACTGAGGGTCATGTGGAACGGATGCAGGAGTTGATTGACAAGTGGAAAATTGAAACAATTTTTATTGACTCTGCAGCTGCACAGTTTGCAGCAGACTTAGCCTACACACACGATATTGCAACTATAAAGGCTAAAAAGTCCGTACTAGATGGTATTGCCTTGGTTGCGATGCTAGTAGAGCAGAACAGAATTAAGGTTAGTCCACACTGTGAGAACATTCTTTATATGTTTGACCAATATAGGTGGGATACTAAGGCTAACGTAACTAAGGAAAAGCCAGAGCATAAGATAGCCTCTCACTGTGCAGATGCTGTCAGATACGCTATCTACACTTTTACAACAGGTGGGTGAGAGTAAGGAAAAACCTTATAACTACTATGATACAAATATAGGTAGTACTATGTGGGTAGTTGGGCTATCCTATGATAACTTTATATTTGCTAATACTAGTTGCGCTACTCAGTACGCCTCACCCTATGCCTTTAGTAAATTAGCCGCAAATTAAGTAGTACTAATAGGCCTTCTAAATACGTGAAAAGATTATATTCAATAAACTAACTACTGGTTATTATAGCAGAAAAAATTTATATGTTGACTTCTTTGTGCTGTAGTGATATAATAGGAGCATTCACATAGTGTGTAGAAAAAATTATGGCAAAAAATACTGGTAATAAACGAATTCCGGTTAAACACGTAAGAGATAAAGCTAAAGCAGCGTACGATAAACAGGACCACTGTTATATTTGTGGTACTGGGGAAGATCTTGAGCTACATCACTTTCACTCTATTACAATTCTGCTAGATGTATGGGCTAAAGTAAAAAAGTATGATATTTCTACCGATGAAGGAATATTGGCTGTAAGGGACGAGTTTATAGCAGAGCACCGAACAGAGCTTTATGATCTGGTACGGACTTTGTGTAATAAACACCACGTCAATTTACATAAGATATTCGGCAAAGCGCCTGATCCTAAATCAGTGCAACGTCAAGCACGTTGGGTTGATATACAACGGGATAAATTTCAAGGTACAACTAGCACTACTAAGGTTACTACAGGCTCGTTTTTTAGCGCCTTTACCTAAGGTATAAAAATGGCATGGTATAACAATGTAGGAGCATGGATTGTTGAAAAACTAAATCCAGCTCAAGAAATAATTCGTAGAGAACAAGGCGTAAATATTGGGTCAGTGGCTGCTTTCAGCCATAAGATTGCCTTTCAAAAACTAGAGTCAGTAAATCGCGGTACTAATATGCTTGTTAGTGCTTGTGCTAGTTTAGACTACGACGTAAAGAATAAATTAAATTCTGATGTACAATCAGGACTTAGACAAAAAACACTCTTAAATCTCTTAAACTTTAACCCAAATCCTTTTCAATCAGCACAAGAATTCAGAACAAATATATTTACTGACTTTGTATTAGACGGCAATATTTTTATGTACTATGATGGGGCACACCTCTATCATTTACCCGCTGTTAACGTGCAAATTCAACCTGATGAAAAGACATTTATACAAGGTTATACATATAACAATACAGTAAAATTTAAGCCCTCAGAAATTATTCACATTAAAGATTTAAGTAGTACATCTATTTATCGTGGAGCTAGCAGACTAGAAGCCAGCTCAAGGTCTATGCAAATTATGTACAAAATGCAGAATTTTCAGGACTCATTTTTTGAGAACGGTGCAATACCAGGTATTGTACTAACTAGTGATAATACACTTAGTTCTCAGGCAAAAGAAAAAACAATACAAAACTGGATCGCAAAATACAATCCAAAAAATGGGGCTCGTCGCCCTATGATTTTAGATAGCGGTCTAAAGCCATCAAATTTACTTAATACTAGTTTTCAAGACATGGATTTTGATACCTCAATTAAGTCCCATGACACTAAAATATTAAAATCAATTGGCGTGCCACCTATCTTACTAGATGGTGGAAATAATGCTAATATAGCACCAAATTTGCGAATGTTTTACTTAGAAACAGTAATGCCCGTAATTCGTAAATATACATCGGCATTAGAAAGATATTTTGGGTATGATATAGATGCAATAACTTCAAATGTTACCAGTCTACAGCCCGAACTAAAAGATATAGCAGCCTATCACTCAAGCTTAGTAAATGGTGGAATCATAACCCCCAATGAGGCACGTGATGAGTTACGCTATGATAAAATTGCAGGTTTAGATCAGATTAGAGTTCCCGCAAATATTGCTGGCTCAGCTGTCAATCCGTCGCAAGGTGGGGCTCCTACTAAAGATAGTACGAGCACTTAAAAAGGAGTCTTATGAATAAGAACAAAGTATTATATCTTAATAGTACTTTTACTAAAGCAGCTCCTGCAACCAATGAACCTAGTGATTCAGTTTATATCGAAGGGTATGCAAGTACCACAGATATAGATAGACAAGGGGACGTAGTTCCTGCCAGCGTTTGGGAAGCAGGAATTAAAAACTACTTGAAAAATCCTATTATTCTTGCACAGCATGACTATGATGATCCAGTGGGTCGTATGGTACAGCATAGAGTCGATAGTACAGGTTTATGGGTAAAGGCAAGAATTTCTGCTGCTGCAGAAATCTTCAATTTAGTAAAAGACGGGGTAGTAACCGCGTTTAGCGTTGGATTCAGAGTTATGGATGCTGAATATAATGCTGCAACTGAGTTATTTGTAATCAAGCAATTGGAACTGGTAGAAATATCAATAGTTTCAGTGCCTGCTAACCAAAATACTCTATTTAGTTTGTCTAAGGCATTTGACGATGCCGATGAGTATAAAATATTTAAACAGCAGTTTGCACCCGAAAGCGAGTCAGCTAAAGGGCTAGAATCCTCTAAGGAAGCAGACGGCACATCACAGAAGGAATGGAAAATGAATCCAGAAGAAATCAAACAAATGGTTGCAGATGCAGCTAAATCAGCGGTTGAACAAACCACTAAAGCTTTCGCAGATCAAGCCGCTGCTAAAGCCACTCAAGAAGCAACTAAGGCAGCTCAAGAAGCTGAACTAGAAGCTCGTGTTAAGTCAGCAGTAGCCGCAGCAGTAGCCGCAGCTCCAGTTGTACAAACAGTTGATACTGGTGCTGAGCGCCTAATGGCTGAAGTTGAAAAACGTTTCAACGAACAGCAAGAAACAACAAAAGAAGTACTAAGCAGCCTACAAGCAGCCTTAGCAGAAAAGTCAGCAGAAATCGCTGCTATGCAAAAGTCTAAAATGACTTTTGCAGACAAATCTGAGCAAGATCCAGTATCTTACGAAGAAAAAGAGAACGCAGTTCTTTTAGCCTCAGTTCTAGGTAAGTCTCTTTCCCAAACTACATATGGACGTACACTATTAGAGAAATCTAGTGCTGCTCACGTTCCTGGTACAACTCCATGGGAATTAGAAGTTCAATTGCAAATGGAAGCAGCTCTACGTCGTAAACTAGTAGTAGCTCCAATGTTCCGTCAAATTGCAATGAAGACTAACGTAATGAGTATCCCTGTTAATCCAGAAGTTGGATCAGCAAGCTGGGTTACAACATTCAGCGGTGGTACTTCACTAGATACAGGCTCTGGTGGTTCGGCAGTTGCTCACAAGTTAAACGAAGTTACCTTAAACGCTTACAAAGTAGCGACAAAAGAGTACGTTGGTTACGAAGAGGAAGAAGATTCCCTATTAGTGCTAATGCCTATGATTCGTGAAGCTATGGTTCGTCGTTGCGCTAAAGCAATTGACGGTGCACTATTGACTGGTGATGCTTCAGCAGTGCCGATCAGTGGTTTATCTAACCGTGCTGGTTCATCAGGTACTAATCCTGCACTTCTACAAACTGTAGCTAACGGTGCTGTAACTATTGCTAAACTACGTGGTTTACGTGCTCAACTAGGTAACTACGGTATTGATCCAGCTGACGTAGCCTATATCGTTAACAATGATACATACTATGAGCTAATGGAAGATACAACTTTCATGACAATGGAAAAAGTAGGTCCTTTAGCTACTGTTATTACTGGTCAAGTTGGTATGATTGCTGGTTCTCCAGTTATTGCTACCGGTGAACTTGCTGCTAGAGCAACTGGTGCAATTACAGCGTTAACAAACATTGCTGCATTTGCAGTATATGTACCTAACTTCTTAGTTGGTGCTCAGCGTGGTCTACGTGTTGATACTCAAGAATTAGCAGCTGAACAAGCTCGTGTTCTAGTAGCCTCAATGCGTGTCGGCATGGCACAAATTACAGCTAGCCAAGGTGTTAAAGCCCTTCGTTACGTATCTTAATTCGTTAAGTAAGACAGGACTTCGGTCCTGTCTTTTACATGCCTCGCTAGTCGGAGTATGTAAAAGACAAGAGGAAAGAATATGGCTAATGATTTAGTATCCAGAGCAGAATATAAAGCCTATGCGGGTATATCTAGTACCACACAGGATAATCAAATAGATTTTTTAATACCTAAAATCTCAGAAGCTGTAAGAATTTTTTGTAGAAACCCCCTTCTAGATTCACAAGAATCTATAGCAGAAATTTATGATGGTGGAAACTCAATATTAGTCCCTTCAAGTGGACCTGTAGTAGCAGTTTCGGCACTTAGTTATTCTGGAGATTATGGTTTAACGTATACTTCTTTAACGCAGTACACAGACTGGATCTATGTACAAAAAGAACAAGTTGTAAAATGTGTTTTTAACTCAGTATTTCCGTTACAACCAGCAGGTTATAAATTAACTTATGTAGCAGGTAATGATGGGTGCCCAGAAGGTTTAAAGTTAGGCGTACTAGAGTTCATACAATACTATATGCGCCATGAAGGTGCAGTACACTCTAACTCAGCCCCTGGTGGCAATAATCGTCAAATTGAGTATATTACAAATAGCAAGCTACCTGCATCAATTCAACGTATTTTTGATCAGTATGCCTTGACGGTAAATTAATTATGAGTATTGCTGAATTTGATATAACACTACAAAATAGAATATTTAATAAGTTTAATAGATTATCTAGTAAAGGAAAAATAGAATATTCTAAGTTAGTAGATTCAGATAGTCTTCGCGCAAAGTATGAAGCAGCTAAAACAGGTGCCTCATCTATAATTACAGAATCCTCTTTAAATACTTTAATTACACAGTTAAATGATTCTATTGAAGATGATACTATTAAAGTAGCTACTGAAACTTTATTAAAGTCTATTGATTTTACCCAGTTTATATACTTTATAGAAACATCAGATTATTATAAAAAATTAAAAGAAGTAAATGCAGAAGAGTTTAAACTATCTTCAGTGCCTCAAAATACTTTACGTAAGTTATTTTTAGACTATATTGAAATTATGTTAGTAAATTTACATCTAAGTACTAAGGATGAAATTAAAGTATTCAATCATATAAGTGAAAATGTACAATCCGGGCACTTAGCAGGGGTATTTACGCTAAGACTTAAACAAGCGCTATTTCTTGATACTACTAGTACTGGCGAAGGGTACAGGGACTTTAAATTAAACTTAGGGGATGGGATTAATAAAGAGTCCGTAAATACCTTAGAAAAAATAATGAAAGTAATCTTAGATGCAGATTACTTAACTAGCAATATAGTTAATAAAGAACATATTTTTGCAAAAGCAACAAAGTCTGTATTAGGGAATAGACCCCATCTTGAGGTTGAGTTACAGTATACTAAAGATAACGAATTAGCTGGTAGAAGATTATCAGCTGCAGGCACACAGTTAACTAATTTAATAAATACTATAGCCAGTAAACAAAAAGGCGATCTAGATGCTACTAATGTATTTAGAAATTTAGTAATTAGTTTAAAACCGTTAACAGATTTAGTAATAGCAAAAGCTGCAGAACTTGAAAAGTTACCTTCAGGTAAAGAATTAGCTAATTTAATAACTGCTGATGCAAGATCACTAAATGTTTTAGCTAATAGTTTAATTAATACAAAAGGGTCACCCTCTTTACTAGAATCTGTAGAGTTAAATATTAGAAATATACTTAAAACTGGTAAGACTTTACCAGTAGTAGTTACTAAAGTAACTAAATCTAATAAAAAATCTAGTAAGGATAAACAAGTAGAAGAAGTTAATAAGACATTTAAAAAAGTATCTTCCGCTTTACAAAAAGCTAAAACAGAAATAGATAAACAAAATAAGTTATCTGGAAAAGCAATTGTACCAGGTATAAAGTCTGTTAATACATCTAGATCATTAACTTCTCTACAGTCTCTTATAAATCAACACTTACAAAATGTAATATCTGCTAATATGGGTAGTGGTACTGAAAAAAGAATTCTAAACTATCGTACAGGTAGATTTGCAGAATCTGCAAAAGTAGAGTCAATGAGTCAGAGTAGACAAGGAATGATTACAGCTTTTTATAGCTATATGAAAAATCCTTATCAAACATTTGAACCAGGATTTAAGCAGGGTTCACCAAAAACACGAGACCCTAAACTGCTAATATCGCAGTCAATCAGAGAAATTGCTGCAACAAGGGTAGGTAATCAACTAAGGGCACAGGCACTATGAGTCGTAGAACGTCAATACTTACCGCCCTAGCAGATAGGTTTAAAACCCTGCTAGACGGTATTACCTATCCCTCAAATGTTTATGGTAATGCCTACCCCAAATTAAAATTCTGGGATGAAGTCAACGACTTTCCCTCAATTTATATGAGTCCAGGTAGCGAACAACGCCAGTATGAATTAGCAGGCTTTGCTTGGGGCTTTTTAAATGTAAGCATAAAAGTTTACACTCGTGGCGAAGATGCTCAAATGCAGCTAGAACAGTTGCTAGAGGATATAGAAAACGTAGTAGACCAGAATAGATCTGTAGTCTATGACGCCGTAAAAAAATATGAAACTACTGAAATTTTAGTAGCTTCAATAACAACTGATGAAGGGCTGTTAGCTCCTTATGCCGTAGGTGAAATAAACCTACAGGTTAGATATCAGATAATGTAACCAGTATCAGAGGCATGAACACAGATAAATATCTAGTCTAGTACCAAGATACTAAATAAAAAGGAAATAAAATGGCATTAAATCTAGTACGTAATAGTAGAGTATTCTTTACTAGTAACGTGGACACTTACGGAGTAGTCCAATCAACCGGTTTTACCACTGCTAATACGCAAGAATTACAAGTTCTTGACGGTTTTACATTTACACAAACAACCAACCAAGATACAATTACAGTATCTGAAGCAGGTTCTGCACCTATTCGTGGACAACGTTCATTCAATACAAGTTTAGCTCCTGTAGACTTCTCGATGAGTACGTATATTCGTCCTGCTAATGCAACGACCTATATCAGTGCCGAAGAAGCTGTACTATGGAACGCCTTACTAGGAGTTAATGCAATTAGTACTGCTAATACTCTTACAATTGCTGCTAGCGGTGTTACAGCTGCCTACGCATTTGCTGCAGGTGTTGGTACAGTTACCTTAACTGGTACCTTTACTACTACAAGTTTAGCAGTAGGTGACGCAGTAATTATTAGTGGACTTAGTCATGCAAGTGATGCATCTATCTTAAATTCTGCTGGTGTTATTAAGACTTTAACGGGTAGTTCAATTACTATTGAATTAACAAATCCAAAAGCTGCTGGTGCTGCAATCACTGCAATTACTGCTGCTGGTCCTGTTAAACTATATAAGTCAGCATGGGCACCTGTTGCCACTACTTACTCCTACGTAAGCAGTGCTGGATCAAACTTTAACCAACTACAAAAGTTTGGTATGATTTTCGTTGTTGATAGCGTTACCTACGTTGTTGATAACTGCGCCCTAAATCAAGCTGTGGTTGATTTTGGCCTTGACGGTATTGCTACGGTTGCTTGGTCAGGTATGGGAACTGCCCTATCTGATAAGTCGGCAACAATTGGTTTAGCTGCCTCACTTAATACACTAACTGCCACAGGTGGTGCTGCTCAATATACTGCTAGAAATCTTACTGCACCATTCATTACTAATAAGCTAAGCACTGTTAGCCTAAGTCTAGTTAATGCAATCGGTAGTGCAGCAGCAGGTACATCATATGCAGTAGCCCTAACAGGTGGTTCTATTACTATTAATAATAATATTGCCTACATTACTCCTGCTAATCTTGGTATTGTTAATGTTCCTTTCACGTACTATACTGCTACTCGCGCCGTAACAGGCACTATGAGTGCATATATGAAAACTGGTACGGGCGTACAAAGCACAGGACAGCTATTAGCTGACATGCTTGCAGCAGCGTCTAGTAGTACTGAACCTATGGCTGCACTAAGTATCGCTATTGGTGGTAGCTCAAACGCAACTAGGGTTGTTATTGATATGCCTTCAACTGTATTTAGTATTCCTACAATTGACGTTCAATCAGTTGTATCTACAGCTATTAACTTCACTGCTGAAGGATCTACGCCTTCTGCTACTGCAAATGGTAATACTTTTGCACTTGATAAGAACAACGATATCACAATTCGTTACTACGCAGCTTAATTTTTTCTTGGTAGAGGGTTGATCTCCTCTACCTCTTTTTCTCGTCTATTATAATAAAGGACAATTCAATGGCAACACAAAATGCAGCCCTCAGCCTGAAATCACTATTAGTGCCCTCTAAAGCGGTCGAAGTAGATTATCCAGGGTTAAATGGCTTCAAGATTAACGCAGTATTTCTTTCTCGCGAAACCTTAGTAGGTATTCGTAAGAAGTCAACTAAGACAACTTTCAAGAATCGTCAACCTGTTGAAGAACTAGATGACAAACTATTCTTACAGTTATACGTTAATGCATGTATTAAAGGATGGTCAGGTCTAAAACTATCTTATCTAGAACAGTTAGCTCCAGTAGACTTAACAGGGCAGAATCCTGATGATGAACTGGCCTATGACCAAGATAATGCATTATTCCTAATGCAATCATCTGCCAATTTTGATGCCTTTATTTCAGAGACAGTAACTGAGCTCTCAAATTTCACGAAGACCAGTACCGCGAACTAAATCGCCAACTAGAATCCTACTTTGCTAATAGCACTGTATCAATGACTAAAGATGATTACTTTGAAATGTGTGAGGCTTTAGGTACTGAACCAGTAGATGATGAAATTCCGGTAGACTATGAAGATCTTAATATAGATGTTCAGGAAGCCTTAGGAATTTATCAAAAACTGCGAGATGAGTGGGATTCAATGAATGGCATATACTTGGGTAAAAATTATGTAGGATTAGTAGATATACTAGAACTACTAGATGTACCGGTCGAAGATAGAAGAACCCAGTTTGAGTTAATAGGAATTATTGATAGGCATAGGTCAAAAGCCATTGCTGATGCAAGGCCGAAAACAAAATAGATAACCCCTGTATTGTGAGATACAGGGGTTTTTTTATAACCGAAAAAAATTTACTTATTGACTTCTACTTCCGTAAATGGTATAATTGGGGCTGTGAATATTAAGACGTAAAATTTTACGTTTATAGAATAAGGGGAAGCTATGTCAGATGACATCATTATAGGCATTAAGGCGAGTGACGGCGGCACTATAAATAATTTAACGGGTCAGGGAGAAAAGCTAAGAAATACTCTTAGAGATGCGGGTGAAGCTGCGTCCAAGATTCGTGTACCCACAGCTACTGCGGCAGCTCGTGAAGGCGTAGCCAGAAGTCAGCCTGTAGCTGCTGCATATAGAGCTGCAGCTGCACAACCTGGTAGTGGTGGCGGAGCAAGTGATACTAACTTAAGTCGTGGTATAACTGGTAGCACAGGAGCTAGTGGAAGAGATTTTGCTGCACAAGCACAAGGCTTGGGCGGGCTCGTGCACGTCTATGCAACTTTTGCTGCCAATTTATTTGCTGTAAGTGCTGCATTTAATGCCTTGAGTAAAGCTGCTGATGTTAGTAATATGGTTAAAGGTTTAGATCAATTAGGAGCACAAAGCGGTAAAGCCTTAGGGACTCTATCTAAGCAGTTAATAGCAGTGTCTGATGGCGCCTTATCTATGCAACAGGCTATGACAGCGACTGCGTTAGCTAGTGCAGGTGGTATGAGTAATGCTAATATGATTAGAATGACTGAAGTAGCCAGAAAGGCTTCTTTAGCTTTAGGCAGAGATATGCCTGATTCTATGGATCGTTTAACAAAAGGTATTGTTAAAGTACAACCAGAATTGTTAGATGAACTAGGTATTATGGCTCGTGTTATTCCTTCGCAGGAAGCTTACGCACGCCAACTTGGCAAGTCTGTTAGTACTTTAACAGACTTTGAAAAGAAACAAGCTTTTGCTAATGCTGTATTAGATGAAGGTGAAAAGAAATTTGGTGCTATTAATATTGATGCCAATCCATACTCTAAACTAAGCGCAAGTGTACAGAACTTAGGTCAAAGCTTTTTAGCATTAGTAAATAGCCCAGTTGGGGCATTCGTATCCATGTTAGCAGATAATAGTATACTGCTAGGTATTGCATTAGCAGGAGTAGCAAAAGTACTATTAAATCAAGCTGCTCCAGGTTTATTTGCTTATAAGCAAAATCTTGCAAGTTTAGCTGTTATGGCTAAAAAGCATGCTGATGATACTAGACTTGCTAGTAATATAGAATTAGAAAATCAAAGAGAATTCTATCGTAATAAAGATGTAATGTTAATGGATGCAGCTAAACAGGAGTATATAAATACTCAAAAATCTAGTGGAGCCATAGCAGATCTTACTAAAAAGAGCCAGATGGATAAACTCAGCCAGAAGATAATTGGTAAAGATGTTAGAGATTTAACAAAAATAAATCCTTACGAGCTAACTTCTGATCAAATATCCGCAATGAAAACAAGATCAGATGAACTATTAAAAAGCGATGATGATCTACATAAAAAACAAGGCAGTAACCTAGCAGCACATTTAGCAAAAGTTACTACAATGAGAGCTGATGCAGACCATGCTGCAGACGATGCTGTAATTACAGCAGATAAACGTGATAAAAATAGATCAAACATACAAAAGAACTTAACAGCAGATGCTGCTGCAATGAATAAAAAGTTTCACTTAGACGATATTAAATCTAATACTGCACATATACAGGCTACAGAAGGCTTAGGTGCTGCATTTAAAAATATGAATGCCCAACTAAAGCTAGCTAATCAAACTGGTGGTATAGGTGTAGTAACAGGTATTGATGCAAAAACAGGAAAACAACTAACAGAACATATTGATAAAATAGGTAATATTAGTAGAATAGCTCAAACAGCTTCAGGTAGCTTTGATATACTAAAAAATGCTGCTAGTAGTGCACTTTCTAAAATATCTGGTTTTGTTGGAAAATTTGGTGAAATAGGTGCTATTATAGGTTTTGTAATTGCAACAATAGATCTTGCTGTTAACGCGTTAGGAAAAAACGATAAAGAATTAGCAGTTTTTTCTAAAAGCTATGACACTTTAAAAGAGTCAGGAGATAATGTAGCAAGAACTCTAGAAGCTATTCAAGCTAAAGATCCCCTAGAGCGTATGTCTGTAGCATCTACAGCAGCTATAGCTAACGCCTTTATGGGTGTAGCAGATAGTATTGATGCTGTTATTAAAGCAGGAGATAAAGCTAAAGCCAAAGCTAACTGGATGGATGACTTAGTAGATTTTGCCAAACGTATATACGGTGGAGATATTGCTAGTAAAACTAGAGATTCTATTGTTTCTTCAGTATCAGATAGCATAGACTTATTAGCTAATAATGATAAGATAGGTAGTAAGTTCAAAGTTAATATGATGAATATTCTTAAGATACCTAAGTTAGATAATAAAAGCATGGAAGATGCTTTGAAAGCTATGGACCCTAAAGATTTACCTGAATTATATAAGAAAGTAAGAGATAGTGTAAGCGAAGCAAATAGAGAATTTAATAATTTTTCAACTACATTACAGACATTTAAAGCAGCTACTGATATTGCTGTTAAAGCCTCCCAAGATTTTAATATGACAATAATGTCATCTGATCTTATGTTTAAACTCGGGCTTAGTTTGGTTGCTGTAGCTGCTTCCTTACAAAAGGTAGGCGAAGAAGGCCAGAGCTCTAAAGATGCTTTACAGGACTTTTTAAAAGATAGTGCAAAATTAAGTTTATTATCACCAGATATGGCTAATAAATTAATTGGCCTAAGTAATGAGTTTACTAATAATTCTGTAGTTATAAGAGAAAATGCTGATAATGTAGCTATGCTACAAAAGAAGTATGATGATGCTACTGTTGCCTTAAATGAGTATAATAAAAGTCTATTGGGCCATTTACAATTACCTGGTGGTAAGGAATTAAAAGATAAAAAAGATGAAGCAAATAAGGCTTTAGGAGAAGGTAAGAGATTTCAAAATCTTTCATTAGAATCTAATCAAGCTACACAAAAAACACAAGAAGTAAAAGCTTCAGAATTAATAGCCGAAGCACAGTATTCTGCATTCCAAAAAGGCTCTAAATTAATAGAAATATCTCTAGGTAATGTAGCACAGAAGATTGCACTAGGGGTTGATAGAGCTACCGCTACGAGTTTAACAGGTCTTCAAGCATTATATGCTAATATGGATTTTGTTAAAAGAGATGCAGTATTAGCTAAGGAACAGTTAGAGTCTGCATATAAAAGTTATGTGGCTATGCAAGAGTTACGTACCGCCGTAGAAATTAATAGCGCGACACTAGCTGTGTCAAATGAGCCAGATCCTGATAAGAAAGCACAACTACAAGTACAATTAGATGGTTTAAAAATATTTGCAGAAGCTATGAAGGCCGGCCCTGCGGCAATACAGAAACTATTGGATAAAGCTTTAAGCGGTTCAAATCCTAATGTTGCTCCTAGATCTAGAATGAGTGGACCTACTGCTGCCGAACAAGCTGCTGGAGTACAGGCTGGACCTCTAGCAGGTGCTACAGCGTCTCTTGCATCGAAAATGGCTCAAGAAGATGCTAAAGTGCAAGAAGCTGCTACTGCTTTATTGTATTCAAAACAGGTAGCAATAGGTGCAGTTAAACAAAAGGAGCTAATGCAGGAATCCAATATAGCTAAGTTATTTAGTGATAAATTGGGTATGATGCAAGGTTTGTTACAAATACAAGATGAGACTTTATATGCAACTAAACAAGAATTTGATCTTAAATCTGATACTAAAAAGCAAGACGCAGATCAAGAAGTAATAACTAGAAAAATAATGGGGCTAACAAATCAAATAGCAGAAGTTACTAATGCGGAATTAAAGACTAAGCTTGAGGCCCAAAAAGACGAAGAAACGTTAGCATTAACAAATTTAGGAATTTTACAATTAATCGAAAACCAAAATAAAGCATATCAATACCAAATAGGTTTAATGAACATTAAACTAGCAATAGCTCAACGCGAATATAACCTTGACTTAGCAAAAGACGCACAAGAGGCATTGAGTGCAACTACGTTATCTGATATAACTCAAGCAGAATTTCAAGCCCAGGTATCTCTAGGGTTATTATCAGACGAATATAAGGCTAAAAAAGAAGCGGCTTTAGCTGTAGCTCGAGCAGCATTAGATCTTAGTATCGCACAAGCTATAAAAGATAAAGAGATAGTAAAAATACAAGAGGATGCTAATAAGAAAAAAGTACCTGCTGGTTCTATTAAACCCGATGAAATGGGTTACGATCGTATTGCTAATGATACTAATCGAGGTATACAGAAAGATGCTGATACAGCTATAGCTCAGGCTAAAATAGAAAAAAACAAGAATCAAATAATCTATGACGGTAGAGTAAAAATATTAGGTATTACAGAAACTACTGCCATAAAGCAAGCTAAAGAAAGTGAGATACTAAAAGATCAAGCATTTGCAATGGAAGGTTTAGTAATGCGTACCGCTAGTTTAGCTGATGCTTTTGGCACAGTAGGCGAGGCAGTTGGTAAAACTACAGAAGTTATAGCAGCTATGGCAGATCAAGATTTAAACTACTTACGCAAAAAATCTGATTTACAAGAAATTATTAATGCTGGAATAGGTAAGGATCTAGGAAGTAGGGAAGCTAAAGATGCTGAGGATGCTCAAAGAGGTTTAGGTAAATTAGAGAAACAGAATACAAGAGATAAACTAAAAAATGATGAAGCCCTACTTGCATCTTCTAAGAAAATGTTTGGAGAAAAAACTCTTGCGTATAAAGTACTAGATAACATACAAAAAATATCTAGTATTAAAACAGCGGCTTTAGAACTAAAAGATCTAGCCTTTAGTCTAGGTATTTTAACTACTAAAGTAACTGCTGAAGGTGTAGCAGAAACCGAGATTTTAGGTATTAAAATAGCTTCAGCTCCCGCCAAAGTGGGTGCCGATGCACCAGCTATATTATCATCTTTTAGTACTCTAGGCCCTCCAGGTTACATAATGGGCGCAGCTTTACTAGCAACACTATTTGCTATGGCAGGTGGCGGTGATGTTAGCATGGTAGATATGACCGGTAAAACTGCTGCAGAACGTCAAACTAAGCAAGGAACTGGAACTGTAGCTGGAGACGATACTGCAAAGTCACAATCAATCTCCAACTCTTTAGATATACTTAATGCTACTACTGTAGATGGACTCTCTTACTACAATAAGATGGTTGAATTACTATCCGGTATTAAAGATGGTATTAGCGGTGTAGCTAAAGGAGTTTATGGTGTTGTAGGACTTCGTACAGGTAGTCAGTTTGGTACTCAAGAAGGTTCTAGTGGTTATAGCGTTTTAGGGGGATTATTTGGTAGCAGCACCGAAAAACAAATTACAGATGCAGGACTAAAGATTACTGGCAGCTTTGCAGATGTAATGGCTAACGCTGGTAATAGCTTTAAAACATATGAAGACGTATTAACTACAAGTACATCAAGCTTCTTATGGATTAGTAATACTAAACAATCTTTAGATACACAAACAAAAGATCTAGATAGTAAAATTCAAGACTCCCTATCAAAAGTTTTTAACAATGCAGGTCAGCTAATGATCGCTGCTGGTGAAAAACTAGGAATGAGTAATAAAGAGGTAATGGATAAGTTAGCACAAGTAGACGTATCTACATTAGCTTCTTTACGGGGTCTAAAAGGTAAGGAACTTGACGATGCCTTAAACAGTATCTTAAGCTCAATGTTAGATACAGCATCAAACGCACTATTTAGCTCTTTAGAAGCATATAACAAGTTTGGTGAAGGTATGCTAGAAACAACTATGCGTGTTGTTGATGGCATGGACAAAGTTAATCTTGCAATGACTAGTGTTGGTAAAACTTCTGTTGGAACTGGCTTACAAGGTATTGCAGTATCAGATGCTATGATTAAAGCCTCAGGAGGCTTAACAAACTTCTTAGACAGTACTAAAAACTTCGGCGATAAATTTTTAACCTCTGCAGAGAGATTAGCTCCTAAACAAATAGCTTTAAATACGGAATTGAATAAATTAGGTTTTGCAAGTAACCTAACAAGAGAACAGTTTAAACAATTAGTACTAGGTTTTAAAGTAACTGATGACGCTAGTGCAGTAACATATGCTAAATTACAGGGCTTGAGTGGGGCAGTAGATGAACTAGCCTCAGCAGCAGAAGCCTACGCTTCATCAATCTTAGGTCAAGAAATAAAAATATATGAACTAAAGGGAAGTAACGAAGCCCTAAACTTAACTAGACAGAAGGAATTAGACGCGATGGACGCCGCTCTAAGACCCCGTCAAAGATATATTAATGCCCTAACAGATGAGATTGCACTTCGTGATAAACTTAAATCTGCTTATGATACTACAAACACCTCACTAACTACCTCAATTAAATCACTACAAGACTATAAAACTGCACTACTTGGTGGAAACTCTTCTACCATGTCTCCTGAAGAAAAGTACGCACAGTCTAAGGCAATATTTGAACAAACTGCAGCTGCTGCTAAAGTTAAAATTACTACTTCAAGTTCTGCAACAGATATAAAAACCAGAGATGACGCAGTAGCAAACTTATCAAAAGCATCTGATAGTTTCTTAGCAAACTCTAAAGTTATGAATGCATCTGGTACCCAGTATGCCGCGGACTTCGCCGCAGTTGGTACAGCTGTAGATGCTACTAGTAGTGCGCTAGAAAATCAGAAAACAGACGTGCAACAACAACTAGGTTTCCTAGATAAGATTGCAGTTGCAACAGATACAACAGCCCAACTACTAGAAAAGTATTTAACAGCAGTAGGAGTAACCACTATAGCTCAAGCTTCAGCAACTGCTTCAGGCTCTGTAGCTGCAGGTATTCCATACCCTAAACTTGCCGCCGGAGGTTTAGTCTCTGGAATGTCCTTAGTAGGTGAGCAAGGACCTGAATTAGCAGATTTTTCTAATCCTGCTAGAGTTTACTCTAATGCAGACAGTAAGAACCTATTTAATAATGACGCCTTAATCGCAGAAGTTAAAGCCTTAAGAGAAGAAGTAACAAAGTTACGTGAAGATCAAAAGGAACAAACAGGACACTTAATCGCAACAACATTTACAGCAAATGCAAGAAATGCAGAAGCCATTAATAGCGGTAATGCACAAATGCTAAATCAACAAGACTGGAAAGCCCGTTCTGGGGTAACCGTAGTTTAAGGAAAGCCCGCTTAATGCGGGCTTTTTTATGCCTAATAAAAATTATGCTTGACTTATTTTACCTAACCGAGTATAATAGGGTAAATTGATCTTGGAGATTTTATGAGTAATGTAACTCAAGCGTGGTTAGCAGATCCTACCCACATACTAGGCTTATTAGTAGAAATTACTGCAAAAAATGTCTCTACTGGAACGGAGACGACATTTTATCTATCTAATATTGGCTATACTACAACTAGTGCTGATGTAACGTACCTGCCCTATGTTAGTGGCAATATACAGACAACTGAATCACTTACTATTGATGGTAGTTTATCAATGAGTTTTGGTGATATACAGATAGCTAATTACAATGGCGACTTAGATGACTGGCTAGATAGAACTAAATATATTTGGGATAGCAGAGCTGTTCAAGTTTATTTAGGTGACCCAACCTGGACAGCAGCTACTCTAGCTGATGTACATACTGTGTTCGAAAAAGTATTTGATGGTATTATTGAAGATGTAGATTCAAGCGCGCGAGAGTCTATTAATGTAAAAGTACGCGATAAACTAAACCGTCTTAACTATCCAATAAGTGATAATATACTTGGAATTTATGGTACTTGGGCAAATGGGCAGACAAATCAGGATACTATACGTCCACTTGTATTTGGTGAAGTATTTAATATGTCACCAGTATTAGTAGATCCAGCTTATTTAGAGTATATGTTTAATGATACTAATGTTGGAACACAAATAACAAGTACTACAACTGGTACTAATCTTATTACTTGTATGAGTACAGCGGGCTTCATATTAAATGCACCAGTAGTATTTACTTTTTCAATTACTGCGTACCCTAGTACTTTTGGTAATTTGGTTTTTAATACCGTATACTACGTTAAAACTATTGATTCGGCTACTACATTTACAGTATCCGCAACAAGTGGAGGAACTCCCTTTGCCTTAACTTCAGCTAATTTGACAACTACAGGTAGCCTAATTAATGGAGTACAGGCAGAGGCAAATGTTTATAATACAGAACTAGCAATTGAGATACGTGATAATGGAGTACCAATTTATACTGATGTTACAGTTTACGGTACTACAGTAACCTCAACAGCCGCAACTACAAACCAAGTTACTTGCGCTAGTACGCAAAATTTATCTGTTGGAATGTCCATTATATTTGATACGTCAATTGGTGGTATTGTATCAGGTACAACCTACTATGTAAAAACTATAGTATCCCCCACTGCTTTTACTATTTCCCAATTAGCAGATGGAAATACATTTGTTTTAACTACTGCAACTGCTTCAGGTACTATACGAGTACGTAATATTAATAGACCTGATAGAGCTATAATAAATTTAACTACTGGTAAGTTTACCTTAAAATCCCCGCCTGATGGTACTGTTACCATGAGCTTACAGGGGTTGAAGAATTCTGTAGATTTAAGCGGAACTGGAACTGCTGGATTGCTTTCTACCTATACTAATAATATAGCGAATATAATTACACTTATAGTTACCCAATATGGTCAGGTTAGTAATAGACTAACTTCAGCTGACCTAGACCTAGTTAATTTAAGAAGTTTTGTTGCTGCTAATACTGCCGCTGTAGGTATTGCACTTAAAGACAGAGTGAATGTACTAGAAGTCTGTCAGAAACTTGCCCGTAGTGCTAATGCGCAACTTTTCTTTAATAGAAAAGGATTGCTACAATTATTGCAATTAGGTACACCTACTACAGATGCTGTAATGAGTATTACTGATGGAGATATTTTACACCATAGTTTACATATATCTAATAAAACTAAAGTAATAGCAGCTACCAAAGTTGGTTATGCGCTTAATTATACTCCTCAAACAGCCTTAGCTGGTAGTATACCTAGTGATGCTAATTATATGTTTAATGATGCATGGTACTCTCAAACTGTTATAGATACTAATGTACAGGCAACCTATAAATTAGATAGTACACCTATACAAATAGATACTAATTTAATTAGTGGATCAGATGCAAATGTACTGGCTACTACACTTAATAACTACTTTAAAGTACCCCATACAGTATATGCTTTTACTGGCACAGCTAAATTACTATATTTAAAGTTAGGTCAACAAGTTACACTAACACACAATAGATTTGGGTTAACAGCTGGTAAAACTGGACAAGTAATAACCCTTAGCCCTGACTGGGTAAACGGTACAATTAATGTAGAGGTAATTATTTAATGACAGCACCAATTTTAAATGATAGGGATTTAGCTTTACAAGCTGCTAAGTATAGATCAAAACAAACTAACCTTGCTATTACTGGTACAGCATCTGCATTTTTAGCAAGTAAAAATAGTGTAACAATTCTTCCTCAAACTATTGTTTTAACTGCTACCCCTTCTGGATCAGTATTTTCAAGTAATGCAGTCTATACTTGGTCATATGCTTTAAGTAGCGCTCCTAATACCTGGATTACTCTAGGTACTGGAAAAACTTGGACCCTAAATAGTAGCGACTCATGGATTACAAATGCATCTGTACAGTACAGATGCATAATCTCAGAAAACCTACTAGATAGTGCATATGGCTACTATACTGTAACTTATAGCTCAGAGGGTGCAGAGTCTAATTTCATTACCTTAAGTAGAACTAATGTATTAGTAACTTGTGATGCTAATGGTACCCCTATATCTTTTAATAATACAGATATAACAATTGCAGTAAGTCGTGGTACTACTAATTTAGCTTATAGTACTAATAGTACTACACCAAATAGTTTCACAGTAAGTATAGCAGACGATGGTAATTTAACACGTAATCTAGTAGGTACATACACAAGTACAAGTACATCTTTTACTATGTCAGGAATAAGTGCACTTGCACTTGACGGTGCTACAATTACATTTACTATAAATGTATATGACTCTTCCGCAACTCCGGTAGCTACTACGTATACTAGAAAAGTTGTCTATAATAAGGTAAATAATGGTGTAGTAGGATCTTCAGCTCGTGCAGTTGATCTAACAATTGGTACACAAGCTTTTGCATACTTAAGTGATGGCAGCACACCTAGCCCAGCAAATACTGTTATTACAGCAACACCTCAAAATACTAGTGGTACTGTATACTATGAGTTCTTTGTAGCTGGAGTTAGTAAGCAGAATACTACTACTAATACTTATACTTATACTCCCTTAGCTGCATATGCATCAATGCCTCAGCAGATTACAGTAAAGATACGTGAAGGAACTAATAGTAGCACAATACTGGCTACCGATATTGCATCGATAATCGGAATTAAACCAGGCGTAGATTCAATAGTAGGTAATTTAAGCAATCCGACATCAACAGTAATAGGTGATGTTTACGGTAATGTATCTAGTTTTGCCAATACTAGTGGTACTTTTTATGTTTATGACGGTATTACAAATAAAACCGGAGATGCTGCTGTTACTTATTCAGTATACAGCTCTACAGGATTAACTATTAGTATTGCCTCAACAGGCGTATATACTGTTAGTGCTATGGGGACTGATGTAATAATATCAACTGCAATACTACGTGCTGTATATAAAGGTGTTACAATTGATCTTCAGTATACTATGGATAAGAGTAAGCCTGCAGCAGATGGATCAAATATAAATCCACTGGTTAACTATGATTTTGCTGGTGCAACCCTACTAAGTAATGTAACTTTTCCTGGCACTGTAGCTACTTACGAGACAGATACAGCTACTCTCCTTACTAATACTGTTATTGATCAGAATTTAAGATTAACAAACCTTGACTTAGTTCCTAATAACTCATATATAATTAGTATGCGAGTTAAATGGGTTAGCGGTGCATGGGAAGGTTTCGTATTTTACGCAAACCCTAGTCATGGCGAGAGCGGAAATTATTACAAAGCTATTCCACAACCAGCTTTAGACGTATGGACTACTATTAACGTAGACATGCGTTCACTAACTGCTGGTGGTACTGAATATTTAACTGGCGGTAATATTACTCAATTAAGGTTTGACTTTATTAATGCAGTAAGTGCTAGTGTTGCGGTTGACTATATTAGTATTGGTAAGTATGGTATAGCAGAAGGCAAGAAGTCAATAACGCTTAGTATGTACTACTGGGCAGTTTCCGCGCCAGCCTATAGTGGTGCTTTTACCTATAATTGGAATACAGCAGCAATAAGTGCATATCCTAGTGGGTGGAGTGCAGCTGCAGGAGCTGCACCAGGTAATGGTTATACTCTCTATCAACGTAATATAACACTTACAGATACTACCCTAGCAGCTACTACTAATGCAAATTGGAGTGGGTCTTCAGTTAATACTATTGGCTATCGTAATGATGGTACAATAGGTGTACAAGGAGATTCCTACCGTATTGCCTATATAGTTACTACAAGTAGCACACCTCCTGCACAACCAGGAGTAACCACGGCACCTGCAGTTCCTAATGGTTGGTCTGCTACTGCTACTGCTACCTTAACCGATGGTCAGTATATGTACCAAAGCGATGGTATATATAGTGCTAATACTACTAATATAACTTGGGGCATACCCTACCTAAGTAACTTAAAAGTAGGTAGCCTATCAGCACTTTCAGCAAATTTAGGTGTTGTATCAATAGCTTCCAGCGGAGCATTGTGGTCAGGTAAATCAACTTTTGCAAATGCTACTAATGCAGGATTCTTCTTAGGTAATGATAGCGGCAATGCAAAGTTCAGAATCGGTAATGCAGATAACTCATCTTCACTAGCTTTTGATAGTAGTACAGGAGTTTTAACTTTAAAAGGTGGTAGCGTATTTAACGCTGCAGGAGCAACCTTACTTTCGGCTACTACAGTTCCTGATGATATTAATAATAGTACAGCAATAGCAACTGCTGCTAGTGATGCTACTACTAAGGCTAATGCAGCTGTTACGTCGGCAACTACAACTGCTGCTAGTGATGCTACTACTAAGGCTAATGCAGCTGTTACGTCGGCAACTACAACTGCTGCTAGTGATGCTACTGCTAAAGCTAATGCTGCTGCTGCTACAGCTGCTGCTGATGCTACTGCTAAAGCTAATGCTGCACAAACTGCAGCTAATACTGCTATGATAGCTAGGTCTAATGCAGTTATGGAAAGTGGCCCCTCCCTGGCACTTGATGTACAGTACTGGCCCGGTGCAAATATTCAGACAATTACAGATGGTAAAGAGGGTAATACGGTAGCTAGGTCTGTTAATAGTACTTTTTACAATGATGGCATATATCACCCCCTAGATACAGCAAGAAAATTTAAAATTAGATTCTGGGCTAGAGCTGCATCAGGTACTAATGGCATACTATATTTTACTCTTCGACAGTTTAAAGATAATTTGGGTACTCCTTGTGATACTAATGGTGGAAGAAGTCCATATAATCCGTCAGGTGTAACACCGCATACTGATTGGCGACTATACGAATCTTATTGGAATAGTATTACTACATGGCAAGCAAATGTAAAATACATACAACCTGACTGGTTAGGTAGTTACAATGGTGGTGGTAGTTATCCTGGTAATGCAGGCTACTGGGAAATTCAAGGTTTTAAATGGTATGATATAACTGAAGCACAAGCTGCAGCAGATGCAGCGGATACTGCAGCCACTGCTGCTGCTAATGCAGCTACTGCTGCAGCTAATGCAGCATCTGCTGCGTCCACGGCTCAATCAACTGCTAATACTGCAGTTACTAATGCTGCTAATGCGGCTACAGTAGCTGCAGCTGCTCAAACTGCTGCAAATAATGCAGCATCAGATGCTACAAATAAATCTGCTGCTGCTCAGGCGAATGCTATAGCTGCTGCTGCTACTGATGCTTCAACTAAAGCTACTGCAGCTCAAACTGCAGCTATAGCAGTAGCCAATACTGCTCAAACTGCAGCCGTAACAGCTCAAGCCGCGGCCGTTGCCGCACAAAAAGCTGCGGATACAGCAGCTGCAGCTTCTAATGTGCTTAACTATGATCCTACTTGTAGTGATCCTGTTATTTGGCCAGCGGCTTATATTGCTACAATTAGTGGTGGATTATCAGGTACAACAGCTATTGTAGGCAGTACCGGAGAACATTTAGCTGAGTCAAAACAGTTTATAGTTGATCGTACTAGAAGATATAGAGTAACTGCATATATACGTAAAACTGCTGGAGCTACCTCAGGTACTGTATATTTAGGCTTACTAAATTATGATATAAATGGTAACTCACAATATACTTGGGGTGCTTATACTAATGCAGCTTGGAGTGTTGCATCTTCTTTAACTACTAGTTTTCAAACTTTTACTTCAGATTTTGCACCTAATAGTTTATATTCTGGTACAGTAAAAGCTGCCGCACATATTATATTAGGATATCCTAGTACGGGTGGTGGCAGAGTAGAGTTTCAAAATGTACGTGTTACAGACATTACTGAAGCATATGCTGCACAAGTAGCTGCAGATACTGCTGCTGCAAATGCCGCTACAGCTCAATCAACTGCTAATAGTGCAACTGCAAGTGCAGCTACAGCTATATCAAATGCTGCTACTGCACAGGCAAAAGCTGATTCAGCTTATGATGCAGCTACAGCCGCAAATGCTAATGCTAATACTAAGCTTAGTAAATCGGCTAATGATACGCTAAGTGCTAAAGTTAGCTTTGGTACAGATGGAGCAATTGTAGTAGGTGCAATAAATGCTGCTACAGGTGTTCCAGATACTGGAATATTTATAGGACCTAATGGCATAGTAGGTAGAAAAACTGGTACTACTAGGTTTTCTATAACTAGTGCAGGAGATGCCTATTTTGGAGGTGAGTTACAGTCAGCAACCGGAACCTTTTCAGGTGCCTTGTCAGCAGCAACCGGAACCTTTAGTGGTACTCTATCAGCTGCCTCAGGCTCATTTAGTGGAAATCTAACCGCAGCAAATATTATTACTACAGGTAATATTCAAGATAATGCAGTAACATCACCAGTAGGAGCATTATTTAGTGGAAGTATATTCTATAGTACTGGAGCAAGTATTGCAAATGCCTCTATTACTACTACAGGTAAACCTATTTTAGTAAGTATGTCAGCATTAATTAGTCCAGGATTCTATTATACAGGGGGCAATAATGGCGGTACTTTTGCATCTCAAGTTAATATACAGATATATAGAAACCAAAATGGTACGAATACATCTATCTTAAACATTACTATTCCTATTGGTGGTATTCAAGTATGGGAATTTATAGATCCTACACCTATATATGGACCTTTCTCATATACTTTTGTAGATACTCCAAGTGCAGGTACTGCTACATACTATCTTTATGCTGCATCCAACGCCAATGCTACCTCTGTCGCACAACAAAGAAGTGCAAGCATAATAGAGTTAAAAAAATGATTATTACTATATTTAATATTAAAAACGGTAAAATAGAAAAAGTGCTTCAATGTGATGAGCCACATATTTTAATAAATTATGATAGCTCAACTGAGGATTATATAGAAGGTAGTTATGGAGGAGATAAGTACTATATAGAAAATAAGCAACCTACCCTTATTCCTACTGCACCAAATAATTACTCAATATTTAACCATGATACAAAACAATGGGAAAAAAATCAAACAGATGAGCAAAGATGGGAATTAATAAAAATGGGTAGAAATATGAGATTAACTGCCTCTGACTGGACAGATACCCTATCAGCAAAAGCTAGATTAGGTGATGAACTATATCAACAGTGGCAGACATACCGTCAAGCCCTACGGGATATTACTACTCAAGCAGATCCCTTTAATATAGTGTGGCCCGTGCCACCAGGAGGTTAATAGTGGCAGCGAATAATTTAAGAATAATTTATCAAAATGTGGTAGATGTTAGTACAACTACCCTAACTGCCTCTAGTACAGCATCTGCGAGCACCCCAGCCTCGAACATGAAACTAGACTCCAAATCCCTAGTTTGGAGATCTGGTTCTGTTACTACTAGTGTAGTGAATGGACTATATACTGCTAAGGCTAACTTAGTAGTTAGTTTAAGTAGTTCAAATATTGGTGGCGTTATACTACCCTTTTGCAACCTATCCTCAGCTGCAACAATAAGAGTACGTGGGTATACTGGAACTGCACCAACACTTGGTGGAACAGTAGACTCACCAACAACTACGGCTACTGGTACCTTAAGGTTTGATTCAGGTGTAATTATGGCCTGTCCCTATCAGGTATTGGGCTTATGGAATTGGGGCACCTTACCCCTAGGAGTCAATAGCTACTCCTATGGTGGAGGAACTTACGGCAGAGTTTGGATACCCTTAGCCTCGCAAGCTGCTTGTACTAGCCTCTTAATTGAAATAGTAGACTCACAAAATCAGAGCCCCTACATTGAGGCTTCAAGGTTAGTAATTGGGTCATACTGGTATCCTAAGTATAATACTTCTTTTGGACTATCTTCTACTACTAAAGATCTAAGCGCACATACTCGTACTGAGTCTGGCGATCTTGTTACAAACCGTGGCATTAGTTATAGAAGTATGAATTTTGATTTAAAGTATTTAGTACCTTCAGATAGATTAGAGTTTACTAGAATTTTACGTGGTAATGGGTTACCACGACCACTAGTAATTAGCCTATTTCCAGATAATAGTGAGGACTGGGATAAAGAACAAGCACATCAGATTTACGGAAAATTATCTCAATTACCTGATTTAGTACATCCTATGTTTGAAATATACAGTACTACTGTTGATATTGAGGAGATTTAAATGCCTAGTTTTTATGTTGGTCAAACAGACTATATTACTCAACTAAATGTCTTATCATCAAGTATGGTATTACCAACAGTTGCTGGTAATAGTGGAAAGTATTTAATTACTGATGGTACTAGCACAAGTTGGGCAACTATACCCACAGCTACTAATCTTGTTTTAGGCTTAGTAAAAGTTGATGGTACAACCATTACAATTAATAATGGTGTTATAAGTGGTACTCCTGCTTACTCATACTCATTACCTATAGCCACTACATCAATACTTGGCGGTGTTAAAGTTGATAGTACTACTATTACAATTAATAATGGTGTAATTAGTGCACCATATTCTTATACTTTACCTACAGCTAGTACATCAGTACTTGGTGGCGTTAAAGTAGATGGCTCAACTTTAGCATATAATGCATCAGGGCAACTATACTATACTGGACTACCTTCAGGAGGAATTCCGGTAGCAAGTACTAGTGTACTAGGCGGTGTAAAAGTCGATGGTACTACTATTACAATTAATAATGGTGTTATTAGTATACCACTATTGAGCCCAGTACTAACAACACCAACGCTGGGTGTTGCCACAGCTACTACAATTAATAAAGTAGCTATTACTGCTCCAGCAACTGGCTCTACCCTAACTATTGCAGAGGGTAAAACATTAACAGCAAGCAATACCCTAACATTTACAGGTACTGATCTAAGTTCAGT